>WNFL01444814.1_pt3 | contig 31052 bp, 41 predicted proteins | sample 5400361 | NCBI WGS metagenome assembly WNFL01 (sample SAMN13153351, study PRJNA577476) | soil metagenome | isolation source: 40 cm soil on Douglas fir-dominated hillslope | place: USA:California | collected 2013-09-17
GATCACTTTCTCGCGAGCGAATGCTGTGGAAACTAATTTGTCGCGGGTGGCGAGGGTTTGAGAAGCCTTTGCGCGAAGCTGAGCGTCCAGCGGCTGAAAGGGCTGCTCTGAGGAGTCACTGGTGCCGGAATCGTTTGCAATAACCCATAGCCCTGCGGACTCGAGTCGTGGCTGCAGAGCAGTGCGCAGGCGGCCGGGAAGGTAGTAGCGCTGGGGAACGGGGAAAAGGGGGACAAGCTCGCGATGTACGACTTGCGTGAAGTTATGTTCCAGGACGAAGAGCGAATGGTTCTACGTTGTTTTAGTTTTTTTGTCGAGGAACAAGGAGCTACGTACAACTAAATTGGATATGTGTATATTGACGTATGCCTTCCAGGCAACCGATTTTGCCTTTTGTTCGTTGCTCAAGGCCTCGTCTAGATTGGGTAATACAGTGGTGCCGTGTCTCCACTCATCCGACTTTCGGTCCAAGCTTGATAGATAAGCAAATATACTAGAAACCCCGGAGACTTTGGTAGAGTTGTGGACGAGAAGTGGAAGTGTTCCCGAGGGTGAAATGTCTGGGTCTGTGCATTCTACGATGGAATAATTTGCAGGAAAGGCTAGTTGGAGATAGAAGATGACTGCTAGACAGTCCGCATCGAATGACGGTAAATTCCAGAGGTGTGGCCAACTATACACCGTCAGAGCCATGACACTGTAACGCGGTGAGGGTTCAAACTTCGAAAGAGAAAGAGCCGCGACCCGTAGTTGAGAGATGGCTCTGTCCCTCGATTTCTTGGTGTCCAGTGGGAATATGAAGCCCTCTACTTGCAGCTTCTATTATATTAGCCCTGGCACGGGACAAAGAAATCGCGTCTCAATCTCCGCCACTTTCTCCGACGTTTTCGGTCTGGGTGATCGCATGGACGATGAGTCAGAGGCCGTTAACGAGGCAAGCTCGAGACTACAAACACTGCTCTCGGCGCAAGCAGAGGAAATAACAAGACTCTTAACGGCCACGGTCAAAGGTGAGACCCGCCGTCCCTCCGTACTTCGTAGCTCCCTAATGTCGTTACAGATCTCACCTCTAGAGTAAGGTTATACCCACAGGGCTGAATATTCCTCTGATGCCGCGTGTAGAACAACCAGTTTCAACGTAGGAACGATGTACTCCAGAAACAGGTCTTTGATTCGCAACAACAGATCAATCAGCTCATGTTGGAGCTCGGGGAATATGAGAACGGTCTGAAAACTGAGGATGCAAATCGGCTTCGGGCTACCCTTGACGAAGTGCAGGCGCACCGTAACAAACTTGATCAAATATGCAAGGGGCAGATCGGCATCTCGAAGGAACTGAATGATATGATGCAAAAGTCAGTCGAGATTAGCCAAGATCAGAAGCGAAAGAGGATCGCCGCAGAGGCCAAAGCAGCTGTCGCTGAATACGACCTGCAAACAGCTAACGACCATATCAATAACCTGGAGTTTCAGGTTGTTGAGTTGAAACATAGCTTGGAGGAAGCGACTAAGCAGCTCTCTGCGGTGGCCCGCGAGGCGAAGGAGCCCGAAGCTGTTAGGTTCGCGTTTTTCTACATCACTCCAGCGTTTGCAATGACCCAATTCCTGTAGCTCTTCTCTTGATGGTGGAAAGAGCCCGCCTGGTGGTCATCAGTCACGCCTTGATGTCCAAGGTTTGACGAAGGAACTTGACACACTTCGTATGAAGTACGATCATCTTTTGGTGATACGAGATGCTACCTGCAACAAATTTCTCGCAAATTACATTGAGTGGCATAATTTCAAGAAATGGTGGAATGAATTTAAGACCTACGATACCGTGCCGCAGAAGATCAAAGGTTTCATCCGCGCCACAAAGGACGGGGCACTCCCGGTCTCCAAGAGGGTCTCGCAACCCCCTCCTTCCGTCCTACGAATGACGGACGAAGTTGATGAGGTTTCGGATGTCGATATCGTAGCAGTGGTCGAAACGCAACACGAAGCTATCAGAACTGCGTTGGGAAACGGATATGGCATCCTTGAAAGCCTCGTACGACCATCTCCCGAGGTGCCCACTACCCTACTCCGTCCAATTCGCGAGAAGGCTACCAAAACCTCTCGTTCCTCTCAAGCAACAACCGATGACGATCAAACACAAGACTATACTCCTCCTCGCCCAAGTGCGCCTCGTCCAGTTATCATACGACCCACCCTCGCTCCTGTCGCTCCTCCCGATTTCAATCCACCAGACACTCCTGTTGATCCCACTGAGGAAGAAGAGGGTCCCTTCGTACGCTTGCTCCCGTCCATGTCTCCGGTACCTTCATCGCATGCCCTCTTCACAAATAAACCTGCTGAAGAGAACGACATTTCTGATCGTGATCCAGCCGTGTCTGAACGAATCATCAAGGCTGAACCTACCAGCCCTACTTGTGTTCCACATTCTAATGTACCCACCCCCCGTCAATCCTCTGGCCCTTCCCTCCCGGATTTTCCAACCACACTCGAAATGTGTTCGCATTCGAATTCTGAAAGACACGGCTCCTCTTCATTGCTTGGAAAACGCAAGCTAGATCCGACTGCTGACGTTACAATGGCCGGGTCTCCTGAGACTCCGAAGGCCCTGGAAGTGAAACAGAAAAGGCAGAGATTCAACGACTTCAGAGGGTTACGCACAGATACCGAACGAGGGCCAAGCACGCCAGAGGACCCATACGCGAAGTATAAAGGGAGAGGACGCTATGCACAGAGCGCGAAGAAGTCGGTCTTATTTCCTCGGACTAAATTCCTAACAACTTACACGTGGTTATAGGGCCACACCAGGATATGTGATAAACGCGGAGCAGAATCAAGGTCTCGCATATGCATACGATGAAGTCGTGAGGAGGAAGGACGAGAGGAAAAGTCTAACTGGGGGTCAGTGCGTACAGTGTAAAGAGGTGCGCAGTTTTCTCGTTCTTTCCACCACAATAGTTGATGTTATGTACGGCTCCAGTACTACCAGCACCTTGCTCCACTACCTCCAAGAGCTCAGGGCCCACGCTGGCGTTCACGCTCTCCTGATAATAAAGAAGCAACGCCCATTCGACCCTGCAACCATCAACCTCAAGGTAAACGCAGAGCGAGTGAGATTGCGGAGCACCAACAGCGAGTCTCCAATCATCGTGCGGCCTGGCATGCCCCTGAGGACCCGCCAGATTATTGGTTGGCCTTTGTTCTGATACCTTCACCCAGAGCGCCCTCGATTGACGCTTGGCTGTGGGTTTCATCAGGAACCTGGGGTTTCCAACGACGCAGCAAGTCGCCGATATCAACCGCCGTGCAGCTGAGATTGAACAGCAGAAACAAGAGGCGATAGAGCGTGAGGCAAGGTGCGTCTTTCGCTTTCGCTTGGAGAATTTGTGCTGACGATCCCTTACACCACTCAGTAAGAAAGATGGGAAATTTCGCATCAAACGCTGAAGCTAGGGCCGCACTGTAGTTGTGGACAACTATACGCCTCAATGGAATCGACATGCTAGCAGATTTACCGTAATGGTACATTCTCACGGACCAGGAGGACAATCACAGTGGCAATGATGAGCCCTGAAATGAGTGTCAATATAATAGTGTAGAATCTGTGGTAATAAGGAAGGATTTCGTCAGTACCAGCGCAGGAGAGTCTTGTAAAGGAGAGAACCAAAAGTAACACACGGACCTAGGGCTCTGGACAAATGCTCTTCCGTTTTTCATATCACTCCATAGCTTATCGTAATTAATAAGTCCACCAAAGAGTGCTGCGAGGGCTGCTACGAAATATAAACTGCCAAATCCCAGGCCATGCAGCTGGCTGCGGCTGTTGGTCGGGTCTCTATCACCGTCAGGATCAGGGAGACGCGCGTTTAATAAAATCGAGGCGCTAAGCAGTGCGAGGACCACGCCAAGTCGCAGGTGACTGAGGTATGTGCGCTCAATCGCTACAAGAGGCGAGTTAAAATACTTCACAGCTTCTATGAACCACCGGTGTTCACATACCACAGAAGTCCCTAGCCTCGGAACCTATGTTATCAACGTGGACCGGGCGAATTTGCAGCATGGTGGGCATGCAGTCTACCTCACAAACGAGTGATCCACCTCGCGGCAAATGATACAAGAAAAGAATGTATAATTCCGAAGCGACTGCTTACATGTACAGCAATTGCAGCATACAACACGACACAAGCACTCTAAATAAAGCCAAGTCCGCAGACTGAATATGATGACATTGTAACAAACTTGCTCTAAAGGGTATTAAAATGGCTATCAAGGAAGGAAATGGCTCCTTGAGGAACGTGCAGCCCCACTTCTTCAGAACACGAATAGGTGGAGCATGATTCCGACGGCGAAGACACCCATGATCAGGATGGCGCCATCAAGCCAGATGGGAACACCATTCGAAGATGCCGTGGTTGGATACGCTTCGAAGGCACGACCGTATGCCGGTGGCTCATCATATGCAGGCGTGGTTGGTTGTTCATAGATGTGGAGCGCGTTCCGCGGTCTGGGTACGGCCGGGGTAGCATCTGCATTCGCTGCAGGTTGAGGAATAGCGGCTGCAGCCGAAAGGATGGCGGGGATAGGTATATGTGCTGGTGCTGGGTGCCGGGCGACCTGCGCTTCTGATTCGGCGGCTTCTTCAACTGCAAGGCTGTGGGTAAAGGAGTGTGATACCGTCTCTTGAGGAATCTGGGAAGGCGATACTGGTGTCGGCTCGGGAGCTGGAGAAGATTCGGTTGTGGCTTCGAAAACGGGTGGATTAGGAAGGATATCAATATTCCGTTGCTGACAATGCGGACATCTCCATTCTCTAGACCTAAAGGGATATCAGGTAAAGTATGAAAAGTTCAAGTCTATCGTACTCACAATGACGCCAGCCGCCGGCGTTCTGGCACAGGCATCCGGAGAGCACCCACACCCATTGCCGCCTCTCCAGACTGAGGGAAGAAACCTTGAAGACCTACGATGGCTATTCAAAGAAAAGGTGAATCCACTTGAGCACAACCCCGAACGAACTTCAACGCAGCGTACCAGTGCGGATACCCCACGCTGGCTGCCACAACTCTTCGTGGTCTATAATAATACAGTCAGAAACCCGTTTTTATGGATTCTGTTTCATCGAGGACTTACAACTTGTGAAGCTGATGCAGATCTGTGTGGCGGACAACCGAGTCAGCACCTCGTCTGGCTACGAAGAAGGGCGGAATGGGACTCTCGTACTTTGGTGTTAAGTTCGAAGCGGCCATTGGGCGTCAGCAGCATGAGACTGGGCGGCCGAAATGGATATTCCGCGGGCAATAGTATCCGGCAGTGATAGAGGCCACCGTCAAACTCGGTGTCCTTCGGTCCACGTACGGTACAGTGCCAGTCCTATCAAGGGGTGGTTTCAGCTGCGAGTTGTAACCACAGATGGCCGCTGTGGAGACGTACAAATATATTATCCTGGACAGCAAACAGTCAGCGATTACAACAATCCTGCTCAACTAGAAGGAAATACCTCGAGAGGAGCCGCATGGTAGTCTGTGGAGGAATCGTTGGCCAGTTCCCTGGCCTCTTGGAGGATACGTTTCACCGCTGCGAGCGCGAGCGCCATCTGAGTGCCTGCCACCATCGATTGGGATGCTGTTAATAATCTCACCAGCATTGTTCTTATTGTGGGCTGAGCGTGTTGCCATTTCGGGTTGTCGTTGTCGTTGGCGTTGGCGTTGGGGACAGGTTCAGGTGGCGCAAGACGTGGAAACCACTTTAGGTTAAGGCAGAACCTCTCCTCCAGGAATCTCATGACAAAGCTCGCACAAATTCGAGTTAGACCAAAGAAAAGTATGCTAATCCATAGTATCGCTTCTGGAATTTCCTCTGATTTTTCCCGCTCTTGCTTTGCGGGTTTCGACAGATAAACCGACGACGCCTTGTGCAGCACAGTTGACGGCCATGCTTGCATGCTGGGCATCCGCCGGGAGCAGTGAAATGCAGGATTCGGTTTGTGCAGATGCCGCTAAAGCGCTACACGACTGCATGAGACTCGCCGTACGAGCAAAACTTCATTCTCTAGCCAGACGATCCGACTGACGCGATATTTTGCGTGTCCCGATAGCCTCCCAAGCGACGAGTGCACAAACCAACAATAAACTATCACCTCGCTCGCCTGGGTAAGAATTTGCTGCCAAAATAGTCGCATGATATACATCAGTACCAGAGCCATGTATAGCCAGGCGTTACCGTCTTCAATTTCCATGATTCTATAGAGCTACATAATTGAGGAGTTCAAGCCTGCCCGTCCCAGTTCAACCCAGTCGAGATCATGACTCCAACTTCGCAGACAAACTCCCATACAGCCATCATATCTTCGTCCATCTCAATTGTTGCCTGTTTCTGCTTTTCCTCGGCTTCCCGGAATTCCGTTATCGCGAGGTCCCGCTTTTTCGTCTTATCTGCATTCTCGCACGCGACAGCAAGAAGGTAGAGGACGTCCTGTTCAGCCTCATACATTTCCAGTTTCCGAAATGCTGTTTTCGCCATGTCCAAGAACGAGATCACAAGCCTCAGGGTATCTGGACGAAGTTTCAGATCACCGTGGCTCCACTACGTCCCAACTATCCTCACCTTCAGCCTCCGAGGGATCATCGACCCGTGCTAGCAGTATCTTCGCGTACAGCACACAAACCGACCCTTGGAGCTCCAGGTCGTCTCCCCTCACGGCCTGTGGCAAAATTTCATCCAATCGGGCTTTTGCGCTTGCAATTTTACCAGCCTGGAGCTCCAGTTCCGCAAACACGGGTACAGCGACCCTGTACAGACGCCAGTATCCATTCAACTCCGAATAGTGAAGGGCTTCAAGAATAAGTTTGAGTGCCTGAGCGTTGCTCTTCGCTCTCTGGAATCCCGCATTAGATCAATTAGAAAAATTTCTCCTGATGACCATCGTTAGACGGACCAATGCACCAGTGGCCTCCCGTATTATTGCCTGTATACTCGCAACGGACTTCTTGTCCTTCTCCCAACCTTCATATGGAGATGGGGGAGGCCGCTTCGGAGCAAGGTATTCGCGTTTAAAGCGGTCTTGACCTCTGTTGAAGAGATTAATCCGGACATTCTTCACTTTGTCAAGATAGAGTCAGTCTCACTTCCTTGTTGCAATGTCCCACAGAAGCTCCCAGATCTCACTCGACCAATACTGGTATTGGTTCAAGTTCAAGTCCTGCCACGCCCGGGGATCAAAGAGGAACGTCCAGGCTGTGACGTATTGTCCTATGTTATATTGCTAGGTAATCCTTTATGAGGGGCATTCGCTCGCCCAAACGAGGACATCACATACCGAGCGAGCCAAGGCAGCGCCTGAGAAGAGTCTGCTGTCGGAGTTTCCTTGAGCGTGGGTCAGAACAGTTCGGTGGCAGGTATCAGAAGCGTAAGAGAGTCCTGAAAGTTCAGGTTAGATGATGGTTATCGGGACACGGGGAGACATACCAGCGACTGTCCAGATGTAACCCTCAGCAGCTAGTAGATCCCATTTCATGGACCATGGGTGTAGCCCATTATCAGTAGAAATGTCGAAACATCCTTTGGCTTCGATGAGCTTTCCGAAGGCATAAGACATTGGTTGACCCTGTACAATACGATCAGTGCTCATCATGACACAAACTATTGTGAGACTATATACCTGGTTGAAACCCATGCGTACATCATGGATCGAATCTAGGGGCGTGGTACCCAGTTGGATCTTGGTCTCGTATGCAGGGATTTTCGCGTCCTCTTGAGTTCCTTCTTCCTCACGTTTCCACATTACTCTCCGAAGGTGTTTTCCATGTGGATCGTGGTGGAACATTGGTGGAGGACGAGGGGGTAGTCGGCGCGCAAGGCTGAATGAAACAGAAGGATGTGGTAGAAAGAACGACACACACAAGTGCCACCCACCTCATGATATTGAGAAGAGCCGAGCGATCTCCAGATGTCCGAGAGAGGTTGATAGCTTCAATGGCAACCTATCATGACTTGTCAGCTACTAGCCTCGAAACAGATATGGGCACACCTGTCTCGCTGAATCTACGTCACCTGTATTGTAATAGAGATACGCCAAAGCGTTGAGCGCGTGCTGCCGAGGTGGGTTGCGACCTTTCGTAAATCGTTGATCAAAGAAAGCTCGCAAACTTTCGACTGCAATTCTGATATCCCCGGTATGTTGAGCACGTTCAAACCTGCCTTCGAATGTCAGAGGGCAGAGGAAGGATTAAATGGCAAGACAGACGTTACATATGGTTGCAGATCAGCGCGGGGAGCTCTGTCTAGATCAGTTTCAAACACTAAATACCCCACTGTGAGTAACATGTCAGTCCCACGTCAGTCCCACGTCTTCCTGCGTTTTGGAGGTGCTCACTCCGTTGATGATCCATTGGCGAGATGATCTCCGCAGCACGAGGATTCCCCGATATCCAGACAGCGAATACTCTGTGAAATCGTACGACAGCAGTCTCTGATAGCTTGATATAGGCAAGCCTGATGCGACGAGCGTGTAAGCCTATCCAAGAACGACGCATCTTTCCAGATATTCAATAAACTCCACCTCGTCAAATCCGTGAATACCTACGATACCGTGTTGATGTTTTGGCTTTCGTGGTAATGAGCAATACATTTCTGACAGTAGAAAGAACATACATCTTCGGGTTTCGAGGGTTGCACTGTGCTTTTGAAGTCCGCTGTTTGGGCGTCATTATGAGATTATACACGAGGGTAGTAGTTATGGCTCACACGCAACGAATTGCCGGAGCAATTGGGGATCGTTTAAATGTGTCGCCTTGCGATTAGTGTCAGTCCACGGAGAATCGTGTAGTTCACGCCATTGTACATACATAATCCCTCAGTGTCATACCCATGTCCACCTCGGACCCATCATTCCTCAATATACCTGAACCCACTTGGCCAATTTCGCTCGTCAAGTCCTCCCAAGTGATAGGCTGATACTAAAGTCTGTCGTTAGATGGATGAATGAAACAATGCTCGATATGTGACATGCGTTCAAGGATTCTCGCAGAAGGATCTTAAGAACATGGTAATAGAACGCGAAACTGAACCCTTGATTTCGCTTGAGACATATGATCGCTACGAGAAGCCAACAGATGTCCTGAGGCTGCAATACGTGCGGCCGATAGCTGAAGTAACCTTCATGAGGAGTCCTTTTTGTTTTTGCGGCGTCTTGGCCTGAAGGTCCTGGTTTTCGACGTGGAGGAGCCATGACCGATTCTGCGGTGATGAGGCACAAGCAGCACTCTGTTGTAGGGGAACGACTTCAAGGGTCCAGTCCAACATCCAACCAACACACGTTGCTTTGTCGACACCTTGACCTAAAAAGATGACTTCCTTTCAAGCAACGGGTTTCAAATATCAGGGGAAAAAGCGAACAGCCCCTCACTCAACCCAAGTATATTCGGCTTTTTGTCGATCCTCCACAAACCTCCTTATGCCTTCTTGCACAGGCCCAGCCAGTCAAAAAACGGAAACTACTCAACGGCAAGGCAGCTGCACCAGCACATCTTTCGAAGAAACAAAAAGTTAAGACAGTCGTTAAAATTCCTGATGTCGCCAGTGGAAGCGATTCAGAAGTGGAGGAGGAAGATCTCGCTTTCTTTCAATTGCATTCTCGGGCGGGCGAGTTCCTTCAAGCACTAGACAAAACCGCCATTGCAAGGTCCGTTTCTCTCAAATGTGTAAGACCCCAGTCACATTTCATTCATAATTCCAGGAGTAAAAGCGAAACAAATCGACTTCGCAAATTAGCCAATGCCGATTACCGAAGAGTAGAGCGGGAGGACGACCTGCCATCTATCAGCTCCCACTCTGGCGATGAGAGCGAGTGGAGCTCGGCACTTGGCGATGAAATTAATTTTGCGGACGAAGGACCCAATGCAACTCCTTCACTTGCGGACTCGGACGAAGAGCAGCCTTATGAATTGCAGCCACGGACCCAGACTGTTACCAAGGCAGTGCACAACACAAAGCGCAAAGTGATACCCCGCCTACCAATCAAGTTGGCGAACGGTCAGATCGAAAAAACCGGAGAACGGGAGGGCACTGTGGAAGCACCCACTACCAGCGATGTCTCAGGATCAGAAGGGAAACAGGAACGAGCACCGCCTCGACCGCGAAACGATGTGGCAACTGGGGCTCGTTTTGGTCGACCCGCTGTGGTGGATATCCTTACGATGAAGTCACGGAAACTTCGTGTCCAAGCTGCCAAGGAACAGGTAGCCGGAATTTGCCAAGATATTATCGCAGAACCAGAAAATGGGGTGAGTAAAACGTCTCCACTTACTCCTTGCCACTGAGTTTGACCCCCGCAGCTCGGTCTCCTTCGCCGTACCCTTACCTTTGCATCAGCCTCAGTCACGACCACGGACAGCTCTGGGAACTCCACAGTCTTGTCAAATGACCCGATCGTCCGGGAACTCGCTATCTTCTCGCTATTAGCCGTGTTCAAGGACATTATCCCTGGCTATCGAATCCGTAAATTAACTGAAAAAGAAGTGGCAGAGACAGTCAGTCAAATGGTGGGGCGGACGAGAGACTGGGAGCAAGGTCTAGTTAGCATTTACCAGTCATATCTCCAGTTACTGGATGGAGAGATCAAACGTGAGTGTGTATGGGGGAGGGTCATAATCGTTAGGGTTTGATATTTAACCAGGTAAAACCGACCTCGCCCAAGCATCCATCGGATGTATGTGCACGTTGCTCAAAGAGCTCACGCATTTCAACTTCCGAACAAATCTGATGAGCACTGTCATCGCACAATTGAGCCGAAAGTCGTGGGACAAAGTGAGCGCGTTGCCAGAAGAATCTGATGGATGCTCTAAAACTCTGACCCGTGCCATAGGTCTCTGATGTCTGCCTCGATGCCATCGTCCATGTCTTCACAAATGACCTCACAGGTGCTCCCTCACTTGAGGTAGTCCGGCTGCTTAACCGAATGATCAAGGAGCGCCGCTATCAAGTACACCCGAACGTACTGTCCTGCTTGCTATATTTACGCCTAAAAACTGAGCTTGGGGATGTACGTGCGTCTACCTCGAAGGCTGAAAAGGGGGGCGAAGGAATGAGGAGCAAATTTTCTGCCCGGAAAGCAAAGGAATTGCGGGCGAAAGGCAAAGCGAAGAAGGCCGAAGGGCAAGGGCAAGCTCACCTCAGCAAGAAGGCGAAGAAGACAAAAAAAGAACTGAAAGGTATCCAGGAGGAGATGGAGGAGGCTGAAGCAGAGGTCGATCGCGAGGAGAGGGCGACTCAGGTTTGTGTGAAGTTTCTTGTTGCATTCAAGTCCTGATACCTGTTTCATCCCTTTAGCACACAGAAACACTGAAGCTCCTCTTTGTGCTGTATTTCAGCATCCTTAAAACCCCGTCACGAACAAGACTATTATCTGCCGCTCTTCACGGAGTATCAAAATTCGCCCATTTAGTCAACATCGACTTCTTCAGAGATCTCTTAGGTGTCCTGAAAGATATTATTGTGAAGGCGGGTGCTGAGGGGTCGATTGAAGAAGATGAAGAGGTCGAGTCACATATAGACACCGATGAGCACTTGCGTTTGCAACTTCATTGTATCGTCACTGCCTATGAACTTCTCACAGGCCAAGGTAAAGTTGGCATTTGGCCGAGACAAGTAACGTACTCACTGTTACATTACAGGCGAGGCGTTGAATCTCGAACTAGACGACTTCACGAACCATCTGTACAAGATGATTCCTCATCTTGGTCTGTCGCTGACTCTCGAGGATGCACCTTCGACTGTCACTCCCAATAATACTCGACAGCTTCCATTCGGACAACATTCAACATCCCAACTACTTTTCCGGGCGCTCACACTGATCCTCACTCCAAAACACGGACGACCGCCTTTATACCTCCTTGCGGCATTCGGGAAGCGACTACTTGGGCTTTCCCTGCATGTCCCGTCCAATACCTCCGTTCGCGCGATCGACTTTGTGCAAGGCCTCTTAGCGGTTGATGAAAAGCTCGATGTGATGCTCAGCACGGAAGAGGTTCAGGGAGGTATTGATGGAATATATCGAGAGGATATCGATGATCCGCGGTTATGCAACCCATTTGGTTGTATCTGGTGGGAGCTTGCCAGTCTCGAGGATCGGCATTGGGATCCCGAAGTCAGGCGTGCTGCAGCACGCCTTCGAATATTGCCGGCTGAACCAGGCCGCCTGGTAGCGTAGTTCAAGGGTGATATAACAAGATCTCTTCGTTTCAGGCATCACAGAGACTACCTGGTGGCACTGCACACGTGGCAAGGTGGTCACCACACGTACCGCACCTTACCAGAAGGGACCGTGGGCGTGTTGATCATCCGGCCTGGAGCACCGATCACGTCAAGAGTTTAGGGCTGAGGTGGAGTTCGTAAATTATCAGCAACCTGTTTGGTGGACTGGCATTGACTGCGCTTACGGGAGACCTGCCAGTGTTTCCAAGGTGGATCAGAGGTATTCTTGCGATACCACTACGCGGGCACATGAGTTTGCAGAATAATCACTATCTTGATCACTCACGGAGTAGCCACGGAAGACCCAGATATGGTTCCAGTGGCGGGGGTAGAGCTAAGCCAGGCGATGCCTACACTGACCCAGGGCCAACATTAAGAACGGGGGCAACGTTGGAGAAGGAATTGAAGCCGTCCTCTTACTCAACTCGATCGCACTGGCATCGTTAGCAGCCGGAACGGCCGAGTTTGTGACTTCTGTAGCTATACAATGGTTGGAACATTCAACTAACAGCAAGCACTTGGTATACCGATTGTGAAGTGAATGCCTCTCACATACTACATCAACAACAGCTAGCATCCGCATTACCTCGGGCTAAATACCGGTTCAGTACAGAGGAACGGTCGGAATAAACATCAGGGTTCACAGCTGCATTTTCCCTACTGACCACATCCGAATTGGTGCCAGACCTGGGGTATTCAGATAAAGGTTTCGCGTGAACAAGAAAGTGGCGTATATTGTAGGTGTACGCAGTAGCGGAAACAGCGTAACAGACTGTATATACTAGAGCCTGACCAAAGCGACTGAGATTGTGCCTATATCAGAGCGCGCGTCATGGCTCTAGTGCCTTGCTTGGCCAAATGACCTTGCTAATATACGTGCACCTTATCAGCCAATATAGAGTTAGATAAAGCACCTGAATGACTCGTAGGTATATACAGTATATCCTAGGTTCCTTGTGCACGTGCGTCCCCCCTTAGCTTCAATTTGCACCCATGTCCTCACAACCTAACTGTGCCACACTCCAGTAGTAATTTACTTCTCTTTTGAACAAACTATGCTCCATGCGACACTCCTCGAGTCCTCGACTACGCTCCGCCCCGAGAGCACCATGCGAGCTGACATGATGGATCATGCACCCACACTTACCATTCAGTTTTGCTGCCGACTATTGCACGACCTCCTTCGATGCGGTCTGCCACAGCAGATCGTTTGTGGAAATACCGTGCAAAATCTATATTAAAAGGCGAACGAGTGACAGTCTATGACTGATTGGAAGGGGGGGAATGAGTGGACTAGTCCGTGAACAGCTAAGACTAACATGCGAGGTTAGTGATCAAATACTCTCATTCAAATGAGGACTAAGCCCAGAAAGACAGGCGGTAGCTAAATGAGCGACAGTGATGGCGGGTACAATGGCCAGCTCTCTTGTGAGTGATATACACTATGTTGCGGGGAATGAACAAGACAAACGACTCGAATCAAATCGACTGGATTGGATTGTGAGTTTGTCACGTCAACGCGGTTGAGAGAGGTTCCCGCGAGCTACAGTCGTTCTGAGCAGATGGTGGTGCAAGAGGGTATTCGTATTGTTGCTAGGTATGCCGAGTTCCGTGAGGTGAGGGTGGAGGAGATCCCAACCCGAGTCTCAACCCGAGTCCCAACCCGCTTCCGAGGTCGTAGGAGTCGATTTCGTCTGGTTGGTGATCGAGTGGTGGTAGTACGGGTGGAGTTGATGGATCACTCCGATTGGAGAGTATGGGAGAAGGCGCTAGTGGATGTGATTGAACATCAACGGCACTCGCGCCTCCTGAGTATGAGTACGCGCTGATGGTCGGCGATTGAATTTGTGTAGTTGCTGTAGGGGTGTTCGGAGCCGTTTCTCTGCTCACATCATTGTACGTCGGTGGTAGCTCTACGACCTCATGCTCTTCTTCGTCCATCGTACCCGCGTCCGTGTGTAAGACGAAGCGAGGAGTTGGATTGTACGCCCCAGCCATGGCTGCTTTGGAGGATATCGATGTCCCTCGACTCATCAAATACTGTGCTGATCCGGGAGTCGTGCTTCCTTGGTAGTATGTAGACGGATTTTGGCGATAGATAACCGTTTCGTCTCCAGAGACACCGGAGGATGGAGAATATGGTGGGATGCTGTACTCATCCTGCCTCTGCAGGCCATGTCCTGACTGCGGATGGGAGACGAATGGTGACGCGTGGTGCTCTTGTGGAGGGTACGCTGTTTGGGACTGAGGGTCGTTGGACTGTGCAGCTGCGAAGTCGACGGAGTGTACACGCCTAGCACCACGCTTTCCGCTCGAGAAATATGCGGAAGGTGGTTCATTTTTGGACCTGCAGTTCTTGTAGAGGAACACGCCAAGAGTGCTAATTGCGACTAAAGCCACAATGGAGCCAACAATAACTCCACCGATCACAACGCCCTTGGGCCTCCCGTTATTATCACTGTCTGACGTAGGCGCTGGCGTTTCGGTTGGGGTGCTGGAGGAAAGAGAGGACGTAGGTGAAGAAGCGGTCGAGCTTGGAGAATTCGCGCTCAAGCAACGGCCTTCGTCCGAGTTTCCTACAATGCTGGATTCGAAATCAGTACGGAATCGTACCGTGGATAATATGTACTCGCAGTAGATCGGATGAACCCCCTTGTTTCCCTCGACTATCGACCATGAACATGACCAAAGAAGTTCTGGCAGCAACGTTTACGGTCCAGTCAAATCTGGGCGGCCCAAGCGGGGGATTCAACTGGAACGACTGTCCAGAGGGGATTAGGCCAAAGATCGTAACCGGCTGGGTAGCTTGGGTGTACTGCGTGAAACTGAAATCTCGACATTGTTGCAGGCTATCCGGGAGCTCGAAGTTGAAGTCAACGCCGGGATCAGTGAGGTTACAGGTCGCTCCAGTTGAGGGCGGGCTCGCTGTCAAGAGGGCCGAGGTTCCACCTGTGCCAAACCCCTGAGCATCCGACATTGTCAACAAGAATTGGTCGACTTGTTGTGATCCCACAGGCCGCATTTGGAGTTGGGTCTTGAACGTGCCCTTGGTCCCATCAAAGGTGTTGTTCGGGATTGAGTAGGTGCGCGGTGTTCCAAACGTCTATGTGAAGTACCATGTCAGTAGATTGGTGGTTTAAGCGAATTGTCGAAAGCGCGTTAGACAATGCGAGACTTAGAGAAAGCAATAGCAGGTGCTCCAAGCATTAGCGTCGAGAAGACGATAGGACTTGGGAGCCAGGTGGTCGGGCTTTCAGCCCTCAGCCTCGTCCGCCCCGTTGGAGGAAAGCCGCTGACGCCCGGTTCCTATGGTCCGGGATAGAATGAATACTGGTGTCGTACTGATAAACAAGTTTGAAACAGGTGACCACGACAGCTGCTCCGCAGCAGCATAGTCGAGGTGAATGTGCCGAGTTTCAGCCGACACCACGAGCAACCGAGGCCTCGTCATTTCCAGAACAACAACTCACTGGGGTAATCAAGAATTGGAAAGGGGGTGTGCCGCCTGGAATTGTATCGAAAGATAATGAGCATTTGAACCGTCGGAACGGACTGATCTGGAGATTTAATGTGGGGATGACCCACCTGTCCATTGAATCTCGAGGTTGTCGCATGCTACGGGGTTAGAGAACGTGAACGAGAAAGGGTAGACTGCAGACGGGAGAGCGACGGCGGCGAGGAACACCGTGGGTGCCATTCGAAAGAGCGGAAAAGAGCGCATGGTCGGCGTGATGGGTAGCCGGATTGTTAGAGAGCGGGAGGGCTGCACAGAGGCAGAAACGGGGAGCCTCGTCAAGATTCAAGTCTCCAAAGCGGGATCCAAGGTGGAGGTTGATATTGAGGCTGGATGGCATCTCTAAAGAAGGTGTGTGAATGGCAACAAACAAACTAACTACAACTCTGACACCCCATCAGATAGACTCCGACGTGATACTGTGTTTGCCGAGTTAATGCCCCACACTCCCCGCGCTGAAAGCTTTCGCATCGACTCCTTGTCTTGCAATACGAGCGGGCCCACGACTGGACTCCTTATACGCTCCTAAATCCACTCTTGTCGTCAACGACGGTCGGTGGAGCCGCCACAGCACCTCAAGTAGTCTTCTTGATTCCCTCAAACAGTTGCTTATCTGCCTGACGACGGCGGGGCTGGATACCCTGGGCGGCTCCAAATGTAGCCCACATCAGGCTCCTCTGGTCCTTCGGTACACCAATCCAGTCCAGCAGCATTGGTGCCCGCTCAGGCAAGAATGGCTGCAGTAGGGCGCCTCACGCGCCAAGGCCAGGGTTGGGCCCTTCAGGTGCTCGTTCTCCTGCTTCCAAATTTGTTGTTGAGAAAAGTATTCATTAGACTGCAGGCTAGTTAGTAGGACGTTTGATGGATTCCGAAAGACGGCATACAAGGTCCAAGCACTGTACGATCCTGTCAAGAGCTTTGCTCAGTTCCAGAGATTGCATGTGCTGGTTCACCTCCCCAGCTGCACCGAGTAGAGACTCCGCCAGTTGTCTTTCCAGGGGATCCTGAGAAGACACGGAGGGAGGGACATGAACTCTAGCGTTGCACATATCTTCCGTGTAAATGCGAGCATGAAGGTTACCCAAACCCCGTAGTTCACGGTTGTGATGCTTTGTCATTTGCTCGGCCGACCAGTCTGGTTCCCACTATAAGCCCACCACCAAGTCCATTGAACGAAGCCTCACCAACGTCATCAACAAAATTTCCACCGATCCGCGCGAGATACCACCGTACCGAGTCGGTGCCATATATCTCGAGAATTTGAAAAGGGTCGACAACGTTACCAGTGGACTTGCTCATCTTCTGTCGGCACTTTGTCCAATGTGCATGTGCGAGTATGTTCCGAGGGAGCGGGAGATCCAGCGCCATCAGGAAAGAAGGAAAGTAGACGGCATGGAACCTGCCACCCCATCAGGACAATACCACGAGACTCAACGGTCACTCACCAGAGAATGTCCTTGCCAACGACATGTATATCTGCCGGCCAGCCTCTGGATGTCATATCGGCTGTTGAGGACCAGGGAAAGCCGATGGCAGTGAGGTAGGAAGTCAACGCGTCTAACCACACATATATCGTCTGACTGGGGTCACCCGGAACTGGGATTCCCCATTGTACTCGATTAGCAGGTCGCGAGACGGACAAGTCTGGGAGCGTTGAGGGATCGGAGAGGAAAGCCAAGACTTCATCTTGGCGTTGGAAGGGCCGGATTGCTGCAATGGCGTAATTATGAAATCGATATCAGGTAGGGGTGCTTACGAGAGGTATTCTTTATCCAGCGTATCAAGTCCTCCCTGAACGACCCAATCTTGAACTTGTAATTCTTCTCTTCGATCCGCTGCACTGCACTCTTTGACTGTTTTGCTCGCTGAAATAGTACACCAGATCATTTTATATCCTTCTACCGCCCTCTTTGCTTACCGTAACTTCCTGGCCAGTCTTGGGGTCAGTCACGGTTTCAATTTGAACCGGAGTATAGAATGCTTCATCAGACACTGAGTACCACCCTACGTGTGTCCCTTGATATATGTGTCCCCTCCGCTCTAGACTGCGCTATGCGAAGACGATAATGGCCGTGTGAGTGTATGGGCAAACGGGATTATCGATTTGGACAGACCCAAACATGTTCCACGGCAGTATAATGCTGTGGTTCGGTAGTACGTATGAACTTAGTAGAGCTTATGCCGCTTGCTTCAACGAGGTCCTGTAGGAGTTCCAGATCGGATTCGTCTTCAGTTTCAATGAGTGACCTACTCGGAAACGGCCACTTGTGCTGTCGCATAGTTCTAACAGCTGGAGAGCTTTGTTTGATGCTGCTTGTTGAATCTTGAGACCATGCTCGTCCGTCCCTGTTGTGTAGCGAACGGGCCGGCGAGGATTTCGAAAGCGTTCCCAACGCGCAAATATGTCCGCAACCACAGTGCTATATAGATGACCGATATGAGGAGCTATGGGGTTAATGTTAAATCGCGTCCACAATGCGGATTTTGAAGGCCAACCTGCGTTCACATAGAAAATAGGCGAAGTCACATAGAAAGGCTTCTGGATTGGAGCATCGCCCCGACAGTTTGCAGAAGATGCAATACACCTTATAAATGTCCAGTGGGAAAGCTTTTGGACGAGTTTCCTTGAGCCCATCTGTGCGCAGGCTATAAGTCGGACACAAAGACCCCGACTTGTTGGACTCAACAACTATGGCCTCGCAGGAAAACCACACGCAATCGCAACCAAACGGCCTCCAGCCTCCCCAGTCAGCAATCGACGACGGGTTCCTCAACGGACAACAGCCCGTCCGCGACGTTTCTCGCCAGGTGCTCGATGTCGTTACCGGCCAGATCATTGCCGCTCGCGGCCACACCCAGCTTGGTGAAAATATACAAGCACGTGCACAAGGTCTTGGTACCAGTGTTGTTGCTCGTCCGCCGTACGAGAAGGCACAATATGTTGGGGACCATATCCCATATCACAGGGGCAGCGATGGCCAGAATATATTCGACAACGCTTCCCTCATGCAAGAGAAGCTCCAAGCTGGTCTCCAACAAATGGCTCCCCTTTCGCTCTCAGGCATTCTTGCAACTGAGAACTTGAAAGCGAGTGCGCAATTGATGGAGGATCCTATTCCACGCCAAATTGCCTTCAGAGACCTGCAAGTATGGGTCGAAGGCTCTCTAGATATGTACAAGGCGCGTATTTCACCAAAAGCTCCTCAAATTACGTTAACCCAGAATCATCTACAGCCTGAATTTAGGCCTTTGCTCTTCCCCGTCTTTGTCCACTTCTACTTGGATTTTGTGGCACAAGGTTTCAAAGAAGCTGGTATGCCTTTTGGACGCTTGAGCCCGAACCATAACTTACTGCCTTGTCCCCGCCAGCCGAAGGCTTCTTCAATAACTTCTTCAACTACTTCTCTTTGAATCACCGAGTTGTTCTCGAACAATTGCACACCGTTACTGCTCCGCATCACGTCCACCTCCAAGATTTGGCTAGGAGGTTCCGTTCGGAAAAGTATGTCGTCCGGATGTCCAAGTCCGGAAAAGAACTCTTGCTTGGATGGCTCATGGACGGCACGGGTGGCGAACCCATGGGTGCTGGTCTAGGTATGGGGGGCGAGGAGTATTCAAAGAAGGGCCGTGTTGCCGTGATGAGCGTGCTCAATAACCGCATGGACATCCAAGGTAAGACCTAATTAATGCTAATATCTCCTGGCTGATAGGTTTTCGGTGTAGTCACCTCCGCTCACTCTCTCACTCTGTCTCCGAATGTCTGGGAAGAGTCAACCGGGCTGCTATCGACACTCGTGCCATCTCTACCAGAAGGTACTGACCCGATGCAAGTCGACAGCAATGCGACTTCAGCGGAACAGTTCAACTCTGCGCACCCTGCTCTAAAACTAGGATTACCCGGTCCCGATCCTCAAGTAAAGGACGAAGTCGAACAACACTTCCGAGATGAACAAACTCACGCCATGCAAATGGCTAACCCGAGTATGCCCGTACCGCCAATCGACCACCAGATCAAGATGGCGACCGCAACCCCCGTGAACGGGCACTCTATCCCCAATCATCAAGAGTTGCCACCTTATCCTCCAAACTTCCGATCGATTGATGTTAAGAGGGAGATCGAGGTTGTGAGAGATCGGAGGAAGAGGATCAAGCTCGAACCGGGGGTGTTAAATGCCCTAGATAAGAAAGAGGTGTCAGTGAACGGATTTATCGACACCAGACAGACACAGATACGCGCCAGAGCTCTGCCTAGCATATGCTGCTATACGTTCAGAGATGCACCGGATGGGTAAGCCAGTCAACCGATCACAAAGTTTGGAGGGAAATATTAAACTGGGTTCTGTACAGGGCCACCGCTTCTTCCTTCTCGCCCGATGTTTCGCTCATCGCGGCCGGGTTCAATGAGAGCTATATTCGACTGTGGAATCTTAAGGGCGAGAAATTGCGAGGGATGCGTAGCGACTTTGATCCAGCAGAGGTCAAAGATGGTACGTACATGCCTCCCATATTCATGAATTATACTGACGATCACTTGCAGCTCGAGAAGTTCGGGAGAAACAAGGCACCTCAACACGAAAACTCATCGGACACTCTGGACCTGTATACTCTCTGGTATTTGACCCAACTGGCGGCTCATACTGCCCACCAAAGTATCTGCTCTCCGGTTCTGCCGACATGACCGCACGGCTATGGTCTCTCGACACAATGACCAACGTAGTCGCTTACCGAGGACATTCTAAACCCATTTGGGACGTCGATTGGAGCCCACGTGGTATCTACTTTGCTACAGGTAGCCGGGATCACACTGCACGACTTTGGAGTACAGACCGGATACAGCCACTCCGTATTTTTGCTGGACATTTGAACGATGTTGACGTGAGTCTCATTTGGTCTGCCTTTTACTGGTCTGGGTACTCACGGCCGCTTCCTTTTCCCGTAGCACGTAAGATTTCACCCTAACTCGCTCTACCTTGCCACTGGTTCGACAGACACCACCTGCCGTCTCTGGGACGTCCAACAAGGCGTCTGTGTGCGCGTCTTCCTTGGACATCAAGGACCTGTCACGGCAATTGCGACTTCTCCAGATGGAAAGTACCTCGCCTCCGCGGGCGAGGACCTTGCCATCAATCTCTGGGACCTAGGCTCAGGTCGCCGGATCAAGAAGATGTCGGGACACACCGCCACGGTGTACTCCCTCGCTTTTTCTCAGGAGAGTAGTCTGCTTGTCAGTGGAGGTGCAGATTGGACGGTGCGCTGCTGGGACGTCAAACACTCTGGAGGGTTACCACCCAAGAAGAGTGATCTGAATGCTACGGAGGATGCAGTGGATCAGTTTGGGTTCCCCAAGAACAAGAAAGCTAATGGTGCGGGTGCGAATACGAGTGCTGACCCTATTGGAAATGAACAGGATGCAGAGGATAACTTCATCACGTACGTCTCTCCTCTCTTTCTATCAACAAGAACGCCATTGACATGCGGTCCAGCCGCGACCTGATGGAGACGTTCCCGACCAAACGAACGCCGATCCTCAATGTCCACTTCACCCCTCGAAACCTGTGTCTCGTCGCGGGAAACTTCCTGCCGCCATAACAAGCGCAGACATGCATACACAATTGCTTGCTTACCCGTATCTTGTGCCGTTCGTCTAGTCGTTCCTAAATTTGCAATAATTTCGTGTAAACTATATTCTTTCAAGTGCCTCCCGTTGTAGCTTTACAGACATTCAAATTCAAAATAAAGAGAGCGCCATCGTCTTGCGTGTACTAAATGTATGGTGCGAAATTAGGCTCGATACTGGTCAGGTGTTTAGCGAACGGCAAACCTAATCACTTCTGCGCCAAAGGATAGTTTTCATTCCGATTTCTGGGTGTTTGGACAATAGGAAGCACAGCAAGTGAGGACGGGGACAAACGCGAGATATCCACCAGTGGGAGGAGGGGAAGAGAAACGAGGTTCTGGTGAATAGGGAAAGGCTGGTGCGGAGAAGTTCAGGTGTCAATGAGCCACATAGGTAAGGTGAATGTCTGCTCAGGGGAAGCGAGAATAGAAGGGTAAGGACAAAGACGTTTCGGCACATTAAATCAACAGGAAAAAGGGCCCGTTAGATTCGCTTTTCATCGAGTTTGAGTGTCTGATTATGATAACAAGTACGAAGCCTGAAGTTTACGATGGCGAGGTGTGTGATACGAGCTTGTTCGCTGGCCAGGACGTAAGACCAGAAGGTGCGAGACATAACGGGATGGTGACCATGTCTGAGCGCGTGAATAATTGATCGCGAGAGCGATACCTATAGAGTAGTGCCGTCCAACAACGCCACTAATGCATCATCATCTCTCCGCCTGCGATGCCTGCGCTTGCGGTCCTCCCGAATTGTTTTTTCGATTTTGCGTCTTAGCCGAGTCTGCGCCCTGTTCTCAGTTCCCGACAAGCTACCCAATTTGTATGCTGCAAGCTCGATCGAAGCGAGGATACGAAGTGCATCGGGGGTGTTCTGAGCGTGGAGCGAGTAAGAAATGACTCCAGCGGGTTCGACGGAGGCTACCACGACAAAGTTTCCTCGCTTGTCAACGCAGATTGACGACTTTTCTGCGAAGGTCGCAAGCACTCTGTCATTGGTGTTGGAACGGACGACTATTTAAAGTGTCAAGTGTGCGGCAAGAATAAAGTCAGTAACCTGGTGCTACTTAAGACCACAAGGGAGGCTTGCAGGGCTCGTCGAGAAAGCCGGGAGGGAGGCAAACAGGGTTGGACTTACAAACAATAGGCGAGTCAGTTGTGAGGTCTTGATATACAGAGACGCGCCCGAGGTAGGTCCAATTATCCTTCCCGGGACGCCTGATGTGCATCTTCGCAGGTATTGACTCAGAGCGTGTCCGGTCTGGATGAAACACGATGCGATGCAAACGCCGCACAAGCTCCTGGTGAGCTCACGAGTGGTGGTAATGAGGGGATGGTCAAGACATACCAGAGGTGTCCAGAGGATAGGGAGACGAGTTTGCTGACCCTTCGGCTTGCCCTGGCGGTGGCTGAGCCTGGCACTCCTCCTGCGGGCCTGAGCTGGATGAGATCCCGTGGCTAAAGGCGGGCTGATTTGCCGGCCAGGCGGAGAATAAACCACTAGCTTGCTGTGGAAAATCCGCGTAGTGGTTGTATGGGAGTCCATGGTCTGCATGAGAGTTGAAGGATTCTTCAACGTCCATCTGGATATCCTGATCCATCGCTGCAAGCCCTGATTAGGTTCTCCGTAGGTTCTCCGGTGTGATATGCACGAGTCTGAGCCCACCTGAGGGTAGTCGCGTGCTGTCAGAAATCGGCGTTAAGTTCAAGTGTTAACAAAGACGAACAAAGCCTGGCGCGGGTTGCTCCTCAACCAATTCGTCAATGGCCGCTAATTCCAGTGTGAGGCAGAATAATCCACCACCTTCGAGCCCAGAAAGCGCAGAATCATCCTCAGCCGCTAATGACGAGGAATTTTTTGATGTTTGTGAGCCTGCCACAGCCATTCGACCGCAACACTGGACCCCAACTGACCGGGCCCGCTTTCGCTCTACTCTTTAGGGCTGATTAAGGGTATACGGATATTCTGGAATTTCGATACAAGAACAACCCAGAAGGTACCCTCGCTCGATCTGCATCTTAGGCAACTTACTGAAGGTGCAAAAACCCCAGAAATATCTGGTTTCTGTTAGTAGCATAGCCATCAGCTGCTCTTCCTAACAAACCCCGCAGTGGCTCGGGTATCCTTGGTGGCATGACAGGTCCGTTATTCCCCTCCCAACTTGAATAGTACAAACTAAACTAAGAGTCCTCAGCTGGGAGCCTCGCGAGAATATTGGGGAAGGGTGCAACGATTTGGTCGCCCACATCGAGAGAGCTGCAGCTCTGGGACCAAAGCCTGCTGTTGGGGCCGAGGTGGCGTGCTATTTCATACATCTTAACCTCAAACTGACAGTACCTAAGTGGCTTGCACCCGAAGACTGGTTAAGTGTGTTTATCATTCTCTTGCTTGTCACTTCCTTCATGCGTTAGTGCAGCGATGGAGGAAAAACGCCGCCTTCAAAGCGCCACTGATCGCGGATCCCAAGCAAAAATCGACGAGGCTCGCAGACTGGAAGAGGAGGATCGAATGCAGGGTAACCCTATGGTTCGTGGGTGGTTCACCGCGTGTGCTCTTGGCTGACTCGAATCAGGGAATAGAGCACGGTAAAGCAACCCGCGTGGCAGCAAAGCAAAATTTGATAGAGTACGAGAAGTACAAGGCAGAACGGAACCGCCGTAAGCAGCGACCTCCTGCTTCCGCTATGAAAACGCAGGCTTCTGTCGGTAATCCGGCCACCAATAAAGAGTATAGAAGATGGTTCCGCAGGACAAGGCGGTCGACACGGTCCCAAGGTTACTTTCATTATTCCGGTGATGACCAAGAACTGGCAGAAATGACCAGCTTCGCTATACCGAGTGGAAAAGCACCTGTCTCACGGGCAAGTACGGGTGGTAACAAGAAACGCCGCAGGAATGCTGAATCCAGTTCTGGGGAAAATCAGGCAAATCCTTCCGTAGGCTTCTTCGTTGCCATTCCCCATTATAGGCTGATCCAGCAGCAGGTGTCGTTAATCGGGGCATCGGAGGGGAGCGATGATGATGTCCCTCTGGTACGAGTCGCTAAGCGAAAGCCGCGGGCACCAGTTCCCAGGAAGAAGAAAGATGCGCATGTCGAGGGTCCTCCTCCGAAGAAACAACGCGTCGATGCCAAACCGAACCTTGCAACTCCACCCCCTGACTCTGAAACATCAGACGCAGAGGTACCTTTGAGCAAGCAGAAGAAATCGCACGTCATCCAATCTTCATCAGATGAGGATGAACCCTTGGCCATTCGGGCAAGGAAAAACAAAACTCAGACGGCCACCACTGGTGCGCCTGCTCACATCACACCACTCAGTATTCTGAACCCACACACCCCTACTCCCCAACCGAATCCGAAAGTCACTCTAAACCCTAATCCCGTATCCACCCATTCCGTGACCCTTCCTAGTACGGCTGATCCGCGTGCTCAAGCAAAATCCTCAGCGACTGGTCCTTCAGTAGTTGCACCGGCCGTATCCTTGTCGCCAGCTGGAGACAACAATACCACTCAGAACAATCCACCCCTTTCTTCGTACCTCCGCCCGCTTGACAGTGGTCCAATCGTCAAGGATGGGGTGGGGTGGTTTCCAGTTCACCAAGCCGTTAACCGCAAGCAGTACGTTGGAACGAGTTCGAAGCAGCAAGGCCCGTCTTTGGGAACGCGAGCTCGAATGCTCGGCGAGGCACCTGCTGTAGGACGCAATCGTCAAGTCGGTCGTCCTTCCAATACTACGACTGCAACCAAAGCACCTAAACCTGTTCCAGTCTCCTCACACCCCAGGATTGCGGCCTCCGCGTCTCAGCCTTCGAAATCGGCCGAGAACAATGAGGAGGATCTATTTGGTGATAACGAATTGGAGGGGAACGAGCAGCCCGCCGACCATATGGACATGGACACGGGTTTCACCATCGATGTGTCTGAGCCAATCGTTGTCGAGTCCCCTGTACCTCCCCCGCCTAAACCATCAGGACCTGCCCCTGCAGTAGCTTCGAAAGCAGCCCAGCTGGAAGTTGAAGTGACTAGCTTCTTGACTGATGTTATGCACAGAGTTGCGCCGTATGTGCCCGGATCACTCACTCTTTGATGACCTCTGTTAATCTTTGGCTAGTTCGCAGCCTGACTCTCCTCGTTCTGGACCGCAGAAAGGGCCTAGGCGGATCGGATTATACTTTGGCTCATCTGGCTGTGAGAGATTATGCGAGGTCTATTTGGCCAACGTCTCAACCCCTGGTCTTCAAAGCGCTCACCTTACTAAATGGATATTCCCCTCGGGCGAGAACCATGCCATCTATCTCGACAAACTTCATTCAGCCTCGCACGCTCCATTAATTCTCCCTGCCTTTGAGCCGCTACAGTGGGCTAGACTGGAACCTTGGGACGAAATTGACACGCCACCCCTTTGTGTTGTGAAGGATTGGCTGAGCGAAACAAACCAGGTGGGTCATGGATGAGGATTCCTGACGTGGGTTCACCTTTTCCGTCTAGTTTGCGGTCCGCAAGTTACCTAATAAGCCCACCTTGAACATCTGCATCTTTTCTCCCCGATGCAAGCCCGTTTTTGATATTTTCCCCAAAGCCAATCCCAACTACCGAGAAGACCAAGGCCTAGTGCTCGTTCTACTCAAAAGGAGGTTTAGGCCTCCTCAGGATGCTCCTCCTCGCGAGACTCCCGAACCGCTCCTCAAACTGCCACGGGACATCTTGCACCAAGATCCAGATATATCCCGCGGCTTAATGCTTCTTAAGCTCACCCAAAACACGTTGGAAACATGGAAGACGGCTTGGCAGCGTTTCAAAAAACCACGAACTTTCAGTCTGTTCACTATGGAGACTATCCTCTTTCGCAAAAATCTCGACCCGAAAAACCTCCTGTATGGAGACCAACTCCCTGCCCACGACCACGCTGCTTGGCGCCTCAAGCACCAACCGGAAACGAAAGCCCTCCTGAAGATCCTCGAGTCGGCTCAACTGAAACCATGGCATTTGATGGAGCGTAGTCATATTACTTTTATTCACAACAATTCTTGGGAGTTGTTGAAGAAACTTCCAGGACTCGATGATCGCTTAGGACTCCCGAATACCCAGTTCTTTGCATTTGGGCCACATCACAGTTTGTCGCCGGATAAGTGGGGCGTACGAGAAGTGTTCAAGAGAGGCAAGCATCGACGCTCTATGCTCACGATCCTCACTGACTGATCCTTGCAGGGGCGGTGGTGACCTTCACGGCTCGATCAATAGCGGAGAACGGAGAAACGTTCAAAGAGCTTGTTGAAAGGACTCACAAATCTCCGATCTCTGTCGCATATGTGACGCCTCTCACTGTCGCTCTCGTGGAGCAGATGGTTACCGATGTCCAGCTCTACCCCAAGTAAGTTCTCAACCCCATTGGAGACTGAATTGACTAAAGCCCTTGATAGCAATCTCGAATCTCTTCGGTTCCTTCTAGATGCCATTCTGGATTCCCGGATCTCGCTTCTGACCGCCCCACCTTATTCATGGAAGCACGACGACATGAATAAATGGCGTGATATGCAATTCACTTTTGGAACCGACGAAAGTCAATTGCGAGACCCCACACAAGCTTCAGTGTCCTCCCTCGACAAAGGGATGGCAACCCCGCCCCAATATCGTACATACGATTCGATACTCACTGCGTGTGCCAAGGAGCTGGAAGCCATCCAGCAAGAGCAATCTGTCCCCTGGAACGATGATATTGAAGTAGAATTCAGACAATTGGGTGGCCCTCCACCCCATGGCCTCATCACCACCACCACCACCACTAAGGGCACCCCTAAAACCGCACTGCAACTCGAAGCCGACGTCAATACATTCCTCTACAGTGATTTGCGTTTAATTCAAAGAAACCATTTCTATCAAACGGAATACCGCCATTTCGTTGTCGTTGAAAGCAAGAACAGTACAGTGTTTGAAAAAGACAAGGTTGTTGACTCGGTGAGTACACAGTAATGGTGCTGTTTGCAAGTCTGGATAATCGTCTTTTCAGGTCGCGCATCTCACAGTTGATGAGGCTATTCGTCTGGTTGACCCGGTCACCCAGAGGCGTACCAATACAGTATAACCGCGTGAGATCACGTTAATAGGTATATACTGTATCCTAGCTCTATCATCCTGTATGGCAGTTCTCTCGGTAGTATCTACTTGTTATGCCACAGCAACGTCCTCAAGCTGTCCCAATGGTCACTGTCACGGTATAGGTAGTTCATGCTGGACCACATCCCAGTTTGAATGGCGTGATTGCGCTCATTGAACAAATACATGACCGCCCCCCAAGTAAGAGCTGCGAAGATGGAGAAGTAAGTAGAGGAGGGTGGTACTGGTTGCGGATATGGTGTGGATGCTGATGGTGGTGGTGGGGGATAAGCGCGAGGGATGATTGTGGCAACCACTCGAGAAGTCACATAGAGCACAATCTGGATAGACGCATCATGACGGTTAAAAGTAGAGTAGAACACGAGTACATGAACCTTACCTGTTCGTTTACATGATTTCGGTCACCAAATACTGTGTATCCTCCAATAAGACCGGCAATGAAAGTGTCCGCCTTGCGTACTTTTCCGCCGTTAAACTTCTTTTGAAGTAGGAGCACTGATTTATACAGAAATACAAAAGTCGCTAGATTTGTGGCATGCATGCGAGTCGCGCGCACAATTTCCCTTATACGAGACCACCAACTGCGAGGAAACGAGGAAACGAGATCAGACGCCAAAGCCAAGGTACACCAACCCTCCTATACTCACTCTCCTTTGCCGAAGAGAATGGCCATGACGAGGGCATGTGGAAAGCGAATCCTCGCGCCGTAAACGAGCCCGTTTCTGGCGCCTTTTACAACGGCAAGGTACTCGGCATACTTGGGGTCCTTGATGAGGCTCTCTATGGCCGACATTGTTGAAGAAGTGGCCATGGTCAAGGGTCAAGGAAGAAGTACTGAACCAAAACACGTGAATTTATTTAATACCAGTTTAGACCAACGAACTCCATCCCGGATCCCGGAAGAAAGAGTCGCAAAGCACTAGATTCGTATTTGTACTAAAATCAACAAAGTGCTTGATTTACATCTTTAGAATTAATTGCGACGCCCCACACACGCAATATCCTGTTTATATCTCACATCACGAAAAAAAGACCTTGCCAGAATTAATATGCCCATTAATCATTAAATAATCTACTGCCGCCCGACAGCAACCCCAATAACCAGGAAACGTTCTCCATACAAGGTATGTAGGGCTGGTACCTCGCCTTTGAGACTAATTCAGGTAGTGGTGGTCCACCTCCCCGACAGAGGATGTGATAACAAACTCCCAGATTAAAGGGACACTGAACCTCAGGAGTCCTCCGGAAGGAGAGCGAAACCGATACTGTCTTTAGCAAGATGCGTATGCTATGAGACAGATCTTGATACATCCATGGTCTCTCTATGTACTTTGGATCCACTGCGGGGACTGCAAGCGGGATCGTGAGTCTTCATTGTTGGCTGTGGCGCATTCTGATGAGACCAAACCGGTGCTTGTGATCCATCTACTAGACCAATTCTTTGTACCGTCAAAATAAGATGTAGGTGGTCCCATTTAGCGACATGGCCAATACTCAGCCAGTGATCGAGGGATGGAGTCTCTGGCTCTGCACATAAACCTTGTCTCTGATTTCATATTTTCGTATTTCTAGAGTCCTCTGTCCATATTGACTGAAAAGAAACGGGCGCCACCGACTGCAATGGTGGGCCGCCAGTATAGCTCCAGCGAAGAAAGGGAAGGGGAAAACCAAATGTCGAGATTCAGACTGAGGGACTGGAGTACCAATACGTACCGGATTTTATAGAACCGTACAAGTCAGGGTCTCGAAAAGAAGCATGAAATTTTCAGCGAAGAGCCAATATGGAACACTGGAATAAAATGGGAAGAAGACCTAGTTCCATGCGGTGGGTTCAGACGCATGGAAGAGATGATGGAGGAGATGAAGGCGAGAGGGGATCGGAGAGAAGAGCAGACAATATAACACAAGGCCTATGGGTTCAGCACTTCGTCCACACGATTCGGGGGGTTTAGGACATGTGCGGAACAAGAATTGGGCAAAGGAAGGGTGAGGAATGAGAGGCCGGATAAAAGCGTCGATCGTCGGGATGACTGATGAGCAGACTGATTATCGTTCATCCTCAGCTATTGGTGGTGATGCGTGAGTTGCACCGCCGGCAAGTCAGTTGTTTTGTACACCACCTGAGATATACCACCAATCACATCGACTGAACTGTCGCCAAAACGTCATCGAAGTTGGGAGTTCAATAAGCATGTCCTATCGTATCTCCTGAAGGTGTCTCAAAGCTTCTCAAGCGTAACATAAATGCCTTTATGCGCGGTGGTAATTGGGCCCACGATGGGAAATTTACTGGAAGATGAACGTTAGCCCGGCCAGTATTCCTACTTCTGAGCCAGTGCGGTGTCAACCCTCGGGTTTCGTAGATTCTGCTAGTAACCTGATCGCACCTGTGCTAGGCCGGGGTAATAACTCATGCTGGTGCTAAATCAATGGTCCCACTCTCAATGTTCAGGCCACTTAGGATGTATTTGATGTCATTGGTCATCATTCTGCAAGTTTGGGACTTGGTAGTCAGCGCCCTCTCTGCTGGGAGCTCCCGAATATAATACCTCATGTTTCAATTGTACGTCTTCTTGCGCCTGCTTTAAACTGGTTCCTAAGGTCTAATAGTGGCTTTATACGAGCAGTATATATTCTACCGTGGCGGAGATTTTGAGAATTTTCACAGCCGCTCCAGGCGTCGTGGGCAAACTCACAAATGCTCGACCCGAGAACAGCAACAACACTCCAGCCAATTTGATTGCCGACATCGTCATAAATTTTCTCCCATTCGCCCCAGGTGCTCCCGCTGGAACGCCATCAGTAGCCTTTTCCTTGCCTTACTTTCGTCGCGGCAATTGAAAAAAAGAATTCCTAATAGCCTCAAACTTCAGGCCTGGTGGTTTCAAGTCTTTGAATCTGAAAGCTTCGCGTTAGACTCGAACCATGAGTACTAGTGTTGGGTCTCGACTATTTCACCTCGTGTACGCAACGCAAAAACCGAAAATTACAAGAGGATAACGTTTTATTCTATTCTTAGTGATACGCATCGGCGAAACTCTGTGGATGGCGCTGGTAGCACGCGGAGGGCTACCTTCGGTGCAGGGACGTGAACACAAATCGAGTTGTTACTGGAATACACGGGATAGAATTACTTCCTGGGTGGTGTGGCTGCAGGGTGAACGCAATGAATAGTACACGGAGGACATAATCAACGCTCGCAGATCTACTCGCTTGTGACCTCAAACGGACAAATTCCATACGTAGGCGTCTTCGTCTTCCCAAGTACATCGGGCAAATTTCGAGGAATTGAGATCTTCTGCCTTACAATCGGGGCCGGAGTTGTTGATTTTTCGCGAGCTTTGGGATCATCAAAGTGGAGCAGGGTTGATCTTCTCAAGCGTGGTCACAAACATCCGATACCGCTGCCCTGCACGGCTCATCCGGTAGGTGAAATTGTCTCCACATGACACCCCACATTATGATATGTCGCACGGTAGCGAGCAAACATCTACCATAAATGGCATACTGTCATTCACCACTCCTTGAACTTCACCACTCCTTGAACTTCACCACTCCTTGAAC
>WNFL01211423.1_pt3 | contig 31013 bp, 31 predicted proteins | sample 5400361 | NCBI WGS metagenome assembly WNFL01 (sample SAMN13153351, study PRJNA577476) | soil metagenome | isolation source: 40 cm soil on Douglas fir-dominated hillslope | place: USA:California | collected 2013-09-17
CCATTTGCGCCCGATGAGGTACAGAGCAGACCTTGGACCCTGCTTCTCGTCCGCCGTTGGCAACCATCGCTCGTTTCTTTCACCAAAATTACAAATAATAATTAAGAAATACTCAGCATGCCAGTACAGGACAGAACAAATGAATTTAGAGCATGCGTGGAGTCGATTCGCAACCGCTCCTCATATCCTTCCAAACCAGAACACAAACGACGTCTCCTCAACGGCCATGGAAAGGCGCAGACAGGAAGTAAAAGCGAGTTTTCAAAAATAGCGAGTGAGATTGGAAAGGAGATTAGCTTGACTACCCTCAAACTCGGAAAGCTCGCTCAGCGTCAGTACTAGTACCCCAGTACCCATTATTCTTTAAAATAATGCTATCTTACTAGTTGCCAAGCGCAAAACACTCTTTGACGACCGACCCGTGGAGATCAGCGTAAGCCCTGCCCTGTCGCCCAGTCGCGGCAATACCGACGTGTACTTATACGTAGCCTCTAGGAGCTTACTTTTATCATCAAGCAAGATATTTCAAATATAAATAAACAGCTAGCCACTCTCCAGGCCCACGTAAAGTCGCAGCAGCCTGGCTCCAAAGGCTCCACGGTTGGTAGCAAACAGGTCGAGGAACACAATTCAAATGTCGTCACCCTACTTCAGAGCAAGGTCATGCAGACCACTATGACCTTTAAGGACGTGCTGGAAATTCGTACGCAGGTATGTTCCCAGTGAGCGCCGATCAGCCATGGAGCTAACTGCCACCCTTCCTGCCTATTATTTCCAGAACATGAAAGAGACAAAAGATAGGACCGAGAAGTTCGTCTCTTCCACTGCATCAGCCGCCATAGCCCCTCCACCGAGCTGTTAGTCTGATTCCCTTCTTTCGCAACAAAACACTAATTCTTTGCAGCCTCCCTCCTTTTCCAACAACCACGCAATGACGACTCTCGGTACAACTTTCAAGACAAAGGTAAAGGCCGGATACGAGATAGCGACCTGCTGGCGTTGGATATGGTGGCCACCGAAGAAGGGCACGCAAACGGAGCAATGGGTGGAATGCAAGAGCTCCAATATATGGATAACCAGGTTCTTAATTATTTTCCCGTTTTTCCACCCAACTTCCTACACCTATTAATCTCCGAAACAAACATGGCTAACACCTGTGTTAACAGCAAGACTACATCCAGTCCCGCAGCACAGCAATCGAGTCGATAGAAGCGACCATCTCTGAACTGGGGTCCATCTTTTCCCAACTGGCGCATATGGTTGCCGAACAACGCGAGACGGTGCAACGTATCGATGCCGACACGACGGACATCGCTGATAATATTTCTGGTGCACAACGGGAGCTGCTCAAGTACTACGCGAGTATCTCCAGCAATCGGTGGTTGATGATCAAGGTCTTTGGGGTACTGATTGTTGTAGTAAGTAGTATCCCAGTGGTATTATGCTTGGATGGACGAGGAGGATACTAATGATCACCTTCTGTAGTTCTTATTGTTCGTTCTCGTTAACTGACAGACTCGGCTCGGGTTGTTGATCCACCCTGTGCATCGTTATGTATTCCTCCTACCTCGCCATACCCCACTGAACTCCGGTACTACAAAATACCTGTACCATACAGTATTGAGGAGCCAACGGAATGTGGGGGTGCTCGCATTGGCCCTTAGGATTTGCTCCTGGACACTGCTTTACACCTCGCGTGACGAATCCCTTAGTGTATATGTGAGTAATATGAGTGCATGTTGATAGGGTACAGCAGGTGTGATTAGCAATGAGAGTCGTCGAAGAAACAATCTAGTACCACCGCAACAATCGGGTATTTCGGTGTACAGCAAGCAAAGCAAGTTTAAACATCTGCCCAACCACCTTCATCAAGTTTGTACGTCGCTTCGCTCTCCGGACGATCGGGTGAATCGACTAGCTTTGCAACGCGTTCTTCACCGCGACCTTATCGGCAGTTCAGGACAACAGAAAGAATTAAACGGAAAGACCCTGCGACATACCCTTGCGCAAAAACATACGGGTGGCGGACGCGTGAGAGAGGATGTGTCCACCGATAGGCTTTAGAGCGCCTCCCGCTACGAAAGTCATGGTCGCCCCCGGATCGGCTAGTCAAAGGAGCTCAGTTACCAGCAGTAGATTGACGAAGTACTGTCAGCCTTTACATTGGACTTGGTTTGTCAGCAGTATGGCAATCTATGCGGAAGGTAATTATTCACGGTCAACGAAGGGATGACGGACTCACGTTGTATTCTTCAGAGATCTTGCTCAGCTTGGAAAGCATCTAGGGGACAGTTTATTTGAGGACCTCTTATTGGTGTCGCGAACTTCACTAACCGTTGCTAGCTTCTGCTGTCTCTCGCTCAATTCTCCACGACCGGAAAAGTCAGTGCGAAATAGTGCCATGATAGAATCGATTATCTAGGGCTGGTATGTCTCGGCTTGGACTATCTAAAGGGAAGACGTACCAGCAGCCTATAATCCTTCTCATCAGCAAAGCGGCTAGTGCATTCATTGATAAGTTCCATCTGATAGCGACGTCAGTAATATACAAGAACCTCAGGGGGAGATGTTTACTTGATGTTCGCTGTTGAAAGCACGTGCTGCGAAAAACCATCGGCAAATCGAGAATCGAACTGAGAACTCATGTACCATAGAGGATATTTCCTAGTGCAGCCTCAGCATCCACCCCAAAACGATCTGCAATTGCGCGGATACGATCCGGCCGAAAGGTGCCTGGAAACCGTGAGGTCGAGCAAGCAATACCTTAACTCATCTCACCTTCAGTATCAATATACGCGACCTGCGGATGGTTCAGAAAATCTGTCATTCGATCAAACTACCAACCCAACCTTTCCACTGGCACCACCCATTTCAGGAGGCAACTGGGCCAACACACTCATGGTATGCGCCAGCTGAGTCTTCCCAGTTCTGAACTCTCCGTATACTAGGGGCCTTGTTGATTATCGACGCGTTGCCTAAACGAAATGGCTGCTGACCTTCAGAGATGGACTGGGATTGAATACCGCCTGCAGTCCCATGAGCACGAATAACCGGGAGAAGAGAGTGTGTCCTCACCGCCAAGGATTGAATCAACTGACTTGCTTCCAGTCGAGATTATGGTGACCTTCCTTCGCTTATCCGATATCTCGAGGCCGGTAGAGAACGAGGAACCCTGAGAGGATGTCATGACTCTATTCTCACTAAGCATGGAGGCATATACTAGGATCTTCTTCACAGCTTCCTGTTTGGCGAGTTAGTGTTAGACTCGGAATAGACCACCTGGCACACCTTGATTTTGTCAACCTTGGCCTCTGAAAGACCCTATTTGCATATTAGGAAGATACATAGAAGCTACGCAAGGAAGCTGTCCTGACCTTGATCTTTAGTAGATGACGACGAGGAGTCATATTCACTCCAGAGACAGTGTTGAGAGCCGCAGACTGCAAAAGTCTCAAAGAAGGTGTCCAAAATTTCCAGTTAGTCTTACTTTGAGCTTTGAGATGTCTTGAGCATTAATTCCCTGGATCGACGGGCAGAGGACGCGTCAACGGTAGCCGACGACACCAACCACGGACAGACTCACATGTGCTTGCAATTCTTCTATCATATCAAAGAAAGGCTCCTATGCGAGGAGACGCGTCAGAGTGTGCGTTGTCGCCGGGCTAAATCAAAAGAATGGAACGCGCCTCGTCCTCGACATCGGGAGGCGCCACGGACTGAGCACGGGAGGGAGGAGCTGCTGCCTGGGCACTGGCCTTAGATTGTCGAGGGGGCATGTCGTTAGCGTGGACGGCAAGACGAGTGGTAAGGAGGGGAGGAAGAGAAGAAGAGAAGGGCAAATAATAACCACTTGGTTCGCGGTTTTAACGAGTACAGTGGTCGTGTGATTCACAGAACTATCGATACAAGGGATACTACAACGTTCTACTGAAGCGATGGGTCAATATTCATACTCGAGTTCCCGCTGTCAGCGACAGGACTCATCTGCCTTCCATATGTGGACGGCGCGACGATCGGTGGACTGGTCGCCAACGGCGAGTGTGCCTTGGGAGTGTAAGAGGCCTGGGCACGAGGCGGAATAGCGGTCCTTGTGAACGGTGACGGCGCAGGTCCGGCGGCAGGCTTCGTGGTGCTCGTGGACGGGATGGCAGCGGTATTTTGAGTAGAGAAGTAGCCGGAACCAGCAGTAAGACTGGGGTCCATACCAGGGACGAATGTCGACGCGGCAGGAGTCTGGTTCTGGTTGGCGGGTGTGGCCTTGTTGAACTCGTGCCACCGTGGACATTTGCGATTGGTTTCTGACAAGGGAATTAGTTACCAGTGGGGAAAGTGGTACCGGATATTGGGCATACTCATGTGTCCCATCTCGCCACAGTTTCCGCACTTTCGACTCGTCTCAGACTTGACCACAGGCGCAGTAAGCAGTGGCTCGCCACCCTCCTTAGCGATTTTCTTATTCTTCCGATCAATGCGGCGTTCCTGATTCCTCTTGAGCTTGGCGATTTGACTCTCGAGACTGGTAGGTGAGGTAAACAAAAAGGCCAAAGTATAATAGAGGAAAGCACTTACTCCTTAGCAGCCTTTGCGTCAAGCTTGGCATCACCTGTAGGAACAAGTCCCTCGGTGAGCATGTTCTGCTTCAATTGCTCCTTCTTGCGAAGATAAGCGGTAATGACGAGCTGATCGCGAACAATCTCCGCTCTTAATTGACCATTTTTCTGCACGGGCATTGTGAGTACAGCGTGATTGTTAATGTTTCTCCACGCTTACCCAACGGCGAATCTTCATGACACGGTAATTGCCTACGGCGTCAAGTTGCGCGTCGGCAAGAGCCGGGGACTCTCCTGACTTCCCCTTGCTTTCGTCCTCTTCATCCGTCAGCTCTGGAGGGTCAGTCCGACTAAGCGAGCGCATTTGGGCGTTCCAGATACGCTCCTTCTCCTCAGCATAGACCTTTTGCTGCTCCTGGACGTTGTACCTGTGACCGGACTTGTTCATTTCACCCTCTGGGGCAATCACCATCAGTACTGTCCAGAAGCGCTCGCACTATTGGCTTACTCTCTGGTTTTTTCTCGCCCTGCTTTACGAAGACATCTTTCATTGAGACCTTAAGATAACTGAAGGCTTCGCCTCGTCCAGTAGGATCTCCTTCGCCGTAGAGCTTCAACATCGCTTTCTGTTGAGCGGCTTGCAGGACATTCTTCGTTGTCATCCAAGGTGCTAACTGCTGGGTGATAGTCAACGGTGTTCCATCTTTTGCTTTGACGATGGTGGCTTGCTCGTCGTCAGCGTCGTCAGTAGTCCCGCTGAAACCCGCATCGAGCAATTGCTGCTGGCCGACTTGCATGGACTCTGTAAGAGCAACATCTTCGGGCTTTACCATCTTGACAATGGCAGCCTCATCGGGGATGGTAAGATTACCCTTAAGACGCCAATATCCTTGATGGAGACCTTTTCGCTGGTATTCCATGAACTCTTGCAAATGAGCCTGAACCGAAAGTCAGTACACAGCAACACCACAAATCAGGACCTTCAGACCTTCAATCGTTGCTTTAGCTGAACTTCATCTTGATCAGGGAAGTACTTTGGAAGCTGCGAAATACGGATGCGTTCGTCGTCGGTCTTCCTGAGCAGTCGGTAACAGATTTGTTGGAGGCGACTCTTCGCTGTTGTGGTAACTTTGCGAGAATGCGGCCCCGGAATCTCAGTCACGGGTATGGTTTGCCCAATGACAAAGAGGTGCTTAATCTCCCGGATGTAATACCTTGGCTCGCCATTCGTGGTGCTCCTGCAGAGGAAGGTTAGTAGGTGAAGTTGACAGGTTTTCGGTAAGCTATCTACCGAACAACAAGGAAGTCCGTAGAATTGGGCTTGTGCTCGAAAAGTGGTGCGCGAACCATATTGTTGTACAGCGCAGGCACAGTCACTCCGGGCTTGACAGTTCCCAACTTCAAGAAAGGGGTATCATCGGAAGGTTGAAGGACGAAAGGTGTCCCGAACTCCCTCTAGATCTCGCGTGAGCGGGAAATCCAATCAAACAGGCTCGCACCCACCTTTGGGATGTGCTCATCCTTATCGTCCTTCTTGCGATAATAATTAACAATGAGGCTGCCCATGCCGAAGTTTGAAATCGCTGGTGGGTGCTCTTCCTGAGTCGCAAGTCAAACGTAGAACCCCACGTCTGGATTGGCGCTACTCACCGAATACTCCCAGAGTATGAACTTGCTGCTATCTCGCAGACTAAGATCACCGGTTCGACGGAGACCTTCGCTAAAGTCGCCACCTTTGCCGAGTTTCCTCCCTGCTTTGTCTTTGAGCTTCGGTGCTGTCTTGACCTTGTTAAATTTGATCTCTTGATTGATGGGAAAATGCGAGGCAAAACGATGGAAAGACCTGCATTCTTGCTTGGCGAGGCGTATCTTGTACTATAGTGGATGTCAACATGGAACAGTACAACGGATCGCAAGAACTCACGAAGGGCAACTGCAATTTGAGGGCAGGATATGCGTGCTCTACCTCGAGCGCGCCAAATGTCTGACGAACAAGCCGGTTGTCCTTGATCGCCTCGTATGTCTGATCATTTGAGATGTTGAACTTATCTTTGGGAACTTGAGGGCCGGGATCGGTCCTCAGTCGTTTTCTGGGACGAAGATCGACGCGTGTGGGCCCATCGTCGTCGTATGTGACATCCTCAACATGGCTAAGGTCCAGTTGGGTGAAGTCTCGGAAAGGAGCCTTGGCATCCCAGATGATGCTTTGGGTCCAAACACCAGACTCAAAAATGGCGTTAGTGGGAGCAGTGAGCGCCGGACGTTGGGCCGGACGAGCCTTAGGAAGCCTAGAATTGGTTAATGACGCGCCGAAAGGAGGGGAGGTAGATGATTCACGTTGTAGAATCATACATGATTTGGTCCTCCCAAGTAGAGAGGTTGACCATGTCGAAGCTTCGATCATCCATCCGAACTTGGGCAACATCAGATCGAGCCTGCCAAAAGGGTCAGAAAAGAAAGGCGCCAGACCACCTCATTACCAACCTCAAGAGCCTGCTCCAAGGCTGCGTCAAGGCTGCTCTCAACTACAACTTTCTGTACCCTCTTCTTCTCTTTCTCTTTCAGGGCTTCAGCCGCAACGATGCGGACAAAGCCACTTTGGGCACTCTTCCGGGCAGGATACGTTTCCTCTATAGCACCAAGTCATTAGTATACTAACAGGTGAGACTTTGTTCGCTTACGGAGCGTTGGTAGGTCGCGGTTCCAAATCCTCGACGGCTTCTTCGCGCGTTGGCCAAAAATTTCCACAAAGTTGAGCGGCTTGTTCGGGTTAAAGCTTGGAAAGAGTTCTTGTACAGTCTTCGTCCGGGTAACCAATCTGCGTCTGATCACTTTCTTCGTCTTCTTTGCGGGTGCATACGTTGGAGTACCGACAGCACTCCGACCATATGGAATGAACGCTGGGTACTGCTGTCGAGGATGTATGGTAGAATCATCAGGCAACTCTGCGTCGGACATCCCCTCATCGTCTTCGTAGCGCTCCGCGACTGTCGACAGAGTTACACCAGTATTGATACCCATCCTCCCAAGTGCTCCTAGGTCTGCACCAGCCCCGACATCCCGCAGAACGTCGCCGAGGCCGCCAAACACCATATCAAAGTCCTCCTGCGAACAGAATGGGTGAGTTGGCCGCTTCAACCAGATGCTTATAGTTTATTACATTATCTGCCATTTTTCTGCGTGTGAGTGGTAGCTGGGAGGGTTAAAAATCAAGGTGGAGGCCGCGGATGTGGGAGGGAACAGGAGGAGACTTTGCAACTTGGGTGACTCATCTCCCGCGCCCAACGTACTGGCGCGTTCCCGGCTCTTGAAGCTTGCGACCAAACGTGGATATGTTCACGTAGACCCTAGGAATCACACAACGGGCCTTCCGAAATTCGTTGATACGCCAAAGCCAGGCACCGCTCCAAGCATGTGTTTGGCTATTATATAGGCTCAGATTCTTCGAATACCATAAATTATTATCCACAGAGAACAGTAAGCCTTTTACTAGGATTATGTGGCGCTATATTTCCTTCCATACGCGATTGCCCTGGCTCAACCCTGCAGACTCTGATATAGCCCACGATTTATTGGCCGAATGTGCAATTTAAAGTATCACGGAAATGTGAATCTCACGTCACCTTGAAAGTTTGTCGTCTAATTGAATATGTCTCAAAGTTTTGTGGAAGAATGGGATATCATCGCATTAAATCTAAGAAGAACTAAATCAAGGCCTCAAGTGCCAGGTCTATCGGCCCAACCGTCCCGGTGTCCTCCTCAAGGGGTTCAAACCAGTGGATTGGGACTCCATCCACGTTGTCCCCTCCTAACCAGAAACGACGGAGAGCAACTGGGAGATTAAGTGACCCAATAGCACCTTCTGAATCAATATCGACGCCGTTCTCTATCAGAGCGATGAGCAATCGAGGGATTGCGGCCGCAGTGGCATTGAGTGTATGGACAAAACAAAGACCCGGATTTGGGTCTTCTGGTGTTGGTGTTTGTTTGTATCGGATGAGGAGACGTCGGGATTGGTAGTCGGTGCAGTTTGAGGTTGAGGAGATCTGATGGATAGCGTGTTAGCTCTCAAAATCATTGGTATGGGTCGCATGGTCTTTACCTCACCCCATCCTCCTCTCCCTGGCATCCAAGCTTCGATGTCGAATTTCCGGTGAGCCGCTGCACCGAGTTCTTCGGTAGGCATGTCGAGCACTCTGCGGAGCGAATCAGCACTTCAATGGCGCTAGGACTCCCTCATCACTCACCTGTACGGGAAACCGAGGCCAGAAAATATTTCTTGCTGAAGTGAAAGCATCTCCTCCATGAACTCCTCACTTCCCTCCTCCCCAGTCAAGGCAAACAGCTCAACTTTTGTGAACTGGTGTACTCGATACAGTCCGCGAGTATCTTTTCCTCTGGAACCCGCCTCAGAACGGAATGCGTGCCCGACACCAACCATCTTGATGGGGAATCGTTTCGCCATATCCTGTTCCGTGAACGTTTGGTTCGCATAGAGGCCAGCAAGGGGTATCTCTGCCGTCCCAGCAAGGACCAGGTTTCCCGATGTGTTCTCCAAGTGATAGAAGTGGTCTACTTCCGCGCTTCCAGCAGTATTGATATCGCGAGGTTGGAAACCGCATCGTAGTGCTACATCTGTACGTATCGCGTCTGGAGTGGTGAATGGTTCCCACCCGTGCTTTATCGCCACGGACAGCGCATAATTGGTCAGTGCCGTCTCCAACAGCGCACCGGCTCCTCGTAGATAATACCACGAGCCTCCTACTATGAGGCTCGCGGCTTTAAAATCTACCATACCCAGTGACTCCATTATGGGTACGTGGTCCCGCAGTTCCGATGGAGGTATAGGTTTAGGTCCGTGCTTGGACTTGATATCGGCACAAGCTTTGGGCCCAACAGGTGCGTCCCGGTGTGTTGTATTAGGGAGGCTTAGAGCGACGCTTTGAACGAACGTGTCCAAGCCGTTCAAGTGACTAGTTTGAGAATGAAGAAACTGCTTGATCTCAGACGCGCGTTTCAATGCTGCACTCTTTCCATCCTTGCTGGTCGCAGTTTGTACTTCGAACCCGACCAGCTTTTGCTCGTGTCGTGTCCTCTCCAGAGTGCTCTTCAGTGCCTTCCATTGCTCGTGCCATTCTGCGAGTATGCCGAGCTCAGGAATTCCCGGACGTCGAATACGTCGTTCCAGCACGTTCTGTTTATGGTATTCTATGTTTTCAATCACGCCAGGCACGTCCATCATAGCAGCAGGAAGGTTTGAGAGTCCAGGCTCTCTCATGAGTTGCCGTTTTATGGGATGTCGGCCAGCATGTGTGGTACGAATGCGGTCTAGAGACTAGGTATCAACATTAGATATGTTTAATGGACGAGATTTGCGACTCACCTGAGAATAGCCGTTTCGACGCGAACATGGAAGGGACCAAGCGGACGCTAGAATTTTCTTTTCGATTTCGGGCCGAGACCGAGACCCGCCGTAGAAACGGTTGTACGGGAAATAGCCTGAAGGTCCTACCGGAGTGTTCCTTTGCCAGCACTATATATTGAACAAATAATTTTGGAAACTGTAGCTCCGATCATCCCGACTCCCGACACGCTTTCAAAGCTCAAATATAATAAGTACTTGCGAGGAGGTCTCCTTGTAGCTTCGTCCCTTTCCAGGGACGATCCTTGCCTAGTTCGCCACCCCGCCTCAGGCTCTCTTTCCTCCACGACACGCAGAAGTTAGAGTGCTAGTCTCCCTTTCAATCACCACTCGTGTTATATTTCTTCCAAATCTAGTGAATCAATCCTGCACGCTTCCTAACCTGATGTTGCGTATGTCCGATTTAGCAACGTACCTGCACACACATACCCAATGTTCGTGTGTACTCAGAGGCCCCTCAGGTCACCATATTCGCGAGTGAGCTCAGGAGAAAGCTTTCCGTAGCGGGGGCTCTCACATCCCATTCCCACGAGCATGTGGACGGGGTGTAAACCATCGGGATCCAGGGTGAGTCGAGGATGCTGCAGGCAACTTGCAGTGCAGGAGCCGCCGTCAATTCAGTCCCCCATGGCGCTGGCCGTACTTGGAGCCGACCGCACGAGTCGTCAAGTTTAAGCATGTCGTACCAAAGCCTGGAAGACGAGGACGTGCATAGCAACGAAGATGACGAGCTAGAGGGACTTCAACGCGAGATGAGCGCTCCTGCGACGTATGTGCCTTCCCTATTCTTGGCCCTAACCGTCCATTCACGGCGCTAATTGCTTCTCTCGTTGCACACCGGGGTCACCTCCTTCATAACGGCTATATGCTTGTTTGACATATTTACTTTCTGCATCATGCGGTCTCCGAAATACAGGTCGCAACCCCTCGGAACTCGCTCACTCTATGCCCTCTCAAAATCGGAAGTGACCAAGAATATTGCTAATCGCTTCGTCCACTCCCGGTCATATGTGATGTTATATTTAGCGATGGCTTCACTTTCCACGACTACGGTTATCCTCTCACTCCAGGATGGTTGTCCGGGATTCGCTTTTTACATCCTTGAAATCATCATCAACGTGGCTATGATTGTCGAAGTCAGCATTCGCTTTATTGCTTTTGGCAAGGTCAGGTGTATTTCTCAACATCGTTCATTTAGGCGTGCTGACACAACGACCTTTAGCAATTCTGGAAATCGCCTTACAACGTGGTCGACCTCGGGTTGACGTTTTTGTGTGTGCTCACTCTATTGGTGATATTATTCGCTGGTTGCGGGGCCACAAGCAAGGAGGAAGAATTGCTCGATACTCTTTTGCTGGTGGCGCGGAACGTGTTGCAATTTGGCAGGCTTGCGACTGTCATGAGAAGGTTCGTATGGACCACTGCCGCTCCGCAGGGTTTATATGATGTTGTGCCTCACTCACCATGCTCCTTAGATCCGGTCGTTCGATATTTTCCCGTCCAAGAGCAATCGACCTATCGACTGCTCGAACCTCGCGTCTAGACATCGACCTCGACGACGAAGAGGCCCGGATTGGAGTCGGCAATGACAATGACGTAGAATTCGACGCTGGCACAGAGTTTGAGTCACAAAGGCCTCGACAGGGGGTAGGAAGAGGTGCAGTGAGAGTACAACAGTCTGAAGAGGACGAGGCTGATGTCTGGGCGAGGTTAGGTTAAGGACGGCGGTAACGACTGGAATAGGGCATTTCAGGGCGTATCCACTACTCGATCTTACGTATGCATGTACCATTGCGACCCTCCTCGGCTTAAATTTATGCATTCAATTCGCGCTTTTGAAGGTCGAACCGTTCAATCTGCCGGCAACCCCAAACTGGGTGCATTGTGCGAGCGGAGAGAATTTCCAATGTCTGCGCACCACCTTCTAATTTGCATCTGGTGATCCCTTCCTGGAACCACTTGAGAGTATCGATTGCTGCGTTCACGGTACCGTGTGACGTTTTTCAGTCTATCTCATGTGCCGACACCCATCACTATTGCTATTCCTGTTATCAGAGCTGCCTGTTAGATATATCTCGCACCCATAGGCGTGGAACGCAGGTTTCCAATAGGATGGGCGAAAAAACGCTGCCTAGCAAGAATGAAAGGAGCGCGCACGACGCCAACAACGATGTTATATATGCACGGCACTGATTCAGTACTTCTGATGCTGGTCTTCTATACTTACACTCGACTTGCACGTACGACACATGGTATCGTCAAAGCACGTACGTCGCGTAGATGCAAATGGCCGCCTCTCAATAGATGATGGCCATGGCACAGCACAACAGTAGAAGGTGCGATTGAGAAATAAGACCAGAACCATAGCACCATAGATCTTTAAAGCCCTTTAAACAATAATTCACACGCAACGGTAGTTTTGTACAAGAAGGGGATATTGTAGAGTGGAACTACCGTTCCAGCAAAGGATGAACATAAACTTTCTCGACCACATCTGCGGTTACGAGGTAATCCGAGTGACCTTCTCTTTCCCCTTCGATGTGGATTTAGAGCTCGCGACACCCCAGCCGGACAGATCTTCCCAATACCCCTTTGACTTTTTGATGACCTGTGGCCCCTTCTTGGGGAGGGAATTTGATTCAATAGGATTCGAGCGGTCGTTCTGTGAGTCGTTCTCAGTTTCGAAATCGATTTCCATCTCCGTTATATCTTCTTCTGCTCCATCATAGTCCTCGTCCTCGGAGCTCTCCGAATCGTCGGAGAGAGGTGGGGTGTCGAGGACTGGATCGCCGAGTGAAACCTCATGCGCAAAGATCGAGGTCGGTAGGCCAACCTCGATCCCAAAGGAGGTCGATATCCACAATCTGGTGTACCCAAGATCACTTCTCATTTTTGTCCCGTCCTCCTCGACAAGCTCGAAGAGCCAGGGCTTCCCTAGAGCGGTAGATCAGTTCGTGGGCCGCAGACACCCATTGAAGAGACACACCTTGTTTCACTCGCACCACTTCAATTCGTCTTTCTTCAAGCGCTTTCTCAAGCGCCCACCACTGGGCCTCGCTCCAACAAGTTGGTCCACTCTCGATCATGACCTGAAAACGAACAATAAGAGAAGGCAGTGATATTGGCCGAACGACACTTACCACATTATCCACTACAATTGGTTTACACATTGCCGGAAAGCCCACAATAGCGGACGACCTGGCAGCCAGGTATCGGGGTAGAAGGACCCAGGGTAGGAAATAGTGACACCCCGCGTCTCGCTTTCCTTCTACGGGACTGATACAAGGTATGTTGGCAAACACTAACCGAAGTCATTGGTGAATGGTGGTTAAGGTGAATGAGGAAGACATACAAAGCACGGCAATCATCCATTCCAAAACTCTCCTCTGCCTCATTGCTTTCCTTATTTGCTCTTCTTCTGGGGTCAACGCTGATGCACTGACTGCAATGCTGCCGCGACTCGACTCCGCAGTATTCGTCGGGCTTGAATTGTGTTGATACCCACGGTCCGGCTCGCCGATTGAAGGCGGTCTTGATTTCTGTTCATCGTTGGAAGCGTCTTCCATCTCCTCATCGGATTTGTGCGAAGTTGTCTGGGTGGCGACCTGGTTCAACCAAGGTCAGGGGAAATTTTTTGTTGTCGAGAACTCGAAACCATTTTAGGCAGTACCTCAGGGATATCATCGTCACTACTTGTTGCTCTTCGTCGTTTGTGCCTGCGCAAAGGGGGCATAGGGTCCACGTCATCCACGTCATCGAGCAGGTCTCCGGTTGCAATGGCAAAATCGCGGTAGGTAAAATTGCGGATCTCGCCATTTGAATCTGTGGCCTCAACGATGACATTCGAGCCTATGGGGCATAAGTATGAACTGACGTGTGATGTCATATCCATATCCACCTACTATTAGGCCTTTTTAGTACAGCAATCCCATCGCTCTCTAATAAGTCTTCCATCTCCTCCAGTCGCTTCGCATTCCACTGAACCGTCCATTTGCTGTCGAGCTCACCACCATGTACTCCTCTTTTTGGATTATAAGGGAGGATGGAAAGAGGGATCCCCGAAAATTTCAAGCCCTTCTCGTGAAGCAAAAGAGGGAGATCTGCCCATGTAATGATATACTGGTGTGTTTCTGGATGTCTTTTGAGAACAATGCCACCTTCCACTGTGAATCGTAAGCTGTTACAGTGGTGAAGTCAAAAAGTTTAGGTATGACTGACCAAGGACTTCAGCGACTTTCACATTCAGCTCTCTAACTTTGGCATTCCAGGCGCTTCCAGGATGTCGTTGAGACGTGGCGTTTGCAGCTGCCTTGGACTTTCGGATAGACGCCGAAGACTCGCTGGATGACTCCGATGCAGTCACCTCGGCGCTACTTTCGCTCCTAACAACCCACTCCATAGTGGTTTCAGGCAGGGGGACAGGTGCAGGGACCTTGTAGTTGTTAGAGAAGAGTCCTTTGTTGGTGTCCATGCGACTATCGTATTTGTCCAGCCAGTTACCGAGGTCGAAGGTCGTTCCGTTGTCTTCCAGAACCTCGAAAACTACATTTCGATCTGAGTAGTAAATCAGTTTCAACAGAGATGTGTATAGGGTGAAGGTTGCGCACTGGGGGGTCGAGGAAGTACTTTGATGATACCTTCGTTGAGCCTCCTGACCAACTCAGACCTCGCCTTGTAAGACGTTGTAAACCGTTGTGTCCAATCCAAGGGCCTCCGACGCATTTCCGCCGTCTGTGACTTGCCGCCGGGGCACACCACGGCCCTCGGGAGCCCAGTAATATAAAGGCCTTTTCTGAAGAGGATATGGGGAATGGACGACCATGCAATTCTTGTTTGGTGGTAACATGTCGTCGGGATGCCAAGCTCCTCTTCACCAATTCATCAGTACCAGCTTGAGGAACGTGGAGGCATTGTAACCGTGGGTGACAGACAAGGGGACATACTGAAGAGCCTTCGAAGTTTTAAAGGTGTATTACTGGAGCCTGGATATGGCTCTAGAGACGACTCATTGGTCTCTGTCGCCATTGCGCTTGCAACACGAGGGGGCGGGAAACTGTATCAAGTACAATAAGCACAAGAGGAGATCGGAGCAGGCGGTACTTGACGTCAAAGAGTCGGCCAAACTTAAGCAGACATGTGGTTTGGGTTAGGTGTGCGTGCTTTGTTTCCATTCAGCCCAAACGGTCAGCCATTTTTCAGCCACCTTTTTCTCACGTGAACTGTTGTATTGATTCAATACCCTCATGCAATTACAATTAATCTGATACCTTTACACTGCCGGGCTTCTCCTGTTAACAATACATTCCAGTCCACTTCTTTGTCATGAAATTTCAGGTCCTGGGACGCAATCTTCAGTTCCCCAGTGTATCTCGGAGCCCTCTCTCGCTATGTCGTTTGTCCATTCCGGCTACATCATCAAATCCACAATGACTCCATCTTGCCAATCATGGAGCTGTCTCGTTCTGCTCGTACCCATCATGTAAGGTTGTGATCTTCTTCTCCGACTGTTCTCAATCCGAAACGCCGAATACAATCGAATCGCTTTAATATATTGAAAGAGACGAGTGTACTAAGTAGGCGCTATAAGTGGAGGAGTTGTGGTAGGAGTAAAAGATCGATGCGTTTGAGGAACAGCGCTCGGTCTACATGGAAACGAGAACATTACGAAATGGGAAAACTAATTACCCGTATGCTCGCCCTTACACATCATAATGAGGCCCAAGTACTCGTACCCATCATAATGAGGCCCAAGTACTCGTTGCTGCCAGTTTGCACCGCCCTTCGCACTCGTGCAACTGTTTGGTCCGTTTCCGTGGTGAGCGGGTGAGGTTGGCGTTGTGCGATTTGCATTTGAATGGTATGTGTTCTTTCGAGGGTAGATGCGCCGGTGTTAAATTCATCATGCACACAGTATTGAACACTGTCGTACGCATTACAGGGTGCTAAGATTATCGTGACAGCGCTCGCTGTAGCTGCTGGAACGAGGGCTGCTGGTATATATGCTGTGGTAGGTGGTAGGCGCCCAGAGGGCCTCTTTCTTCTGAATTTGCTGAGAATCTTGTGTAACACCCTCTTTATTCCTTTCAAAGGGCGAGGAGATGGTCCGGAGACTGCAGCTGTGGCTGGGCCCCGCCTGTTTGACCACGGCCGCGAGTAACGCTCCTGGTGGTACGGATGTACTTCCGTGGCACCCGATAAGCTTGGTGCCACCGTGTTGACAGGCTCCCTTGTCTCGTCCTCGGAATCGTCCTCAGACTCGGATATAGCGTGATGTGGTGTCTGATACCAGTAGCGACTATAATAGTTGCTGCCTCGGCTTGATTCAAGAGCACCAACACTAGTTATACTACCTGTGGACCTCGACAGCGTTCTCCGTCGCCCCCACACAGCGTCTGAAGAAGGAATAGCAAGTCTTCTAGCAGGTCGGACTCCCCTTCTCTCGTGATTGTGGTTATCTACGGTAGCCCAGGGGGGCGGACGGATGTCGCAGTTCAGTATCGTGTTGACATCGGTGACGAGGTTGACGTCGCCAGAGAACACTGGATGTGTGGCCTCGAAGGTCTGAATTGCACTTTCGTTCCGCATGGGAGGAGAGGCCCGCCAGTAGGGACGGGACGGTGAAACGAGGTACTGATTTTGAGGGTGAACTATGACATGCCTGGTTGAAGTGGGGTAGCCCAGTGTGTCCGCTTGGGGTAGCTCTTGGCCTCTGTAATGATACATAGCAACGGGTAAATCAACGGGCTCTGAATTCATCGTGAAAAGGGGGAGGGTATGAATCAGGTCTGGTAGCTGAAGAAGAAGAAAAAGAAAGATCGCGTCGCGTTGAAAGTCCTTATATATGGGCTAAGGGGGTGAACCTGTCGCCAGTCTGAGCCTGGCAACCGGACACCAAATGACTTACAAGCGGTACCGACAAGGCATGTTTGGACCGGAAGATGGTCCAATACATCGGGTTTGGAGGAGAAGGGTGAACGACCCGACTCGCACATTGTTGTTGCTCCCTGGAGACCTCTGCGCTTGTCTTACTCAATCGTGGGCAGACTGCGACAATTCGCGAGGCTAATCCCGACGAATCGCGAATAAACCGCACTAGATCACCCTTCGCCCTCACCCCCCAGGCTGTTATCATGATTATTGTAGTACATATATGGACATCACAGAACCTGGCGAGGCCGAGGCCGATCCCGCTTCACGTCAGTTAGCCTGACACCAGGCATCCTCGTGGCGAGTCTGGCGCGGATGAACCATTCATTCCTATCACAAAGTGCATAATGGTGAGCTACTTCTCTATTTCCCGCGGATACGATTCCCTGACGCAACCCGCTTCAAAGTTGCCTCATGCCAGCTTGCAGATCGAGCTTATGCTGAATCACTCGAAGTAGCTCGCGTGGAACACAAAGGTAGACAAAGCCCAGATACTCATTGACTTTTTGCTTTAGTAAGGTACACATACAGAGAGGAGGAGCGCTCAGCCCGTCAGTGAACGAATCTCCTTCAATTGAATCGAGTGATATCCTCTAAAAAAATTATCAACCCTGATTGTAGAAGAAGAAAACTCACTCTTGACGATCGTGGTCCTACCCGCACTGGTCTCCCGCGATCCTACGTCATGACATCCTCTATCATTAATAGCCAGCCATGATCATCTTATCTGATTCTGTTGCTCCTGTAAATGCCGCACCACGTTACCTTAATTCTCTATATGTACCGGCTGACATCTGACTGCTTCCCCGACCTGCACTAACTGGCTATTTGCCCGCCATGGTCGCAACAGCGTGAGCCGCCAGTTCATGATGCACGTTTCTGAGGCATGGGTTCTTTCAATATATAGACCCGTCAGCAGGGCCAGGGGCTGCAACCTGGACGCCTGCCATCATCGGTTCATCGGTTATTCATGATGGAGCTCGCTCGTCGTTCTCGCGTTTGTCATCTCATTTGGCGGCATCAGAAGGTGGCAGAAGATGATAACACAGTGTATTTCCACCGAAGGAAGAGGAAAGCACTCCCCCTCCTGGGCTTTCAAAGCACTACTTCCTCCAGCGCGCTGTTAAATTAAAGAGTGCTTTAATTTGTTGCCTACATCTGAGGATGCGAATCGCGCAACCGTATGGTCGAGCGGGTTTTTGCGCTCCCAGGACGACGACTTCTCTTTTTTTCTACTTGGCAAAGGTGAGCTGGGTCGGCGCGGCGTGCCAGTATATTATGCTCTCGCAAGCACATCAGTCCATCCAGCCCTGCGTGTGTGGACCTGAGGGACCCGGGAGGATCGCCCTCCTCGCTCCTAGTTAGTATGGCCGGTGGGTGCGACAGATCGACAGATGAGCGTGCAGGGAGGATTCCAAGCACCTCCCCGAACATCTCCCCGAACATCTCACTCTCACGGTTACCGTCAGACTGGTCCCGGTTACACCGGGTATGGCGCGATTGTCGAGGATTGAGAAGATCAGTCAACGCCCGGGGTTGGCTAACTTCTTCAAAGACTTCTGTTGGCGATGACGAATCGGAAGGGTTTTGGGGGTTTAGGATTTAGTTTAGTCGGAATCCAAAGATGGGTCGAAGGCTCCGGGACGCCAGGTAACTTCTCAAACAACGGGTGCTGCGGCCTTCAACGTCGCGGCGTGATAGATAGAACTTCTTGCATTCGACGTTCCATCGTCTCCAGGGTAAGGGTAGAGGGCTAGGTCAGGTTGTTCTGGACCCACTCCAGGTGGCGTGGGCGTACAGTATGCAAGTGAGTCGGGCACGGATCAATCAGTCAATCAATCATTGTAATGGACGCCACAACTCCATCAGTCACTGTCATTAAATTCTGAATTCAGAACACGAAAAGATTATGAGTAGAATCTAAATGAAAAGCCCAGTGAATAAAGCACGAGGCGAGCGAGTTACATAGTAAATAATGACCCAATGCAAGAGGTTATTACAGTACGTTACATCAGTTGGTAACAGAACGAAGTATGACAGTGCACGAATGGTTGTCATGCTATGGGAGAATCGACCAAAGAAATGAGATGGAAGGTGGGTTGGAGATCGTGTGCGTGATTGGGCGAGTGAACTACTAGCTCTTGCTCATTAGTATGCCATTTACTCCCTTGAAACAAGCTGTCTAACTCACCATGCAGTCGCTACGGCCGTCAACGCTCTGTCTAATACCGATAGCGAAGCACACGCTCATCCTCGCCGAGCTCGAGTTCATCCGGGTGTTGTCGGATAGTGCCCATACCCATACCCATGCTTCCCATATCAAACTCCAAGAAACTTTCACTCTGGGTCACACTCACGGGCTGTTGATGTGTTTGCAAACTAGCTTTAGAGGAAACCTTGTGCACAGACCTACCAACAGAGGCAGCAGATGGCGCCCGGGATCGACTTCCGGAGAAACTCTGGCTACTGTTTGTCCGACTGGCTGCGTTTGTGCTGGTACGTGACATCCGAGAACGGCCAGCAACAGCCACCTCGCCCTCGGGCACGTTTATCCGGCCATCATCCTCGTCGTCGCCAATATCCAAGAAGGATGGCTTCTTCGGCACTGAACGTTGGCGCTGCGACCCACCAGCCATAACCGAACCCGAGTGGACGGGAAGAGGGTAGCTCGAGCTCGCTGAAGAAGGCGGACGAGAGATATTTGGGCTCGAGGTGGTTCTGGCCCATGAAGCGCCAGAAGACAGTGTCGGGGCAGACGTCAAGGTAGATATGGGCGAGACAAGGTCGGTACTCGTACTTGTCCTCGCACTAGGGCTGTGCCCCGGTCCGTGTACCATCGACCCGCCCGTTCGCAAACTCGTCAGCCGCGGTCGAGGTGGCGGAGGCAGGCTCTGTGTGACGCCATTGGGACTGGCAAACCCAACAAGCGGGTTTAGTGGAGTGGAGATTTGCACCGAGCCCGCAGTCGAGGGTCGTCTAGACCTCGCCGCAGGGAAGGATTGCAGACTCAACGCCTTGGAGAGGACAGACAGGCTCCTCGTCGGGGCGGCCCCTCTCAGGTCAATTGCTGGGCTTGAAATCGATCCACTAGCATACGCCCCAAAAGGCCTACCCAACGTTGAGATAGAGGTTCCAGCCGACCCAGCTCTGTGCGATCTTGTCCTGTTTGCTCCTAAATTGGGTGAGGCCAGCGAAACAGAATCGCTAGGGAGCCGGCTGGTGCTAGTACTCCTGGCGCGCAAGGCTGCGAAACCCACGGGTGTGCCATTAGGCGCAAACCCACTCATCGCCGGGTACTCCAAGTTCGTCCCGGCTGGTCTTCCGCGGGACAAACTAGGTGGCGAGTGCAGCGCACTCGTGTGTTCCCTCGCCTCCTCGCCCAGCCTGAGTAGTTCCGACGGGGGTATGATGTGCTGCCTCGCCTCGCGGCGCTCCTCAGTCCTGAGGCCGAATATGCTCGTCGTAGGGCTCTCCCGAGGGGAAGTCGATATATTATCATCGCCGATCTGCTTCAAAAGCGGAGGCGATGCCCCCAGAGCGACTCCTCCTGTCCTCAGCGTAGACGGCGCAGCCGACTCTTGAATGATTAACCTAGAGACGGTAAGGGGCGAGCTGAAATGCGAAGCCCACTCATCGTCGGGCATGACGGGCTGGCCACTCGGCGGAGACGTAGACACTAGTGGTACAAACAGCGGACTCCTGGAAGGGGAACGACTGTACATCCGCTGAGCAGGTGCACTTCTCGGCCGCGAAGGCTGGGGGCGAGGTAAGGGTGGGTCATGCGTATTGACCGGGCTCGATACCTCGACTTTCAGCGAAGGATCGTAGCGCTGCGTCGCTAGCGCTACCGAAGTCTCGGCTTCGTGCATCTTGCAAATGAGATCTGCATACTCCATATCCAAAGCCAACGATTTGCCCGACGAGTACTTGCTGGAGTTAAAGAACCTCTTGCGAGGCGATGTAGCCTTTTCCTTCTCCACCTTTTCCTTTTCCTTTTCCTTGCCCTTGCCCTTGTCCTCAGGCGGTGGTCCCGACGCGGCGGGTTGGCTGGGAATGAAGACGATATTGTCGGAACGGGGACCGGTAATTGGGTTGGGCATTGGAACGATTTCTGTCGCCGTGGCAACCCGGGTAATCGACTTGATCCGCCGCTCCCCGCGCTACTGCCGCCGATCCAACTCAAGGATGATTGTGAAGACAAGGATGATGCCCCTGATGCCGGTGGCTCCCGCATCCGAGATTGGGACTGTGCCTTGCGCAGGAGTCGATGCGGGGTCATTACGCTGTTCAATGCGCTGGCGTGTGGCGAGGGTTCGACGGCAGTTGTGGGTGCAGTGGAAGGAGAGTCAGCAGAGAAACTTGGGACAATACCGGGTGGTACACTTTTCGTGCTGCTTTTGTGCGTGGAAGAGGTGAGCCGACGTGCCAATCCCGAAATATCCAGCTCGATGGGGGACCCTTTCGAAGATTTGGTGGCGAGGGGTTGAGTAGGGGCTTGAGAAGAGACGATATTCGGTGGAGAGCGGGACGTAGTCGAGGGAGGTGGTCGGTAGACCTCGAGGGGTTCAATCTGTACAATATCGTCCTCAGGGTAATCGGGTACGGTTGCCTGCTCGTCTAAATCCATCTGAAAGCCGTCGTCGTCTCTGAACTCACGGGACGGCGAGTCGCTTCTCTGCGGGTAAACGTCCATATTCGAAGCGGGATGAGGAGCAACAAGACGGCCTTTCAAATAGGGCGACTGCCCAGCGGCCACGGGCATCGGAGATGGGAAAACGTCGCCCCCAGTTGGATAGATTGGTTGCGAGGCGCCGAAGGGTGTCGTGGGGAAACTCGCAATCAGTACTGGCGTGGCAGGCAGAGATGCCGGGATACTGAATGGGGTCCCGGCCACGATGCGCAAGTGTTGGGAAGACGCTTGGGGTGGATGGAGGCTATCGAGGGCCTCCTGGATTGCAGCGGAGACACCAGAACGATACGAACTCGAGTAGATGGAAGGTGGTGGCGAGGGATACTCAGGCGCTGGACTGATATGATAATGGATTGTTGGGGTGATGGGAGAAGGAGAAGGAGAACGGTGGGAAGGGCTAGGTCTATTGGGGTCTGGTTGGAGGACGAGGCCATTGGCCTGCGCTATTGCTGCGGCAAATGCAAGAGACTTCTCATTCGTGGGTGACATGTTGAGAAGAGGAAGGGGTTGGTGCCTATTTCGTATTGGCTGGCTACCAGACGGGTCCGCGGATGGTGAAACAGGGACGGCCCTGGTGTTTATGCCGAGCGAATTCAAACGGGGAGTTCCACTGTCAAGCGGAAGCGGCTCGCCGTCCAACTGTTCATGCCGATCGTGGACCCTTGGTCGCCGAGGATCGTGTCCAGAGGGCTGTTGGGCGGCAGGGTAGACAGAATCCGACTCGGAGGACCTTGAAATTCGTTCAAGGGCGTCCTCTAATAGATATTTTGAGGTTGGACGTTGTGCAAATGCGGGGTCATGAGGCGGCAATAGGCGACTGGCAGGGCTGGGTACGGGGGGTCAGACGTGAAAACGAGGCGGCCATGGCAAAGACTGTACCCGGAGGCGTTTTGGCCATGGTCAATAGGACTGCCAAAGGGTGATGGAGTAGGTACAGTGGTGTCTGAGCTAGTCTGAGTAAGGAGAGGGCGAGTATTGGATGGGGGTCGAAGGGTATTGTAGTCAGAGGGGGAACGAGGGTGGGGAGTGGTTGGGAGTGCTATTGGGGATGTAGCAGAAAATGGATCTAGATCTGGCAGGGTATAGAGCGACTGGGGATAGTGCCTGTTGTGCGAATTGGATTGTCGAGATTCTGGTTGTGTTCGGGTATTTTGGGCGGGTAAACTACGATGAGTGGCGTCACGAGGGATGTCTAAGTAGGGAGGGTCGTGTTGAGCGCGGGAGGCGGAGGGTAGCGTGTTTTGTTGAGCATCGCGGAAGCCACCGAGATTTTCTTTCTGAGGGGCAGGCCGTTTAGTAGAATGTTTGTTGCCGATGCCAAAGAAGGACCCAAGACGGGAGGCGGTCGATTTCGAGGACATTTTTCAGGCTCTGCTCCGGAGTTGTTCCTGTGTGGTCGTCGGTCGACGGTCGGCGGTCGACGGTGGCCAGATCGAGGGCTGACCAATGTGGCCACCTGGTTCGGTTTGATTACAAGAAACGACAAATTTGGTACCGAATGAAGCTGTAGAGGACAAAGAGACGAGGTGAGCGTGAGGACCAAGCGAGGAGTGGACAGCCGAAATAAAAGACGAACGCAGGCTCTTTGGCTTGGGTCTAGTCTCGGAGCGAACAAGCAGCAGCAGGACAGGCGTGTTCAGGTGTAAATAGTAGTCCTGTGTCTGTCTGTATGTGCAGCAGTCGTATTAATGACGAGTTTACTACCTTCTTGGCCTTGGTTTGAAGCAGCAGGATAAGCGAGGCAGGCAACAGGGTAGCCAGGCGTCCAGGCTGCAGCAGGCGGCGGCGGGAAACGGGCAGCAAGCAGCAGGAAAAGAACGTGCAAGGTCCAAGAGCGAGAACGAGAGCGAGCACGAGCACGAGCAGGAAGAGAGAGAATGGAGAATCGAGGTTCTGCCGACAACGGTTGGTTGGATCTTGATCAACACCGAGTTTCAGCCCACGGTTTGACCCTGCCGCCATCTATCTCAAATCTCCAGTCTCCAGTCTCCAATCTCCAATCTCCAATCTCCAATCTTTCCTCGTTATTTTAGTATTTTATTTTATTTTATTTGCTATCAGTAAATCTCCCACCCATCGGGATCCGCCGTGTATCCCCGGGATCTCCAATGAACTGCTAACGAACCCTAGCCCTCGCTCTATTTAATATATATATCATGTATATGTATATGTATACTACGCTCTCCGTCATTTCTCCGTCTCCGCCGTCTCCACCGTCTCCGCCGTCTCCGGCCTCCGTCTCAGGAGTCAGGACCCGTCTCAGGACCCGCAGTATGCTGTCCCGCGTCCGCCGCCAGTCATTTCGTGCTTCTTTTGGGCTTCTGGGGTGAGTGACTGAGTGGGGGTTGCCTTGCCATTCTCACGCCCCGCTAGCTAACTGAGAGTACTACTGAGTGCCAGTCCGCCGACAACTGCGAGCCCGTGAATGCCATATTGAATAGTTCCGCTTCCAAAGTCCAATCCTGCCACACACACACCAACTAATGCTACCAATACCCCACTTGGCGATCACGGACTCAAGGAGCACCGGGCCCTACATCAATCAAATCAATCTACTCTCGGTTTACTCCTATATTCTGAATAACTCGGGCTTCATACTCTGATATCCGGATTGGATTCAGCACCATCCAATTCTCAAAAGCTCAGAAGATGAAAATCGCTTACCATTCTGCACAGCCGAGCCAAAAGGCCGGACAATTGAACGTACGTCCCGACCCCTTCAAGGATCCGCATGTGTGTGAACCCGACCTCCTGTAAAAGTAAAAGAAACGTGCCGCCATTTGTTAATCGCCGGACCAATGGTAGACGCGGGAGGAAACTGCAAAGACAGGAACAAACCTTGATGAACTCAAGTTTCGTATACTCCGGGATGCTAGTCCACGTGGTGGTCAAACTTTGCCCGCCCCGGGGCGCGGCGCAATCAAGCCATTTCGCCTTTCACACTCACTCGTCTAACACTTTCGTGACCCTAAACACGGTGACGACAATATCAACCGCGCTATACCCTGCCTCCCACAATTCCTTGAGTTTCTCCAGCGCGTCTTCGATGTTCCCCTTGACGCAATGCCGTAGCATCGTCTGTACGATCAAGGGATGCGGCTGATCGCACACCTTGAATACATTATCTCCGCTCACAAATCCAAACCCGGAATGGGTCGATTGCAAGTTGTTGATCGCTTGTCGCATGTCGCCTTCAGAGGTGAAGATGAGCGCCGTGAGGCCTTCTTCATTGTATTGTACCTTGTTTGAGTCAATTATTTAGTGGTGTGTTGTGGGCGCTGTGGGGAAATGTATACAACCTTCTCCGCTTCGCAAAGTTCCAACAAACGTTTCAGGACCTGTTCGTCGCGAAGCTTGGAGTATCGTAGGATTGCACACCGGCTCTGGATAGGCTCAATGATCTTGTTCGACTGGTTGCACGCGAGAGCAAAACGCGTCGTGTTCGAATAAATTTCCATCGTTCTTCGTAAAGCTTGTTGAGCACCGGCTGTCATACTGCCGAACGGAATTTATCAGTTCACTTTGTTTGATACATATATGTAGCGGCGACGACACCGCACACCTATCTGCCTCGTCCAAAATAATAATCTTATGCCGTCCGGGAGGGAGCGTAACTTTCTTTTGTGCAAAAGTTTTGATCTTATTCCTAACGACATCGATACCTCTATGTAGCGAAGTATCAATGTCCATTCTAGACGTCGATAGGAACGACTTGCCGTTCATCAGAAGCATTCAACTCCAAAACGCCTTCCTTATATGCATTCCCAAGTAATTGGTGGGCAAGACAATGAATGCTCGTCGTCTTTCCAATACCTGGAAGACCCTGTCCGACCATCCCCCATCAGTCGATTTGCCACACGCTGGGATTCCTCGACACACCGAAATGATAATATGCGGACAGTTCCCCTCTTTCGCTATCACCTTCAATCGCTCAATCGTCTCCTCGTTCCCGACGACGTCGTCCAAAACCTTTGGGCGATATTTTTCGACCCTGGCAAGCGCGCGTACCCGTCGTCAAGCGACGTGAGAGAGAAAAGAGAGCGAAAAATTTGCATACCACGGCAGCTCGTAAGGGATATCTTGTACGCCGGTCGCAGCTGTGTTTGAAGTCGAAGCCATTATTTCGTGGGTGGCAAGTATCACCCCCCGTTTGTTGGCCAAATAGCGCGTCGATGCAAGACGCGCCTGCACGCGTTTCAAGCGTATAATTATTCAGGAGAAATCACCGAAAGTGTATAAGAGTCCGACAAAAAGCCCAAGGGTTAAATACAAAGTTGAAAGGCTCGTACATTCCGTCTATGAGGGGACATGGACAATAGCACCGCTCAGATCGTGTAAACCTCCAAGGCACCTGGATCACTCATTTGCGTCTGGGCATCCCATTTCAGCTGGGGAGGAAGAATGTCAGCTCCGAGTAATAAGAAAGGCGACACCACCTGACTCACCCTCACCAGGATCATCCTTTCGTCATCAATCATCACCTCCAAATGCTCGTCTTGTCCAACTTCGATCGGTTCCTTCGCCTTGGACACCATATACGGCGCCTCACAGCGCAAAGGCTCTTTGAAGAATTCGTCGGCGCTGAGTTCGTCCTCGCCAATGACAAGTTTGATATCCGCTTTATCCGCCGAGTCGGTCCATTCTATAATCATATTCCTCCCCGAATCATCCTCCGCGTCCGCCTCCAATTCCAAATCAAAGTCCGCGTCCAAGTCGTGCTCCCGCTCCTGTGCCAACCGCGCGATGGCTTCGGCATTGAAGTCATATATATGAAGATGTTGTGGTTTCGGCTTAATTAGGTCTTCCTCTGATTCCTCCGACGAGGACTGGTCAGGATCGTGCCTTCCCAATGCGGCGAACCTCGTCCCATAGATGTAGCACACCCACATCCTCCTCAGCGGTAGATCGGAGATGATCCTCGATTTGCGCATCCACTCCGACGCGGGGATCTCGAGCGGATCCCCGGAGGGCGCTTCGGGGTCCAGCCCAGGAGGGAGAAACGTATCGGGTGGAGCGAACAGTGCGATGTCCCGGAACTCCATTTCCGCAGGGTCTATGTCATGTTTCCATACCTGTATTCCGAATGCGAGGATGCGAGACGTTTCGTTGATTTGGAAGGGACGCTTGAGGTAGCTTGGTGTGGGGATGGGGAGGTCATCAAGTTTGGGCTGGATCAGGTCGGAGTACTGCAGCGGTGGGGGGTCGCACCTACACCGCATGGCCATTTGAACGCCGCGCTGTAGTAGGGGTGGAAGGTATACCGCACGGAGTATCGGAGGTGGGAATTCTGCATCAGGTGGCCTGGTAGAGAAAGTGTAAACCTCAAGTTTGGGGCCTTCCCTTGACAGTCGAATCGCCATAAACGTCGTCCGCTGGAGGGGGATTACATCGATGATCGGCTCAGACGAGGAGTGATTGAGCTTTGCGTGACACTGGCCGGTCACCCAGTTCCAGACGAGGGTGGACTCCTGGACGTTGAAAAGAAATACAAACTGATTCACGACTGTGATGCCATACCCTCGCGGTTGCCCCGAGACTAGCATCGAGACGACCTCATGTTGTGCAATGGGGTGGGGTCGGTTGATCAGGAGGGATCTGAAGCGGAGGCTGACTAACATTAACCCTCGTCTATAAGCGTGAGGTGGTCAGTTGTGGGCTGAGAGTTCTAGCCCGAAGAGACTCACATGACCACCTGCTTCTCCTCGATGAGCACAAGGAGGTCCTGGAGAGGATCCAGGGTAAAATCCCGTACTTCCGAGGCGAAACACTCCACAGTCCACTGGTGCATCTCGTCCCCGGTAAGGGCAGACGCCATAATGTAGCCGCTGATCCCTGCTGTAGAATTCGAACCGGCCGATGACCTGCCGCGTAGAAAGACTGAGCCTTGCAATTCATATGTGGGTGTCTCTTTTTCGAGCTCGATCGTTTGTCTTCTCTTAAAGTTCAGGCCTAACCATCCCTTTTGTGTTTGACGCAAGCGTTGGAGTCGCTCAGAGAGCGGTGTCTGGCAGAGGGCTGGGCCATTTTGGTACCCGGCAATGGCGAGTTCAATTTTGTAGTTAATCTCTGTGGAGGAGGTGATGATCTCGTGGAATCGTTTGCACACCTGACAAAACATTTAAAACTCAAGCTGCTGGGTGGAGGATGAGGGCTTACCACTCTACATAGGACGAGTTGTTTCCAGGGGAGTACGAGAAACACATGTGCAAGCAATTCCGGTGGCAAGTCGAACAATCCACGAGATTTTTTATGCTCAACCATAGTTGTAGACCCCGAACTGGGGGGTCGTTTGAGGTGGCGGGATTGGGGAGGGTCAAATGCGAACGGCGTCATGAGCTCACTTTGCGATGTAACCCTTGAACTGTGGGAGTAGACGAACACACTAAAGATCATTCGATTCTAACACACAATAAATATGAGGATTATTATCACAGTGCGTTCAAAACTACTCCACGAGCGCTTTGAGATCGAGAGCCAAATAAATTAAATACAGGAGTATTTTAGGAGAAACAAACGATTTTTTTTTTCAAAGGGAACTTTAGTTAACGCCAGATATCACCAAGGGTAACAGAATTGATCCTCGGAGAGGTGAGCCGGTAAGAGGGAGGTCTGCGGATGAGCGAACGTCGGAAATCAAGTATCGAGCACCTGATATACAGAAAACCGAATAAGCTCTGAACCTCACTATGGCTACTGTGAACTACTTAAGCGAAGGCGATATCAGGGGGATATGAATAGTCTCAAGAAGGTTGGGCGGAGGTAGTGTCAAGAGGGGACTCAGGGGAGGTCAGGATTCATCGGCCGTGTACTCGTGTGATTGTGGGTGAGATGCGGAGTCGCGTGTCGCCGGATGAGCAGTGAAGTCGTCGAGCCCTTACTGTTAGGAGGAGAGACTAGAGCTGGGTGGTTTCCGAGGTGGCCACCGGGGCCTAGAGGATACTGAAGTCAAACGTCGAGGAGGGAAGCGAAAGTGGGAGAACAGGTGAGTCCTTATCGATCCTCATACTGGGGTCTCTAGCAAAGGTACAACAGTCCTTATATGCAAGAGCTGAGACCCATAGCCTGAAGATGAACACAAGAAGAAGGGTAGGTCGGAACATACAGGACAGAAGAGAAGCAGACCAAGAAGCAGTGACCATGCAGTGACCATATGGGCTAACTACTGAAATCTACGAGAAGGAGGGAATGATGGGGAGGAAAGATATGAAAAGGGAAGGTGTGGACTAAGCTAAGGAAGGAAGAACGAATCGAGAACATGTGATAACAACCTGTGACCTCCGTAATACTCCTGAATAGCCTGTTTGTGTTCTCATGCCATGTGGAGGTTATGGATTGCCGGATGGTCGCAAGGTCGTAAAGCGAAAGCGGGTGAGGTAACATAATCAGGTGATGCGTCGGTCAGGATCATTTCCACTCGAGTGGGAAGCGGCTGGAGTCGTGGGAGATGGCGCCAAGGGCTGGACTGATCAGCTTGACTCTAACACTGACATAAGTGTGTGAGGTCATCAAGGGCAACAGCACAAGATGGAATAGAGACATTACACTTCTTCTACTTCTTCTTCTACTTCTTCGCTGTGGCATACAATGGGTTATTGGGTCAAGACACTAGTGGGAAGGCAGCGCAGACATACATTGAAAAATCCGACTCCTTGAGTACACAGCTCCCCAGAACATCGTTGAGCCATACTTTCCGGTGGCAGGCCTTGCGCCGGAAAACCTTCGTGGGAGGATGTTCTGCATCAGGTCCACCACTGCACCACCAATAATGTCTGGTGCAGGCGTCTCTTGACTTTGTGCAGCCTGCATAAGAGCAGTTGTGGGGCATGAAGGGATGCGACGGTTGGTGTGGTTCTGTCACTGTTGGAGGGCAGAAGTATATATACCTTGGGGCCAGGACTGTCATTCCGGCATGAGCTGATCCAGTTCCTCATGCATGGCCGAGATAGAGACAATTAACTGCCTCTTAGCTACAGAAACTCTTGAACATGAGATACCCTGTGGGTTGGGGTCCATCGTATTCCGGACAATCATATGGGCTGGTCATTGACAAGCAATGATTCGTGACCATATTTCAGGTCAAATGACAGAGTCCTCGGGAACAAGCCAAGTCTAAATTATATTTGAGCCAATTTCAAGCGGCTGATCATGGATTCATGAGCACCACGTTCAACATTCTGCGCGGAACAGAAGAGTGTGTAAGTGACATCCATGCTGTCCGAACTCAATTTGAGCCATCCTTTCTCCGACCTCGCTGAGCCATCTCCGAATCTCGTCGTACTTGACGAACCCAGGATTGGCTGAGGGTTCGGGCGCTTCGGTGGGCGGGGCACCGGTACCGCAACGTCCCAGAAGATGGGGGAAGGTAGTGGACTTACCTCTGCATGGCCGTTGCACACGTCTGCTCTCTTAAACGTTGCTGCGTTGACGAAAGTGGTAGCGATGAGATTGATAGAAATTTCATGGAAAAAAGGAGGAAACTGTGGGTGAGTGAATGAGCGTAACGAGAATGTCGTCGAAGTGGAGAGTAAATGGTATTAATGTTGCAGGAAGACGACGTTGGTTCGTTGGGGTGAAGGAGAGGGACGGAGAGGGACGGTCCAAGCCCAAGCGCTGGTGCTCCTCGTTTGCTGTTTGCTTATGGGTTGCTTAGCACGGCGAAAATCGTATCCTTCCCAACTCCAAAGCTCACACCCTCGACCGCGTGATTGGATCCATATCGCTTAGTAACATGGATCACTCTAAGTGGGTCATGAGCCCGCGACAGGTCTGACTCCACGGACTTGGCCTCTGCTTGTACATCCCCTCCCATCATTTCCCCTCCCATCATTTACCGCTACCTATTGGTGGGTGCCGAGGATCCCGAACACAACACTCTGGGTGAAAGCCGAGCTTAGGCCATTTCAATTCCCCGAGAACCAAGCAAGTCAACTACCACCTGCCACCGATGCGCCCGTGGCGAGTGGCGACGCAGTGCTGCTCAACTCTAGATGTTCCTAGGATATTGTCGATCCTCCTATACCAATATTTGTAACCTCGATGGAGCCAAAAGGGGCGTCGTCCAGCGCTGGGCCTCTCTCGCACGTAGACCCAACCATACCCGCGGCTCCATGCATATCCACGTACGTTTACACCTCTCATATCGCCCTCCTATCTGACCATCTACTCAAGAAATCAAATCACACTCCTAAGCCCAAGGACATCCTCTGGGAGCAAATCAATCCCGATCTCGACGCCTTCCGCGCTATCATTGCTAACCACTTTGGCTCTCCCTGCCAGTCCCAAGAGCCACTCCAACCTGGCGCATATGCCCGTACATTCCTCTACGTTCTCCAGGACGGCCTCCATGTCGTCGGGAGGGTCATTCTCCCTGCTCGACGCACTCTCAAAACCGAGGCAGAGATCGCTGCGATGGACAGCATCCGCG
>WNFL01307285.1_pt1 | contig 30966 bp, 24 predicted proteins | sample 5400361 | NCBI WGS metagenome assembly WNFL01 (sample SAMN13153351, study PRJNA577476) | soil metagenome | isolation source: 40 cm soil on Douglas fir-dominated hillslope | place: USA:California | collected 2013-09-17
GCGGCCCGCTGCCATTCCCTGGCTGTCGCGTCGTTCAGCACGACGAACCCCGCGATCGCAGCCATCGCGTCGTGCGCCTTGATGTAGCGGCCGCCGGCGCCGATCACGACGCCCAGCTCGCCCTCGTAGTCGAAGCAGCTGGTCAGGGCGGGCCTGACCAGATCCGCATACGGGCCGGTCACGCTGGCCGAGCCGCGGACGAATGCCTCTGGCCAGGTAGGAACCGAGCGGCCGCCCTCGATCGCGTGCTCGCTGTAATTCACGCCTAGGCACAAAATGCGGGGCGGCTCGGGCACGGCCGGACCGAAGTCGGCCTCCGGAACCTCGCTGCCCTCTCGTCCGGCGACCAGCCTGATCGCGTCCATCGCTGGCTGCCCGGCCGCGAGCACCCGGCCGAGCGCGGCGAGGTCGGGATCGCCGGTGGCGTCGGCCACGTCCAGGTAACCACCGGGGACCGCGACGTGCAGGCGGAGCCCGCGAGGAGTACCGATCGTGGCCAGCCGCATGCACAGGCTCCCCTGATCAGCGACCAATTTGGTCGCAATGGCTGATTGGTTGAGCATAGGTCGGCCCGCACAATTGGTCAAGAGTCGTGACTTGGCGGGCTGCTGCGACGGTGCGCGCCCGGCTATTGGTTCCGTCGGCGGTAATTGGTACGATTGGTTGCGTGACTATAGGCCGGACCGCGGAGCGCGGGCTGGAACTCGCCCAGCTGATCGTGGCTCACTCGCTCAGGGTCGGGCTCGGCCAGGACGGGAAGCTGCCCACCGAGCGGCAGCTCGCCAAGGATCTGGGGGTGAGCAGGTCGTCAGTCAGGTACGCCCTGGCCATCCTGCAGGCGGAGGGCCAGCTCTCGCGCGAGGTCGGCCGCGGGACATACCTGCGCGGTGCGCAGGCCGGCCTGGAAGGGCCAGGCGCGGACGGCGCCGGCGGAACCGCGGGCACCACGCTGGCCACCGATCCGCGGGCGGACTTTGCTCCTGCAGACGTGATGATGGTCAGGCGCCTGCTCGAACCGCCCGCCATGCCCCTGGCGGTGGCCTGGGCGACTGCGGCTGATTTCGCCGAGATGGACCGCTGCCTGGCCGGCGGCGACCGGGCCGGCAGCTACGAGGAGTTCGAGACCTGGGATCTGGCGCTGCACAGGAGCATCATCGCCGCCACCCACAGCCCGCTCCTGGTCACCCTGTACGCGTCAGTCGAGCGCGCCAGGCACGGGCACATCTGGGGCGACCTCAAGCGCCGGAGTGCGTCCACCGAGCGCCGGATGGAGTATCAGGCTGATCATCATCAGATCGTCGCGGGGCTCAAGGAACGGGATCCCGCAGCGGCCGTCAAGGCAATGCGCGGCCACCTCGCGCGGGTGTCCGACCACCTGAACGCCACCGATCCAGCTGCCGCAATCTGGCCCTGACGCGTCGAAATGCCAGCTGCGCAACCGGGCAAGCAAGGGCCGCGCCAACGAGATCGTCAGGTTCGGGCCGCCACATATGATCCCGCTCGCCGGCGTTTGGTCCGGCAGCTAGCGGCCACCGTAAGGGCATGACGCCAGTGGCGGGCCAGTCAAGCACGCCGGTGCGCCCTGGCAGCCGGCTCACCGCGGGCCGCTGCCTCGAGCTACTCGACGCCCAGATCACATCCAGGCACCTGGACGAGGCAGGGCGGTGGCTGCGCAGCCGCGGCAGCGGCTACTACACGATCGGCTCGGCCGGGCACGAGGGCAACGCCGCGGTGGCCGCCGCCCTCAGGCCCACCGATCCCGCGCTGCTGCATTACAGGTCGGGTGCCTTCTACCTGGTCAGGGCGGCTCAGGCCGGCCGCGGCGAGGACGGCATCGCGGATGTGCTGCTCGGCATGGTCGCCGCGGCGGCCGAGCCGATCGCCGGCGGACGGCACAAGGTCTTCGGGCACCGCGAGCTGAACATCATCCCGCAGACCTCGACGATCGCCTCGCACCTGCCGAGAGCGGTCGGACTAGCCTTCGCACTGCCCAGGGCGGCCAGGATCGGCCACCCGGCACCGTGGCCGGCCGACTCGGTCGTGGTTGCCAGCATCGGTGATGCCTCGGTGAATCACTCGACCGCCGCGGGCGCGCTCAACACGGCCGCGTACTGCGCGCACGTGGGCCTGCCGCTGCCGCTGCTGGTCGTCTGCGAGGACAACGGGCTCGGGATCAGCGTCCGCACACCGCCCGGCTGGATCGCTGCGGCGCTCGGCCGCTGGCCCGCGGTCAGATATGCCTACGCGGACGGAGCGGACCTGGCCGCCGTCTACGACACCACTGTGGATCTCGCCGCCTACGTCAGGCAGCACCGGGCCCCGGCGATCTTGCACCTGGCGACGGTCAGGCTAGGCGGCCACGCAGGATCCGATGTGGAGTCCGCGTACCGGCCGGCTGCCGAGATCGCCGCGGATACCGAGCGCGATCCGCTACGGGGCAGCATCAGTCTCGTAGTCGGGTCCCGCCTGCTCACCGCCGCGCAGGTCGCAGCGCGGTCCGAACAGATCCGCCGCAAGGTGCTTGCACTGGCTGAGAAGGTCGAAGGTGCCCCTGCGCTGACCTCAGCCGCGCAGGTGATGGCACCGCTCGCGCCGCGCAGGCCCGCGGCGGTGGCGGCGGCCATCAAGCCGGCCACCGCGTCGGCGAGACAACAGGCCTTCAACCGGCGGCTGCCGGAGGATGAGGGTCCGCTGACGCTCGCCCAGTCGATCAACCGCGCCCTCGCCGACGAGCTTGCTGCTCGGCCAGAGTTGCTCGTGTTCGGCGAAGATGTGGCCCGCAAGGGCGGTGTATACGGCGTGACCAGGGGCCTGCTCGCCGCGTTCGGCGCGGGCCGGGTCTTCGATTCCCTTCTTGACGAGCAGTCCGTGCTCGGCCTTGCGCTGGGCGCCGGCCTAGCCGGCCTGTTGCCGGTCCCGGAGATCCAGTACCTCGCGTACCTGCACAACGCGGCCGACCAGATCCGCGGTGAGGCGGCCACGCTGTCGTTCTTCTCCCAGGGCGGATACCGCAATCCGCTGGTCGTGCGCATCGCCGGGCTGGCTTACCAGCAAGGCTTCGGCGGCCACTTCCACAACGACAACGCGGTCGGCGCCCTGCGGGACATCCCAGGCCTGATCGTCGCCTGCCCGGCACGCCCGGAGGACGCGGCCGCAATGCTACGGACCTGCCTGGCGAGCGCGCGCGAAGACGGCAGCGTCTGCGTTTTCCTTGAGCCGATCGCCCTGTATCACGAGCGCGACCTGCACGAGCCCGGTGACGGCGGCTGGCTCGCGCGCTATCAGCCGCCGGACCGGTGGATGGACGGCCATGCGCCGGTGGGCGCCGGCCGGGTCCATGGCGACGGCACCGACCTGACGATCGTGACGTTCGGCAACGGGCTGCGGCTGAGCCTGCGCGCGGCGGCGAATCTAGCCCGGGCCGGCATCGGCTGCCGCGTGTTCGACCTGCGCTGGCTGGCGCCATTGCCGGCCGGTGACCTCATCCATGCGGCCACGGCAACCGGCGCGGTGCTGGTCGCCGACGAGACGAGGCGGTCAGGCGGCGTATCCGAAGGAGTGCTCGCGACCCTGACCGATGCTGGTTTCTCCGGCCCCATGACCCGGGTGACCAGCGAGGACAGCTTCATCCCGCTCGGCGACGCCGCAATGACCGTGCTGCTGTCGCAGCAGGCAATCGAGGCGGCCGCCCGCCGCCTGCTGCGCGGTGCTGGCCTCAGCCGGTCGTAGCCGCGATCGCTCCCGCCGTGGTCGCGCCAGTCAGTTCCATCGCTGAAAGCGCCACCCGCATCGGCGGCCGCTCGATCATGATCTCCGCGTACTCGTCGAGCTGCACGCCCCGCGCCGCGGCGACGGCGTGCAGGTAGGAACCGACCTCAGCAGCCCCGCTCCAGGCGGACTCGGAGAGACCAGGAGCCACCGGCGACCGTCCCTGCATGGCGCGGGTCAGCACTGCCCTGAGCACCGAGTAGCCCATCCGGCTCAGGTTCGACAGGTCCTGGTGCCTGTTCTTGCGCATGCCAGCGTCCACCTGAGCCATCGCGGGCAGGCCGCAGGCTCCGAGCACGTCGATGAGCATGCCGACCTCGACCGCGTAGCCGCTGAGGAACGGAACCGAGTAGAACAGGTCCCTGGTGGCGGCGAACTCGCCGGCGAGCGGCTGCACGAAGCCGGCCAGCTCGGGGAACAGCAGGTTCAGCGCGGGTTTGGCGGTCAGCTCGGTGACCCGGCCGCCGCCGTCGGGCACCGACACCGTCTCCTGGGTGTACGGGCGCCGGTAGGCCGCCTTGACGAACTGGATGTCCGGCTTGGTGATCAGGCAGCCGACGACGCCAGTCACGAGCTGACGGCAGAAGTTGCCTGTGTCGGTGTCGGCGAACGCGATGATGTCACCAGTGGCCACGGACAGGCCACGCCACATGGCGTCGCCCTTGCCGTGCGCCTTCCCGTATTCCGGCATCAGCGCGTTCTCTGAGTAAACCTGCACGTTGTGATATGCCGCGATCTCCGCTGTGCCGTCCGTGGAGTCGGCGTCCACGACGATGACCTGATCGATCAGCCTTATGTCGGATCGCCGCAGGTAGTCGACCTCGTCGAGGACCGAGCCGATGGTCTCTGCGACGTTGCGGGTGGGGAGGATAAGTGAAACTGACAGACCTCGGTCCCGCTTGATCCGGCCGAGTTGCCGGGCGCTGCCGAACTCACGGTAATTGAAGCTGTTGGTGCGAAACCATTCATGCGTCCGCATAAGGCTCTCCTCGCGACCGGGGCGGGCCATTCCGCCAACACATACCGTTTTGCCGGTACTTTAAACGCCATCATCCGTACTAAAGGGTCTGTACTATACCTACCCTGAGGTCTATACGATTTAGTACCCGACCGAGCCGATCTGTCACTGATGGTGCATAAAATCCGAAGTGCCCCATCGATTCGGTCATCCAGATACTACAGACTGGAAGACCTGCCGGGATCATTATGCAAATTCCTCTGGCCGGAAGTCGATAAGCGCAGGTGAGAAGCTTAAAAGTAACCAGCAGGGCCGAGCCGCGGCCGCGGCTGCCAGATCCGGCCAAATCACCGCACCCGCCCGCATCGGTGCTGGTAACCGGGCTATCCTCGGCCTATGAACTTGCACTCCACCCTCGGCGGCCCTGCTCTGGTCCAGCAGCGCCATCTGGTCACTGAGATACCCGGCCCCATCTCACGGGAGCTGCTCGAACGCCGCCAGCGCAGCGTCGCCCGGGGCCTGAGTCATGTGCTGCCCGTGTTCGCGACCGCCGCGGGCGGCGGGGTGCTCATCGACGCCGACGGCAACTCGCTGATCGACTTCGGCTCCGGCATCGCGGTCACCTCCGTCGGCAACAGCGCCGAGCTCGTCGTCACCAGGGTCACCGAACAGGTCGCGCACTTCACTCATACCTGCTTCATGGTGGTGCCCTACGAGGGCTACGTGGAGGTATGCGAGGAACTGAACCGGGTCACGCCCGGCACGCATGACAAGCGATCGGCCCTGTTCAACTCGGGGGCTGAAGCGGTCGAGAACGCGGTCAAGATCGCCAGGCATGCCACCGGGCGCCAGGCAGTCGTGGTGTTCGATCACGCCTACCACGGTCGGACCAACCTGACCATGGCGATGACGGCCAAGAACATGCCCTACAAGGACGGGTTCGGACCGTTCGCCGGCGAGGTCTACCGGGCGCCCATGGCCTATCCGTTCCGCTGGCCCGGCGGCCCGGCCCGGTGCGCGGCCGAGGCGCTCGACGTGGTGACGAACCTCATCCACACTCAGGTGGGCGAGAACAGGACGGCCGCGGTCGTGGTCGAGCCGATCCAGGGTGAGGGCGGGTTCATCGTGCCCCCGGACGGTTTCCTGCCAGGGCTGGCCGAGTATTGCCGCCAGCACGGCATCGTCTTCGTCGCCGACGAGATCCAGTCCGGGTTCTGCCGCACTGGCGACTGGTTCGCCTGCGAGCATGAGGGAGTCGTTCCTGACCTGGTCACAACGGCGAAGGGGATCGCGGGCGGGCTGCCGCTCGCCGCGGTGACCGGCCGCGCCGAGATCATGGACTCCGTGCACCCAGGCGGCCTCGGCGGTACCTATGGCGGCAACCCGGTCGCCTGCGCGGCCGCGCTCGGTGCGATCGAGACCATGAGCAAGGAGGACCTGCCAGGCGCTGCCCGGCGGATCGGCGAGATCATGCTGCCCCGGCTGCGCAAGCTGGCGCAGCAATATCCGGTCATCGGCGACGTGAGAGGTCGCGGCGCGATGATCGCGATCGAGCTTGTCAGGCCGGGCACCATCGAGCCGGACGCGGCCGCCGCGACCCAGGTGGCCAAGGCCTGCCACGCGGCCGGCCTGATCGTGCTCACCTGCGGGACCTACGGCAACGTGCTGCGCTTCTTGCCGCCGCTGGTGATCAGCGAGGAACTGCTGGCCGAGGGCCTGATGATCCTCGAGGACGCGTTCGCGGCGCTCTGATCCGCGGACGGCTACATCAGCGCGAGCTGTCCGCCGTCGACCACAAGCGCCGCTCCGTGGATGAACGACGCGTCGTCGGACGCGAGAAACGCGTAAGCGGCAGCGACCTCGTCGGCGCGGCCGATCCGGCCGAGCGGAATGTGGCTGGCCACGTAGGCGGCCTCAAACCGCTCAGCGCCAAGGGGCGCCGAGATGGCGTCGTTCAGCGGCGTGCGGATGAAACCCGGGCAGAGCGCGTTGACCCGGATGCCGCGCCGGCCAAGCTCGACCGCCATCGTCCTGGTGAGCTGAAGGACGCCGCCCTTCGAGGCGTTGTAGTGGGCGTAGTCCTCCTCGCCAGCCAGGCCGTTGGTCGAGGACATGTTCACGATCACGCCGCGTCCGCGTTCGGCCATCCGCCTGCTGACAGCCTGCGCGACCAGGAACATGCCGCGCAGGTTCACCGCGAGGATCCGATCCCAGTCGGCCGGTGCTATGTCCAGAAAGGCGTCACGGCGTGCCGTGCCGGCGTTGTTGATGAGCACATCGATGCCGCCAAGCGCGTCCTCGGCCGCCTCGACGAGCTTGGCGACGTCCGTCGCGCTGCTGACGTCGCAGGCCAGGCCGCCGGCCCGGCCGCGCTGCGAGAGCATGGCAACAGCAGCGTCAACCTCCCCCTGCTCCAGGCCGGCCACGAAGACCCTGGCCCCTTCCTCGATGAAGCGCTCGGCGCTGGCCAGCCCGATGCCGCTGGTGCCGCCGCTGATCAGCACCCCCTTGTCACGAAGCCCGCGCATCAGCCACCGGCCAGTGGCCGCGCACGTACGATCGCCTTCCAGCAATAACCACGCACCATCGTCATGTGGTCTATCATTCCGCCCAACCGGACGGCAGGAGAACGCCATGGCTCGGCAGGCGACGGGCATCGTGGCAGCAGCGGTGCTGACGATCGTGATCACGACGGCCGCCGGGAACCCGGGACCGCCAGCCAGCGCGAGCACGACCGGCGCCAGTACGAGCACGAGCGCGACCAGCGCCAGCACGGCCACGGCGCACGCCAACGGCGACCGCTCCACCGGGCGCCCTGGGGCCCCGGTGCCGAGCGGGCGGCTGCGGATAACCGGCAACTTGCGCGACGGCGCCGCGGTCGCTGCCAGCGGCCTGTCCTGGCGGCCAGGCCGGTTGCCCGCCGGCGACCGGCTGCTGAGCTTCGAGGTCGGATACTCCTGGCAGGCATGCGGCGCGAAAGGGTGCGTGCCGGGAGCTGACTCAACTGCCACGCCGTTCGCCGCGCGGCGGTACATCGTCGGCCATGCCGACGCGGGCCGCAGGCTCCGGGTGTCCGAGACGGCCACGGAGGTTGTCCAGACCGCCGCGAAGTTGTTCACGTTCACGGTGCTCCGTATCAGGCGGAGCGTTACCTCCCGGCTGACGGTCGCCGGCTACCCGCGCGGGCGTCCGCCGGTGAGCGAGTTCGTCAACGGGCTGCCTGAGGCGCGCACGGGGTCGACGCAGGAATACTTCCAGGTCAGCCCGGTGCACAGGAGTTCGGCGGATGGTCCTGTTAGCCGGAACTTCCGAGTCGACCACGAGAAGTGGCGGGCCATGCCGAAGCGGGGCGTGTTCTACACGGGCACGCTGCGACCCGGGCACCACCGGGTGAGCGTGCTGACCGCCAACCGCGCCGGGCGGACCAGGCTGACCTTCGCCTGGCTGGTGCTGCCCCTGCCCGCGCCGGTCCGGTGCCACGGCTCGTGCTGGTATCCGCCGCACCTGAACAAGGCAGGCCGGCCGATGCGCTGGGACTGGCAGATCGGGCGCACGTTCCCGCTCAAGCGCACGGGATCGCGCGCGGTCGACATCTATGACATCGACGGCTTCCTGACGACCAAGGGGCAGATCCGCAGGATCCGCGCCTCGTGGCCGGCGAGCTCGCTGGCCCACCCGAGGACCATCTGCTATCTCGACCTGGCCTGGGAGGACTATCGCCCGGACGGCAGCCCGGCGCCGCGCGGGCTTTTCCCTGCCGATGCGCTTGGCCGGGTCTATTACGGCTACCCGGAAGAGCGCTGGGTCGACTTCCGCCAGCTCGACGCGCTCAAGCCCATGCTGATCGAGCGGATCTCGATGTGCGCGCGCAAGGGGTTCGACGCGGTCGAGCTCGACGACATCGACAGCTTTGACCCGCCTGCCACGACCGGCTTTTACCTGACGCCCGGTGACGCCCAGAATTATCTGGCGTTCGCCTTCAACCTGATCCACTCCTACGGGATGACCGCGGTGTGGAAGAACAGCCCCAGCCTGGCTAGGTGGGGTGTCAGATACTCCGACGGCGCCGTGGTCGAAGAGTGCTACGTCTATCACGAGTGCGGCAGCTGGCACGTGTTCACCTTGGATAAGACGGCGGTCCAGCCCACCGGCAAGTGGGTCGGCGAGGCCGAGTACGGCGCCGATCATTACGTCTGCGATCCCGGCCAGCCCTGCCGCCACGGCCGGTCGTTCGCGGCGTACTGCCGCAGGGTCTATTCAGGTCCGGCCGGCTTCGCCGCAGTGAAGTTCGACGTCAACCTGGACGGGCGGGTCTTCTTCCCCTGCCCGCGCGGCCGCTGACCAGCTGCGAGCAGCCGGCTAGCCCTGGTAGTAGGGATCGACGGCCGTGAGCACGTCGTCCAGGATCGCCAGGCCCTCCTTGGCCTCAGCCTCGGAGATCGTGCAAGGCGGCACCACGTGCAGCCGGTTGTAGTTGATGAACGTCAGCAGGCCGCTCGCGCGGAGCTGGGCTGCAAGGGTGGTTATCGCCTCGGATGTGCCGCCGTAGGGCGCGAGCATGGCCCTGGTCGCCCGGTCCGACACGAGGTCGAGGGCCCAGAACACGGCGAGCCCGCGTACCTCCCCGATCACCGGATGCCGGCTGGCCAGCTCGGCGAGGCCCGGCCCGAGCGTCTGCTCACCGATCATGGCGGCGTGCTCGACAATACCTTCCTCTGCCATGGCATCAATCGTTGCCACGATCGAGGCGCACGCCAGCGGGTGCCCTGAGTAGGTCAGGCCGCCTGGGAATACCCGGTCATCGAAGGTGGCCGCGACCGGGTCGGAGATGATGACCCCTCCGATCGGCACGTAGCCAGAGTTGGAGCCCTTGGCGAAGGTGATCAGGTCAGGCACCGCGCCGTGCGGGGTGAACGCGAACCAGCTACCGGCCCGGCCGAAGCCGCACATCACCTCATCGGCGATCCACATGATGCCGTACTTGTCGCAAAGGGCACGCACGCCGGCCAGGTAGCCGGACGGCGGCAGGAGCACGCCGGCCGTGCCGACGATCGACTCGATCAGGATGGCGGCGATCGTCGCCGGCCCCTCGAACGTGATGACCTGTTCCAGGTGCTCCAGCGCCCGCTCGCACTCCTCGGCCTGCGACGAGGCCCAGAACGATGACCGGTACAGGTACGGGCCGAAGAAATGCACGTGGCCAGTCGCGTACTCGTTCGGCCAGCGCCGGGGGTCGCCGGTGGAGGTGATCGCCGCCCCGGTATTGCCGTGGTAGGACCGGTAGAAGCTGAGCACCTTGTCCCGGCCGGTGTGCAGCCTGGCCATCCTGATCGCGTTCTCGTTCGCGTCGGCGCCGCCATTGGTGAAGAACACCTTGCTGAAACCGTCCGGCGCTAGCGAGATCAGACGCTCCGCTGCCGCGCCGCGCGCCTCGTTGGCGTGCTGCGGCGCGATCGTTGTCAGCCTCGCCGCCTGGTCGGCGATCGCGCTGGTGACGCGGGGATGCTGGTGCCCGATATTGGTGTTGACGAGCTGGCTGGAAAAGTCCAGGTACCTTTTGCCGTCAAAGTCCCACACGTAGCTGCCCTGGCCGCCGGCGATGACGAGCGGATTCAGCGCCTTCTGTGCCGACCACGAATGGAACACGTGGGCTCGGTCAGCGGCGAACACGGCGGCGCCGCGGGCTGGGTCGGGGGTGAACTCGGGCATATTCTGTGCGCTCCCTGCTGTCCTTTTGCCGTTCACTGGTTCACCGGGAAGCCCAGGTTCACACCGCCGTGGCTCGGGTCCAGCCAGCGCTCGGTGACGGCTTTGCCCCGGGTGTAGAAGTGCACGCCCTCGGTGCCGTGCACGTGCGTGTCGCCGAACAGCGACGACTTCCAGCCGCCGAAGCTGTAGAACGCCATCGGAACCGGGATCGGCACGTTGATGCCGACCATCCCGACCTCGACCTCGCTGGTGAACTTGCGGGCAGCTCCGCCGTCGTTGGTGAAGATCGCCGTGCCGTTCCCGTACGGGCTGCCGTTCACGACGCCGAGGGCGTCCGCGTAGCTGCTCGCCCGCACGACAGACAGGACAGGGCCGAAAATCTCGTCTATGTAGCAGCTCATCGCCGGCGTCACGCGGTCAAGCACGCTCGGGCCAAGCCAGAAGCCATCCGCCGCGCCGCCGCTGACCGGGTGGCCGCGGCCGTCGACCGCCAGCGTCGCGCCGTCGGCGACGCCAGCGTCCAGGTACGACGCCACCTTGTCCCGGTGCGCCCTGGTGACCAGCGGCCCCATCTCGGAGTCGGCGTGATCGCCAGGGCCCACCCGCAGCCTGGCCACCCGCTCGCCGATCTTGGCGACCAGCTCGTCGCCAATCGGATCGACGGCCACGAGCACGGAGATCGCCATGCACCGCTCTCCCGCCGAGCCGAACCCGGCGGATACGGCCGCGTCGGCAGCCAGGTCCAGGTCGGCGTCGGGGAGGACCACCATGTGGTTCTTCGCGCCGCCGAGCGCCTGGACCCGTTTGCCCGCCGCTGTTCCAACTTCGGATACATAACGGGCCACCGGGGTCGATCCAACGAAGCTGACGGCTCTGACATCGGGGTGGGTCAGCAGCGCGTCGACCGCATCCTTGGCGCCCTGCACGACGTTGAAGACGCCGTCAGGCAGGCCAGCCTCGGCGAGCAGCTCGGCGATCCTGATCGAGGCCGACGGGTCCTTCTCCGACGGCTTGAGCACGAACGTGTTGCCCGCGGCGATGGCGATCGGGAACATCCACATCGGCACCATGGCGGGGAAATTGAATGGCGTGATTCCCGCGACCACGCCGAGCGGCTGGCGAATCGAGTACGCGTCGACGCCGGACGAGACGTTCTCGGAGAACGCGCCCTTGAGCAAATGCGGGATGCCGCAGGCGAACTCAACGACCTCGAGCCCGCGCGCGACCTCGCCAGCCGCGTCGGAGGCGACCTTGCCGTGCTCGGAGCTGATCAGCCTGGCCAGCTCAGGGGCATGCTGGCGGATGAGCTCGCGGAAGGCGAACATGACTGATGCCCGCTTGACGAGCGAGGTGTCCCGCCATCGCGGAAAGGCCGCCGCGGCGGCCGCCGCGGCGGCGTCAACCTCTGCGGCGGTCGCGAAGTCCACGGTGCCGGTCACCTGGCCGGTCGCCGGGTTATAGATCTCACCCCGGTGCGCCGGTTCTGCTCCCGTCCACGGCTTGCCGCCGATCCAGTGCGTGCAGTGTTTCCTGGCTCGCTGTTCCGCCTGGTCCGCCATCGCCCGACCTCCATGCCACGCCCGCCATGCCAGATGTCAGTCTCCTCCGGGCCCGATCGACAGCCAAGTTACAGAGCGTACGATATTGAGCGTGAGATCTTACGGATCGTCAGGCCGCCGAGCGGGGCACCGCGAGCCAGCCATGCTGCCGACCGTAGCCGACGTCCTCGCGCTCGAGCCGGTCAAGCTCGGGTCGCCTCGCGTGGTCGCGGGAGCCGACGCGCTCGGCGCGCCGGTTCGCTGGGTGCACGTGATCGAGCTCGCTGAGGCCGGGCACCTGCTGCGCGGCGGCGAGCTCGTGCTCTCAACGGGGATCGCGCTGCCGCCGGACCCGGACGGGCTGGCCAGGTACGTGGCGGGACTGGCCGCGGCGGGGGTGAGCGCGCTGGCCGTGGAGCTCGGCTCGCGGTATGTGCGGGCCCTGCCCGAGGCCCTGATCGCGGCGGCCGGCACGCACGGGCTGCCGCTGATCGTGCTGGAGCGGGAGACCCAGTTCGTCGCGATCACCGAGGCGGTCCATGCCCAGATCCTGGACGCTCAGGTCGCCGAGCTGCGAGCGGCCCAGCGGCTGCACGAGATCTTCACCGGCCTGGCCCTGGCCGGGGCTGGCCAGGACGAGATCGTCAGGCGGGCGAGCGACTTGGCCGGGGCGGCGGCGATCCTGGCTGACCTGTCGCACCGGGTGCTTGCCTGCGCTCCCGCTGGCCAGGAGATGACCCAGCTGCTCGCCGGCTTCGCTGGCCGGTCCAGGGCCGCGGTGATATCCGGCCGGATTGGCTATGACCTCGCCGCGGGCTGGCTGGTCACCGTTGTCGGCTCGCGCGGTGACGACTGGGGGCGGCTGATCTTCGTGCTTCCCGGTCCGCCTGACCCGGGCACGCTGGTGCTCGCCGAGCTGGCCGCGACCACGCTCGCGCTCGCCCGCCTGGGCAGTGACCGGCACGGGGAGAGCCCAGAACGCGCAGCGCACCGGTCTGTACTCGCCGCTCTGGCCGGTTCGGCGTACGCCGATCCTGCCGACCTCGAAGCCCGGATCGTCGCACTCGGGGTACCACTGGCCGGGCGCGTGCTGATCCCGGTCGTGATCAGGGTCGCTGGCGGCGAGAACACGCCGGGAGATATGGCCAGCGCGCTGGCCACGGCCTGCCGGGACCTGCGGCTCCCGGCGATCGCCGGGACCCTGGATGACCGCCAGGCCGGAGCGCTGCTCGCCCTGGCTGCGGGGGCCGATCACGATGCGGCGCTGACCAGGCTGGCCGCGCGGCTCCGGCGAGCCGGGGCGCTGGGCGCCTCGCAGGTCATCGGCGCCGGGACGGGAGTCGCTGGCGTGGCCGAGCTGCCACGTGGGTTTGGTGATGCCGCGTCGGCCGCAGCCGCCGCAGCCGGGTACTCCGACCGCGGGCCTGGCCCTCGCAAGTCGTTCGCGCGCCTGTCGGATCTGCGGCTGGCCGGGCTACTTCATCAGCTGCGGGAGGATCGACGGGTTCAGGAGTTCGCCGAGCGTGAGCTTGGCCCGCTGCTGAGCCACGACGAGCGGACCGGCACCGACCTGGTCGCCGTCCTGGCCGCCTACTTGCAGACCGGCGGCAACAAGGCCGAGACAGCTAAGCGCTGCGGCCTGGCCAGGCCGACGCTGTATGAGCGCCTGCGCCAGATCGAGCAGGTGCTTGGCGTCAGCGTTGACGAGGCCGGCAGTCGGCTTGCACTTCATACGGCGCTGCTGATCCGGCCAGCCGGATCGGACGGGGCCGGCTTACTCGCAGTGCTGACTGGCTCAGCAGGGTCCGCCCGCCCCCCGGGCAGCCGCCGCGCGGCCCACTGGGTCACCAGCACCAGCAGCAGGACTATCGCGGCCGCGATGCCGTCCAGCCAGAAATGGTTCGCGGTCACCACGACCGCCAGCGTGGTCATGACCGGATAAAGCAGCGCCAGCCAGCGCCAGCGCGACCGGAGCGTGGCGATCACGGCGATGGCGACGAGGATGGCCCAGCCAATATGCACCGACGGCATGGCGGAGAGCTGATCAGCCTCGAATCCGCCGGTGGACGAGTACACCGACTGGCCGTAACGGGCCGCCGTGTCTACCATCCCGATCGCAGGCAGCATGCGGGGCGGGGCAACCGGAATCAGCTGGATCAGCAGGCACAGGCCGGTGAATGCGACCAGAGTGACCCTGAACTGGGCGTACCTATTTCGGTGCCGGACGAACAGCCAGATCAGGCACGCGATCAGGACAGGGAAATGCAGGATGTCATAGTAGAGGTCGAATATTTGCACCATCAGCGGATGCGGCAGGATCAGCCGCTGCAGGGCGGCCTCGCTCGGGAGGTGAAGCGTGCGCTCGGCGTGCCAGAGCCAGCGTGCCCGGCCAGTCGCCCCGTCCGGCCCCATCAGCGAGTACGACCCGGCGAGCTGCCACAAGGCGAACAACCCGAGCACCACGGCTGCCTCCCTCACGAAACCGCCAGCGGCACGCAGGCGCCGTGCGGTCGCTGCTCCCCGCAGGTCGTGGGGCCGCAGCTCGTCATCGGCAGGCCGGCCAGCCTCGGCCATGACCCGGCCGCGGCGCAGGAGCGCAGCAGCCGCGACGGCGAGGCATGCCGCGCCTGCCCCGGCCTGCTGCCAGGTCAGGTCTAGATTGATCACGTTGCGAGCCTAATGGTCCGGTAACGGCCGGTGTAGCGCCCGTTGCCGACCGGTGGCGACCGGGTGGCGGTCGGGTTGCGACCTGCCGGGCGAACAGTTGCGGCACCATGGATGTCGTGGCGAGTACTGACCTGGTTGGCCAGGCAATCGTTGACCTGTACTCAGGTGATCTCGACGCGTTCACCCAGCGGCGCCGCGATCTGGCCGCGCAGGCGCGCTCGGCAGGCGACCGGGAAGCGGCTAAGGCGATCGCCAGCCTCGGCAAGCCGACCCGCTCAGCCTGGGCAGTGAACAAGCTCGTGCATGCTGACCCAAGCGTGCCCGGCAGGCTAAGCGAGCTCGGCGACAGGCTCAGGGCCGGCGAGGCGGCCCTGGACGGCGCGAGCATCCGCGCACTCTCCCGCGCTCGCCGAGAGCTTATCGACGCCCTGACCAGGCGGGCTCTGGCCGAGGCGGGCCAGAGCGCGCTGTCCGCCGCGATGCGCGAGGAGGTCACAGATACCTTCAGCGCGGCGCTCGCCGACCCCGAGGTGGCCGAGCAGGTCGCGGCGGGGACCCTGCTACGGGCCGCCCACTGGGCCGGATTCGGTCCGGGAATCGGGACGGCTATCGGAACGGCTCCCGCACCGGCCCGTGCTCCGAGGAGCCGGCCAGCTCACGGCAAGCCCGAGACCGCCAAGCAGGATGCGGCCGCTGAGCAGGCGGAGGAGACGGCCGAGAAGGACCGGGCCCAGCAGGACCGGGCCCAGCGAGAGCGCGCCGAGCGGGAGCGGGAGCACCGGCAGGCGGTTACCGAAGCTGAGCGGGCAGCAGCCGAGGCGGAGCGGGCCGCCGACGCTGCCGCCACCAGCGAGCGCGAGATCGCGGAGTCGATCCTGTTCATGCAAGAGCGGCTCAACCGCGAGCAGCAGCGCCTGAATCAGGCCAAGCGCGAATCCAGTCAGGCCGGCGCGGCGCTGAACCGAGCGCGGCAGGCTCTGCAGCGGCTTCGCCGTCAGTCCTGGTAGCCGACGACTTCACTCGTCGTCGTAGTGGGTCGGCGGAAACACGTCCTTGTCGCGGCGGAATCTCAGTTCACCTTCCGCGGCCCTCTTACGCAACTCAGCCTGCTCCCACTCGTACACATCGGACTGCGTTATGTCCGGCGCCGGCGGAGCGTCGGTCGCTGGCGGGACCTCGTCAGGGTCATAATCCTCGAGGCCGGCCTCCACTCGCTCTTCCTCAGCCAGCCTTGCCAGCTGCTCGTCGTCCAGATGATCGGATGCGCCCCCGTGGAAGCGCCGGTCGCGGTGGAACTCGGCGTCGGGTTCTTCGGGGTCCAGGTCTGGCATCGCCCCTCCAAGTCCTGCGGCATCAGACTCTGGCGCCTTACCCGCCGGCGCCCCGGCCCACACACCAGCGCCCCGGCCCCAAAGTGGTGCCGCTGGATATCGCGCGGCGGGCGGGACGCATTACCAGGCCAGCGCGGGAACGACCGGGCGACGACACGATGGTGGCTGATGACGTCGTGCTGGCCGGCGCCGGCTTCAGCGGTCCCGTGCGCCTGGTGATCGAGCAGCCATCGGGCAGCATCATCGACGTATGTGACCCGGCGCCGTGACTGGTCACGGCGCCGGGCGGGACAATCTGCTACGGCGTCATCAGCACCTCGTAGGTGGGGTTGTCGCCGTGCTGCTGCGTGTAGAACCAGCGCCAAGCCGGATCGCTGAGGTCAGGAACCTCGGCGCCCAGGATCCCCTCCGCAGTGGGGTCGCCATTGGAGACGTGCACGCCAGTTATCTCGTTGTCGCCTTCGTTCTTGCCGAAGCCTCCGAAGGCGGAGTCGATCGTCGCCGACGGATCGCGGCCCTCTGCCAGCCACCGCACCGGCTGATTCGACGGGTCCGAGTAGTCGACGTTGGTTCGGAAGACATACCCCGAATCCAGCGCGTTCCGCTGGGTATGGAGCCCGTCCCCGGCATCTTCGACGAACGTCACCGAGTTCTTGGAAACGAACGTCACGTTATCGAACCCGCTGTGAGCCTCATCGGACCTGTAGAACATCGTCAGCGTGCCGGTGCCGGCGCTCGGGTCTCTCTGCGTGAGCTTCATGATCGAGCCCCAGCCGCCAGAAGAGGGGTTCTCCGCACTGGTGGCATTGGTGTCGCCCGTCTCGTCGAAGAAGAAGTTGCGGAAGCCGTTGCCCGGCTGGAACTGGCCGTTCTCTGGCCGCTTGAACGGCGTGGCTCCCGCAGCCTTCGCGGCGAGGTTCGCGTTGAAGGGCGAGCTGCCATCGACGGCCGTGTTGTGCACCGTGACCCAGCGGGTCTGGAACGTGTTGCCGTAGGTGTGCAGCGCCACCTGGTCGGGAGTGTTCAGCGCTGCCTGGCTCTCGAAGGTGATGGGATCGCCGGAGCTGTTCAGCACCTGCAGCGCCTCAAGCTTGCCGTGCTGCAGGTCGCCGGGCGTTGCCGGCATGTAGCGGTAGATGAAGCTGTTCGGCCGCTTGGCGGTCGTGCCGGTCTTGTTCGGACCGCCGATGTCCTCGATGATCCAGATGTTGCCCGCCGAGTCGTTCTGGACGCCCTCGTAGCCGCCGCGCCCGAGGGCACCGGAGACGTCGGTCACGACGGACGGGAAGCCGGGCGTTGCCGCGTAGGTGGGTGCGTTCTGGTTCTCGGTCGTGAAGAGCAGCCGCTTGGCCCACGGGTCCCAGGTCGAGCCGTCGATCCCGGCGATCGGTTGCCCATTCGTGTCCTTGGTGGCCAGCAGCGTCACGCGGTGCGCGGCGTCGGCGTCAAGGTTGATCCTGGTGATGTAGCTGGCGCCGGCCACGCCGAGTTCGTGGCCCTGGAAGAGGAAGTGGGTGCCGTAGTCATAGGTGGGGTCGGCGCCCGGGAGACCGTGACGGAACATAAGATACGTGTTCTTGTCCGGCTCGGACTTCTGTGCTTCGGTCAGCGCCCCGGGCAGCGGCAGCATCTGCGGCTGCCCGGCTGCATTGAGCACATCGTTGTAATAGCCGTAATAGGACGTCAGCGCGCTCGGATTCTCGACTCTTGTGGATCCTTGCGCGACGACGACCTGGCTCAACTCGGGCGAAAGCCTGCTCGCCGGCGAGTAGCCGTCAGACTTTGTGTTCGCCGTGGGTACGTTCGTCAGCGCAGGGCCGTCTGGCTGAGATGCGAGGCCGACGCCAGTTAGCGCTCCGCCGATCGTGACCACAACGCCGACGGTAGCCGTCAGCGCCCACATTCTTCGCTTCATGCGAGTTGCCCTCCAGAACCCTCCAAGCTGGACAGATACTCCGCGCGAACCTAATGGCGCAAGGCGACATTGTCATGAACAGCCGGATCACGGATGATGTCCAATACATGGCCGTGGAACAGGCCACGACACTGAGCAAGCTCCCGCCACACTGAGCAAGCTCCCGCCACACTGAGCAAGCTCGCGCCACACCGGAAAGCATTAGGAGTCGAAGCCGAGGCCGATGCTGTCGAGGGCGCGCAGCCAGGCGTTCCTGTGGCCGTGCCGGCGGTCGGCGCGGGCCAGTGACCACCTGGTCAGCCCGATGCCGGCGGCGCGGACCGGCTCGGGCGGGAACGGCAGCGGCTTCGTGCGCACCATCTGGAGCTCGGTCCGCGCGGTCCGCTCGCCTGCGAGCAGGTCAAGCACGACGTTCGCGCCGAACCGCGACGCCCCGACGCCCAGGCCGGTGTACCCGGCGACGTAGGCCAGGCGGCCGCCGCGGGCCGTTCCGTAGAACGCGCAGAACCGGGAGCAGGTGTCGATCGCGCCGCCCCAGGAGTGAGTGAACTCGATGCCGTCGAGCTGCGGGAACGTCGCGTTGAAATGGTCGGCCAGCATCGCGAATGTCGCCGGGCGCTGGTCCAGGCTCGCGGCGATCTTATTGCCGTAGTGGTAGACAGCGTCGTAGCCGCCCCACAGGATGCGGTTGTCGGCCGTGAGGCGGTAGTAGTGGAACTGGTTCCCGCTGTCCCCGATCCCCTGCCTGTTCCGCCAGCCGATGCTGGCGAGCTGCGCTGGCGAGAGCGGCCTGGTCATGAGCACGTAGTCGTACACAGGCACGAGGTAGTACCTGAGCCTGCGCAGCAGCGGCGCGAATGCCCCGGCGGCGAGCGCGACCCGGTCCGCGAGCACCGTGCCCTCCGGTGCGGTCAGCGCGAGCCGGCCACCCCGCCGTTGGGTGTCGATGGCCGTGACCGGCGTGTGCTCGTAGATCCTTACCCCGGCAGCCAGGCAGGCGCGCCGCAGCCCCCAGGCCAGCCTGGCCGGATCGACCGTCGCGCAGCCATCTCGATCCCACAGCCCGCCCAGGTACGTAGGCGAGTTCACCTCGGCTCTGACCTGGCCGACGTCAAGCAGCTTCACGTTCACCCCGAGCTGGCGGGCCGCCCCGGCGGTTTCGGCGAGGCCGTCAAGCTGCCAATCCTGGGTGGCCACGGCAAGCTCGCCGGCCCTGGCGAAGTCGCAGTCGATGCCGTACCTGGCCACGGCCTGCTCGATCTCGTCCAGGTTCTGCCGGCCAAGCCGCTCGAGGATCCCGGCCTCCTCGGGAAAACGGTCCAGGCCGTTGCGGAGCCCGTGCGTGATGCTGGCCGAGCAGAAGCCGCCATTGCGTCCCGTTCCGCCCCACGCGATCTTGCGCCCCTCTACCAGGACGACATTCCTGCGCCGGTCGCGCTCTTTGGCCAGCAGCGCCGTCCACAGCCCGCTGAAGCCGCCGCCGATCACGGCCAGATCTGCCTGCTCGGTTCCGGCCAATGGTGGCAGCGGCTCGGGCGCATCTGAATGGTCCAGCCAGTACGGTTTCTGGCTTACGCCAGAAAGCGCCCGTGGCAGCGCGGTCAGGTCCGCCTTCTGGAGATCGCGATGCTGGCGAGCGCGCAGATGATTCCGACCGAGAAGATCGCGGTGCCGAACACGAAGACCTGCGGCGGGATCCCGATCCTGGTCGCGTTGTACACATAGACGGGGAAGGGGATCGAGGCGCCGCTGACGAAGTTCGACGTCACGAAGTCGTCGATGGAGATCGCGAATGCCATCAGGGCGCCGGCCAGGATGCCCGGCATGATCAGCGGCAGCGTGATCTTGCGGAACGTGGCCCAGCTGCTCGCGTAGAGGTCAAGCGCGGCCTCTTCGAGCGACCTGTCAAAGCCTGACATCCGCGCGCGGACGGTGATGGCGACGTAGGCGATGCTGAATGCCACATGCGCGAGCAGCAGGGTCACGAAGCCCCTGGCCAGGTTGATCGTGACGAAGAGGCCGAGCAGGGATGCGCCGAGCACGATCTCCGGCGCCGCGATGTTGAGGAACAGCACCTGCTCGATCGCCGTCCTGCCGCGGAATCGCGGCGGCCGGTACCGTACGAGGGCCAGCGCGAGCAGGGTGCCGAGCACCGTCGCGAACAACGTGGTCGCGACGGCGAGCCTGACCGACAGCCAGAACGACGTCGTCAGCTGGGGGACCCCGTTCCACTGCCGGTACCACTGCAGCGTGGCGCCGTTCCACCCGAAGCTCACCTGGGGCAGGCCGGTGGTGACCTTGTTGAAGCTGTAGGCGATCATGATCGCGATCGGGAAGACGAGGTAGGCGATGATCAGCCACGAGTAGCCGGGCAGGATGAACCGAGTCCACCGGCGTCGGCGCCGTGGCCTGGTAGGCCGCTGGGCGCCGACCTGCTGCTCGGCCGCCGCCGCGGTCAGCGCGGTCACAGGTACTCCTCGATCGTGCGCGAGCCAAGCAGCCGCGCGTAGGCGAAGATGCCGATCAGCGCGATCCCCAGCAGCATCGCTGACAACGTCGAGCCGGCCGCGTAGTCCAGGGTCTGGAAGGCGTTCTGGATCACGGTACCGATCATCGTGTTGCTTGTGCCGCCGAGTACCTGCTGGTTCACGTAGTCGCCGAGAGCCGGTATGAAGGTCAGCAGGAATGCGGCGAACAGCCCGGGCACCGTGAGCGGGAGGATAACCCTGGTGAATGCCTCCCGCCTCGTGGCGTACAGGTCGTACGCCGCGTCAAGCACCGTCTTGTCGATCCGCTCGATCGCCACGTAGAGCGGCAGCGCAGTGAACGGCAGGTAGTTATACGCCAGCCCGGCGACCACCGCGTAGCCGGTCGACAGCACATGGAAGCCCTGCGGCAGCAGGTGAGCGTGCTTGAGACTGCCGAGAATGAAGCCGTTGTCGGAGAGGATAAAATTCCAGATCACGGTGCGGATCACGAACGAGACAAAGAACGGAACGAGCAGCATGAGCAGGAAGAAGTTCTTCTTGCTGCCGCCGTAGAAGGCGATCCAGTAGGCAATGGGGTACGAGATGACGAGGTCGATCAGCGCCGCCGCGCCCGCGTAATAGAAGCTGTTCAGGAACTGCCCGTGATACAGGCTGAGCTGCTGGCCGAACTCGGCCCAGTGCCAGGTCATCACGCAGGCCCCGGTCCCCAAATTGCAGGTCTGAAGGGAGAGCGAGAGCATGGTCACCAGCGGTATCAGGAACAACGCAAGCAGCCACAGCCCGGCGGGCAGGCTCAGCAAGTACGGCGCGAGTACCTTGGAGAGCCTGGCCCGCGGGCGGCGGCCGGTCAGGCGCCCTGCGTGATCGGCAAGAACAGGTTGTTCCACGCCGTCAGCTCTTCCTGGCTCTTGTACAGGTAGTAGGGGCGCGAGTTCTTGACGTACGCCGGGGTCGGGAACACGGTCGGCGCGTCGGCGGTCTTGCTGGTCGGCAGGCCGATTTCCGGCGCTAGCTCCTTGAGGGCCTTCGCGGCCCATCCCGTCGGGCTCAGCAGCGCCTGCTTGGCGGTCGGCACTGGGCAGATGTAGTCGTCGTAATACTCCACGACGGCTTCTACGTCTGGCTGGTAGTAGAAGTCCATCAGCGTCATGGCGTCCCTCGGGTTCTGCGCGTACATCGGGATGCACATGTTGTCGGTCCAGAACATGCCGCCCTCGTCGGGAATCAGCAGCGCCAGGTCGCGGTACTTGCTGTTCAGGTCGGCCTGGAAGATGTCGCCGGACCAGGCCTGCGTGACGACCGTGTCGCCGTTCTTCAGGTGGTCGATGTAGCTCTGGTCGTAGTAAGCGCGGACGATGCCGTCGCTCCTCTGCTGCTGCAGCTTCTTGGCTGCCTTCGCCCAGTCGGACTCGGTGGAGGTTGCCGGGTCGACGCCGATCGCGAGCAGGCCCACGCTGCCGAGTTCCTGGGGGTCGTTCATCATCCCGACCTTGCCCGCGTACTTCTTGTCGAACAGGATGTCGACGCTGGTGCCGGGGTTCTTGATGATCGCCGAGTTGTAGCCGATCGCTGTCCAGCCGGACTGCCAGGCCATGGTGTACTTGTTGCCGTGGTCCCAGGACGGGTTCTTGACCAGCGGCCCGGCGTTCTTGTTGAAGTTGGCCATCGCGCTCTGGTCGAGCGGCGTCAGCCAGCCGAACTGGATCAGGTAGCCGATCGCAGGGCTGTTGTTTGTCATCACGATGATGTCGTAGCCCGTGGACTGCTTCGCCGATAGCGACGTCCTGATCTTGGCGTAGAACGGCATGTTGTTGCCGATCGGCTCGGTGTAGTTCACGGTGATGCCGGTCGTCGCGGTGAAACGCTCAAGCGACAAGTGTTTGCCCTTGACGACGTCGATGTAGTACGGCCAGTTCGCGAAGTTGACGGTCTTGGTGGACTTCTGCTTCGCCCACCACGCCGCCGTGCCTACTCCGCCGGCCGGCTTCGATCCCCCCGACGATGTCGCGCCCTTGACGCCGCAGGCGGCCAGGACGGCGGACATGCCGAGCATGCCCGCGCCGGTGCCTGCTGAGGCGAGCAGCTGTCTGCGTGACATCCTGCTCTGGGTCATGCCGCGCCACACGGACGGGTCGATCGCTGACTCGTGCGGATCTGAGCCATTCCGCTCGGTCATGGGTTCCTCCTCTGGGGCTGTTAGCCGATCAGGTACGAGTGTTCTGGCTGCCAGGACAGCCAGATGCTGTCGCCGCGGCCGGCCACGTGGCCTGCCGCGGCCGAGTTCTGCTGGAACACGACCATGTCAGCGCCGGTCGTGGTCGATACTGTGAAGTTCGTGGATGTGCCGAGGTAGACCACCTCGGTGATGGTGCCGCGCAGCGCGCAGCCCGCGGTGGCCGGCCGCTCGGCGGTGAGCTCGATCTTCTCCGGGCGGACGGTGATCTCGAGGTTGTCGCCCACGCCGGCTTGAACTCCCCGCAGCGGGACCACGATCCGCTCGTCTGAGCTGACCTCGATGACGGCCTCGGTGTCCGTCACGCGGCTCGCGGTGCCGGTCAGCAGGTTCGACGTCCCGATGAAGCCGGCCACGAACCGGGTGGCCGGGTGCTCGTAGATCTCTCTGGGCGCGGCCAGCTGCTCGATCACGCCGTCGTTCATGACCGCGATCCGGTCGGACATAGTCAGCGCCTCGTTCTGGTCGTGCGTCACGTACACAAACGTGATCCCGACCTCGCGCTGGATCCGCTTGAGCTCGACCTGCATGGCCTGCCTGAGCTTCAGGTCGAGGGCGCCGAGCGGCTCATCGAGCAGCAGCGCCCGCGGATGGTTGACCAGTGCGCGCGCCAGGGCCACCCGCTGCTGCTGGCCGCCCGACAGCTCCCTCGGCCTGCGGTGACCGCGTCCGCCGAGGTCGACGATCTCGAGCATGTCGTCGACCTGCCGGCTGATCTGGTCCCTAGGCACGTTCCTGCGCCGCAGGCCGAACGCCACGTTCTCGAAGACGTTCATGTGCGGGAAGAGTGCGTAGGACTGGAACACCATGTTCACGTCGCGCTTGTTGGGCGGCACCCCGGTGACGTCCCGGCCTCGGAGCCGCACCGTCCCCGTGGTGGGATCCTCGAAGCCGGCGATCATGCGCATGGTGGTCGTCTTGCCGCACCCGGACGGCCCGAGCAGGGAGAAGAACTCACCCTCGGCGATCTGGAGGTCCATCGCGCGGACCGCCGCCACGACGTCGCGCCTGGTGCGGAACTCCTTCGACACGCCGGCCAGCTCGATGGCCGGCAGCGCAGCGTTCTCGGCTGAGTCGGCGCGCGGCTCGGCGGCCGCGAGGCCATGCGCGTGCGTGTCGGTCGTCTCAGGCACTATCCCTGCTTTCGGTGGCCTCCGGGAATGCCTCCCGGTCGGGGCGGCCCGCTCGGGGCGCCACCTCGGACGTTCATGTGATATTTGCACGGTAGTGGATCTAGATCAACTAATTCAGTAACGATCTGAGCACAAATCAACTGATTCCGCATGGATAGTAGCGCAGAACGTGCGAGTTCCAGTGATTCGAGCAGTCCTGCGCCTGCTGATAGTTACGTCGTACTTGTTGCTTACAACCCTATATAACTCATTACGTGCTTGACCCGTGTGTAGTCCTCGAGGCCATAGACCGACAAATCCTTGCCATAGCCGGAGTGCTTGAAGCCGCCGTGCGGCATCTCGGAGACGAACGGGATATGCGTGTTGATCCACACGGCGCCGAAGTCCAATGACCGCGCCGTCCGCATCGCCCGGCCATGGTCCCTGGTCCACACGCTGGCGGCGAGGCCGTACTTGACGCCATTCGCCCACCTGATGGCCTCGTCCTCCGAACTGAACCGCTGCACGGTGACTACCGGCCCGAAGATCTCCTCCTGGATCATCTCGTCGTCCTGGCGCAGGCCGGAGATCACCGTCGGCGCGTAGAAGAAACCCCGGTCGCCGACCCGCTTGCCCCCCGCCTTGATCTCTGCGTGGCCTGGCGCGCGGTCGACGAAGCCGGCCACCCTCGCGAGCTGCGCCGGGTTGTTCAACGGGCCGTAGTAGGCATCGGCCTCGTCCGGACCCGCGGTCTTCACCTCAGCGGCCAAGCTCGCCACCGCGTCCGTCAGTTCGGCAGCGACGCCCGGCCCAGCCAGCACCCGGGTGGCGGCCGTGCAGTCCTGGCCGGCGTTGTAGTACCCCGCGTCGGTGATCGTCTGCGCTGCACGCCCGATGTCCGCGTCGTCGAAGACGACCACAGGAGCCTTGCCGCCGAGCTCCAAGTGCACCCGCTTCAGCTTGGCGGCCGCGGCCTGCGCAACTTCGATCCCGGCGCGGACCGAGCCGGTGATCGAGACCATTTGCGGTATGTCGTGACCCACCAAGGCCCGGCCGGTTTCCCGGTCCCCGCAGATCACGTTGAACACGCCCGGCGGCATAATGTCGGCCGCTATCTCGGCCAACAGCAGCGTCGATACCGGCGTGGTATCGGATGGCTTGAGCACGACGGTGTTGCCGGCCGCGAGCGCCGGGGCGAACTTCCAGACCGCCATCATCATCGGGTAGTTCCACGGCGTTACCTGCGCGCAGACGCCAACCGGCTCGCGCCTGATCATCGAGGTATGGTCGGCCAGGTACTCCCCGGCCGACCGGCCCTCGAGCACTCGTGCTGCGCCGGCGAAGAAGCGCAGCTCGTCGGCGAGCGGCGGCACCTCGTCGGTTCGTGTCATCGCCACCGGCTTGCCGGTGTTGCGGCTCTCGGCCCTGACCAGGTCATCGGACCTGGCCTCGATCGCGTCGGCGAACCTGAGCAGCGCGAGGCTACGCTCGGCCGGAGTCGTGTCACGCCACGTCTCGAAGGCGGCCGCAGCGGCCCGCAGCGCGGCGTCCACGTCGGCGGTATCTGACACTGGCGCGGTCGCGTAGGCCTCACCCGTGCTGGGGTCCACCACCTCCCTGACGGCACCGCTGGCGGCGTCGGTGAACTGGCCGTTCACGAAGTTCCGCAGGGCGGTCAGGGCTGTCAAGTCGGCCTCCTTCGGTCAGACCTACGACTTTGGCATGCATGTTCTCGTCACACAAGCGATTCAGCACTCATAGGCCCTGATGGCGACGAAATCAGTTGACATGCTGCGCTTGCATGGCAGCATGGGTAAAGGCAAGGAGGCACCCATGGCACACCTGCAGGCCGCCGGGCCTGCTCAGGAACCGCCTGCCGAGCGCTTGAGCGGGCGGGACAGGAACCACGCTCCGATCGTCCTTGATGCGGTCTCCCGGCACATCATCGACCAGCTCCAGCAGGACGGCCGGCGGTCGTACGCGGCGATCGGCAAGGCGGTCGGGCTGAGCGAAGCGGCTGTTCGGCAGCGCGTCCAGCGGCTGATTGAGGTCGGCGCGATGCAGATCGTCGCGGTAACCGACCCGATGTCGCTGGGGTTCCGCAGGCAGACCATGATAGGGATCCGCTGCAACGGCGACCTCCAGCGGATAGCCGACCTGCTCGCGGGCATGGACGCGATCGACTATGTGGTCATAACGGCTGGCTCGTTTGACCTGCTGATTGAGGTTGTCTGCGAGGACGACGACCAGCTACTTGAGATACTCGGCGAGGTGCGCTCGCTGCCCGGCGTGACGACAACAGAAACATTCGTGTACCTGAAGCTGCGCAAGCAGACCTACCACTGGGGGACCAGATGAACGCGACGACGGCATTCGACGCCGCCGCCCTGCAGGAAGCCGCGAAGCGGAACCTCTGGCTGCACTTCACCCGCCACTCCGGATTCTCCGGCACTGACATCCCGATGATCATGCGCGGAGAAGGTCAGTATGTCTTCGACCAGCATGGCAAGCGGTACCTGGACGGGCTGGCTGGACTGTTCGTCAGCCAGATCGGGCACGGCCGCACCGATGTCGCCGAAGCAGGCGCCCGGCAGGCGGGCGAGCTCGCCTACTTCCCACTCTGGTCGTATGCTCATCCCCGGGCGGTCGAGCTGGCCGAGCGGCTCGCCAGCTACTCGCCAGGCGACCTGAACCGGGTCTTCTTTACAACCAGTGGCTCGGAAGCGGTCGAGTCGGCTTGGAAGCTCGCCAAGCAGTACTTCAGGCTTATAGGTCAGCCAACCAGGTACAAGGTGCTGAGCAGGTATATCGCCTATCACGGCACCAGCCTCGGCGCGCTGGCGATCACGGGCCTGCCTGACATCAAGATGCCGTTCGAGCCGCTGCCGCCTGGCGGCGTCCGGGTGCCGAACACGAACTTCTACCGCGCGCCTGAGTTCGTCGCCGACGACGTGACGGCGTTCGGGATATGGGCGGCGGACGAGATCGAGCGGGCCATCGTCCGCGAGGGCCCCGAGTCGGTCGCGGCCGTCTACCTCGAGCCGGTGCAGAATTCCGGCGGCTGCTTCCCGCCGCCGCCCGGATACTTCCAGCGCGTGCGCGAGATCTGCGACAAGTACGGTGTGTTGATGGTCTCCGACGAGGTCATCTGCGCGTTCGGCAGGCTCGGCTACATCTTCGGCTGCGAGCGGTATGGCTACACGCCCGACATCATCACGTTCGCCAAGGGCGTCACCTCGGGCTACTCCCCCCTCGGCGGGATGATGGTCAGCGATCGCCTGATGGAGCCCTACCTGAAGGACCAGAACACGTTCTTGCACGGCGTGACGTTCGCCGGGCATCCCGTGTCCTGCGCGGTCGCCCTGGCCAATCTTGACGTCTTCGAGAAGGAAGACCTGCTCGGCAATGTCAGGGCCAACGAGGGGGCGTTCCGCTCGACCCTGGAGAAGCTGTATGACCTGCCGATCGTCGGTGACGTGCGCGGCGACGGCTACTTCTACGGCATCGAGATGGTCAAGGACAAGGCCACCCGCGAGACGTTCGACGACGACGAGTCAGAACGGCTGCTCCGCGGCTTCCTTTCGCACGCGCTCTTTGACGCCGGACTGATCTGCCGTGCCGACGACCGCGGCGATCCGGTGATCCAGCTCTCGCCGCCGCTGACCTGTACCCAGGAGCACTTCGACGAGATCGAGCAAATCTTGCGCACCGTGCTGACGGAGGCTTGGTCGCACATCTGATCTCGCCGCCGCACCTGGACCTGTTCGGGCTTCGCTTCGGGCCCTGAGTCTGCACCCGATTGCCGGGGTTGCCGGACTCATCGCGAAGAGTTGCCATCTCGTTACCTGCCTGTTGAGGTCGCAGGACCTCTCCGCAGCGTCTGTATTAGTGAGGGCACGCTACGGCGCGCGCACAATGCCGCAGCGGGCCCTGACGGGGTCGGTTTGCTGGCGGGAGGCACCTATGTCAAGCAGGAGTACATCGAGCGCGGCGAGCACCGACAACAGCGAGCGGTGGGCAGCGCTCGATAAGCAGCACGAGCGGCTCGTTGACGCCTCGCATCCGCTGCTGGCCGAACTCCGCCGCGACCTCCCTGACATCGACCGGAGCCTGCCGGCCGCCAGCTAGGGCGCATTCCGCCAGCGGCCGGACACCGAACGTCAGCCGAGAGCCGCGGTGATCGCCTGGCGCACCCAGGCGACGGCCTCGCCGACGGCGACCCGCTCCTTCTCGCCATTCGCCCGCTTGGTGATCTCCACGATCCCGTCCGCCAGATCACGGGACCCGACGCTGATCCGGTACGGGATGCCGGTCAGTTCCGCGTCGGTGTACTTGACGCCAGGGCGCACGTCCCTGTCGTCGATCACCGCGTCGACCCCGGCGTCGAGCAGACTGGAGTACAGCACCTCCGCAGCGGCCCGTGCCTCCGGGTCCCGCACGCTGAGCAGGAGAACGGTCACCTCGGCCGGCGCGACCTGGACCGGCCAGGCCAGGCCGGCGTCGTCGTGATGCACCTCGGCGATGACCGCCATCGCGCGCTCGATCCCGATGCCATAGCTGCCCATGATCGGAATGACCGTGCTGCCGTCCGGCATGCTGACCGTGACACCCAGCGAGGTGGTGTACTTGCGGCCCAACTTGAAGATGTGGCCGACTTCGATCGCCCGGACAAACTCCAGGGCCGTGCCGCACCGCGGGCAGGGCTCGCCCTCGGTGACCTCCCGCAGGTCCGCCCACAGGGTGACAGTGATGTCGCGGCCGACATCCACTCCGGAAAGGTGCACGTCGTCGATGTTGGCCCCGGTGCTCAACCCGCGGCGGCCGCGCAGTGCGAGGTCCGCGATGACCGGCAAGTCGGTCACGCCCACCGCGCCGAGGCTGCCGGGTAGCGCGCCGAGTGCCGCCTTGATCTCCTCCGGCTGAGCCGGGCGGATCGTGACCGCACCCGTGGCGTCGATCAGCTTCTGCTCTGACAGCGGATGATCGCCGCGCAGCAGAACCAGCGTCAGTTTGTCGTCGATAATCTGCACCAGCGTCTTGATCTGCCGGTCTGCTGCCAGCCCGTAGTCGGTGGCCAGATCCTCTATCGTCCGCACGCCAGGAGTATCAAGGCGGGCTGGCGCCGACGGAAGTTCGCTGGCAGGCGGATCCTCGATCGGCGGCAGTGCGGAGGTCGCCTTCTGCAGGTTCGCCGCGTACCCGCAGTTCGGACACGTCGCGACGAGGTCCTCCCCGGCCGGCGACGGGCACATGAACTCGATCGAGTCGCTGCCGCCCATGTTGCCGCTCGATGCCTCCACGGCGATGGCCGGGATCCCGAGCCTGGCGAAGATCCGCTCGTAAGCGCCCCGATGTACCTCGAACGAGGCATCGAGCCCGGCCTCGTCTACATCGAAGCTGTAGGAGTCCTTCATGGTGAACTCACGGACCCGCAACAGGCCGCTCTTCGGCCGCGGCTCGTCCCTGAACTTGGTCTGGAACTGGTACCAGAACTGCGGGAGCTCACGATAGGAGGCCAGCTCGAGCGCGAGGTAGGCGAAGATTTCCTCGTGCGTCATGCCGAGCACGACCTCGGTGCCCCTCCGATCGCGAAGCCGGAACATCTCCTCGCCCATCACATCCAGCCGGCCGGTCTTCTCCCAGAGCTGGGCCGGCTGCATGGACGGCAGCAGGAACTCCTGTCCGCCGATCCTGTTCATTTCCTCCCTGATGATCTGCATGACCTTCGCGCGCACCCGCACGCCGAGCGGCAGCAGGCTGTAGTGCCCTGCCATTAGCTGGCGGATGAAGCCGGCCCGCAGCAGCAGCCGGTGGCTCGCAGCGTCCGCGTCGGCGGGATCGTCACGCAGAGTAGGGATGTGCAGCTGTGACCAGCGCATGTCGTTGCCTTGCCTAGGAGTGCAGATCAGTGCGGCAGTTCCGGATGCCAGCGTAGTCGTGCCGGGCGTCAGCCTGAGCGGCGTCGAAACCGCACGGGTATTGTAGGCCGTTCGAATGCGACCGGGAGCAGGCAGGAGCATGGCCGTGATCGCACCCGATCCGGTTCCCGCCGTCAGCCGCCGCCGCGAACTGGGCCTCTCGAGCGCGCGATCGCTGCTGCTCACCGTGCTCGGAGAGTACGTACTCCCGGCGGGAGAGCCGGTGTGGACCGGCACCCTCGTGGCCGCGCTCGGCCTGCTCGGCGTCGCTGAGAAGGCCGCCAGGCAGGCGCTGGCCCGCACCGCGGCCGAAGGGTGGATCACCTCAAGCAGGCACGGCCGCCTGGCCCGGTGGCGGCTGACCGACGCCGGCCGGCGGCTGCTCACCGACGGCGCCCAGCGGATCTACTCCTTCGGCACCGGCGGCCAGGAGTGGGACGGGCGCTGGCTGATCGTGTTGGTGAACGCGCCGGACCTGAGCGCCCAGACCAGGCACCGGGTCAGGACCAGGCTGGCCTGGGCCGGCTTCGGCGCCCTGCCCGGCGGAGTTTGGGTGAGCCCGGATCCGCGCCGCGAGCCAGAAGCCGGCCGGATCCTTGACGAACTCGGGCTGACGGACGCCGGCGTGTCGTTCATCGCCAGATTCGGCGGCATCGGCGCCCAGGAGGACATCGTCTCCCAGGCCTGGGACCTGCGGGAGGTAGAGCGGCGCTACGAGGAGTTCATCAGAGCGTTCGAGCCGCTCGAGCCGGCCGGTGACGAGCAGAAACTGATCGCGCAGACGATGCTCGTGCACGAATGGCGCAGGTTCCCCTTCCTAGATCCCCGGCTGCCGCGTGACCTGCTGCCTGAAGGCTGGGCTGGCGCCCAGGCCGCCGCCCTCTTCGGGTCCAGGCACGCCCACTGGCACGCAGGGGCCGCCCGGGGCTGGGCGCGGCTCGCGGCAAGGCGTTGATGATCAAGCGGTGTTGGTGCAAAGAGCCGCAACACCCGCTTGATCATCGGTCATTCAGGTGGGCGGTGTCGTTGAAGCTCCGCACGAACCAGCGATCAGCGGTGACGATGAGCCTGGAGATTGATGCGTTGTCCGCTGCATTGAAGGCGAACGGCCTGGAGCCGCTGGCCAGCGCCAGCGCCTGGCCGATCACTCCGCCGTGCGTGAACACGGCCACCCGCTGGCTGGGGTGCGCGGCCGCCAGGCGGCCGATCGCTGCCCTGACCCGGCCATCGAAAGAGACCAGGGACTCAGCGCCGGGAATCACGTCCCAGCGTTCCTCGGCGAACATTCGCTGCGCGATCGGGTGAAACTCCGCGACCATCTTGCGGTA
>WNFL01323362.1_pt2 | contig 30960 bp, 28 predicted proteins | sample 5400361 | NCBI WGS metagenome assembly WNFL01 (sample SAMN13153351, study PRJNA577476) | soil metagenome | isolation source: 40 cm soil on Douglas fir-dominated hillslope | place: USA:California | collected 2013-09-17
CAAGGAGTTTTCCGGCGCCCCGCAGGCCCGCAGCATCCGCGACGGGAACGACTGGCACGTGTTCTGGGACGGCCTCTATCGCAAGCTTTCCTTGCGCGAAGAGCTGCATGAGCCGCAGGATGCGGCCACAGGCTCGCTCGCCGCGCCGATGCCCGGCAAGATCGCCCAGGTGCTCGTGCAAGCGGGCGCAAGGGTGAAGAAGGGCGACGCGCTCCTCATTCTCGAGGCGATGAAGATGGAGCACACTATCGCCGCGCCCACGGACGGTGTCGTGAAGGAAATTCTCTTCGCCGCCGGGGAGCAGGTCCTCGAAGGCGCCCAGCTCGTCGTGCTCGGCTGAAATCAGGACGAAATCAGGGACAGACCACGTTTTTCTCTCGCTAAGACGATATCCATTCCAATGGTCGGAAAAACGTGGTCTGTCCCTGATTTCGTCGTCCCTGATTTCGTTCGGCTGGTAGAGGTCGGACCGCGCGACGGCCTGCAGAACGAGGCCGGGACGGTGCCCACCGAAGTGAAGGTAGAGCTGATCGAGCGCCTCGCCGACGCGGGCCTGCCCGCGGTCGAGGCGACCGCCTTCGTCTCGCCGAAATGGATCCCGCAGATGGCGGACCACGCCGAGGTGCTGCGCCGCCTGCGCCGCAAGCCGGGCGTGTCCTATCCGGTGCTCACGCCCAACCTGAAAGGCTTCGAAGCCGCACGCGCCGCCGGCGCGCAGGAAGTCGCCGTGTTCGGCGCTGCCTCCGAAGCCTTCTCGATGAAGAACATCAACTGCTCGATCGCCGAATCGCTCGAGCGTTTCGCGCCGGTGGTTGCTCAGGCAAAGGAACAGGGCATCCGGGTGCGGGGTTACGTTTCCTGCGTGCTCGGCTGCCCTTACGAGGGCGAAGTGAAGCCGGAGCGCGTCGCCAAGGTGGCGGGCGCGCTCTTCGACATGGGCTGCTACGAGGTCTCGCTCGGCGACACCATCGGCGTCGGCACTCCGGGGAAAACCAAAGCCATGATCGAGGCCTGCGCAGAGCGCGTGCCGCTCGCCAAGCTGGCGGGGCACTACCACGACACCTACGGGCAGGCGCTCGCCAATATCTACGCGTCGCTTGAGCTCGGGGTAGCCACCTTCGACGCGTCGGTCGCCGGCCTTGGAGGCTGCCCCTACGCCGCGGGCGCCTCGGGCAACGTCGCCACGGAAGACGTCGTCTACATGCTGCACGGCCTCGGCATCAAGACGGGCGTGGATCTCGAGCGGCTGGTGGAAACCGGCGAATGGATCTCCGCCTTCCTGAAACGGCCTTCGGCCTCGAAGGCCGGCAAGGCGATGACAGCGAAGAAAGGCAAGCGATGAAACCGGGCGGGCGAACGATCGACTGGTACTTCGATTTCATCTCGCCGTTCTCGTACCTCTGCCTGCACCGCTTCAAGGAATTGCCGGCGGGAACGTCGATCGTCTACAAGCCGGTCCTCTTCGCCGCCCTGCTCAACCACCATGGCCAGAAAGGCCCCGCCGAGATCCCGGCGAAGCGGCGCTGGACCTATCGATGGTGCCAGTGGTGGGCGGGTGAGCTCGGGGTCCCGTTCCGTTTCCCCGCCCTGCATCCATTCAATTCGCTGCAGCATCTCAGGCTGTGCATCGCCGCGGGCTCGCGGCCCGAGGCCGTATCGAGAATTTTCGACGACCTCTGGACCACCGGCGCCGACGCCGCCGATCCCGCTCGCTTCGCATCTCTTCTGAAGGAGCTGAACGTCCAGCCCGAAAAGCTCGCCAGCCCCGAAGTAAAAGACGCCTTGCGAAAGAACACCGACGAAGCCGCCGCCAAAGGCGTCTTCGGCGTGCCGAGCTTCGCAATCGACGGCGAGATTTTCTGGGGCGCCGATTCGATCGAATTCCTGAACGCCTTCCTGAAAAATCCCGCGCTCCTTACGAGCACCGAGATGCAGCGCCTCGACCATCTGCCCGTCGGCGCCGCACGCGCTCGTTAACGTTCATTTGTTTCGGAGAGCCTCGATGCGTCGCGTACCGTTGCTCATCGCGTCGTGTAATTTTTTTCTTTTCGCTGGATGTGCCGGCTTCGGGATCGCAGCAAGCGACGATCCGCTCACAAAGCTAAATGACGCGCAAGAACTCTTCATGCGCCAGGGTCGGCCGTTGCCCGCCGAAAAACTTATTCGAGAAGCAATCGACATCTACCAGGAGAGAGACGACCCTCACGGTCTGGGAAACGCCCATCGCGAGTATGGAGATCTACTTCGATCGCCATCGATAGCTAAGTGGGAGAAGGTCTACCGTGAAAGCGGATTTAGAGACCGCTCTGTGACGTTCGACAACCGAATAGCCAAAGCCTCCGAATACTATTCAAAAGCGCTTGAGTACTACCAACGGACCGAAAAACAGCATATAGAGGCTCACCGGTTTGACGCGCTCACTAACGTATATTTCAACATGGCATGGTCTTATCTGATGTTGGATGACCGAAAGAACTCCTGTCTTTACTACGACAGAGCTTTGAATGCATACGGCGAAAACATCAAGCGGAACCCCGGCGCCAAACCGCGGGGATCTGTCCCGGACGCCGTGTCGTCAGCCAAACGTCGGGCGAGTTGTGACTAGCCTAGCCGCGTCATTGCGGGCGTTAGGAGTACTTCCGCAGATCCTCGATCACCTTCCCATCGTTGGGTAGGCTTCCCGGGATTACGAGCTCGACGTCGCCGCGCAGTTTGGTGACCTCGCGGATCGAGTTGACGATCGCTTCGGCGAGACCGGCGGGCCGCGCCCGCACCTCGCACTTCAGCGTCATCCGGTCGTCGCCGGCTTCGGCTTCGACCACGAGGCGCGCGCGGGTGATTTCGGGATGGCGGCGGAGGAGCTCGGCGACCTGGCTCGGGGTGACGAACATCGCGCGGACCTTGGTGCTCTGGTCGGCGCGGCCTAGCCAGCCGCGGATGCGCACGTTGGTGCGGCCGCAGGGACTGTCGCCGGGGAGCACTGCGGAGAGATCGCCGGTGGCGAAGCGGATCAACGGATAGTCCCGGTTGAATGATGTGATCACGACCTCGCCGACTTCGCCCGGCGGCACCGGGTCGCCGGTGCCCGGGCGCACGATCTCGAGGAGGACGCCCTCCTCCAGGATCATGCCTTCGTTCACACCGCCGCCGGGCGCCAGCGATTCGTAGGCGATCAGGCCGAGGTCGGCGGTGCCGTACATCTGCGTCACGGAGATGGCGCGGTCGCGCATGGCGTTTCTCAGCGCCGGCGGGAGATATTCGCCGCCCACCTGCGCCTTTTTCAGGCTGGAGATGTCGAGCTTCAGCTCGTCGGCCTTCTCGGCGATCAGCTTGAGGAACGACGGCGTGCCGACGTAGCCGCGGATGCCCAGGCCGCGGATCGCCGCGACCTGCATCTCGGTGTGGCCGACGCCGGTCGGCACCACTGTGCAGCCGAGCGCGAGCGCGCCCGATTCGAGCATCGAGCCCGCGGGCGTGAAGTGATAGGCGAAGCTGTTGGCGACCACGTCGCCGGCGCGAAAACCGCCTGCGAACAAGCCGCGCGCCGCGCGCCACCAGTTCGCGCCGCGCCCCTCGGGCTCGTAGATCGGTCCGGGCGACACGAAAAGCTTCGCGAGCTCTTCCACCGGCGTCGCGTTCAGGCCGCCGAGCGGCGGGAGCTGCTTCTGCAGCGCGCCGAGGTCCGACTTGCGCGTGACGGGCAGCGTGGCGAGCGCGGCGCGCGACTTTATTTTCTCGGGCTTTATGTCCGAAAGGATCTTCGCAAAACCCGGCGCGCGGCGCTTCGCGTGCCCGATCAGCTTCGGCAGCGCGGCCATCAGCGCGGCCTCGCGCGCTTTGCGCGAGCGCGTCTCGAGCCGGTCGTAATAAATGGGGTCAGAACTACTTTTCCGAGATTTCATTCGTACCTTGGGAAGCAAAATGGAAAAGTTGTTCTGACCCCATTTATTACAGCCAGCGTTTTCTACGTCGATACGACTTTACATCGCGGAAGCTCTTGCGCCCGCCGGAGGAGAAGCCGAGGTAGAACTCCTTCACGTCCTCGTTCTCGGCGAGCGCAGCGCCTTCGCCGTCCATCACCACGCGGCCATTCTCGAGGATGTAGCCGTAGCCGGCGTACTTGAGCGCGATGTTGGTGTTCTGCTCGGCGAGCAGGAAGCTCACGCCTTCGGCGCGGTTGAGCTCCTTCACGATCTCGAAGATCTCCTCGACGAGCTGCGGCGCGAGGCCCATCGAGGGCTCGTCGAGCAGGATCATCTTCGGGCGCGCCATCAGCGCGCGGCCGATGGCGGTCATCTGCTGCTCGCCGCCGGAGGTGTAGCCCGACTGCGAGCGGCGGCGCTCCTTGAGGCGCGGGAAGTACCTGTAGACCTTGTCGAGGTCTTCGACGATTCCCGAGCCGCGCATTTTCCATCCCCTGCCGCGCGTGTAGGCGCCGGTGAGCAGGTTCTCCTCGACCGTCAGGTGCTGGAAGCAGTGCCGCCCTTCCATGACCTGGCAGATGCCGAGCTTCACGAGCGCCGCCGGATCGAGCTGGTCGATGCGCGCGCCGCGGAACAGGATCTGGCCCTTGGTGACGTCGCCGCGCTCCGCGCGCAGCAGGTTGGAGATCGCCTTCAGGGTGGTGGTCTTGCCGGCGCCGTTGGCGCCCAGGAGCGCGACGATCTGCCCTTCCCGCACCTCGAGCGACACGCCCCTCAGCACGAGGATGACGTGGTCGTAGATGACCTCGATGTTGCTGACCGAGAGGTAAGGCACTGCAGGTGCTACATGCTCTCCTTCGAGCAGTCGCGCGGCGTGATGCCCTTTTCCTTCGCGTACTGCGCGGCGTCTTCCTCGACCTTGGCGCGCACCAGCTTGCGGTCGGGCTCCATCCAGCCGCTGATCACCTTCCACTTCGAGCCGTCCCATTGCTGGAATTTCACGAGGCCCGAACCTTCGTGGTCCGAGCACGACACCTTGACCGTCGGCATCAGGCCGGTGGCGCCCAGCTCCTTCAGGCGCTTCTCGTCGATGTTGAGGTGCTCGATGCCCCAGCGCATCTGCTCGCCGGTGATCGGCTTGCCCTTGCCGTACTTCGCCTGCGCGAGGCGGATCGCCTCGGCGGTCACGATACCCGCGACGACGCCGCGCGTGTGGTAGATCGAGCCGAAGCGCGCCTTGTCGTCGAACTCGCCCTTGCCCTTGTCGTAGACGAACTTCTTGACGTCCTTCATCACCGGAAAGTCGGTGCCCGGCGCGTTGAAGCCGGAGGAGATGAATCCCTTGGCCGCGCTGCCGGCGGGAAGCACGTCCTCTTCCGCGCCCGACCACCAGACGCCGACCATCTTCTCGCGCGGATAACCGATTTTCGCCGCCGCCTTGAGCGCCGTCGGGTTCATCACGCCCCAGCCCCACAGGATCACCCAGTCCGGCTTGCTCTGGCGGATCTGCAGCCACTGCGACTGCTGCTCGTTGCCCGGATGCGGGACGGCGAGCAGGTTGAGCTCGAAGCCGTACTGCTTCGACATGTCGGTGAGAACCGGGATCGGCTCCTTGCCGTAGGCCGAGTCGTGATAGACGAGCGCGATCTTCTTGCCCTTCAGCTTGTCCATGCCGCCGCTCTTCTCGCCGATGTACTTGACCATCACGGTGGCCTGCGACCAGTAGGTCGTGATGAGCGGGAACACGTACGGGAACACGCTCCCGTCGGCGGCCGAGGTGCGGCCGTAGCCCAGCGAGATGATCGGAATGTGGTCGGCGGTGGCCTTCTCGATCAGCGAGTAGGTGATGCCGGTGGAGAGCGGGTGGATCACCGTCGCGCCGGTGGGGCCCTTCTTCTTCGAGCGCTCGTAGCACTCGACGCCGCGCGCGTTGTTGTATTCGGTCTCGCACTTCTCCCAGGTGAGCTTGACGCCGTTGATGCCGCCGTCGCGCTCGTTGAGCATCGCGAAGTAGTCGATGATGCCGCCGCCGAAGCCCGAGCCGCCGGGTGCGTAAGGGCCGACCCAGTAGTAGTTGGCGGGAATGAACTGCTCGTTCTGCGCGATCGCGGGCGCCGAGACGACGGCGGCCGCGACGAGCGCAATAGCCAGTGAATTGCGTTTCATGGAAATCCTCCTCCTGAGAGTCTGTTCCAGATAGCGAAACAAAAGTATAGCCCTTATTCCCGGCGTCCTAGTGGGGGAATGGCCACAGGCGCAGCTTTTCCTTGGCGATCTGCCAGAGCCGGGCGAGGCCGTTCGGCTCGACGATCAGGAAAAAGATGATGAGGCCGCCGAAGATGATCACCTCCAGGTTCGAGACCAGCGCGTGCGGGATCTCGATCCCCAGCAGGTCCTCGAGCGCCTTCGAGCTGAGGTTGAGGAAGATCGGAAAGAGCGTGATGAACGCCGCGCCCAGGAACGAGCCGAGGATCGAGCCGACGCCGCCGATGATGATCATGAACAGGATGCGGAACGACAGATCCAGGATGAACGCCTCGGGCTCGACCGTGCCGAGATAGCAGAACGCGTACAGCGCACCCGCCACGCCGCAGTAGAACGAGCTGATGCCGAAGGCGAGCAGCTTGGTCTTCATCATCGGGATGCCGATGACGCTCGCGGCGACATCCATGTCGCGCACCGCCATGAAGGCGCGTCCGGTCTCGCTGCGCACCAGGTTCTTGGCGAGCAGCGCCATGACGGCGACGACGGCGAGCGTGAGCACGTACTTGGACGCGGGCGTGTCGAAGGCGTAGCCGAGGATCTCGATCTTCTGCGCGGCGATCACGCCGGAGGAGCTGTGATTGGAGAACCAGGGCACGCGGTTGATCGTCCAGAGCACGAAGAACTGGCAGGCGAGCGTCGCCACCGCGAGATAGAAGCCCTTGATGCGCAGGCTCGGGAGGCCAAACACCAGCCCGACCGCGGCGGCCGACAGCCCGCCGAGCGCGAACGCGCCGAGGATCGGCATGTGCGGCACGCGCAGCATCGCGTTGTAGGCCATGAACGCGCCGACCGCCATGAACGCTCCCGTGCCGAGCGAGATCTGCCCCGCGTAGCCGGTGAGGATGTTGAGCCCGAGCGCGGCGAGCGAGAACACGAGGAACGGCGTGAGGATCGCCGAAAACCAGTATTGATTGCCGATGAAGGGCACGACCAGGAACGCGAACGCGAGCAGCAGCGCGACGCCGATGCGGTCCTGCAGGATCGGAAAGATCTGCTGGTCCTGCGCGTACGTCGACTTGAACTGCCCGGCTTCGCGGTAGAGCATTTAAACCCGGTCCATGATCTTTTCGCCGAACAGGCCTTCAGGCCGGACCAGCAGAAAAAGCAGCGCGAGGACGTAGGCGAACCAGCTCTCGATGCCGCCGCCGACGAACGGGCCGAGATAGACCTCGGCGAGCTTCTCGCTCGCGCCGATGATCAGGCCGCCGACGATCGCGCCCGGGATCGACTCGAAGCCGCCGAGGATCAGCACCGGCAGCGCTTTCAGGGCGAGGAAGGTGAGCGCGAACTGCACGCCGTTTCTCGCGCCCCAGAGGAGCCCCGCCGCCAGCGCGACGAAGCCCGCCACCGACCAGACGATCGCCCAGATGTGCTGCAGCGGAATGCCCACCGCGAGCGCGGCCTGGTGATCGTCGGCCACCGCGCGCAGCGCGCGGCCGATGCGCGTCTTCTGGAAGAAGATCGCGAGCCCGGCCACCAGCGCGCCGGCGACGAGCGCGCCGAAAATGTCGAACTGGCTGATGTTGATGTTCGCCCGCTCCGACAGCCATTCCATCGGCACGTCCGGGATGCCGAGCTCCAGGTTGTGCGGCTGCGAGCCCCACAAGAGCTGCGACAGCCCCTCGAGCACGAAGGTGAGGCCGATGGTGGCCATGAAGAGGGTGATCTGCGGCTGGTTGACGAGCGGGCGCAGCACCACGCGCTCGATGGCGATCCCGAGCGCCACCATGATCGCCAGGGTCACGAGAAGCGCCAGCCACGGATTCCAGCCGCGCTCGGTCAGCGATACGAACGTCAGCGCCGCGAAGAACACCATCGCCCCTTGGGCGAAATTGAAGACGCCGGAGGCCTTGTAGATCAGCACGAAGCCGAGCGCGACGAGCGAATACATGACGCCAGCGAGAAGCCCTCCGGCAAGCACTTCGATGAAGAAGCTCATGAAGCTGCGGGTTTCATCTCAATAACTTGTGTGGCCATATTGCGGGATTGCGCGCGTGATGGAGAACGGCGAGGACTGCGACTTGGGCAGGTCGAACAACATAAAAAATCAGGTACGGAAATCGTGACAACACTGCGCGTCGAATGTCGCGATAAAGAATTGGATTGGATTCAGGGAAGCTACGGACGGCTTCGAGGCGCTGGCGCAGTGCCACCAAGAACTCATCCCCCAGACCGGACCGCTGTGACTCGTACCATTCGAAAGCGGACTGGATATCATGTTCAGCCCGAGGGCGAAGGATGAACCGCCGGGTCATGAACCCCGGCGGATTCGGGCGAAGACCTCTTCCAGTGTTGAGCCAGCCTCAGGGCTGGCCTCAAATTCGGCGAGTCGGCGATCCAGCTCTTCTTTTTGCCATTCGGTCAGCGGCAACGCTTCCGGCACCGCGGAAATGCTGTCCCAAATGGCCTCGACTAACCGTACACGCTCGGGGACCGGCAACGCCAGGATTTCAGCAACGAGCTCTTGCTTCATGCACATAGGCTACCACCTCCGGCGCACTAACGTCTCCCTTCAGCGGCGCGACACTTGCCGCGCGTCCGGGTTGAGCAGCGGGTTGGGTGCGCTCACTGCTTGCAAATTCCCTCATACAGAAGATTGTCACTCCCGACGTTTGAGTTGATTGGATCAGTGATCTGCGTTGCGCAGGCGCCGCCTCCTGCGGCGACAACCAAAAACACGATTAAGGTGCCAGTCCTCACGCGATTCCTCCTTCCCGCTTAACACACGTGCTTACCAGCGCGCCCGTGGTCGTGATGGCGCGGCTGCGCTCCGGCAGGAGCTTACCTGGATTCAATACGTGCCTCGGATCCAGCGAAGTCTTGAGCGCGTGAAGGGCCTGCAGCCCCGCAGGAGAGACTTCCTGCTCCATCCAGGGGCGATGCTCGATGCCAACAGCGTGATGGTGGCTGAGAGTCCCGCCCAGGCTCATGATCGTATCGGTGACGAGGCGCTTGTATTCGTAGTAGTGCTCGAGCTCCTTGCCCTTGGGTTGCCGCGCGGCGAACGTGAAGTAAAGGCAAGCGCCCGTCTTGTAGGTATGGGAGATATGGCAGCCGATGTAGCCCGTTCCATCCTCCTGCCGGAAGCGCGCCTTCACGGCTTCGACCGTGCCGGCATAGAGCGGCAGCACCTTCGACCACAGGGTCGAAGTCTCGGCCACATCGGCCATGCAGCCGTAGTCCATGATGTAGTCGCGCAGATAGGGGATGTTGAACTTATCCTTCGACCATGTGCCGGCGACACTCTTTCCGAGAGAGAAACCGCCATGGCTCTTCAGGATCCCGAGCGCGGCGCGGCGCGTGGCCGCGACCGGCTGTTCCTCGCCCTCGAAGCCTACGATCAGGATGCAAGGCTCGGTGTAGCCGCGGGATCCGAGCCAGCCCATCACCCGATTCTGGATCCAGCCCGCAAGCCCGTGCCTGGGGGCTTTCATGTTGAAGCCGAGCTCGCTCTCGCCGCTGTCCTGGAGCCGGATCATGCTCGGGGCGAAACCGCGGTCCAGGCACTCCTGGATCCCGCGCACGCCGTCTTCGAAACGCCTGAAGAGATAGCCCCGGTAATCCTTGATGGCGGGCGTTTTGTGGACGCGCATCGTGGCTTCGGTGATCACGCCGAGGATCCCCTCGGAGCCGAGCATGATGCGATTGAGATCGGGGCCGGCGGAGGACGCCGGCACGGCTTTCGTGACGATCGTGCCCGAGGGGGTGACCATCTTGATCGAAACGACCATGTCCTCGATCCTGCCGTAGGCGTCCGACTGCATGCCCGCCGAGCGGGTGGCCAGCCATCCTCCCAACGTGGAGTATTCGAACGAGTCGGGGTAGTGCCCGAGCGAATGACCTTGTTCCGCCAGATCGGCCTCGAGCTTCGGGCCGAGCGCTCCAGCCTGGATCGTCGCGGTGCGGGATTCCGGGTCGAGCGAAATCAGGCGGTTCATGTTGCGCAGGCTGAGCGTCAGCATCGGCCGCGCTTCGTCGGCTTCGGGATTGATCCCGCCCACGATGTTCGTTCCGCCGCCGAAAGGGACCAGGCAGAAGTTGCGCTGGTGCGCGAGCTTGACGAGAGCCTCCACCTGCTCGTGCGAATCCGGAAGGAGAACGGCGTCGGGCGCGCGTCCCACGACTCCGTTTCGAACGCGGAAGAGGTCCGGGAAACTCTTGCCATAGCTGTGAAGAAGCCGCTCGAGCGGGTCGAGCGTGATCTGCTCGGGCTCGAGGATCCGGCTGAGCTCGGCGAGCAATTCCGCGCTCGCCCGTGTCGGAGCCATCTGGATCGACGAAAGATCCACGGGCAAGGTCGTGGGCGAGGCACTCGCAATGCCAAGCTTCTTTGTCACCCACGGCCACAGATTCGGCTTGTCGGCCATGGGGAACGTCAGCTTCGGATCGCCCCAACCCCACCACTTCATCATATTGGAGATCCCTCCGCGCTGAGAAAATCGGCCGGGAAGTCGGCCGGCGCTCGCGCTGCATTTTGCAGGTCACCGTGCGAAGGGCTCGGAAAGTACCCTTCACGGACCCCGGCACGCACGTAGGTCTCCATGAGCTTGCGGTTGATTGGCGGGCAGGTCACCCCCAGCTTCTCGAGCTGCGCGCGCGTGTACTCGCAGTCCGTCATCGCGCTGCCGTAGAAGCTGATCTTGGAGGTGAAATACCAGAGGCTGAAAGCCTTCAGCATCGTGCTCGCGTAGGGTTCGCCGTTCTTCGTGATCTCTCCCCGGCGGAGCTTCTGCTTGTAGATCTCCTCGGGGAGCAGATCGATCGGGTAGCCGAGCTCCTGCAGAAGCCCCATGACCTGAGCGAAGGTTTTCGCGTCAGGGTTGATGAGGTGGTAGACGTCGAAGAAATTCTCGACGCCCGCGGACAGAGCGACGATTCCGCGGCTCACGTAATCCACCGGGACGACGTCATAGTGGATGTAGGACTCGGGCATTACGCGGGTGTCCATCGCGGTCTTGAAGAGGTCGTAGAACAGCCCCGAGACCTGGGTCTCGGAATGCGGATAGGCGCCAGTGATGGAATCGCCGTAAATCTGGCCCGGCCGGAAGATGCGCCACTTCAGGCCGCGCTCCCGGGCTCCCCGCACCATGGCTTCGGCGCGGAACTTCGAGCGCTGATAGCTCATGTACTCGAACCCCTGCCCCAGGTCATAGTCGGTCTCCTGGAAGCGGACGCTGTTGTCGAAAGTCTTGTCTCCCATCACCGTGTACGTGGAGACATAGGAGAGGTTTTTTTCGGCCGTGCCGAGGCAGAACTCGATCACGCGGCCAGTGCCCTGAACGTTGATCGGCTCGAGTCGTTTGTACTTGAGAAGCAGGCTCGTGTTGGCCGCCGCGTGGATCGTGATATCCGTGCGGGCCTGAAGTTCTGCAAACGCCGACGCTGACAGCCCGAGCCGGTCCTGCGTCACGTCCCCCCGAAGCACGATCGCGCGAGAGAGGAACTCCGGCTCCAGGGCCCCGCCATCGTCATAAACGCGGAGAAACGAGCGAACGCGCTCCGCGCAATGCGCCGGGTTTTTGCCCCGCGCCAGGCAATAGATGCGGGATGAAGTCGATTGAAGAAGGTCTTTCAGGATGCGGCCGCCCAGGACGCCTGTGGCGCCGGTCAGAAAGACGGTCTTGGGAAAGCTCTTGAGCTTCATCGGTGAAAGGACTTTATCTAAGTATTATTTGAACGGAGCTTTGATTTCGGTTAGAACAACGCCAGGGAGATCGTCATGAAAATATACAACGTCATCGGCAGCTCGATCATTTTCTTCTATCTGCTCGCATGCGCGTACTTCGCGCCGGCCCACCTGGGGCCCTGGGCAGGCCTGTCAATCGGCGCAGCTTACTTCTTCTTCTTCTGGTTTCTTGCCGGAGTGTACTTGGCCGATGTTCTCCATTTGGGGATCGCCCATCGTTCACTCGACTACCGAGAATGGTTCATAAAGCTCGTCACCGTCGTGAACAACCTGTTCGGCCTTTATGTCGATCCGATCGCCTGGGTGAACCGCCATCGCCTGCATCATAAATATTCGGACCACCCCGGGGATCCCAACAAGCTGGCAAGCGATGGTTTCTGGCGCACATTGTTTCTCTGCGTAGTTCCGTATTCAAGCAGCGAGAACCTGGCCACCGACAGGATTTTCAAGTCCTGGACTTTCAGGCTCGTCGCCAGCAATTTCTTCGCGCTGTTTACCCAGGCTTTCAGCCTTGCCGTCTTGTGGCTGCTGGTGCGGGATCTGGGGTTTGCGCTGGTGCTGTGGGTTGGGCTGCGGATATTTGCGTTGTGGGTAAACATGATCCAGAACTACTGGACCCACACTCGGACCTATGGTTACCGGCGCTATGACGATGAGCACGACAACGCCATGAACATCGGCGAGTGGCTGCCGGTCACGGCAACCTTCAGCGCCTGCCTGCAGAACAACCATCACCACCATCCGCATCTCTTGCGGCTGAGCCACGACAGATCCGAATACGATTTTGGATTCGCCACCGTGAAGGTCATGAAGAATCTCGGCCTGGTCAAGGCGACCGCAAAGGGCGCGGAGCTGCCCAGGGACGTTGCGCTGACTTCCCTGAGCTTCTAGCAGGCGCTAGGCCGCCTTCTTCCGGGTGAACGGATAGAAGAACTGGGCCCAGAAACCGGCCGGCATCTTCTCGTTGTGCAGGCCGTAGGTGTCCGGCCACTTGTCCTTGGGGAAGTAGTAGGTCCCGAAGATCCTGTCGATCCACGGAAAGTGGATGGCGAAGTTCCTGTCGATCGCCTCTTTCTGCGACGTGTGGTGCCAGTGATGGAAGCGCGGAAGGATCAGGAAGGGCTCCAGCCACTTGAGGGTCGGGCCGAAATTGCAGTGCGTCCAGGTGGCGTGGAGGGTGACGAAGAACAGGTAGGCCACGATCATGTCGTGCGGGAAGATGAACATCATGGGAACGAGCATGAACCCCCGCACCAGGACGTCATCCACCAGGTGCGAGCGCGATCCCGCGATCCAGTCGAGCGCCTTGGACGAATGATGGATGGCGTGGAAGCGCCACAGGAACGGCACCGTGTGGAAGAGCCGATGGATGAAGTACTCGCAGAGATCCGCCACCAGCACGGCCAGGAAGAACTGCACCAGCCAGGGCAGGCGACCCATCGCTTCGAGCACGCTGGGGATGCCCAGATAGGCCGTGAGTTGCGTAGCGGGCAGCAGGATCAGGAAGGACGTGATCTGAATGGGCAGGTGCGTGGACAGGAAATACCCGATGTCCAGCAGCCACTCGTTCCGGAAAACGCTTTGCTCCGGGTAGGCCGGCCAAAGCACCTCGATGGGCGAAAAGATCAGCGTCATGAGCAGCATGTCGAGCAGGAACCAGTCCAGGCCGATGGTCGGGCCATCGCCCAGCGCGCCGTTGATGGGCACGCTGGCGCCGCCCAGCAGCGTCGCGCCAAGAGCTAACGCCATCCCGGTCAACGCGAGGACTTTCTTCCTCCGCAGCATCGCGGACACGACGCCCAGGAGGAGCGCGCCCGCGATCAGCCCCTGGATCAGCATGCGCATGAGGGGCATGGGGTAGTAGCCCCGCAACTCGGGAGACGTCAACACCTGGGGAAAATGCAGGCACACCACCGCCCCCAAGGCGAGAACTCCGGAGAAGGCCGACAACACCCCGCTCCACCAGCCCGTGCCAAAGCCGGTGGCCTCGGCATCTCCGAAGAATTCGTTGATTTTCTGCTCGATCACGATGCCTCCTGGTTATCGTAGCGGGCCGGAACGTGCGACACCCAGGTACGCATCGATCACCGCCTGGTTGGCGCGCACTTCGACCGGGGTGCCGTCGGCGATCTTGCGGCCGTAGTCGAGCACCACCACGCGGTCGGAGATGTCCATCACCACGCCCATGTCGTGCTCGATCAGCACGAGCGTGGTGCCGAACTGGTCGTTGACGTCGAGGATGAAGCGGCACATGTCCTGCTTTTCCTCGTGGTTCATGCCCGCCATCGGCTCGTCGAGCAGCAGGAGGCCCGGCTCGGCGGCGAGGGCGCGGCCGAGCTCGACGCGCTTCTGCAGGCCGTAGGGCAGCCGGCCGACCGGCGTCTTGCGCACGTGCTGGATCTCGAGGAAATCGATGATCTGCTCGACCGCGCGGCGATGCTCCAGCTCCTCGCGCCGCGCGGCGCCGAGCCACAGCGCCTGCTGCAGGAAATTGCAATGCATCTTCAAGTTGCGGCCGGTGAGGATGTTGTCGAGCACCGTCATGCCCTTGAAGAGGGCGATGTTCTGGAAGGTCCGCGCGATGCCCATGCTGGCGGCCTGGCGCGGATTCATATCCTCAAAAGTTTTTTCTTTAAAAGTTATTTTTCCACGCTGCGGGTGATACACCCCGTTGATCACGTTCAGCATCGAGCTCTTGCCGGCGCCGTTGGGGCCGATGATCGCCCGCACCTCGTGCTCGCGCACGTCGAAGGACACGTCCTGCAGCGCCTTCACGCCGCCGAACGAAAGCGAGACGTCCTCGACGCACAGGAGCACGCCGCCGATCCGGCTCGGGCGCGATTGCAGCGCGACCTCGGGAGCGCTCACGCCTACGCCGCCTTCGCCGCGGCCGCCGGCGCGAGCGTCCTCGCGTCGCGGATCTTCAGGTCCGCCGAATAGGTGCCGGTGCGGCCGTCCTCGTAACGGACCTGCGCCTCCACGTGCACGGCGGTCTTTCCTGCGTACATGGCTTCGACCAGAGCGCCGTATTTCTCGCCGACGAAGCCCCGGCGCACCTTGCGCGTGCGGGTGAGCTCGCCGTCGTCGGCGTCGAGCTGCTTGTGCAGGATGAGGAAGCGCTGGATCTGCGAATTCGCGAGCTCCGGCTCGGCGGCGAGGTCGGCGTTGACCCGTTCTATGCACTCCCGCACGAGAGCGTAGACCTCGTCGCGGGAGGCGAGGTCGGTGTAGCCGGAGTAAGGCATGTTGCGCTTCTCCGCCCAGTTGCCCACCGCGTCGGCGTCGATGTTGATGAACGCGCAAACCTTCCCGCGCCCGTCGCCGAAGCACACCGCTTCCTGGATCGAGGGAAAGAACTTCAGCTTGTTCTCGAGGTACTTCGGCGCGAAGAGCGTGCCGTCGGCGAGCTTGCCTACGTCCTTCACGCGATCGATGATCTTCACGTGGCCGTCCGGGTCGAAGTAGCCGGCGTCGCCGGTGTGGAACCAGCGCTCCGCGTCCATCGCTTCGCTCGTCGCCGCGGGGTTCTTGTAGTACTCCTTGAACAGGCCCGGGCTGCGGATCAGCAGCTCGCGTCCCGGGCTGAACTTGACCTCCACGCCCGGCACCGCCGGGCCGACCGTGTCGGGCTTGACCTGGCCGTCGGGCTGCACGCAGACGAAGACCGCCGTCTCGGTGGAGCCGTAGAGCTGCTTCATGTTGATGCCGAGCGAGCGGTAGAAGCGAAAGAGATCCGGGCCGACCGCCTCGCCCGCGGTGTAGGCCACCTTCACCCGGCTCATGCCCAGCACGTTGCGCAGCGGGCCGTAAACCAGAAGGTCGCCGAGCGCGTATAAGGCGCGCCCGAGCGCCGGCACTTTCCTGCCGTCGAGCAGCGCGCCGCCGACCCGTGCGGCGACGCCCATGAAATAGCGGTAAAGCCAGCGCTTGATGCGCGAGGCGTCCTCCATGCGGATCGACACCTGGGTGAGCAGGTTCTCGAGCACTCGCGGCGGCGCGAAATAGTAGGTCGGGCCGATCTCGCGCATGTCGGTCATGACCGTCTCGGCCGACTCCGGGCAGCAGATGCAGTAGCCGGTGACGAGCGCCTGCGCGCAGGAGAAGATGTTCTGGCCGATCCACGCCGGCGGCAGGTACGCGAGGATCACGTCCGTATCGCCCAGCCGGTCGAGCTCGGCCGCGGTGCGCGACGGCGCGATGAGGCTCGCGTGCGTGTGCACGACGCCCTTCGCCGCGCCGGTCGTGCCGGAGGTGAAGAACATCGCCGCCGTGTCCGCGCCCTCGCCTTTTTCGATCTCCTCGTCGACGAAATCCGGGTCCCGGCGGTGGCTGTCGCGTCCGGCCGCGAGCAGCTTGTCATAAGCGACGAGCTGCGCCTGGCCATAGTTGCGCAGGCCGCGCGGGTCGTCGAAGAAGATGCGCTTGAGCGACGGGCACTGCGGCAGGATCTCGAGGAGCTTGTCGACCTGCTCCTGGTCTTCCGCGAATGCGAACGCGATCGCGGCGTTCTGGATCGGGTAGGCCATTTCGGCGGCGACCGCGTCCTGGTACAGCGGCACCGGAATGGCGCCGAGACATTGCACCGCCGCCATGGTGGCGTAGAGCCGCGGCCGGTTGTCGCCGATGAGCGCGAAGTGATCGCCGCGGCGCAGGCCCTGCGCGGAGAGGCCGCAGGCGATCGCGTGCACCTCGTCGGCGAGCTCGCGCCAGGTCCAGGTCTGCCAGATGCCGAGGTCCTTCTCGCGGATAGCCGGGCGCTCGCCGCGCACGCGAGCGTGGTGCATCAGCAGTTTCGGAAACGTGTCGAGCGTGGCGGGAGCCTCTGCCATCGCACCTCCTCTGATGAATTCTTGCATAGAATCCGCTGTCTATAGCGGCAGCGGCTATTCATTCGTTAAACTAGCGGGATGAACGGACAAGAACACTGGACCACCAAGGGCGATGTAAAGCTGTTCCTCTGGCGTAAACCCGCGGTCGGGGCGACGCCGCCGCGCGGCACGATCGTCTTCGTGCACGGCTCCTCGATGGCCGGGCAGCCGACCTTCGATCTGAGCGTGCCGGGCCGTCCCGATTCCTCGGTGATGGAATGGTTCGCGGCGCGCGGCTTCGACACCTGGTGCTACGACAACGAGGGCTACGGCCGCTCGGACAAGAAGCGCCCGATCAATTGCGACATCTCGAACGGCGCCGACGACCTGGACAAGGTGACCCAGTACGTCATGAAGACCACCGGGGCGAAGAAGCTGATGCTCTACGGAATTTCCTCGGGAGCGTTGCGCGCCGCGGTCTTCACGCAGCGCCATCCCGAGCGCGTGGCGCGGCTCGCGCTGGACGCCTTCGTCTGGACCGGCGAAGGCAGCCCTACGCTCGAGGAGCGCAAGAAGGGTTTGGCCCAGTATCAAAAAATAAACCGCCGGCCGATCGACCGGGCGTTCGTGCGCAGCGTGTTCGAGCGCGATCATCCCGGGACCGCCGACGCAGCCACCATCGAAGCGTTCGCCAGCGCGATCCTCGCCCTGGACGACTCGGTTCCCACCGGCACCTACGTCGACATGTGCTCGAAGCTGCCGCTCGTGCAGCCCGAGAAGCTGCCGGTGCCGGTCATCGTCCTGCGAGGCGAGCACGACGGCATCGCCGGCATGGACGACCTGCTCGCTTTCTACGCCAGGCTGCCGCACCCGGACAAGCAGTTCTCGGTGATGCAGGGCATCTCGCACGCGAGCTTCCAGCAGAAGAACTACCTCACCGTCTATCACCTGCTGCACGGCTTTTTCACGCAACCCGAGCCGGTATTCCGCGGATGATGCGCCCTATCGTTTTTCTCCTTCTGCTGATCTCGACGTTCGAAGTTTTCGCGCAAGCCTGGCCGTCGCGGCCGATCCGCCTGGTGGTGCCGCTCTCCCCCGGAGGGTTCGCCGATACGCCGGCGAGGTTGCTCGCGCCCCGCCTCTCCGAGCAGCTCGGCAAGCAGGTATTCGTCGAGAACAAGCCGGGCGCCGGCAGCACCATCGGCGCGGACTTCGTCGCCAAAAGCGCGCCCGACGGCTACACGCTCCTGCTCACCGGAACGCCGCACGTCATCAGCGCCAATCTTTACCGCAAGGTGCCGTACGACTCGATCAAGGATTTCGCGCCGATCGCGCTCGTCGCCTCGGGTCCGTACGCGCTGGTCGTGAATCCCAAGGTGCTGCCGGTGAGCTCGGTCCGCGAGCTCATCGCGGCGGCCAAGGCGAAGCCGGGCGGCATCGACTTCGCGAGCTCCGGAAACGGCAGCGCGCAGCACCTGGTAGGCGCGCTCTTCAACGCCATGGCGGGCATCGAGCTGAATCACGTGCCCTACAAGGGAAGCGGGCCGGCGATGCAGGATCTGCTCGGCGGGCAGGTGCAGGTGTCCTTCGCCGGAATTCCGAACGTGCTCTCCCAGGTCAAGGCCGGGCGCCTGCGCGCGCTCGGCGTGACCACGCCCAAGCGCTGGAGCGAGCTGCCGGACGTTCCGACCCTCGCCGAGGCCGGTGTTCCCGGCTACGACGCGACGCTATGGCTGGACCTCGTGGCTCCCGCCGGGACGCCCGCCAGCATCATCAGCCGCCTCCACGCGGAAACCACGAAGGCGCTGCAGGACACCGAGCTTCAGCACAGCTTCCGCGCCGCCGGCGTCGAGGCGGGCACGATGACGCCCGCGGAGCTCGGCGAGTTCATCAAGACCGAGCACGAAAAATGGGGCAAGCTGGTGCGCGCCACCGGCGCCACGGTGAACTGAGCTAGCGCTTTCCTTCGAGCCGCAGGAGCGCGATCAGCAGCTCGACGATGATCTTCTTGTGCGGCTCGCTCAGGGCCTCGTACTTCTTCGCCAGCCACTGCGGCTCCACGCGATAGGCGGCCACGTTCTGGCGCGCGCCCGGAGCCGTCTTGACGGAGCCGCCGCCTTCGGCGTCGCCGAAGCGCAGCCAATGCGGCGACACCTCCAGCCAGCGCGCCAGGGCGCGCACCTTGTCTTGCGACGGTAAAGCTTTTCCGTCGAGCCACTTGCGCACCGCGGGCGCCGTTACCGGGGTACCTTCGTAGCGCAGGTTGAATTCGCGCGCGATGCTCGCGGCGCCGCGCTCGGAGCCTTGGGAACGCTTCAAGCTGTCGCGCAACCGCTTGCTAAATTCTTGTTTTTCATCGGTAAGCGCCATGAGCCTTGACAGTAGCATCAAGGCCGCGCGGCAAAGGATACTACCGGTTTCGATTATCTGAAACCAGTAGTAACATCAGGCAGTGCCGTGGCGTGACCTCAGCTCGTCGCAACTGATCGACCGCATCCCGCTCGCGGTCCTCGTCACGCGTCTCGACGGCCGGATCGAATACGCCAACGCGCAGGCCAATGCGCTCCTCGAAGTGCGAAGCCGCCGCGCGCTGCACGGGCGCGACGTCACGGAATTCAGATGGGGGGCCGACTTTCGCCGCGTCGTCGGTGGCGCCGCGCCACGCGCCGCCGGATTTCAGCAATGGCAGGATGAAGCGCGTTATCGCACGACGCGCGGAAAAGAAGTGTGGGTGCTGGAAACCATGGTGCCGGTACGCGATGCGGAGGGCGAGGTGGGGTGCTTCATTCACTTCCTGGAAGAGCTGCGCGGCGGCTGAAATCGAGGCCGGATGTGGGAATTGTTGTCAGAGTGTCCGATTTCTAGGGGTATCCCTGCCTCTATCAGGCGCACCCTGAGAGGCACACCCCGATTACCTGATTACATTCCGGCAAGCCCCGCCCGACAATGGGGCCTCGATCTAGTCGAAACGGGGCCCGCTTGAAAACCAAACCCTCAGCCGCCGACACAACGCTCAAGCTCAAAATCTTCACCCCGAAGATGCCGGTGGGCAAACCCGCTCCCGAAGTCGCCCTTCCTGGACTGTGGGCCGGATTGTTGACGCGGGTCGGCATCTTCAGCACGCACGACCGGCGGCACGACACCACGCTCGAGACCTGCCGGATGTCGTTTTTCGATCGGGACGAGATCCAAGGCGCCTTGCTCGGCATCGACCACGATGCCCGGATGATCGAGCTCCAGGTCGCCGGGACGAAGGAGCTGCAGAGATTGTCGTTCGAGCCGGCGCGCGAAGTGCGTTTCATGCGGCCCGTCGAGCTCAAGAGCAGCATTCACGGGTTGCGCGAGGGCGGCCTGAAGGTGGAGATGCTCGCGCGCAAGGCGCCGTTCACCATCAGCTTTCGGGACGGCAAGATGATCACGGGCGAGCTGTACGGCTACACGCCCAGCGACCTCGGGCTCGCGGTCTACCTGGTCGATGAGAACAAGGACGCGGTGCGCGTGCTGTTCCCGGCCGCCGGCGTCGAGAGCGTATCCATCGGCGAGCCGCTCGGGGAGCTCCTGGTCGAATCGGCGCAGCTTTCGCGCGAGGGGCTGCAGCGGGCCCTCGAACGCCAGCGCGAGCTGCGCAAGCAGCGCCTCGGCGATGTGCTGCTGGAGAAACGCATCGTCTCGCCGGACCAGCTCGCGCAGGCCTTGAGCACGCAGGGTGCCGGCGAGGTGCGCAAGCTGGGCGAAGTCCTGGTCGAGATGGGCCTCGTGTCGACGGAGCAGATCGACGAAGCCCTCGCCCAGCAGAGCCGCCACCGCCGCCGGCCTCTGGGCGAGATCCTGGTCGAGATGGGCCTGGTCGACGCGTTCACGCTGCGCTCGGTCCTCGCCCAGAAGCTCGGCATCCCCTGGGTGGACCTGCGCAAGTTCCGCTTCGACAGCAAGGCGCTCGCCATCGTGCCGCGCGCCACGATGATGAAGCTGAAGGTCGTGCCGCTCTACCTCTCGGACGGCACGCTCGCGGTGGCCATGGAGAACCCGATGGACTTCCGGGTCATCGACGCCATCCGCTTCTCGTGCGGACAGCGCATCGCGCCGGTCCTCGCGACCGGCGAGGACATCAACTACGCGCTGTCGAAGCGCCTGAACGACGACCCGACCATCTGGTCGGAGGACATGACGAGCGGCAAGTATGCGGAGCAGGCGCCGGTGACGAGCACCCCCTTCGAGGTGCCTTTCGAGGGCGGGGGCGGGCACGTGGGCGAGCTCGCGACTCAGCTGAGCCTCGAGCAGAGTCCGGGGCACGACGATTCCAAGGCCGCCGACGACGTCGTGCGCGAGACCGACAACACGCTCGTCAAGCTGGTCAACAAGATCATCCTCGATGCGCACGCGCAGGGCGTCTCGGACATTCATATCGAGCCGCGGCCGGGCGCCGGAAACGTGCGCATACGCTTTCGCCGCGACGGCGTGCTCGCGGAATACCTGGAGCTGCCGGCGAAATTTCGCAGCGCCCTCGTTTCCCGCATCAAGATCATGGCGAGCCTCGACATCTCGGAGCGGCGCAAGGCGCAGGACGGCAAGATCGACTTCAAGCGCTTCGGCCCGGCGAAAATCGAATTGCGCATCGCCACCATCCCGACCAACAACGGCCTCGAAGAGGTGGTGCTGCGGGTGCTGGCGGCCGCGGAACCCAAGCCGCTCGACGCGCTCGAGCTCTCGCCGCGGGTCCTGCAATCGCTGCGTGCGATCGCCGAGCGCCCGTACGGCCTGTTTCTCGCGTGCGGACCGACCGGGTCCGGCAAGACGACCACGCTTCATTCCGTGCTCGCGCATCTGAACGACGGCGAGCGCAAGATCTGGACGGCGGAAGATCCCGTCGAAATCACCCAGCCCGGACTTTCGCAGGTGCAGGTCAACGCGAAGATCGGCTGGACCTTCGCGGCCGCCCTGCGCTCCTTTCTGCGCGCGGATCCCGATGTGGTGATGGTCGGCGAAATGCGCGACGAGGAAACCGCCCGCATCGCGGTCGAAGCTTCGCTTACGGGCCATCTTGTCCTGTCGACGCTGCACACCAACAGCGCGCCCGAGAGCGTCACGCGCCTGCTCGACATGGGTCTCGACCCCTTCAGCTTCGGCGACGCGCTCCTGGGCGTGCTGGCGCAGCGCCTCGCCCGCCGTATATGTCCTAAGTGCCGCCAGCAGGTAAAGCCTGACAGCGCCACATTGCGGAAGCTGGCGGAAGAATACTGCGTCGGCCTGGACGAGAACGTCGACCAGGTTGTCTCGCGCTGGCAAGGCGAGTCGAGAGACGGGCCGCAGCTGGTGCGCGCGGCGGGCTGCGAGCACTGCGGCCGAACGGGCTACAGGGGCCGGGTGGCGCTGCATGAGCTGCTGGTCGGGACCCCGGAAATCCGGCGCCTCGTCCACCTGCGCTCTCCCGCCGCGGACATCACGCGCTGCGCGCTGGCGCAGGGCATGCGCACCCTGCGCCAGGACGGCATCGAGAAAGCGTTGCGCGGCCTTACGACGCTGGAGCAGGTGCGAGCGGTCTGCGCCTGAGCAGGCTGCAGAAGCCGCCACCGGGGTAGATTCAGGAAGCGCGCGACCGGCGGGGCCGATTCATATTGTTGAATTCGCAGCGAAGAAAAAAGCTAGACTTGGAGAAAATCCGGCACACGGGTCTTCGGGGAGACCATGAGAACCGAAACATTCGCGTTTTTCTTCGGCATCGCCTATCTCAGCGCCGGACTCCTCGGCCTGCATCCGGCAGCGCTGATGCCAGCGCCTGACGACGCACCGCCGATGCAGCTCACGTCGCTGTACGGCTATCTGCTGGGCCTGTTCCCCGTGAACCTGCCGCTCAGCGTCGTCCATGTCGCCATCGGCGCCTGGGGCATCCTTGCCTGGCGCCGTGCTACGAACCCGAGAGTTTTCGCGGGCGCGCTCGCCGTCCTCTGCGGCGCGCTCGCCGTGGCGGGGCTCATCCCGCGCCTCGACACGCTCTTCGGGATGATGCCGCTGCACGGAAACAACGTCTGGCTGCATGTCGGTACCGCTGCGCTCGCCGCGTACGTCGCGCTGCACGCGGAGCTTTCGGTCGAGCACCGCGCGAGCAACACGCCCGATCGCCGGAAGGAGGCCGTCCCCGTCGCGAGCGAGCGGCGCCACGGCCATGCCGACCGCCGGCTGCCTGCCGCCGGCGAAGAGATTTAGAAAGGCGGCGGCGCGCGCCGGCGTCAAAAGACGATGTTGGGACGAAACACCAGGGTGACGGAGGTCTTGGCGAGCGGCGCGAGCGTGCCGGTGTACTTGCTCGCGCGCTCGTAGATCAGGCCGAAATCGAGCTCCCACGCAAGGCGGCGCGATTCCATCGGGTACTTCTTGCCGAAGATGAGCTCCTGGCGCAGCACGAGCGGCCGGTCGGTCGCGAATTCGGTGAACAGATCGATCCGGGAATTGTCGAGGAACGAAAGCAGGCGGCTGTTGAAATCCAGGTTCGAGCGGCGCAAGCCTAGATAGATCGTGTCCGCGATGTCGGCGTTACGGTTGAATTTTGCGCCCGTGCGGAAGCTCCAGTTGAGCCGATCCTCGTTGAAGATCCGGTCGCCTTTCATCTTCCACTCCAGCTCGATCCAGTCGTCGTCGATCAGCACGTTGTTCTTGATGTGCTTGGTGCCCGCCGAGACGAGGTATCCCATGTAGCCGCGGTTGGTGCCGCGCTCGCTCTCCTCCGGCCGCGTGAACTTCATCTGGCTGCCGAAGAACGCCGACACCGCCCACGGCTCCTGGAAACCGGCGGTGACGGTCTGGATCACGTTCAGATCGCCGGCGAGCGTCGTGCCGTCGTAGAAGCCGGGATGGTTGCGCCGAAGCCAGACGCCCAGCATCGGCATCGGGTAGACGCTCGCTTCGAGGGCCACGACGTTCGGACGGTACGAACGCTCGAACAGCTGCCGGTAGACGTCCGCTTCGCTCAGCCGGCCGCCGTCAGGGAAAGGATCGTCCGAGATCTGGATGTACAGGCCGACGCTGGAGTAGTACGCGCCCCAGTCATCGAGGATCTCGACCTTGGACCGATCGGCCTTCGGCGCCGCCTCGCCTTTCGCAGGCGGCTCCTGCGCGTGCGCAACGGGCGGGCCCAATCCTAGCCCTATAGCGCCGGCAACAAGCACCGCCCACGCGAAGCGGATGTCCACGCGACCCTAGCCGGGGCAGATGAAACCGGGGCCGCTGGGATTCTGGAAGCAGCCGACCGACGCCGGAATCACCTGCTTGGGAAGCCACAGCACGACCTGCGGGAAATAGATCGCAAAGCAGATGGTGAGAAAGAACACCACATAGATCGGCAGCGCCGCGCGCAGCGCCTGCGAAAACCGCACGCCGACGAATTTCGAGGCCATCAGGAGCACCAGGCCATAGGGCGGGGTAATCAGGCCGAACGCAAGGGTGGCGATCAGCACGACCCCCATATGGACCGGATTGATGTTGCCGGCCTGCGTCAGCGCGTTCACCAGGGGCATGAAGATGATGATGGTCGGGACCGGCTCGATGAAATCGCCCACGATCGTGAACAGCAGCACCATCATCAGCATGATGAGATGCGGGTCGTTGCCGGCGATGCCGGTGATCCAGTCGGCGATGACGATCGCGCCGCGCAGGTACGCGAGCAGCCAGCCGAAGGCGTTGGCCGCGCCGATCGTGATGAGAGGCAGCGAGAAGATCAGGCCGGCCAGGCAGAAGTCGTACGGCAGCTGGCGCAGGTGCTTCGGGTTGTAGGTCGGAATGACCACCAGCAGCAGCCAGGCCACCGCGACCACGCCGGCCTCGGTCGGCGTGAACCAGCCGGTCAGGATCCCGCCCAGCAGAATCATCGGGATCATCAGCGGCAGCGCCGCGTCCCGGGTCGCGCGGGCGACGACGGTGAGCGGCGCCCGCGCGCGCCGCGTTCCCGGCGGCCCGAAAAAATAGCAGTAGATCATGAGCCCGAAGCCGATCATGAAGCCGGGCACCACCCCCGCCATGAACAGACCCGCGATCGATACGTTGCCGACCGCGCCGTAGACGACGGCGGTGATGCTCGGCGGCACCAGCGCGGCGATGGTCGACGCGGCGGCGATGATCGCCGCGATGAAGGGGCCGCTGTAGCCTTCCTTCTTCATCGGCGGCGCGAGCGCGCGGCTCATGACGGCGACGTCGGCGGTGGTCGATCCCGACATCTCGGAAAAGAACATGCTGAAGACCGTGACCACCTGCGACAGGCCGCCGCGGATATGGCCGACCAGCGCGAGCGACAGGTTCGCGATGCGCCCGACGACGTTGGCGGAGCTCATCAATTCGCCCACGAGGAGAAAGAACGGGATGGCGAGGAGCGCCTCGTTGTCCATGCCGTCGAAGACCTTCTGCAGGATCGCCGCGAGCGAGACGTCCGCCAGCGTCGCCCCGACGAAGACGCCGGCTATGAGCGCGAACGGCACCGGCACGCCGAGGTAGCCGAAGGCGAGGAAGCAGATCGTCATGATCGTAAGGATGAGCGGCGCGCTCATATTCGTTTGCCCAATTCGGATTTCGCCAATTCGGGAAGCTCCAGCGCGCCGGCCGCCTCCGGCGCCTCGGGCTCGGCGTGCTCGAAGCCGTTGCGCCAGCCGTTGACGATCTGCTCGACCGCGAACAGGGCGATCAGCGCGCCGGAAAGCGGAATCGCCGCATAGAGCGAGGCGATCGGCGTGTTCGACGGCAGGCGGAAGCTGCCGAAGCCTCGCATGAAGTTGCGGTAGCCGAAATAGATCATGCCGAGCGCGACCGCGAGCACGACCAGGCGGATGATGATCTCGGCCGCCTTGCGCGCCGGCCCGTGCATCGATTCCGCGACGGCGGTCAGGTAGAGGTGGTCATTGCGCCGCGTCGCGACGGCAAAGCCGACGAAGATGCCGTAGATGAACAGCGTCGAGGTCACCTCCTGCAGCCACAGCCAGGGGCGGCCGATCGTGCGCGTCACGATGTCCAGGCAAACCGTGACGGAGAAGCCGAACAGGATCAGCCCGCAGGCGATCATCAGGCCCATCTCGAGCCGGTCGAGCGCGCGCCATTTCAGGTGGCGCTGGCGCTCCAGCACCAGCTTGCCGGCGAGGCTCAGTGGATCGACCGGCTCAGTTGATCGACCGAATCAGGGTCTTCACCTTGTCGGCGTGGGGCCCGAGCTCCTTCGCCAGCTTGTCCAGGTAGGGATCGGCGATTTTCTGAAACCCCGACTTGTCGACGTTGGGAACCACCTTGATGCCGATCGACTTGATCTTCGCCAGCGCCGCGTTCTCGAGCTCGAAAGCCTTCTTCGGCTCCAGCGTGCTGACGTCGCGGCCGGCCGCGAGGACCCATTTCTTCTGATCGGCGTTGAGGCTCTGCCACAGCCGGTCGCTGATCCAGAGGATGGCGTTGTTCGCCTCGTGCTCCGAGATCGAGAGCACCGGCGCGACCTCGTAGTGCCGGTTGATGAGATAGACGTTGATCGAATTCTCCGCGAAATCCACGACGCCGGTCTGCAGCGAGGTATAAACGCTGCCGAACGGCATGTGCACTGTCTGCGCGCCGTACGCCGGGAACATGGTGTCCTCGGTCGCGGTGGCCTGCACGCGCACCTTGAGGCCCTTCAGGTCCGCGACGTTGCGGATTTCCCGCTTGCCGTACAGGTTGCGCACGCCCTGCGTGCCCAGGCCGATCACGCGGATGCCCTGCGTGGTCTGGTCGATCATGTCGCGGATCGCCTCGAACACCTTCTGATCGCCGAGGGATTTGACGACGTGGTCGGCCGAGCGGAACAGGAAGTGCAGCGACATCACGCCGGCCTGCGGCGAGATGGTCGCCGTGTTCGCCGACGAGACGATGGCGAAATCGAGATCGCCCGACTTCACCAGCTGCAGCAGCTGCGGCTCCTGGCCGAGCTGCGCGCCGGGATACTGGTCGACCAGCATCTTGCCGCCGCTCAATTCCTTCAGCTTGGCGGAAAAAATATCGTAGGCGACGCTATAGCCGGAATTGAGCTGCTGGTCGTGCGCGAAGCGGTAGTGCTTCGCGTCCTGGGCATGAACGTTCAGCGCAAAAACGGCCGCGGCGCCGGCCATCAGAAAGGCGGCCGGATTCCATCTGCCGATGAATTTCATCGTTCCATCCCTTGATTTAGGCGGCTCACGATAAACCGCGACGGGGGATGGTAGTTGAGGCACGCTCCGGCGGCTAGACTGGCGGCCTATCCGCCGGAGTTTGCTGCGGCGCAGCTACTACTGCGCCGGGTACGACGTACAAGTTCTAGCCGCGAAACCCGAGCTCCGCGTTGTTCGCGGGCAGGGCCGTCGGCGAGTCGCCGAAGCTCTGAAGGAACCCGCTGAAATCGCGCAAGACTTCGCCCAGGAAGCCGGAGAACGAACCGTCCGGCAGAGCGGGCTGAACGACCGGATCGGGAAGAGGACACACGCAAACTTCACCTTCGCCCCCCGCGACCTGACCGGCCTCCTCCATGGAAATTACCCTCATGACGCACCTCCGCAATAAGGTGATTGAAATGGAGCCGGATTCCCAACCCGATACTCCGCTCACCACGATATGCGACCGCAGAGGCATTGCAATACTCCGCGCGGAGTACGCCACCCGATTCGCCTACATGTTGCGCCGGTACTGCCCTCCCACCTCGAACAGCGCGTGGGTGATCTGTCCGAGCGAGCAGACCCGCACCGCGTCCATCAGCACCGCGAAGACGTTTTCATTCCGCATCACGGCTTTTTTCAGTTTGTCCAGCATCTGCTGAGAGGCAGAAGAATGCTTCTCATGAAAATCCCTCAGCCGCTTCAGCTGGGATTTCTTCTCCTCGTCGGTGGAGCGGATCAGCTCGAGCTTCTGCGGCGCGGCCTCGGCGTGCGGACTGCGGAAGGTGTTCACGCCGACGATGGGATAGGAGCCGTCGTGCTTCTTGTGCTCGTAGTAGAGCGACTCCTCCTGGATCTTGCCGCGCTGGTAGCCGGTCTCCATGGCGCCGAGCACGCCGCCGCGGCTCGAGATCGCCTCGAATTCCTTGAGCACCGCCTCCTCGACGAGATCGGTGAGCGCGTCGAGGACGAACGAGCCCTGGTTCGGGTTCTCGTTCTTCGCCACGCCCCATTCGCGGTTGATGATCATCTGGATCGCCATCGCGCGGCGCACCGAATCCTCGGTGGGGGTGGTGATCGCCTCGTCGTAAGCGTTGGTGTGCAGCGAGTTGGTGTTGTCGTAGGTCGAGATCAGCGCCTGCAGCGTGGTGCGGATGTCGTTGAAGGCGATCTCCTGCGCGTGCAGCGAGCGGCCCGAGGTCTGCGAGTGGAACTTGAGCTTCTGGCTGCGCTCGCCGGCGCCGTAGCGGCGCTTCATCGCCACCGCCCAGATGCGCCGCGCCACGCGTCCGAGGACCGCGTACTCCGGGTCCATGCCGTAGGAGAAGAAGAACGACAGGTTCGGCGCGAAATCGTCGATCTTCATGCCGCGCGCGAGATAGGCCTCGACGAAGGTGAAGCCGTTGGCGAGCGTGAAGGCGAGCTGCGAGATCGGGTTCGCGCCCGCCTCGGCGATGTGGTAGCCCGAGATCGACACCGAGTAGAAGTTGCGCACCTCGTTCTCGATGAAGTACTGCTGGATGTCGCCCATCACCTTGAGCGAGAACTCGGTCGAGAAGATGCAGGTGTTCTGGCCCTGGTCCTCTTTCAGGATGTCGGCCTGGACGGTTCCGCGAACGCTCGACAGGGTTTTCGCTTTTAGATTCTTAAATTCAGCTTCAGTTAAATCTCTATTATTTTCTTTCCTGAACCTCTCGACCTGCTGGTCGATCGCAGTATTGAAGAACATCGCCAGGATCGTCGGCGCCGGGCCGTTGATGGTCATCGACACCGAGGTCTGCGGGTCGCAGAGGTCGAAGCCCGAATAGAGCACCTTCATGTCCTCGAGCGTCGCGATCGAGACGCCCGAGTTGCCCACCTTGCCGTAGATGTCGGGCCGCTCGTCGGGATCGAAGCCGTAGAGCGTCACCGAGTCGAACGCCGTCGACAGGCGCTTCGCCGGCAGGTCCTTCGAGAGCAGGTGGAAGCGCTTGTTGGTGCGGAACGGGTCGCCCTCGCCCGCGAACATGCGCGTCGGGTCCTCGTTCTCCCGCTTGAAGTGGAACACCCCGGCGGTGAACGGAAACTCGCCCGGCAGGTTCTCCCGCATGCGCCAGCGCAGCAGCTCGCCGTGATCCTCGAAGCGCGGCAGGGCGACTTTTGGAACCCGGGTGCCGGAAAGCGAAACGGTCGTGAGCGCGGTGCGACGCATCTCGTCCCCGGTCTTACCGCGGACTTTCACGACCTGCTCCTCGCCCGAGTACGCTTCGACAGTCTGCGGCCAGCTTTGAAGAAGCTGCTTCGCTTCCGGATGGAGATTTTTTTCTTTCGACTCGATAAGCGCGTCGAGCTCGGGCGAGGCGGTCTTGCCGAGCATGCTTTTCGTGGCTGTCGCTTGCTGATGCTCGCGCGCAAGCCTTACCTGCTCACCCGTGAAAGCATGGTAGCCGCGCACCGTTTCGGCGATTTCCGCTAGGTAGCGCTGGCGCGGCGGCGGGACGATCACGTTGATGTCCGAGGAGCGCTTCGCCGCTGGCTTGGGTAGCGCGCCGGCCCGGAGGCTAAGTCCCTTCTCGCTGAGCTTCTCCGCGATCGCGTGGTAAAGCGCGGTGACGCCGTCGTCGTTGAAGCGCGCGGCGATGGTGCCGAAAACCGGCATCGCCTCGGGCGCGGCGCCGAATGCCTGGCGGTTGCGCTGCACCTGCTTGCGCACGTCGCGCAGCGCGTCCTCGGCGCCTTTGCGGTCGAACTTGTTGATCGCGACGAAGTCCGCGAAGTCGAGCATGTCGATCTTCTCGAGCTGGCTCGCGGCGCCGAATTCGGGCGTCATGACGTAGAGCGTGGCGTCGGCGTGCGGCACGATGCCCGCGTCGCCCTGGCCGATGCCGGCGGTCTCGACCACGACCAGGTCGAAGCCGCCCGCCTTGCAGGCCGCGATCGCGTCGCCGATCGAGGCCGACAGCTCGGCGCCGGCATCGCGCGTCGCGAGCGAGCGCATGAAGATGTTCGGCCCGCCGATCGCGTTCATCCGGATGCGGTCGCCGAGCAGCGCGCCGCCGGTCTTGCGGCGCGTCGGGTCGACGGAGAGGATCGCGATCCTGAGCGCATCGCGCTGGTCCAGGCGAAAGCGGCGCACCAGCTCGTCCGTGAGCGAGCTCTTCCCCGCGCCGCCCGTGCCGGTGACGCCAAGGACGGGGGCCGCTTTGCTTTTCGCTTCCTCGAGAATTTCCTGTTTTCTGTTTTTATCCAAAACATTCAATTCGAGGGCGGTGATGACCTGCGCCAGCTCCTTCGGTTCCTTCTGCGCGGGATCGAAATCGCAGCGCGCCAGCATGTCGTTGATCATTCCCTGCAGGCCCATGCGCTGGCCGTCTTCCGGGGAGTAGATCCGCGTGACGCCGTACGCTTCCAGCTCCTTGATCTCGGCGGGGACGATCACGCCGCCGCCGCCGCCGAACACCTTGACGCGCGCGCCCGCCGCCGCATTTTTCCCGCCTCGCAGCAGGTCAATCATGTATTTGAAGAACTCGACGTGGCCGCCCTGATACGAGGACACTGCGACGCCCTGCGCGTCCTCCTGCAGCACCGCGGTCACGATGTCGTCGACCGAGCGGTTGTGGCCGAGGTGGATCACCTCGGCGCCCGAGGCCTGCAGGATGCGCCGCATGATGTTGATCGACGCGTCGTGGCCGTCGAACAGGCTCGCCGCGGTGACGAGGCGGATCTTGTGCTTCGCCTTGTAGACGAGCTTGCCCGTGACCGAAAGGTCAGTCATAGCGGTCCGAGAGATCGGTCATGACTCCGCTAGCGTAGTTGACGTTTACGTAAACGTCAAAGCCCTACTGCTTGTACGAAGGATCCCTGGCATCCACCAGCCGGACCATGGCGGCGAACACGTCGTCGCAGGTCCGCTTCTCCGCCGGGCCGCCTTCGCGCACCGCCTGCTCGAACACCTCCGGGCGGATCGGATTGAGCGCGCCGCCCGCGCCGGCGGCGAGCTGGACGTCGCAGGCGCGCTGCAGCGTCCACAGCCTGAGGAACGCCTCGGGCAGATCGCCGCCCCAGGTGAGCAGCCCGTGGTTGCGCAGGATCACCACCGGCTTGTCGCCGATGTCGCGCACCAGCCGCTCCTTCTCGTCCGGGTCGACGCTGATGCCCTCGAAGTCGTGATACGC
>WNFL01274301.1_pt1 | contig 30931 bp, 29 predicted proteins | sample 5400361 | NCBI WGS metagenome assembly WNFL01 (sample SAMN13153351, study PRJNA577476) | soil metagenome | isolation source: 40 cm soil on Douglas fir-dominated hillslope | place: USA:California | collected 2013-09-17
CCCTGGAACTATCCGCTGCTCATGGCCGCCTGGAAGCTGGCCCCCGCGATCTGCGCGGGCTGCGCCATGGTCATCAAGCCGGCCGAGCAGACGCCCCTCACCCTGCTCGAGCTCGGGCGCCTCTTCGAGGAGTGCGGCCTGCCCAGGGGAGTGGTGAACGTGGTCACCGGCTTCGGGGAGACGGCGGGGGCGCCCCTCGTGGCCCACCCTGGCGTGGACAAGATCGCGTTCACCGGGAGCGTGGAGGTGGGCAAGGCGGTGATGCGCTCCGCCGCCGACACCCTCAAGAAGGTCGGCCTGGAGCTGGGCGGGAAGTCGCCCAACATCTTCTTCGCCGACGCCGACTTCGAGGCGGCGGTGGACGGGGCCCTCTTCGGCGTGTTCATCAACCAGGGCGAGGTCTGCTCGGCGGGAAGCCGCGTGCTCGTGCAGCGGCCGATCTACAAGAAGATGCTCGAGGCGATGGTCGCGAAGGCGAAGACGATCAAGCTCGGGAACGGCCTCGACCGCACGACCAAGATGGGGCCGCTCGTCTCGAAGGAGCAGCTCGCGCGCGTCCTGCGCTACCAGGAGGTCGGTAAGGGCGAGGCCAAGGTGGCGGTGGGGGGCAGCCGCGCGAGCGGCGCCGGCCTCGACCGCGGATGGTTCGTGGAGCCCACGATCTTCTACGACGTGGACAACCAGGCCCGCATCGCCCGCGAGGAGATCTTCGGCCCCGTGATGTCGGTGATCCCCTTCGACGACGAGGCGGAGGCGCTGCGCCTCGCGAACGACACCCCCTACGGCCTGGCGGCCGCGGTGTGGAGCCGCGACGTGTTCCGTTGCTTCCGCATGGTGAAGCGCCTGCAGGCGGGGATCGTGTGGGGGAACCACATGCAGCCGACCTACGTCGAGGCCCCCTGGGGCGGCTACAAGATGAGCGGCATCGGCCGCGAGCTGGGCCCCTGGGGCGCCGAGGAGTACATGCAAATCAAGCAGGTGCATATCAACCTGAACGAGCAGCCGATCGGCTGGTACTGACGCCGGACTCAGGGAGGGCGGGCGAGTGCTGACGGCCGGCGCGCTGATCCTTTTCGTCGCGGCGGGCGTATCGCCGGAAGGACCTGCCCCGCCGGCTCCCCCGGCCGCCCGGGACTTCGTCGATCTCCAGGCCCTCGAGCCCACCATCCGCCTGGACGTTCGCTACGCGACCGCGGACAACCTCCTTGGCCGCCCGCTCTACCCCTCGGCCCGGGCCTTCCTGCGACGGCCCGTGGCCGAGGCGCTGCTGCGCGTCCACCGCTCGCTGGCGACGAGCGGCTACGGCCTCGTCGTGTTCGACGCCTATAGGCCCTGGTCGGTGACGAAGGTCCTGTGGGACGAGACGCCTCCCGAAAAGCGCGGGTTCGTCGCCGACCCTGCGCGAGGCTCCAACCACAACCGCGGCTGCGCGGTGGACCTGTCGCTCTACGCGCTCGCCACCGGCCAGCCGGTCCCGATGCCGAGCGGGTACGACGAGATGACGCCGCGGTCCGCCTCCGACTTCCCGGGCGGGAGCGCCGAGGCCCGGGCCCACCGCGACCGCCTCCGCGCGGCCATGGAGGCCGAGGGCTTTCGGGTGGAGCAGCACGAATGGTGGCACTTCAACCACCGCGACTGTGCGCGTTACCCCGTCCACGACGTGCCCTTCGACCGCCTCCTCAGTCCCGGAGCTGCCGGCCCGTGAGGCGCAGGAACACCTGCTCGAGGCTCGCGCGCTCGACCCGGAAGGCGGACACGGGACGGCCGGCGGCCAGGCGGTTCAGCTCCACGAGCGGGTCGTCCGCCTCGACGCGGATCTCGTCGCCGCCCGCCTCCGCCACGAGCACAGGGCGGCCGCCGTAGGTGGCCAGGAGCTCCGCGACCGTGCCGAGGGCGAGCAGCCGCCCATGGTCGATGATGCCCACCCGGTCGCAGAGACGCTCGGCCTCCTCCATGTAGTGCGTCGTGTAGACGATCGTCTTCCCTGCCTCGCGCAGATGGCGGACGTTCTCGAAGATCAGGTTCCGGGACTGCGGATCCACTCCGACCGTGGGCTCGTCGAGGAGGATCAGCTCGGGATCGTGGACGAGCGCCACTGCGAGGTTCAAGCGGCGCTTCATCCCGCCCGAGTAGGTGGAGACCCGATCGCGGCGGCGATAGGCGAGGCCGACGAACCCGATCGCGGCGGAGACCCGTTCGGCGAGCCGCGCGCCCGCGAGGCCGTACACCGAGCCGAAGAAGGCCACGTTCTCCTCGCCGCTCAAGCCCTCGTAGAGGGCCAGCGCCTGCGGCGCCAGGCCGAGGCGGGAGCGCACCGCGGGCGAGGAGGGCGCGCCCTGGCCCGCCACCGTCACCGTCCCCTCGTCGGGGGCGAGGAGCCCGATGGCGATGGAGACCGTGGTGGTCTTGCCCGCACCGTTCGGGCCGAGCAGGCCGAAGATCTCGCCTCGCCGTACGGAGAGGGTGAGGCCGTCCAGGGCCAGGTTCGCGCCGTACCTCTTGCGCAGCCCTTCGAGGACGAGCATCAGAAGAAGACGAGGCCGAGGAGCATCCAGGCGGCGGCGAAGACCATGACGATGGCGGTGTAGCCGACGATGTCGCGGGCCTTGACCCCCACGATGGCCAGGAGGGGCAGCGCCCAGAAGGGCTGCAGCATGTCCGTCACCTCGCCGCCGTAGGCCACGGACAGGATCATCGTGCCCAGTTGAAGACCGACGTGAAGCAAGCCACGAAGCTGACCATCACCGCCGCCTGTCGCGTGTTCTGCGGCCAGTCGGCGAGCCGGGCGATCGCGCGTGAGGCGGGCGCGCTCGAGGCCAGCGCGTGGCCGGAGACCAGGATCAGGCACATCTGCATCGCGAAGTCGAGGAGCTTGAAGATCCCGGCGCTGCTCCGCCAGGCATCGAAGAGGGCCAGGAGGGTGGACGTGCCCGGGGCATGCGGGACCTGGCCGAAGGCCAGGGCCAGGAAAGCGGTCAGGAGGCTGAGCAGGATCGCGAGGACGAAGGGGTCCGGCGCGGTCCGTCGGAAGATCCGACTGATCAGGAGCCCGAGACGGCTGATCATGCCTCGCGCAGCGCGCTCATCGCCGCAATCCTACACTGCATCGTTGCCTGCGGAGGCGAGCGTAGGCATGATGAGACGGCCCGGCGAAGGCCCGGCCGCGGGGAGGTCTTGGATGAAGAGGATCCTGTTCGTGGGCGCGGCGGTCATCGTCCTTCTGCTGCTGGGCGTCTTCGGCTACGCCGCCTACCTGTTGCGCTCGCTCAGCACCCCCGAGTTCAAGAGGACGCTCCTGGAGCGGGCCCGGGCCACGGTGGGCGCCGACGTGCAGGTGAAGGAAATGGAGATCTCGGTCCTCTCCGGGGTGACCTTGAAGGGGGTCACCATCGCCAACCCCGATCCCTTTCCCGGGAACCTCATGACCGCCGAGGCCTTCGTCCTGCGGTACCGTCTGTGGCCGCTCCTCTCCGGCCAGTTCGAGGTGGAACGCCTCGCCTTCGAGAAGCCCCGGCTCACCCTGGCCATGGACGCCAGGGGAACCTTCAACTACGAAAAGCTGGGTGGCCGCTCGGCGGGCGCGGCGGGGCGCGAGCATGTCCCCGCGGCGGGAGGCGCGCGGGTTGCAACGCCCATAGAGCTGGTCCTGAAGAAGCTCGCGGTGGATGGCGCGTCGATCCTGATGCAGGACCAGACGAAGGCGGCCCTCATGAAGATGGAGGGGGTGGATTTCGACTCGGCGTTCAGAGTGGCGGCGGCGGGCGCCCAGGGCTCGGGGAAGGCCACCATCGCCACCCTGAGCCTGGCGGACATGATGTTCGTCCGGGGGCTCTCGGCCTCCCTCGAGCTGTCGAAGGACTCCGTCAAGCTCGCCCCCATCCGCGCCACCCTCGCCGACGGAACGGTCGGCGGCGATATCCGCGTGAACCTGAAGGACGGCTTTCGCTTCACCGTGAACCTGGAGGTGAAGGGAGCCCGGGTGAAGACGCTGCTCGAGGAGGCGAAGTCGAAGGCAAGCGTCGCCGGGAGCCTGATGGCCAAGGCCTCCTTCGAAGGCTCGGGCGGCCTGCCCACCCTGAAGGGCAAGGGTCGGGCGGAGATCGCCGACTGCAGGGTGACGAACGCTCGGACGCTCGCGGTGGTGGCGGCGGCCTTGCGGGTGCCCGAGCTCGCAAACCCCGACCTCGACCAGTGCCTGGTCGAGTTCTCCATGGCAGGGAGCCGGATCCAGACGCCGGTGGTGAGGCTCACGGGGAAGCAGATCCAGATCACCGGCCACGGCACGACCAACCTCGACACGAGCGCCCTCGACTACGACATGAACCTCGCCCTGGGCAAGGAGCTGATGGACAAGATCACCGTCCGTGAGCTGCGAGCCGCGTTCCGGGATCGCGGCGACGGTTTCTCGGCGGTGGATTTCAAGGTGACGGGCACGACCCTGGCTCCCCAGACCGACCTGGCGTCGAAGGTCGGCAAGGCCGCGGCCACGGAGGCCGCGGTGAGTGGGCTCAAGAAGCTGTTCGGGAAGAAGAAGACGAACTGAGGCCGAAAGCCGGAAAACCGACCGTGGCGAGGCTCCGCGAAGGGCCCGAGCCGAGCCTGCTCGCACGGGTCGCCCGACCCCTCAAGGGTCCGGCTTTGAGCATGTTGCGAGGGGCGACACTAGCCGGGCGGCTCGCCCGCTGACAAGGCTCGGATCTTGCACGTCGGACACCATGGTCATGCCCCATACGGACAGCCGTCCGGACCAGAAGGACCTGGAGGCGACTCGGGCTTTCCTCCGCCTGGCCCCTCCCCCGTCCCGTCCGGCGGCCGGCGTCTCAGCCTCCGAAGTGGAGCCGCAGCGGAAGCGGTGGATCCTGGAAAGCGTCGCCGAGGGCGGACGACAGCTCCGGAGGATGAGGATCGAGCCCCTGCCCTTCCGCATCGGCCGCGAGCCGGGCCTCGAGCTCGTGCTGCCTTCCCACCGGGTCTCCAAGCGCCACGCCGAGATCTTCGAACGGGACGGCGCGCTGAAGATTCGTGACCTGCAGAGCCGAAACGGGACCTACGTGAACCATCGGATCGTCCGACTTCGAGTTCCGCGTCGGCCGGAGGGACGCCCCGGACGAAGAGCGCGAAGATGGCTCGACGACCGCCGCCTTCGACCCGTCGGCCTTCTCGCACCAGTTCGTACGAGGCACTCGAGAGCTCAAGGAGCTGCTAGCGCAGGGCGCCGTGACGGTGGAGCTGCAGCCGATCGTCCGGCTGCCGGGAGCCACCACGTCGGCCTACGAGGCCCTCGGCCGCGGCACCCACCCAGGGCTCCCGCAATGCCCCGTGGAGCTGCTGCGCGTCGCGGAGGGCATGGGCGCGGCGGTGGAGCTGTCCCAGCTCTTCCGGCGCAAGGCGGTGGAGCTGGTCCGCGGCCGTCCGCGGGTGGCCGCCCTGTTCCTGAACACCCACCCGGCGGAGCTTCAGGCCCCTGGCCTCCTCGAGTCGGTGGAAGAGCTCCGCGCCATGGCGCCACACCTCAGCCTCACGCTCGAGATCCACGAAAGCGCGCTCGCCCAGCCGCCCGCCATCGCGGCGCTGCGCGACCAGCTTTCCGAGATCAACGTCGGGCTCGCCTATGACGACTTCGGCTCCGGCCAGGCCCGGCTGCTGGAGCTCGCGGAGGCGCCCCCCCACTACCTGAAGTTCGACCGCCGTTTCGTGGCGAGGATCGATGCCGGCCCGCCCTCGCGACGGCGGCTGCTCGCGTCCCTCGTGGCAGCCGCCCGCGAGCTTCACGTGAACACGATCGCCGAGGGCGTCGAGACGCCCGCCGAGGCCGAGGCCTGCCTCCGCCTCGGATTCACCCACGCGCAGGGCTACCACTTCGGAAGGCCGGCCGCCATCGACTCGTTCTGACCGCGACCCCTGGTCCGGTTGACTTCCCCGAAGGGGATTGCTACAAGTCCTTGACCCCCCTTCCAGAAGGAGTGCCGAGTCCTCGCCATGAGCAAGCTCAAGGAGCTGGTCAACAAGGGCGTTCGGCTCATTGTGTCCGAGACGCCCGAGCGCGACCCGGAGGCCACGCCTGCCGAGCGCGACCTCCCACCCGAGGCCTTCACGGAGGCCGAGTCGAAGCCGGTGAGCCGGTCTGCGGTGGCCTCCGACGTGGAGGACTTCGAGGCTGTCTACAAGGAAGCGCGGATCGAGCTGCCCCTCCACGGCTATGGAGTCGACAAGGTCGCGGAGATGCTCCAGAGCAAGCGGCTCCAGACCCTGGGCCGCGAGGTGAAGGCCACGGCGGTCCTGGCCGCGCTCGAAGCGGCCCAGGTTCCGGTGAAGGACGTGCTCCAGGACGCGGTGCTCCGGGACCGGGCGCTGGACGCTTTCGAGCTGGCCAAGGAGCGCGAGGTCCAGGAGCTGCGCGCAGAGGCGGAGCGGCGCATCCATGCCATCAAGGACGAGATCGAATCCTTCCTGAAGGCCAGGAACGCGGAGCTCGAGTCGCTCAAGAAGGCCACGGAAACGGCGCAGGAGGCTTTCGTGAAGCTCCAAGCCCGGAAGCGCCGCGAAGAAGAACGCCTCTACGACGTGGTGGCCCACTTCGTAGAGGGGGCGCCGAACCCGATCACCACCACCGCCGCCAACCCGTCCTCTCCCCCACCGCCCCAGAAGTCGGACAAGGCATGATTCCCGGCGCCGTTCGGAGGTAAATCAGATGGCTCGCCAACTCACCCCCTTCGGTCGGATCCTGCTCGTCCTGTGCGGCCTCGCCCTCATCGGCTACGGCCTCTACAAGTACGGGGTCATCGAGAAGCTCATCCCCGCCGCCAAGGAGCGGGAGTCGATCGTGCCGACCAGGGCCGACCTGCCCGAGGTGCAGCAGGCTTCCGCGGAGTCCGCGGGCAGCGTGCCGCCGGTGGCGATGCCGGGCACGAGCCCCGGCTGCACCGATCGCCCCGAGGTCCGGGTCCTCATCTGGGCGTGGAACGCCCAGATGGGACTGATGTTCGCGAACGGGGGCGACCAGTCCACAACGGGAAGCCTGATGTGCCAGAACAAGGTGAACCTCCGCCTCGTCCGCCAGGATGACACGAGCAAGATGCAGGAGGATCTCGTCACCTTCGCCAACGAGCTCAAGAGCGGGACCCCCAACCCTTCGAAAGGCGCGCACTTCGTCTCGATCATGGGCGACGGGAGCGCGACCTTCCTGAAGGCGGTGAACGACACCCTCTCGCGCCTGGGTCCCGAATACCGGGCGAAGGTGGTGGGCTCCACCGGCTACTCGCGGGGCGAGGACAAGTTCATGGGCCCCTCGGCCTGGAAGAGCGATCCCTCCGCTTCGCGAGGGGGGTTGGTGGCGGGGGTGCTCCGGGACGGGGACTGGAACATCGCCCAGAAGTGGCTGGGCGACAACCAGCTCTGCAACAACCCCGACGAGAAGACCTACGACCCGAACTGCCTGAACTGGGTGAACTCCTCCACCTACATCGACGCCTCCGAGAAGTACGTGGCCAACTACTGCGAGTCACGACCCGTGGTCGCGAACGGCAAGCGCACCCGCGACGTCAAGAAGGTCTGCGTGGACGGCGTCGTGACGTGGACCCCCGGCGACGTGATCGTTGCCGAGAAGCGCGGGGGCCTCGTTTCCATCGTGTCCACGCGCGAGTACAGCTCGCAGATGCCGAACACCCTCATCGGGATCGACAAGTGGATGAAGGCGAACCGCAAGACGGTGGAGGGCATGCTGGAAGGTATCTTCGCCGGGGGAGACCAGGTCAAGTCGAACCCCGCCGCGTTCAAGCGCGGATCCGACATCAGCGCCGGGGTCTACCGGGAGCAGGGGGCGGACGCCGCCTACTGGGCCCGTTATTTCCGGGTGGTGCGGCAGCAGGACAAGACCGGACAGATGGTCGAGCTGGGCGGGTCTTCGGTGAACAACCTGGCCGACAACCTGCTGCTCTTCGGCCTCGTCCCCGGCTCGTCCAACCTGTTCGCCGCGACCTACAGGGTGTTCGGCGACATCGTGGTGGCCCAATACCCCGACCTCGTCCCGAGCTACTCCCCGGCCAGGGACATCCTGGACACCTCGTACATCGAGACCATCGCCAAGCGGTCGGCCCCCACCACCACCGCCGAGCTGCCCAAGTTCGCGACGGGCGACCGCGTGAAGGAGGTGGTGAGCCGCCGGGCCTGGAACATCAACTTCGACTCCGGAAAGGCCACCTTCACCCCCGACGCGCAGCGGGAGCTGGAGCACCTCCTGCGCGACCTGCTGGTGGCGAGCGGAACCGCGGTCGAGGTGCACGGTCACACGGACAGCCAGGGCAACCCCGAGGCCAACATGCAGCTCTCGGAGGAGCGAGCCTTCGCGGTGAAGGGTTGGCTCGAGAAACAGTCCCCGGTGAACTTCCCCACCGGCCGGCTCCGCGTCTTCGCCCACGGACCACAGAACCCGGTGGCGCCAAACGCCACTGCGGAAGGACGGGCCCTCAACCGGCGGGTGGAGATCGTCCTCGGGACCACGGGTAGCTGAGGCGGCTCGCCTCGCTCGTGCTGTCTCGCCGCGAGCTCGCCGCCGCTTTCTCCCCCAACCGGGCCGTCTCCGGGGGGGGGATGCGGATCATCGTCGTCACCCAGGCCGCCCTCGCCCTGCTCGTCTGGTGGACCTCGCCCATCCCGATCCTCCCGCGGCCCGACGAGGTGCTGCACGCCCTCCGCGTGCTCTGGTTCGAGCAGGGCCTGGGGCGCGAGCTGTGGACCAGCTTCGGGGTCAACCTGGAGGCGCTGCTCCTGACCCTCGTGATCTCCCTGGCGGCGTCCTACCTGACGGTGGTGCCGGTCTTCCGGCCGGTCGCGACCGCCCTGTCCAAGGGCCGCTTCCTCGGCCTCATCGGCCTCACCTTCGTCTTCACCCTCTTGCTGGGCGGCGGCCGGCCCCTCAAGGTAGCTCTGCTCGTCTTCGGCATGACGGTCTTCTTCGTCACCTCGATGCTCGACGTCGTGGCGGCCATCCCCAAAGAGAGCTTCGACCACGCGCGCACCCTGCGCATGAGCGAGTGGCGCGTCGTGTGGGAGGTCGTCGTCCTCGGCACCGCCGACAAGGCCATGGACGTGATGCGGCAGAACGCCGCCATCGGCTGGATGATGCTCACGATGGTGGAGGGGATCTCACGCTCGGAGGGCGGGATCGGAGCCATGCTCCTGAACCAGAACCGTCATTTTCGCCTGCCCGAGGTCTTCGCGATCCAGATCCTGATCCTGCTGGTGGGGGTCTTCCAGGACTACGGCCTCGGCGTGCTCCGGCGCGTCCTCTTCCCGTACGCCGACCTCGCGTTGGAGCGGCGCTGATCATGGCCTCTTCCACCGAGTATTCGCTGGGCTCCACCCTCCTGAGGGTGGAGGGTGTGTCCCTGAAGCTCGGAGGCAGCCTGATCCTCCGCGACGTGGACCTGGAGGTGAAGGACCTCCGGAGGCCGGGCCGGGTGTGCGGGCAGGTGGTGGGGCTCCTCGGCCCGTCGGGGATAGGCAAGACGCGCCTGTTCCGCCTCCTGGCCGGTCTGGACGAGCCGAGCACCGGCCGCGTGCTGATCGGAGCGAAGGCTGCGCCCGTCGAGCGGGGCATGGTGGGGGTCGTCGCCCAGCGCTACCCGCTCTTTTCGAACCGGACCGTGCTCGGGAACCTCGTGGTGGCGGGCCGGCAGGCGGGGCTCTCCGGGGACGAGGCCCGCGAGAAGGCGACGCAGCTCTTGAAGCGCTTCTGCCTCGAGGATCGCGCCGGACACTACCCCGCCCAGCTCTCCGGCGGCCAGCAGCAGCGGGTGGCCATCGCCCAGCAGTTCCTGTGCAGCGAGCATTTCCTGCTGTTGGACGAGCCCTTCTCGGGCCTGGACCCGAACGCGGTGGACGCGGTCAGCGAGCTGCTCGTGGAGGTGGCGAACCTCCACGAGCTCAACACGATCATCGTGGTGACCCACGACATCTCCGCCGCGATCCAGGTGGCGGACACGCTCTGGCTCCTGGGGCGGGACCGCGACGCAAAGGGCCAGATCATCCCCGGCGCGCGGATCCAGGGGACCTACAACCTCATCGAGCGGGGGCTGGCCTGGCGCAAGGGGATCACCACGACCCCGGAGTTCCTGGATCTCCTGCGGGAGATCGTGGCCCGCTTCCCCAGCCTGTAGCGGCAAGCCCCGTCGTGGTCGGGACTCTCGGCCCGGGGGCTCAGTCTTCCGAAAGCTCGCGGGTCGTCTTCTTCTGCCGGAGGAGCAGCTTCTCGGTGTCGGCCGCGGAGGCGGGGGGGCCGCAAAGGTTGCCCTGCATGCGGTCGCACTGCCAGCGCACGAGCAGGATGCGCTGGGCCTCCGTCTCCACTCCCTCCGCCACGACCTTGATCCGGCGCGCCTTGGCGAGGGCGATGGCGGCGGTGGCCACCGCCTCGTGGGCGCGGTCGGTGGCCACGTCGTGGATCACCGACCCGTCGATCTTGAGGCTGTCCATCGGATAGCGGTAGAGGTGGGTGAGCACCGAATCGCCGGTGCCGAAGTCGTCGAGGGCCAGGCGAAGCCCCAGCGCCTTGAGGGCGTTCAAGCGCTCGATGGCCAGCTCGGGGTTGCGCACGAGCTCGGTCTCCGGCACCTCGAGCTCGAGGCAACCGGGATCGAGGTGCGTCTCTTCGAGGACGCGCCGGACGAGCTTCACCAGGGACGGGTGCTGGAGCTGGCGCGCGGACACGTTGACGGAGACCACGAGGCCCCGGTGCCCCGCATCTTGCCAGGCCTTGCCCTGCAGGCACGCGTGGCGCAAGGCCCACTGCCCGAGGGGCACCGCGAGGCCGGTGACGTCGGCCATGGGGACGAACTCCGCGGCCGACATCAGGCGCTCCGGGTTGCGCCAGCGCAGGAGCGCCTCCACCCCCACGATCCGCCCGTTCTCGCAGTCCACCACCGGCTGCCAATAGAGGGCCAGCTCGCCCTGGACGAGGGCCCGCCGGAGCGAGCGCTCGCGGGCCAGGCGCTCCGCGGCCATCGCACTCGTGCGAGGGGCGTGGATGTCGTAGGTGTCGCCCCCCTTGTCCTTCGCGCGGCGCATGGCGACGCGCGCGCTCTGCATCAGGCTCTCCTGGTCGGGCCCGTCGTCGGGGAAGAGGGCCACTCCCATGCTGGCCGTCACCAGCAGGTCGTGGCCGCCGATGCTGAAGGGACTGCGCAAGGCGAGGCGCAGCTTGTCCACCACCACCCCGACGTCGTCGTCGCGCTTGAGGCCGGGGAGCAGGATCGTGAAGGCGTCCCCTTCCACCCGGCCGATGGTGTCCGTCTGGCGGAGCGTGCTCTCGAGGGCCAGGGCGACGCTCTTCAGCAGGTCGTCGCCCACGTTCGGGCCGTGCCGCTCGTTGATCGCGGCGAAGTTGTCGAGGCTGAGATCGATCACCGCCAGCATCTGCTTGTTGCGCTGGGCGTGGATGAGGGCCACTCCCAGCCGGTCGGCGAAGCGCCGCGGGCTGGCCACCCCCGTGAGGGGATCGTGGTCGGACAGCGCACGCACCTCCTCTTCGGCCCGCTTCTTCGCCGCGATCTGCTGGGCGAGGGCCCCGCGCAGCCACTCGATCTCGGCCCACAGCTCGCGCAGCTCGGCGTACGGCCTCTCGCGGCCGAGGTCTGCTTCGTCGGGGGTGCTCACCTCCCCGTCGAGCGAGATCGGGATCGAAGGCGCCTCGGCCGAGGGCGGACGCTCCGGCTCCTCGGAGAACTCGACCGCGGCCGGGGCTTCGGCGGGCACGCTCGCCGGGGCGGCCTCCACCTTGGAAGCCGCGGACGCTGCAGGCTCGCCCTTCTCCGCGAGGCCCAGCAGGGACCGCCAGCCGCCCTTCCTACGTGTCATTGGCCGGATCAACCTAAGCCCCCGGGGCCCCCGCGGTCAAGGCGGCGAAACGGTGATAGCTTAGGGCTCGCGGAGGAGGACCTTGGCCGAGGAGCCCAACTACCTGGCCCATGCCTTCAGGAGCCAGTACAACCTGATCGGCCTCGGCACCGCCATCGGCTTCGCCCTCCTCGCGGGGAGCGGCCTGCCCCTCCTCATCGCGGCCGGGGTCCAGCTCGCGGTGCTGCCGCTCGTGGCGGGCAGCGACCGCTTCCAGCGCCTGGTGAAGGCCCGCCTTCTGGAGGCACAGCGTGGCGAGCGGCAGGAAAAGAAACAGGCCGAGACCTCGGAGATGGTCAGAGCGCTCTCCGACGGGGAGCGCGGGCGCTTCCGCGGCCTCGAGACCCTGACCGCGGAGATCCGGCGGAACTACAAGGGCCTCGACGCCTCCTCGCAGGCCCTGCTGGACGACCTCGTGCAGAAGCTCGACTTCCTGCTCGGCTTCTACCTGCGCATGCGCTATTCGATGGCGCGCTACGAGGCCTACTTCCAGACCACCGACCCCGAGCGCCTTCGGGAGCGGATGGCCATGATCGAGCACGAGATGAAGGAGGCGCCGGAGCGGCTCCGCCAGATCAAGACCAGGACCCGCGACGTGCTGGTCAAGCGCCTGGCCCGCTACGAGAAGGCCCTCGAGAACAAGCAGCTCATCGACGCCCAGACCGAGACCGTGCTCGAGGTGATGCAGCTCCTGCGCGACCAGAGCTATTCGATGAGCGATCCGCGCACGATCACCGAGCAGCTCGACGGCCTCGTCACCTCGGCCGAGGAGACGGAGCGCGGGGTGCGCGACATGGAGGACCTGCTGGCGGACGAGCAGGACCTGCTGCTGCCGGGGAGCCTGGGGCCCGACATCGAGGACGAGCTGGGCGGGCTCGGGGCGGCCCGCCAGGCGGCCCAGCAGGCGCCCCCTCCGGTCCGGCTGCCCGCCACGCCCCTCGTCCAGGGCTCGCCGCCCCCGCCGCCGCGCAAGAAGCTCACGCACTGAACTCTCCGTCACAGACCCGAGGGAGGTCCGATGGACTTCAGCGAGACGAGCGAGCAGGGGATGCTGCGGGAGGCGGTGAGGAAGATCGCCTCCGGCTTCGGCCATTCCTACTACGTCGAAGCGGCCCGGGCCGGGCGCAAGACCACCGAGCTTTGGGAGGCGGTGGCCGCGGCGGGCTACGTGGGGGTGAACCTGCCGGAAGCCTACGGCGGCGGCGGGATGGGCATCGCCGAGCTGGCCATCGTGGCCGAGGAGCTGTCCGCCCAGGGCTGCCCGCTCCTCCTGCTCGTGGTCTCCCCCTCCATCTGCGGCGAGATCATCGCCCGCTTCGGAGCCGAGGAGCAGAAGAGGGCCTGGCTCCCCGGCATCGCCAGCGGGAAGCGCAAGATGGCCTTCGCGATCACCGAGCCCGACGCGGGCTCGAACTCCCACAACATCGCGACGGTGGCGACGCGCGACGGCGACCGGTGGAGGATCAAGGGGCAGAAGTACTACATCTCCGGCGCCGACGAGGCCGAGCAGGCGCTCGTGGTCACCAAGACCGGCGTCGACGCCAAGGGCCGCGGCCGCCTCTCGCTCTTCGTGGTGGACCTCGACGCCAAAGGCCTCAAGAAGACGCCGATCCCGGTGGAGATCGTCGGCCCCGAGAAGCAGTTCACGCTCTTCTTCGACGACGTCGTGGTGGGCCCGGACCGCCTGGTGGGCGGCGAAGGCGACGCCCTGAAGCCGCTCTTCCTGGGGCTCAACCCCGAGCGCATCATGGGCGCGGCTACGGCGCTGGGAACGGGCCGCTACGCCCTCGACAAGGCCTGCGCTTACGCGAACAGCCGCAAGGTCTGGGGCGTGCCCATCGGCGCGCACCAGGGCCTCGCGCATCCCCTCGCCAAAGCCAAGATCGAGCTGGAGCTGGCCCGGCTCATGACCCAGAAGGCGGCTTGGGTGTACGACTCCGGCAAGGACGCGGGAGAGCCCGCGAACATGGCGAAGTACGCGGCGGCCGAAGCGGCCCTGGCCTGCCTCGATCAAGCCATCCAGGTCCACGGGGGGAACGGTTTCGCCACCGAGTACGGCCTCCTGGACGCCTGGGGGGCCACCCGCCTCGCGCGCACGGCGCCGGTGAGCCGCGAGATGATCCTGAACTTCGTGGCCGAGCATGCGCTGAAGCTGCCGCGGTCGTACTGAGGCCGCGCTACGACCGGACGGGGACCCGGACCCGGCGCGGAGCGGGGGGCGGGGGGGTCGTGGCCCCGGCCATGGGCCGGCCGAGGAGGAAGCCCTGGCCGTAGGGGATGCCGAGCTCGACGAGCGCTCGCAGCTCAGCCTCGCGCTCGATCCCTTCCGCGATGATCGTGGAGCCGATCTTGTCCGCGAAGGCCTTCAAGGCCCGGGCCATCTCGCGCCGGATGTAGCTCGAGTCGATACCGGGGGTTGAGGTGGGCGATCTTCTCCAGCCCCGAGTAGCCGGCCCCCACATCGTCCACCGCGATCTGGAACCCGAGCTTGGTGAACTCCTCGAGGGCCTCCGCGAAGAGCCCGTAGTTCTCGATCGCGTACTTCTCGGTGATCTCCAGGACCACCCGGTCGGGGCTGAGGTCCAGGTCGCGGAGCAGGCGCAGGAGGGGCGCCCCCTGGAACTCGGGGTCGTACAACGCGGAGGGGAACACGTTGACGAAGAGGAGCGCGCCCCGGGGCAGCTCGCGACTGGCCTCGAAGGCGCGGCGGCGACACTTGCGGTCGAGCTCGAAGACGAGGTCCGACTCGGAGGCCATCTCGAAGAGCCGGAGCGGCATGTGGTAGGCGGTGCCGCTGGGGCCCCGGGAGAGGGCCTCGAAGCCGAGCACGGTGCGCCGCGCCAGCTCGAAGACGGGCTGGAAGAGGGTCGCCAGCTTGTCCTCGAGCAGCACCTCCTGGAGCGAGCAGCGCTGCAGCAGGTCGCGCTGCCGGCGCTGCACGCGCACGCATTCCCAGGAGCCGCTCCGGCATGACGAGCGGGTTGTCGAAGACGAGCGAGAAGCCGACCAGGACCTGCCGCGGCCACGAGAGATAGGGGGAGGTGAGCCGGCTGAGCTTGTGGTTGAGGTGCTCTTCCACGCGTTCCGCCGCCCGCCGGATGTCCGAGACCTTGAGCGGACCCTCGTGCCGCTTCGGGGAAAGGAAGACGAGGAAAGCGTCGCCCCCCTTGTCGTCCACGGCCAGGATGTCGGTCGTCCGTACGTCGGCGCCGCCCATCTCCAGGAGGAGGTCGCGGGCCATCCCCCGCACGTTCGTGAAGGCGCCCGTGCCGTAGTGGTGCTCCACCGGGGTGAGCTCCGAGATGTCGATCAGCAGGAGGCCCAGGCTTCCCTGTCGCTCCAGGATGCGTTGGAGATCGGGGACGCGCTCGCGATAGGGGACGGGCTCGCTGGGGGCGGCGATCCGGACGTCCGCGCTCAAGCGAGCTTCCCCGTCGGCGCGGCGGCGGGAGCGGTGAGCGGCGGGCGCGCGCCCGGGTTCGCGCTCGACGCCGCCACCACGCGGTTCCGTCCCTGGGCCTTAGCCTCGAGGAGCGCGGCGTCGGCCGCGCGCAACAGGGCGGCGGTGTCCACCCCGTCCTGGGGATATTCGGCGAGGCCGCCGCTCACGCTGATGACGCCCATGGGTTGCCTTTCCGCGAAGGGGAACTTCCGTGCGGCGATCGCCTCTCGCACCTTGTTGGCGGCGCTCGTGGCCTGGGCGAGGCTCGTGTTGGGCAGGATCAGCAGGAACTCCTCACCCCCGAACCGCCCCAGGATGTCGTCCTTGCGAATGGCGTCCTGGACCAGCCTCGCCAGCTCCTGGAGCAGCTTGTCGCCCGGCAGGTGGCCGTTGGTTTCGTTGTAGTGCTTGAAGTGGTCGATGTCGAACAGGAAGATCGAGAGGCTGGCCGCGGGCGCCGGGCCCGCTCCGCGACGGTCGTAGGCGGCGCAGGCCGTCCGATAGATCAGCTCCGAGAGTGACTGCTCCATGTGGCGCCGGTTGAAAACGCGGGTGAGCCCGTCCATCTCGGCGGTGATGCGTATCCGCGAGAAGGCGGCCGCCGCGTGCAGGGCCTGGGCGCCCGTCTGCGCGATGAGCCGGAGCGCCGCCTTCCCGTCGCCGACGATGCGGCGCGGCGGGGAGAGCGCCACCATGCCGAGGGTCTCCTGGTCGAAGACGAGGGGCGCCATGAGCGCCGCCGGAAAGCCGGACAGGGGGTCGGGCCCCGGCTTGATGCGGGCGCGCACCTCCGGGGCAGCCAGATCCTCCTTCGCCACCACGAGCTGCGACTCCGCGGCATAGCCGAGCTCGCCACGATCGACCGGCACCTCGGTCCCGATCTTGGGGGCGCCACCCACCGGGGCCACCGCCACCACCACGAACCTCGGGTCGCGCGCCTCCTGCCCCTTCCGGACGAGGATCACCGCCTGGGCAGGGTCGAGGCTCTTCTGGAGCAGGTGGAGCAGACTCGGGTACAGTTGGCGCTCGGCCAGACCGCTGAAGAGGTCCCGCGCGAGGTGCGGAAACTCCTTGAGGAACTGGGTGAGCGAACGCTGGTCCTCTTCGAGCTGCCCCCGGCCGCGCTCGAGCTTTTCGAGCTCGCGTTCAAGAGCGTCGGCACGCTCGCCCGCTTCACCGGCCGACGAGCGGAGCCGGATGAGGAGGGGGATCAGCAACCCGGCGGCGACGACCAGGCCAAGCAGGAACGGAATGAGTGCACTCGCCATGGCGTGTTTCCTTCATAAGCAATGCCCGTGCCGCCGGGATTTGACGTTAACCGTGGGGAAAGAACCCTTGGGTGGATGATGCTGTCTCGCGTCCGGTCGATCTCCTGTCCGATCTGCGGCCAGAAGATTGGGCAGCGACGCCGGGGTAGCCATAGTCTAGAAATTGGTTTAAGTTTGCCATAATATCCTTGCGTCAACTAATGAAATCGACGAGAGCACGCGGGCAGGACAGACGGGGCTTGGCCCTCGTGACCCGGCACTGCGAGCGCGGAGGAAACCACGTGAAGGCCGCAAAGGGCTAACATTCGGGCCACTCCTGGCTCCTGATGGCATTCTTCAATCACGCCACGAAAGAGGTCGCCGCCAAGCTGGTCTACTACGGGCCCGCCCAGTGCGGGAAGACGACCAACCTGACGTGGATCCACGAGAACGTGCCCTTCATCGTCAAGGGCAAGCTGCTCTCGCTCTCCACCGACTCGGACCGGACGCTTTTCTTCGACTTCCTGCCGGTGGAGCTCGGGACCATCCGCGGGATGCGGACGCGCCTGCAGCTCTATACCGTCCCCGGCCAGGTCTTCTACGAGGCCACGCGGCGCATGCTGCTGAAGGGGGCGGATGCCGTGGTGTTCGTGGCCGACTCGCAGGCCTCCATGCTCGACGCGAACATCGCGAGCCTGGAGAGCCTCCACGAGAACATCAGGCTGAACGAGCTCGCTGCGGAGCTTCCCATCGTCATGCAATACAACAAGCGCGACCTGCTCAACACGCTGCCCGTGGCCGTGCTCAACGCCAAGCTCAACCCGAAGGGCCTGCCCTCCTTCGAGTCCGTCGCGGTCAAGGGGACGGGAGTCGAGGACACCCTCAAGGGCGTCACCAAGCTCCTCTTCAGGTCCCTCGCCGACTACTACGGGGGAACGGAGGGTCGGGTGGTCGTTCAGCGCGACGCGGGGCCTCCATCGGCACCGCCTTCGGCGCGCCTCCCCGCCCGTCCGCCGGCGCCGCCGCGACCCTCACCGGCCGCGGCCCCGGTCCCGCCCCCCGTGGTGCGTCAAGCGCCTCCGCTCCCGGCGCCTTCCCCCGAGGCGACCCCGCCCACGGCCACAATGGTCGAGGCGGCGGTCATAGACCAGGAGCCACTGGAGCTGTCGGCTGATCTCCTGGCCTCCGGCGGGCCCGGCGACCCACTGGATCCGGCGCCGAGGGTGGAGGGCCTCCCTCCCCACCACTGGATCTACCTGCTCGACGGCATGCAGCAAGCCCCGGTCCCCTTCGACGACCTGATCGATCTCGTGCTGACCTCGATCCCCGAAGACACGAAGGTCTGGCGGAAGGGGATGCCCGCCTGGACCCCTGCCACCCTCGTGCCCGAGATCGCGGAGCAGATTCCCCCGCCGCTCCCCACCAGCGCCACGGCCGAGGAGGACTTCCCGGACTTCAACACCGTCCCCGAGATGCTGCGGGTGGCGCTCATCGCCGACGAGGACGCGACCTTCCGCCGGCTCCTGGCCCTTCCGCTGGCCGCCCAGGGATTCAAGATCTACGAGGCCCGCGACGGCGCCGAAGCCTGGAAGCTGGCCCGCGAGCGCCGGCCCTGGCTCATCCTCGCCGACCTCGGCATGCCCGAGATCGACGGCTTCGAGTTCTGCCGGCGGGCGCGGGCCAACAGCCTGCTCCAGCACACGCCGCTCGTGTTCATCTCCGGCTCCGATCGTTATAAGGACCGCTACCGGGCCCTGAAGCTCGGGGCCGACGACTTCCTCTCGAAGCAGGCCCCGATCCGCGAGCTGCTGATCCGCATTCAGCTCCTCATGACCCGCTTCTCGGACCTCGAATCCGCGGGTCGCAAGGAGGGCATGGCCGCGCCGACCGGCGCCCTCGAAGGACAGATCCAGGTCTTCGGCGCTCCCCGCGTGCTGCAGCTCCTGAACCAGGAGCACGTCACCGGGATCTTCACGGCGCGGTCGGATGACGAGGGCGGCGACGCCACCGTGCTCGGCTTCCGCTACGGCGAGATCATCTCCGCCACCTGCCAGGAACGGTCGGGCCCGGCGGCGGTGTACGCTTTCCTGTCCTGGGACCGCGGCCACTTCCAGTTCGTGCCACGCGATCCCGGGACCGGCGACCCCATCGCCCCGAGCCTCGAGCACCTCTTGCTCGAGGGCTGCCGGATCCTCGACGAGTCGCGTCGGCCCCCGGACGATCCCGCTCCCGCCTAGAAGGGTGTCGAGGGGTTACCCCCTCCAGAGAAGCCAGACCAGCAGAGCGCCGACGACCACCACCGCCAGGCCAATCCCTGCGTAGACGAGCGGGTCCAGCCCGGAGCGGCGCTTGGCCGGCGTCTTCGGCCGGGCTCCCGGACGCCCGGGCGGCCGCGCCTCGAAACGTCCCGAAGCGTCGGGAGCGCCCGCGCCGGCCGGCGAGATCGGCTCACGGGCGGGCTCCTGGTCCTTCGCGGGGGAGAAGGGCGCGAGCAACCGCTGGATCTCCGGCACCTCTGCCGCCGGCGTCCAGGCGGGCAAGCCATGGCGCCAGACGAGACAGGTCCGTGGGTCGGGCAACGCGAGCAACGACTCCACGAGCTGCCGGCGCGGGAACGGCCCCATCCGTCGGTTGTCCTTGGCGAAGAACCAGCGTTCGCGCGCCATCAGCACCCCGGGACTCTGCTCAAAGCCCCATGCGCTCGGCGATCACCTCGTTCATGATCTCGTTCGTCCCCCCGCCGATCCCTAGGATGCGCGCGTCGCGGTAGTGGCGCTCCACCTCGCTCTCGCGCATGAAGCCCATCCCGCCGTGGATCTGCACGGCTTCGTCGACCACGAACCGGCAGGCATAGACGGCGGTGTTCTTGGCCATGGCCGCCTCGCGGCCCACGTCCTCGCCCGCCGCGAAACGGCCGGCCACCGCGCGCACGTACTCGCGGGCCACGTCGGTCTGGCGCGCCATCTCCGCGAGCTTGTGGCGGATCACCGGCTTGTCGGCGAGGCGGCTGCCGAAGGCCTCGCGCGTTTTCGCCCAGCGGATCGCCAGGTCCAGGCAACGCTGGGCCGTCGCATAGGCCTGGACGGCCAGGAAGAGGCGCTCGGAGACGAAGTGCTGCATGATCTGCCGAAAGCCGGCTCCTTCGGCGCCCACCAGGTTCGCGGCGGGCACGCGGGCGTCGGCGAAGGCGAGCTCCGCGGTGTCGGAGCACCACCAGCCCATCTTCTCGAGCCGCTTGCCGGCCGAGAAACCTCGGGTCCCCTTCTCGATCACGAGCAGCGACAGCCCGCGATGCCCCTCGCCTCCGGTGCGGACGGCGGTGGTCACGAAGTCGGCGCGGAGACCCGACGTGATGTAGGTCTTGGCCCCGTTCACCACGTAGTGGTCGCCGTCGCGGGCCGCGCGGGTCTTGATGCGGGCCACGTCGGAGCCGGCGTCGGGCTCGGTCACCGCGAGGGCGCCGATCCTGGCCCCGGCGAGAGCGGGCCGCACGAAGCGCTCGATCTGGTCCGGCGCGCCCGCGGCCAGGATGTGTGGAATGGCGATGCCGTGGGTGAAGAGCCCCGCGCAGAGCCCGGAGGAGCCGCCCCCCTGGATCATCTCCTCGACCACGACCATCGCGTGCCGGATGCTCCCGCCACTGCCCCCGACCTCTTCCGGATAGCCCACCCCGAGCAGGCCGGCCGCTCCCGCCTTCTCGTGGAGGGCGCGGGGCAGCTCGCCCGCGCGCTCCCACTCGTCCATGTGCGGGGCGATCTCGCGGGCCACGAACTCGCGCACCGAGGCCCGGAGGAGCCGCAGCTCCTCGCCCAGGTCGGCGGGGGAGGAGACGGCCTCAGCCATCCGAGGGGTCGTCGGCCGGCTCGTGGGGCCGCCTCAACATGCGGTCATTGTACGCCCGGCCTATAATCCACGCCGTCCCGCACGAGAGGACGCTCCGCCCGAGGGGCAACCCCATGACCCGCGCCGCACGACTGTTCGCCGCCTGGTCATTCCTCGCCCTGGCGGCCGCCTGCGCGAAGCCGGGAGTACCCGGAGTCGGCGAAAAGGAGGTGGTGCTCGGAATGTCCGCCCCCCTCTCCGGTCCGGCCGCCGCCTGGGGCAGCGTGCACAGGGGGGCGCAGGCCTGGGCGGCCCACGTCAATGCCAACGGGGGCGTGAACGGCCGGCAGATCCGGGTCGTGATCAAGGATGACGGCTACGTGCCGGGCCGCGCGGTGGTCAATGTGACGGAGATGAAGGACTCCGTTTTCGCGATCGTGGGCCTGCTGGGCACCGCGGTGCTGAACGCCAACAAGGACCTGGTGGCGGAGGCGGGCGTGCCGGTGGTCGGACCCTTCGGCAACCCGCGGGTCTTCGCCCGCCAGCCCAAGGAGAAGACGGCCCGGGTCTTCGCCCTGTACCCCGACTACGAGAGCGAGGGAGACTTCCTCGGCGAGCAGATCGTCGCGCGAACCCCGGCGCGCAAGGCGGCCGTCTTCTACCAGAACGACGACTACGGCAAGGAGGGCAAGGAGGGGCTCACGCGCGGCTTCGGCAAGGCGGGCGGGACCGTGGTGGCCGAGGTGCCCTACGAGCTGCAGGACCGCGAGATGGGGCTCCAGGCCCTGAAGCTGAAGGAGTCGGGGGCCGAGGTGGTCGTGCTGTTCTCCACCACGACCCACGGAGCGAACCTCGTGAAGGAGATGGCCAAGGTCGGGTACCGGCCGACCGTCTTCGCCTCCTTCCCCCTCGGCGACTACCAGGTGATGTACCGGCTGCTCGGCGAGCTGTGGGACGGGGCCTACGTCACCGGCTACATCCCGTTCCGGGGCGAGCCCGAGGCGGACCGCGTGATCGACGTCCTCGTGAAGCAGGACGAGACGCTGAAGGGGCGCGAGCTCTTCGCCCTGACCGGGGCGATCACGATGATGGTCGCGGTGGAGGGATTGCAGCGGGCGGGGCGCGCGCTGACCCGAGAGTCGTTCGTCCGCGCCCTCGAGGGCCTGCGCGACTTCAAGCCCGAAGGCCTGGGGGCCGGGATCACCTTCGGGCCCGGCCGCCACCACGGCCTCAACACGGTTCGCCTCCTGCGCACGAAGAGCGCCTCCGAGCCGCCCGAGGTGCTGACCTCCTACCAGCCCTTCCCCGCCCTGTTCTGAGAGCCTTGCCCGGCTTCCTCGAAATCCAGGACCTGCGCCTCCGTTTCGGCGGGATAGAGGCCCTCGCGGGAGTGAGCCTCGACCTGGCCGAGGGCGAGACCCTCGCCCTCATCGGCCCCAACGGGTCGGGCAAGACGTCGCTCTTCAACTGCATCACCGGGCTCTACCGGCCCACCGCGGGCGCCATCTCCTTCGCGGGAGAGAGCCTCGTGGGTTGCTCGCCCGATCGCGTGGTGGGCCGCGGCATCGCCCGCACTTTCCAGACCCTCCGGCTCTTCGCGAGCCTCACCGTTCTCGACAACCTGATGGTGGGCCGGCACCGGCATTGGAAGCGCAGCCTGCTCGACGCGGTCCTGCGCCGCCGCCACGAGGAAGTGCGGCACCGGGCGCGCTGCGAGGAGATCGTGGAGTTCCTGAGCCTCGAAGCCTGGCGCAAGCGGAGGGTGGCGGACTGCCCGTACGGCGTGCAGAAACGCGTGGAGCTCGGGCGAGCCCTCGCCACGGAGCCGCGCCTGCTGCTGCTCGACGAGCCCGCCTCCGGCCTCACCGCGGAAGAGAAGGAGGAGGTGGCCTACTGGATTCACGAGATTCGCGGACGGCTCGGGATCACGGTCCTGATCGTGGAGCACGACCTGCGCCTGGCTGCGCGGCTGGCGGGGCGCATGGTGGCCCTCGAGGAAGGAATGAAGATCGCGGAAGGGCCCCCGGCCGAGGTGCAGCGCGACCCCGCGGTGGTGCGCGCGTACATGGGAAGCTAGTGCTGCTCCAGGTCACGAACATCGAGACCGCGTACTTCGACCGGCTCATCGCGCTCTCCGGGGCAACGATCGAGTTGGACGCGGGCCGCATCGTGGCGGTGCTGGGGCCGAACGGCGCGGGCAAGACGACGCTGCTGCGCAGCGTGGCCGGTCTGCTGAAGGACCAGCCCCGCAAGGGAACCGTCGAGCTCCTGGGCCAGCGGATCGAGCGCTGGTCGCCCGAGGCGGTGGCGCGCCTGGGCGTCGTCTACGTTCCCGAGGATCGCGGCCTCTTTCGCGAGCTGACGGTGGGAGAGAACCTGGAGGTGGCGACGTGGGGCCGGCCCCGGCAGGAGGTGCGCGAGGACATGGCCTTCGTGCAGGGCCTCTTCCCGGTGCTGCGCGATCGGCGCCGCCAGCAGGCCGAGACGCTCTCCGGCGGGCAGCAGCAGATGCTGGCCCTGGGCCGGGCGCTCCTGCGCCGCCCGCGCCTGCTGCTCCTCGACGAGCCCTCCCTGGGTCTGGCCCCGCAGACCGCCCGGGCCGTCTTCGACGCGCTGCGTACGATCGCGGCTCGGGGGACGGCGATCCTGCTGGTGGAGCAGAACGCTGGCCTCGCGCTCTCCGTGGCCACGAACGCCGCGATCCTGGAGGCCGGCCGGGTGGTACTTCGGGGCACCGCCGAAGAGCTCGCGTCCCACGAGGACGTGCGCGAGGCCTACCTCGGTACGGGGACCGCTGGCGCCCCTCCCCTCAAGGCCTGGCGCCTCTACCGCCGACGGAGGCGGTGGTGAGCGGAGAGCAGGGGACGGCGACCCCCGCAACCGTGCCCGCGCTCTTCTTCGCCCAGGCCGAGCGCCGGGGCGACGCCGTCGCTCTGCGCAGGAAAGAGCGCGGAGTCTGGCAGCGTGTCTCGTGGAGCCAGTACGCCCTCGAGGTGCGCCGCGTCGCTGCCGCGCTCATTGCCGCGGGACTGCGACGGGGCGATCGAGTGGCCATCCTCGGCCAGAACCGCCCCGAGTGGCTCTACTGCCATCTGGGAGCGATGACGGCGGGGGCAGTGACCTGCGGCATCTACCCGAGCTGCTCCCCCGAGCAGATCCAGTATCTGCTGGAGCACTCGGGAGCGCGCGTCCTGTTCCTCGAGGACGAGGAACAGGTGGAGAAGGCCCTCTCGGTGCTCGGCGCGACCGCGGTGGAGCGCGCGGTCGTCTGGGACCCGAAGGGGCTCTTCGGATTCGTGGACAAGCGCCTCGCCCTCTTCGAGCACTTCGTCCACGAAGGCGGGGGCGTCCTCGGGGCGGAAACGGAGCGGCTCCGCGAGGCGGAGGCCTCGATAATGCCCGCCGACACCGCGATGATCATCTACACCTCCGGGACCACGGGCCCCCCGAAGGGCGCCATGCTGTCGCATCGCAACATCCTGTTCATGGCGGGGGCGCTCATGGCCGCGAACCCCGCCTTCGCGGAGGACGAGGGCGTGTCGTACCTGCCCTTCGCCCACATCTACGAGAACCTGGTGTCGCTGATGCTGCCCCTGCAGGCGGGCTCGGTGGTGAGCTTCGTGGAGAAGCCGGAGACGCTCTTCCAGAACCTGCGCGAGGTCTCGCCCACCGTCCTGGCCGGGGTGCCCCGGGTCTGGGAGAAGCTCAGCTCCACGGTGGAGCTGCGCATGCAGGACTCGACGTGGCTCAAGCGGAAGGCCTACCGCTGGGCGCTCGAGGCCGGACGCCGCCATGCCGGCTCGCTTCGCGAAGGGCACGAACGCGAGCCCGGTTCCCCGCTGACCCATCGGATCGCTCGCCTCTGCGTGCTCGCACCTCTCCGCCGCCTCCTCGGCCTGGACCGCGTGCGCCTGGGTCTCTGCGGCGCCGCCCCCGCCTCTCCCGATCTCTTCGAGTACTTCCATGCCCTGGGGGTGCCCCTCCTCGAGGGCTACGGGCAGACGGAGTCGTCGGGGGTGATCGCGACGAACCGGATGTCGCGGACGCGCATCGGAACCGTCGGGGAGCCGCTCCCCGGCGTGGAGGTCCGCATCGCGGCGGACGGGGAGGTGCTGACCCGCGGTCCCCACGTCTTCGAGGGCTACTTCAACGACCCCGAGCTGACCGCCGCCACCATCGACGCGGACGGCTGGCTGCACACCGGCGACGTGGGGGCGCTCGAGGACGGCTACCTCAGGATCCTGGACCGCAAGAAGGACATCCTGATCACCGCCGGGGGCAAGAACGTGGCCCCCGCCAACATCGAGAACGCCCTCAAGTGGAGCCCCTACGTTCAGGACGCGGTGGTGATCGGCGACCGCCGCAAGTACCTCGTCGCCCTGGTGCTGATCGACGAGGAGAACGTCGTGAAGTACGCGCAGGACCACCGCATCCCCTTCTCGACCTTCGAAGACCTGGCGGGGCGCCCCGAGGTGGTGCGGCTCATCAAGGCCGAGGTCGACGTGGTGAACCGCAAGCTCTCCTCGGTGGAGGCGGTAGGAAGACGGGGACGTGACCCCGACCCGGAAGGTCAAGCGCCGCGCCATCGAGAAGCGCTACGCGGATCTCATCGAGTCGCTCTACCGGGAGTAGCCCATGGACCTCGTGGAGAGCAGCCTCGACGACCTGCGCTTCGCCCGCAGACCGCGGACCTGGGCCCTTCTGACGGCGCCCCTCGTCCTTCTCGCGGTGCTCCCCTGGGCCGCTCCCGCCTCCTGGACGGTGCGGGCCACCATGGTGTGGATCTACGCGATCGGCGTGCTCGGACAGAGCCTGCTCATCGGCCACACGGGCCAGGTCTCGTTCGGCCAGGCCGGCTTCCTCGCCATCGGCGCCTATGCCTTCGCCCACCTGCGCCAGGCCGGAGTCCCGGCCCTGCCCGCGATCCTCGCCGGCGGTCTCGCCGCGGCGCTCTTCGGCGTCCTCCTGGGTCTTCCCGCGCTGCGCCTCAAGGGCCCCTATCTCGCCATCGCCACCCTGGGCTTCGGGGTGGCCGTCTACCAGGCCCTGGCGTCCTTCGAATGGCTCTCGGGCGGGCGCACCGGCCTCGACGTGCCCCGCCTCGAGCCGATGCTCGGCCTTTCCCGCGGCCTGACCTCCTACTACCTCTACCTCGCCGTGCTCCTCGCCTTCATGGCCGCCACCTGGAACCTGCTCTCCTCCTACGTCGGCCGCGCCTTCGCCGCCATCCGCGACAGCGACGTGGCGGCGGAAGCCACCGGCATCAACCTGACGCGCTACAAGCTCCTGGCCTTCGCCCTGTCTTCCTTCTACACCGGGGTGCACGGCGGGCTCTTCGCCCAGTTTCTCGGCCACGTGGAGCCGCAGAACTTCACGGTCGCGGAGTCGATGACGCTGTTCGTGGCGGTGATCGTGGGTGGCCTCGTCTTCGTGGAGGGGGCAGTTCTAGGAGCGGCCTTCGTGGTCCTCCTCCCGACGCTCTTCAACCAGTCGGGTTGGCTCGTACCCGTGGTCTTCGGTTTCTCCCTGATCGTGGTGATGCTGTTCGAGCCCCTGGGCCTGGCAGGCCGCTGGAGCAAGGTTCGCCTCTACTTCGAGACCTGGCCCTTTCGCTGACCGCCATGGATCGCCTGCTCCAGTTCCTGATCGCCGGCCTCTCCGCGGGAAGCCTCTATGCCCTCGTGGCCCTCGGGCTGGTGCTCGTCTATCGCAGCACGCGCGTCTTGAACTTCGCCCACGGCGAGGTGGCGACCCTGGGGACGTTCGTGACCTTCGGCCTGGTGACGGCCGGCCACTCGTTCGGGCTCGCCCTCGCGGGCGGCGTGCTCGCGGGGGCGGCGGTCTCGGTGGCCTTCTTCTTCGCGGTGCTCGTCCCCGCCCAGCGGCGCGGCGCCGGTCGGCTGAGCTTCGTGATCCTGACCCTCGGCCTGTCGCAGGTCCTGCACGGGTTCACGATGTATCGCTGGCGCGCGGAGCCCGAGCGCTTTCCGTTCCCGGTCTCGGACGGCACCACGCTCCGGGTGGGCCCCCTCTTCGTCAGCCCGCTGTCGCTGGCCACCCTGGCAGCCGGGCTCGTGGGAGCCCTCGCCCTCTATCTCGTGATCGAGAAGACCCGCCTGGGCCTGGCCCTGCGCGCCATCTCGGAGAACGTGCCGGCAGCGCAGACGCTCGGCCTGCCCACCCGGCCGATCCTCGCGTTCGCGTGGGGCCTCTCGGCGGCGCTCGCGGTGGTGGCGGGCGTGTTCCTGGCCGCGCAGCTGCTGCTGGACCCGTTCTTCATGCTCGATCCCTTCCTGAAGGCCTTCGCCGCGGCCACCCTGGGCGGGCTCAACCGCCTGCCCGGCGCGGTCGTCGGCGGGCTGTTGCTGGGCGTCCTGGAGAGCCTGGCCGGGGCCTACCTCGGGATCGAGTTCAAGAACACGCTGGCCTTCTTCGTGATCATCCTGGTCCTGCTGGTGCGGCCGGAAGGGCTCCTGGGCAAGGAGTTCAAGGAGCGGGTCTAGCGCGACGGCCACGTCCGGCCGCTCCAGACGATCCTGATCCCGGAGCTGAACGCGCCCGCCGGCGCGCTAGCGCTAGCGGAGCCAGCCCGGTGGAATGCCTTGCCGGCTCGCCGAGTCCTCAAGGCCTTCGAACTCAAGCCGTGCGCTCTGCAGATCTTTCTTGGCGGCCAGGACCCTGGCCCGTGCCCTTATCGGTCAGCCGCCCGAAAGTTTGATAGCCGTCGGACCGCAGGCGAGCTGGTATTCGAGCTGGGCACTCTCGTAGCGCACCCTGACAGACGCCACGTATTGGCGCCACCCGAGTTCCTTCTGACGGCGGTGCTCCGCCCCGCGGTCCAGTTCTTTGCGAACGAGATCCACGGACGAGGTGGCTTTCCGCTCTGGTTCGCTCGCAGACGGCGTCGACGCGTCGACCACTTCCGTCCGTTCGGCGGCTGAGTGCGTCAGATCGGAGTCGGTGAACGCCCGGGGCTTGGCTGTCTCGCCCCGTCGGGCTCGCTTTGCCTTTTCCTGCCGGGCTGCATCACCCAGCGATTGCCCGAGTGCCGCCCCCGCGAAGGACACGAGGATCGTCGCCAACACAGGGACTCGCATGAGTAAAGCATTGTAGCACCAACGCATTCGCGACAGCCACCGTCCTTCCTAGGGAAGCAGCGCCTCCGGCAGGTCCACGAGACGGGACCGGAGGTATTCACCCAGGGCCTTGGCCTGAGGGTCGAAGCGGACCGAGGACGCGACTCCCTCACCGAGCAGACCGACTACAACGAAGTTCAGGGCCAGCAGGTTCGGTAGCTCGTAGCGACGGACCTCGCACCCGGCCGTCTCGGGCACCAAGGCTCGGAAACGCTCGACGGTCAGGGTGGTCGCGAGCCACGCATGGCCCGCGGCGCTCCGCGCCCACACCCCGACGTTGGCGTTCCCGCCTTTGTCGCCGGAGCGCGCCCCTAAGGCAGTGCCGAGGGGAAGACGACGCGTCGGGCCGCCGGGCACCGGCGCGGCCTCGGGCGGCGGAGGCACGCGAGCCGATGTGGAGCCCGGCGCGCTCGCCGTAAACCCGGCAACTCGCGCCGGTGCGGGCGGCCCCACAGGGCGCCGCGTTCCGTCTCCCATCACCACCACCGGCTCTACCACCTCGGCCGGCACGAGCGCGGGCCAGTACACGCCGTAGGCGCTCTCCTCGCCGGGCATCCCGGTGGCGAAGAAGCCCGGGTAGCTGGCCAGCGCCATCTCGATCGCCGCGCCAGAAAAGGCCCGGCCGACCTTGCGCGGGTCCTTGTCCTTCACGCTCACGCGGAGAAAGGCGCTGGCCGCTTCCTCGGTGGGGGCGTCGGCGCGGTCGGTGCGGACGAGCTGCACCTCCACGACGGCGAAGCCGCTCTCGCTCCCGAGGGCCGTGAACAGCGCGCGCCGGGCGAGCGCGGCCTTCTCCTCGATCTCCATCCCGGTGAGGACGAGCGTCATCGTGTTGCGGTAGCCGCCCCGATAGTTCAGGCAGACCTTGGCGGTGGGCGGCGCGGGCTCGCCTCGCACGCCGGAGATCCGGACGCGGTCCTTTCCGTCCTCGTCGAGACGGATCGTGTCGAAGCGCGCCACCACGTCGGGGTTCAGGTAGCGGGGGCCGTCGATCTCGTAGAGGAGCTGCGCGGTGACGGTTCCGATCGACACCCGGCCGCCGGTGCCCGGGTGCTTGGTGACGACCGCGCTGCCGTCCGCGTGCACTTCAGCGATCGGGAAGCCGGGCCGCTCGAGGCCCGGCACTTCCTTGAAGAAGGCGTAGTTTCCGCCGGTGGCCTGCGCTCCGCACTCGATGGCGTGGCCGGCCACCACCGCGCCGGCCAGGCAGTCCCAGTCGTCGCGTCCCCAGCCGAAGTGCCATGCGGCGGGCCCGACCACGAGCGACGCGTCGGTCACGCGGCCGCACACCACCACGTCGGCGCCCGCGGCCAGCGCCTCCGCGATGGGCCAGCCGCCGAGGTAGGCGTTGGCGGTGGCCACTGGTTGCTCGAGGTCCGAGAGGGGACGGCCGGTGTCGAGATGCGCGAGAGGATGGCCCGCGGCCTGGAGCGCCGCGAGGCGGCCCATCAGGTCGTCGCCTTCGACGTGGACCACCTTGGGCGACACTCCCAGGCGGCCCGCCAGATCGCGAAGCCGGGCGGCGAGGCCGGCGGGGTTCAGCCCGCCGGCGTTCGTCACGATCTTCACCCCGCGGGCGAGGGCGAGGCCGAGGGCCTGTTCCATCTGCTTGAGGAAGGTGACCGCATACCCGGCGGATGGATCCTTCTGGCGCTGCCTCCAGAGGATGAACATCGTCAGCTCGGCGAGGTAGTCGCCGGTGAGGACGTCGATGGGTCCGCCTGTCAGCATCTCGAGGGGCGCCGCAAAGCGGTCCCCGTAGAAACCGGAGCTGTTCGCGATGCGGAGCGGCGCACGGGAACGCGTCATCCGCCGGAGATTTTAGCCGAGCCGGAGGCTGCGTGTCGGCGGTGGATTGAATCGCGGTAGACTGCCGCCGTCCCTGCGAGGCGAAGCATGACCATCGAGCGCGAGAGCGGGAACGTCCGAGTCGTCCTGGATCCACGCGAAGTGAAGCTGCTTCGGCACGCCCTCGAGCGCGCCCTCTTCATCAATACTCCGGTGGCCGACCAGGAGGCGATCATGACGTTCAGCAATCGCCTGCTGGACGCGCTGGCTCCTCATTGAGCAAGGGGGGGCTGCGCCGCCCCCCCTTGAAACCCCGCTCGCTCCGCGGGAGTGAATCCCGCTTCGCTCGCCGCCCGTTACCTGCTGCAGGCCGGCATCGGGATATGATCGTCGGTCTTTGTCCCGTTCCGGAGGCATCCTGAATGAAGACGTTGCTCAAGCTGGTCGTGCTGGTGTTCGTCGCGTTCCTGATCGCCCTGGGCGGCCTCGCCACCTTCCGGACCGGCGCTGCCCCCACCCTCACCCTCAAGCCGGAGGTCCCCGGCCTCGGCCGCAAGACGCCCGTTCGCGTCGCCGCCGCCGTAGCCGGCCGCGGCCTCACCCGGGTGCGGCTGGAGGTCGTCCAGGGAGACCGCGTGCAGGTGGTGGCGGACAAGTCGTATGTCCCGCGACCGGCCTGGGCCTTCTGGGGCCCGCTCACCGAACGCGCGGAGATCCGCGCCGACGTGGGGGTGGACAACGTGCCCGGCCTGAAGGCGGGCGAGGCCGTGCTGCGAGCGGTGGCCGACCGCGCGGGGACCTGGCTCCTGCATCCTGCGCCCGTCGTCCAGGAGCTCAAGGTGCCGGTGCGCCTTGCGCCACCCGCGCTCTCCGTGACCTCCGCCCAGCACTACGTCGCTCAGGGCGGTGCGGAGGCGGTGGTCTACCGGGTAGGCGCCTCCTCGGTGCGCGATGGCGTCCGCGCGGGAGAGTGGTTCTTCCCCGGCTACCCGCTGCCCGGCGGCGGCCCCGAGGACCGCATGGCCCTCTTCGCGATCCCCTACGACCTCGGCGACGGCAAGAGCGCACGACTCGTCGCGGAAGACGACGTGGACAACCGGGCCGAGGTGGCGTTCATCGACAAGTTCTTCGCCAAGCCCTTCGCCAAGGACCGCATCACGGTCGACGACGTGTTCATGAACAAGGTCGTCCCGGAGATCCGAGCCAACACCCCGGACCTCTCGGACCGGGGCAGCCTCCTCGAGAACTACCTCGTCATCAACCGCGAGTTGCGGGGGCGGAACGCGAAGTCACTGGTCGAGATCGCGGGGCAGTCGAAGCCGCAATTCCTCTGGAAGGAGGTCTTCCTCCCCATGCCTAACGGGAAGGTCATGTCGGCCTTCGCGGACCGCCGGACGTTCCTGTACCAGGGCAAGGAGGTGGACCAGCAGTTCCACCTCGGATTCGACCTGGCCTCGGTCCAGAAGGCGCCGGTGCCGGCGGCCAACGCGGGAGTCGTTGTGCTGGCCCGCTACTTCGGGATCTTCGGCAACGCGGTGGTGGTGGACCACGGCTACGGGCTCATGAGCCTCTACGCGCATCTCTCCAGCATCGAGGTGGCGGTG
>WNFL01015464.1_pt3 | contig 30913 bp, 24 predicted proteins | sample 5400361 | NCBI WGS metagenome assembly WNFL01 (sample SAMN13153351, study PRJNA577476) | soil metagenome | isolation source: 40 cm soil on Douglas fir-dominated hillslope | place: USA:California | collected 2013-09-17
GAATAAACCAATGAGGAGAACGGTGGTTTTGGCTGGTAAATCGTGGCTGTTCGTCGAGATGGATTTGGCCAAATAGATAAAACCAAAAACTAACCAAATAAATTCCAAGGGGTTAAGTACGCCCAAGCCAGGAAGGTGTCCTCTCATGCTGACCCTTGATCCTTCATAGAAAAGAACCTCTGGAGAGAGGTGATAAAGATAGCGGGAGGCGATTAACTCAGTAGAAAGTTCGATCTGATTATGAAAAAGGGGGGAATCAGAGATGATATTTGGGCGGTAGTTAAAAATACTGAGTCTATTTAGCCTATTACCAGCACTGCCAAAAACTGAACCAAAAAGAATCCAAAGACCAAATAAAATAAAGGGGGCGATAAAAACGATCTTTTTTGTTTGGAAATAGGGAATTACCTTTGACCAAAAATCATGCCAATAAATAATAAAAAGGCTAAAGGTGTGAGGAGTTTAGCGGCCTGATACATGGCCAAGGACAGACAAGCAAATAAGAGGGTGGGGTAAATTGACTGGATTCCTTTGACAAATCTAATAAAGAGATAGAGAGCAAATAGGAGTAAGGTCGAAAAAACGTTGACTTCCCAAGCACCATGTCCAAAATGAACATGCCAGGGAGAAATGGCTAGGGAGAGGGCGGCGAAACCGGCTATTTTTGAATTATTAAATAATTCTTTAGTAAATAAATAAATTCCGAGAATGGCGAATATACCAGCTAAAGCACTGGGGAAACGAACAGCAAATTCATTTAAACCAAAAATAGCGACCGAGGGAACCGTGAGATAAATATAAGCACCGGGTTTGTAATCACCAAAACTTTTGAAGATAATAGGCATGAAAGCACCATGTTCGTCACGACCAGTTTTAAGAATAGAAAAGGCATTATAACCAATGGCCGCTTCATCCCAAGTCAAACCATTAGGAACGGTACCTAATTGCCAGAGACGAAGAAAGGTTCCAAAAATAAGGGCGGCGATAAGAATCCAGTATTTCTTCATGGGATAGAGGTAATTATAAAGGCCGGTGAGCCGTCAAGGAAACGGATTATCTGAATCACATGAGCATTCACTGGAAGATGATCCGGGGAAGTGATCAATAAACTTCTTTGAGTGGATATCTCTCCGCCACTTTCTAAAGGAAGCTCTGAAACAGAAGTGGTGGGAATCTGCCAATCGTTGACAAAATAAAGATTGTCAATTTTGTCGGTCCAAAACCAATTAGATTTACCAAAACGGATATTGCCTGGGCCTGGTTGTAGCTTGAGGGGGTCAAGTTTCTTGAAGAATGCGTAGAAGATATGTGGCTCACCGTAGCGTTTGGTGATGAATATTTTTTCATACTCTTGACCGTGTTCATTGATGTAGGTCATTACTTGTTCATAACCATATTGCCAAGACGAAGAGTATTTTGTCTTATATTCACTCGTATATTGTTTGAGATAAAAGCTAAAAGAAATTAAAAACAAAAACAAAATTAGTGAAGTAAAGAGTAACTGTTTCTTGGGTGGAATAACAATAAGTAATCGAGACAAACCAAGGCTCCCTAAAATAATGATAGCGGGAATCATAGGATTTGGTCTTAAAGCTTGTGGTGGATCGATAGTTAAACTAGCGGCAACAGGAGAAAGAAAAAGCCAGGTGTAGAGAAACTGAAAATCTTGATTGGTCTTAACTCTCCCGAGATAGGTAAAAAAGCCGAGAAAGGCGAGGAGAAAAACAGGTAAAGTCAAAAGGCTTTGATTGGGAATGGCAAATTGGGATTGGGCACCATATTTTTGAGAGAAAAAATCTGGGGAGAAGTAACCAAAATAATTTTTGGCGGCAGTAGTGATAAAAAAGACCGGGCGGTTGTAAACAGCTTTAGCCAGGGGTGATGGAAGATGGCTTTTAGTTCTTTGTTGTCCTATCTGAAAAACAGTTGATTCGGAAAGGATTTTCAACTTGTCGTAACGAGCCGTGCCTTCACCTAAATAAACTTGATAGAGAACGATTCCAAAAGTGAGAACTAAAAAGAGTCCACCAAGAATGTTTTTAACATTTATTTTAATTTTGGGACGATAAATGATGAAAAAAGAAATAAGAAGTAGGGGCACAAAAATTCGAGCGGTATTATAAGTATGCAGAGATAAACCTAACAAAATAGCCGATGAAAGAAAGCTTGTTTGTCCTTTAGCAAATTTGAGTAAGTAGAAACTGCCCCAGATAATGAGGGTTAGAGAAAGATTGGCTTCCAGAGCGGGTCGGGAAATAAAGAAGTGCCAAGGGGAGAAGACCAGAAAAATAGCGGCAAAGTAGGCGAGACCGATGGAAAACCGATTTATAGGTAACTGTCTGTTTGGGAAAAGCAATTTGGTAAGGAAGTAAATTCCAGGGACGGCCAAGGTGCCGGCTAAGGCGGATATAAAACGGACAGCGAAGACGTTTAGACCAAAAAGCCAAACAGGAATCACGGTCAGATAGATATAGAGAGGGAGTTTGTAATCTCCAAAGGCCCGGAAAATAAGGGGAAAGGATTTTCCCCACTCATCCATACCTGTTTTGAGAATGGAATAGGCATTATAACCGTGACTGACTTCATCCCAGTTAGGAGAAACAGGAAGATGTCCTAAATCAAAAAAGCGTAAAAAGGCGGCCAGAAGAGTAATTAAAACTAGAGGGAGATATCGTTTGTGTTTCATTTGTTGAAATCAAAAACTTCTAAGGCTTCGCCGTTGGGGATGACAACTTGGTGAAGAACATTTCTATCTTTGGGAAGTAGGGGGTTGGGGGGACTAACGTATAAAGTAGTCTTGTTTCTATCTTCAGGCCAGTTCAAGATTTCAAAATCAAATTTGTCTAGGTTGTATTTACCTAATTGGTCAAGATATTTGACATTACCTTGTCTTTCTATTAGATGAGTCCAGTTGTTTGACCAATATTGAAATCTTTTTGGATCTATTTGTAGATAAAAAGCCACAAAAGATTGGGGTTGATTTCCCTGAGAAATCATCACGGTGTTATACATTTTTTCGACGGATTTAACATACTTCAGAGCATCACGCCAACCGTAGGACATACTGAGGGGATATTTAACAAAGGAATTAAAAGCATAGTCTTCAAAATAGAAAATGGTCAAGAGAGAAGCAATAGTTAAAAAAGAGATGACAATATATTTTTGGCGTAAAAAATTGATTTGTAATAAAGCCCAGAGACCATAAGCAGCCAGCATTTCCCAAAGAAGAGCAAAAGAACCAGCCCGGTTGGGACGATAGCCTTCTTTGGTAAGAGCGGCGGAAATTACCAAAAGAGTTTTTTTGAGATCTGGTTTTCTTAAGAGATTGAAGAGTCCCCAGAAAATAAGAGGGAGCATCCAAAAATAGAGGAGTCCTCTGCCCGGTATGACGGAGTAGGTAATTTCCCGACCACCTTCGGTAAACCAAAAAGAAGGTGTAAAGTAGCTAACATAATTTTCAGTAAAACTACTGAGATCATAAACAAAACGATTGTGAAAGATTCTGGGAATAATTGGAGAGATTTTTTGTAGCGGGGAATAAAATATTTGATTATTGAGCTCAGACATTTGTTCACCAGAAAGATTGGTGAGAAGAAGGTCTCCCCCTCTTTTGCCGGCAGAAGAAAAAAGAGAACTGAAAAATAGGGGTAGGGAAAAAATAAGGGTGATAAAAATAGGGGCAATTATTTTTCGAAGGCCTGAATGAAAAATCTGCTTTCGATAGATGATGATTAAAGTTAAGGCAAAAAGGGGAACAAAAATTTTGGCGGCGTGGTAACTATAAAGACTAAGACCCCAAAGAAAAGCGGTGTAAATAAAATACTGGGGGTTTTTTTGGCCTTTTAAGAAAAAATAGAGCCCCAAAGGGAAGAGAAAGGAGGCGAGATTTACTTCTAAGGCGGTGCGAGAAAACTGGAGATGCCAGGGGGAAATAGCTAAGAAAAGCGCGGCTAAGAGGCCAATTTCCTGATGACCAAAAATTTCATTGGTGAGAAAATAGATGGCCAGGATGGCCAAAGTACCAAAAAGAGCACTGGGGAGCCTCGCCGCAAATTCATTGAGGCCAAAAATAGCGATGCTGGGAACCATCAGATAGGTCTGGAGAGGAGCTTTGTAATCTAAGAAAGAACGAAAGGAAGTAACCGGCCAAGCGACACCCCACTCATCTTTACCTGTTTTAAGGAGACTGTAAGCGGAGTAAGCTTGACTGGCTTCGTCAGGGGTAAACCCTTGGGGGATGGTACCTAAGAAAAAGATTCTCAGAAAAAACCCAAAAAAAACGATCAGACCAAGAAGAATTTTTGGCTGTTTCATGGATACCATTATAGACATTTTATTCCTTTACAAGGTAAAAGAAGGGTCCATCGTTTTCTAACTCGGTTAGTCCCGGCTGTTTAGCCAGTCTGGTCATCAAGAGGCCGTTTTTGGGTAAGCTGTCCCCCGGTTTCCAGAATTTTATCTTCTTATCAAAATAAGCTGCTTCGAAAAAATGAGCATCTTCTCCTTGGGCTAAATAGTCATCGGTAAAAATATAGGGTTCTAACTTTCTTGTTTTGGCGATATCAGCCAATTTTTTATAATATTTTTCGGTATTTTGACCATAGGCTGTTCGGTTAATCACGGGATAAGTAAACCAATAATAAGTGGCAAAGTCGATAAAATTTAAGAAGATCACCAGAGCCAAAATTGAGGTAAGGAGGAGTCCCTTTTTGGTTTTCCAGAGAGTTAAAAGGCCAAGAGTGCAAAAAGTCACAAAAAAAGGAACTAGGACAAGCAATCGGCTAAAACGATAGACTGAACCAATTTGACCAAAAAGAAGTGGTGATAAAAAGAATCCACCAAGAAGAAACAGCCAGAAATGATCATCGGTTTTTTTCTTAAAGGCCGTGATTAGACCGACAAGGTAGAGCGGTAAGGTAGAGATAAGAAAAACACCATGAAAACCAGTCGAGTGCCAGGGAGTAATATCTCCCTTGATAAATAAGGCCGAGATATCAAAACTAGAAAGGTATGGATAAAGGAAATCATAGTACTTTAATAAAGTGAAGCCCTGATTATCAAACAAAGCCCCGGCATAGTGGGCGTTTACCCAAGGAATGGTTAAAACAAAGGGTGACAAACCAAGACAAAAAATAAGAAGGGCTTTTAGATTTTTTTGGGATAGGAGCAAATAAATAAAAGTGACAACAGCGAGTGAGGGAACGATGGCCCGCATGCCCTTGTATGAGTAAATACTAAAACCTAAGAATAGACCAGAGAAAAATAAATATTTTAAACCCTTGCTTTTTTTGAATAGTAGAATACCTAACAACCAAGCGGTGACAAAAGGAACCGGCATAATATTCTCCTGGGCCAGATGACTATGCATCAGAACAATCGGTGCAGTCAGGAAAAGAAGCCCGGAAATCAGGGCTCCGCTATTACCGAGCAAGAGAAAATTTAAATAGACAATCAGTATTAGGGAAACAATGGCCGTAAGGACACTGACCATTCTGAGAGTAAAGAGCGATGCTCCAAAAAACTTGAATATGATGGCGGCGGCATAGACCGATGAAGGTTGTTTCCAATCGTGGCCATTAATAGTTAGAGGAAAAATGGGCATAAATCGACCGGTTTCATCACGAAAGGTTTTTTCGATCAAAACTGCATTGTAACCAATAGAGGCTTCATCTATTGTCAGTCCGGGTGGGTCTTGGGTGAGCCTGTAAGTGAAGAAGATTGCAACTAGAGAAAGTAAAAAAAGGGCCAAAACAGCAAAAGTAATTTTTTTCATCGAAGTATTTTTTCGGGTTGAGTTTTGACTATTCTAAAAGCCGGAGACCCGTCAGGATAGTAAATCTCTTTAATCAATAATAGATGATTGGTTACAATCTGTTCTGGAGAAATTGATAAGTAATCCCCTACCAGATATTGTTTCTTTCTTCTATCCGTAATCCACTCAATTCCTCTGGTGGTAATATTGCCAATCTTCTTGTTAGTGTTACGGGACATATTAGTATAGTACTCACCAGGAGTGACTTCAAAATTTTCAGTCTGATAATTTTGAGGATCATATTGCAAGAAAACCAGCAACTGACTATATGGCTCACCCCTAGCATTATCAACGACGACGGGGAGTTTGGGGTCTAGAGTTTTAATTGTGTCAGCTACCTGCTCCCAACCATAGTCCCAATATGAGGCCCGATAGTACTCATTTAGAATAATGGCTGAGCTATACAACTTGGCTAAAGAATAAATTATCAACAGACTGAAAATGAACCAAAAAAGAAGTTTGGTTTTGAGGGTGGCCAAGAAACTGAGGATTTTTTGACAGGCAAGAGCCATGACAATCGTAATCGGAATGACCAGCGGCAAGGAGCGGATAGTGGAAAAAGGGTCTCGAGTCAAGGCAGCTGGTATGGGGGAAAGAAACAAGAAGAGGATGACAAAAGATCGTAAATCTTTAAACTGCTTGTCTGTGAACAAAAGATATAAACCATAAAGATAGAGAGGTAGCTGCCAAGTATAAAAAACGGAAAGCTCAGGAAAAGAGCTTCTGGGTCCGGAATCTCCGAGAAAGAAAAGGCTGCGGGGAGAAAAATAAAAGGAATAGAGAGAAAAAAATTCTTTAAGAGATAGAAACAAGTGACTGTTTATCAACCAGGCGAATGGGCCGGAATAATTTGGCAAGAATCCTGGAAGCAAAGAAAGTGGGGTGGAAAAAATGTTTAAAGTGGAGACTCTGGCCATAAACCCGGGGGTGGCTAAAATTTTAAGAGTAGGTAAGATTAACAGAAGGCCAACCAGAAGACTGAAAAGGAGATACGAGCGGTAAGAAATGGAGGTTACAACTGGCCAATATTTGGATAAGAGAAAAAGCAAAATGAGAGGAACCAGTAATCTCTCAGAATGGTAGGCCGGTAAGGCGGCAGCAAAAGAGACGGCCGAAAAAAGAAGCCAGAGCGGTTTTTGAAGGCCCAAAAGAAAGAGATAATAGCCCAGGAGCATCAGAAATAGGGCGACATTACATTCAAAATTAGTCCTGCCAAAGAGAGTATGCCAAGGGGAAATAGCTAAGAATAAAGTAGAAAACAATGCTGTTAAAGTGGCGTCTTTATTTTGAGGGCATAACTTTTTTATCAACAGATAAAGCAAGGGAAGAGTGAGAATACTGAAGATGAAAGAGGGAAATCTGATGGAAAAACTATTTAGACCAAAAAGAGGAATTAGGGGAGCAATGAGATAAATATAAACTGGCGTTTTAAAATCACCAAAAGATCTAAAAGCGACTGGAAAGGGTTTGCCAAATTCATCTTTACCAGTTTTGAGAATGGAATAGGCGTTGTAACCCTGAGCAGCTTCATCCAGATAAAGCCCAGCTGGTGCTTTACCTAGCAAATAAAAACGAGAGGTAAAACCCAGGAAAACAATAAGCAATAAAAAAATAAGGGGTAAATAGCGTTTCATGCTTTGATAAAGAGTCGTAAATATTCGATAAAAGTGACTATGAATAGAAGTAACACAGTCACATTCACCATTAAAAGAGAACGTCGGCTAAGCTCTTGATAGCCATGAAAAATAATCAGACAAAATATTGGCCAAAGAATTAAATCGTATTTATCAAAACTAAAGAGTAGGGAAAGAATAAAAACTATTATCAAAAAGGAGCCAATTAGCCATGGATAGTTTTTTAATTTGGCGATACTGACTAGACCATAAAGTAAAAAGATAAGAAGGACAAAGGGAAACTTGACCAAGTTTTGATTATGGTACATTTCCCTCGGGTGGGAACTAAAGAAATAATAATTAGGATCTAGTAAGGAAAATAAATTGTTTTCAAATTTACTTACGGGTATGTTTAATTTGTTCTGAAAGACTCTCGCCAAAAAAACGTTAGGATAGAGATAGGTGTTTCTGAGAATTAATTGTTTTGCTTGATAATCTGGATTAAAGATCGTAGTGGGTATGGCCACCGGTAAAAAACCAAAACCGTTGGTGACAAGTAAATTTATTGGCCATAAAAGAAGCGCCGAAATTAAAACGATCTGGGAAAAGAAAACAAATAGCCTCATGGATTCTTAACGTTCGTAACTAGATGGAATAATGGATTTCCAAAAACATCGTAGACTCCGCCGAGAGATTTTGTTCCTCCAGGGGCATCTTTTATCCAGTTCCAATTTCCCGGAGCTTCTTTTCCTTGAGCTGAAAGGTAAATCCCGTTATTTTTGGTGATGTGATCAATGACATAAGGGCTGATGGCTTCGCCAAAATAAATATGGTTGCCAAACTGGAAACCATTAAATTCAGGATAGATATTATCAACCACCTTGTCTCCGTGAAACATTTTTTGGAAGTCTTTTGGGGGAAGTTTGGTATAAAAAGAGTACATAATTAAGCTAGGCTGTTTCGTATTATTGACAAAGATTTCGTGGTATTTATTTTGAACTGTCGCCAATTGGCCAAAAATTTCTTTATAGCCATAACCCCATTCGTTTGCCGACAGATAACGGTAATGGGCAGAGTAGTAGTACCAATACGATGAAAAAACAAAAAGGGTAAGAATGAGGATGATTCCCCCGGCAAAAAATTTCTGGGGTTTGGACCAGCTGGCTATTAAAAGATCAAAAAACTCAAAGAGGCCAACAGCGCTGAGAATGATGAGTGGGGTGAGCATAATGAAGAGACGAGTAGCATGACTGCCTCCACCAACAGTAAGGCTGGCCGGAAGCGGCGAAATTAGAAGCCAGTAGAGAATAAATTTTGAAGTCTTGGATCTAAAGCTTTTTAACAAAAAATAGAATCCGATCAGGAAAAAGATGGCCAAGGGCCAGAGCAGTTCGCCAAATCTGGCCACAGAGTGTCTAAAGATGGGATCTCCGTGAAGAAAAAGGAACTGCGGCGAGAGAGAAGTAAGATAGTTCTCTCCTATTTTGGATACATAGACAGTGTATTTATTATGAAATAAAGATTCAAAGATATTTTTACTTATCCAAGGCTGAGTGCGATCAATGATGACTTCTTCAACAACTTTTGGGTCATTAAAAACACTAATGAGCTGGAAACGGCCGGCTGCCTGACCAAAAGTTAATTGGTAAAGAAGCGGTAAAGAGAGAATGATGGCCGGGAGAGAAATTTTGAGGAATTTTTTTAGAGATAGGGGGTAGACGATGAGAAGTCCCAAACAAAGTAGGGGGGTAAAAATATTGGCAATTGAATAAGTATAGAGAGTAAGACCGAACAAGATAAAAGCCGAAAGATATCTCTTTTTTAAGTAGAGAATGGTCCCGCCGAGTAAAAGACTGGTGAGTAAGGTGACTTCGAAGGCTGCTCTAGAAAAATGGATATGCCAGGGTGTGAGTGACAGTATCAGAGCGGCCAGATGTCCCAAATTAAAATTAAATTTCTTAATTTTAAAAACCTTATCTGGGAATAAGATGCTAGTCAGTAAATACAATAAATAGACGTTTAAGATTCCCATGAGGGCCGGGAGAAGACGAACACTGAAAGCACTGGGGCCAAGTATTCCCACAAAAGGAGCTGTGACATACATCAATAGAGGGGCCCGCCACTCGGCTAGACTTTGGATGTAAGTGGGTAAGAGGTGTCCCATATAATCCCGGCCGGTAGTGATTAAAGACCAAGCATGGTAGCCAACGTCAACTTCATCGCCAAAAAGGGAGATCGGCAGAGAACTTAACTGGAATAGTCTGAAAAAGGAAGCAACTAATAGAATGAAGATAATTGGTAGATTTATCATATGAAAGGTAACTTCAAACTCGAATAAAGGTTATCCATATGATAGGCGCTCAAAAGGAAATAGTCTATGAAAAAGCGGGTACTCAGACCTGGAGTTAAAAGAAGAAAAACGATAGCGGGGGCCAGATGTCTTTCGTGAACGCGGGTTTGGAAAAAGAAAACGGCAAGAGACCAGATAAAAAGAGCATTAAAAAATTTCATCCGGGAGTATTTGGCGGCCAGGTAAATAAATAACAAGAACAAAATCAGCACCAGAAGAATAATCGAGGCCTGTCTGGCAGATAGAATCCCCAGGCTGACTGAATCGGGAGTAAACGGATAACGAAAAATAAAAAACCAAAGATTCCAGGCCGCGTCGGAAACAACATCTGAAGATCCGGATAGAGTGAAAAAATAATTTTGGAAAGCAAGAAAAGGGTCCAGACCGAAAGGTAAGTAACTAAGAGTAAAAAGACCGAGTCCGGTGAGAGTGCCAAAGAGCCACTGTTTTTGATTTAATTCCTTGAGCCAAACAAAAAGAAAAAGCGGAGCGAACCACAGAGCAGTTTGTTTGGTTAGAACAGCGAAAACAAAAAAGAAAATAGAAAAAAATCTATATTTATTTTGGCCGTATAAAACTTCATAAAGCGATAAAAGCAAGAAGAAGATGGGAATTGATTCTATTTGGCCCCAAACAGAACTGATATAAATAACGGCTGGATTAAATAAATATAAGGAAACTAGAAATAGTGGGTACTTATCGGCCCTTTTAATAAAGATCCGGTAAAGAAGCAGGCCTATCCCCAAATCGGCAAAAATGGCCGGCAACTTGAGAAAGCCCAGCCGCATATTTTCGGAAGAAAAAAGAGGGATGAGAAACGAGGGAAAGATAGATGACAGATTGTTTAAAAAATTAAAAAGCTGATTTAGGCCAATAAGCAGTAAATTGGAAATGGCAAAAAGGAAAATGGTGATTGGCGGATAATTAGAGTCGTTGAAACCCGGAAAATGACGAGCATAAAAACCAATCGGAGAAGAAAGGAAACCGTTTCCCCAAGCAAAATGATTTTTGACATCACCGGAATACTGAGGAAAAAGAAAAAACAGCCGAAGGAAAAAGGCCAATAGTAATAAAAGTAAAAGCGGCTTAGTTTTTTTCATAATCCGCCAGTAACCAGACCAAGACCGCGATAATACCGGCTCTGGCTAGCTGGCTGTATCATTTCCACAAAGTAGGCTGAAGTGGTCAATGAGGGGGGTAGAGATAAATCAGACCGAATAAAGAGCTGAAGATGTAAAGAAGGATCGAAGGAAAAAAGAACGAATAACCAGGCAATAATTAAGCCAAAGTAAAAGAGGTAGTCCGCTTTGGAGATGGAGTAAATAATAAGCCAGGGCATAATCCAGACTAGCCATTGGGGGTGGAAGTGAGAGAAAGCTAAGGTAGAAAGCAAAGAAGCGGCTACGGCGACTGAAAAAGAAAGCTTTTTTTTCCAAACCAAAATGAGAATCAGAGTATAAACGATAAAGAAATAAGGGATATCATGACCGGAGGCGATGGAGATACTAGCATAAGTGCTCTTACCGATTTGTTCGGCGAATAAGGCGTAGTATCGATAGGCGGCAGATCCCAGATAGGGAAGAATTCCAATAAGGTAAACGATTAGACCTGTACCGGCTAAAAGAAGTGATGGAAAGATTTTTTTTCTGGTCACAAAATAATGGAGGGCTAGGACGGGAATCAAAATGAGACCGGCTGGTTTGATCAAAGCTGACAGTGAAATCAAAACAACGGCTAGATAGGGCCGGTCTTTTTGATAATGGTAAAGGCCAGCTGTGATAAAAAGAGCAATGATAATATCCACTTGCCCCATCATGGAACTAACAAAAATAGCTAAAGGATTAAAGGCCCAAAGAATTATGGCCAGATTTTTTTCTTTCTTACCGGAAAAGAATTTAGGTAAGAGCCAAAGAAAAACGAGATCGGCAAGAATCATCGGGTATTTGTAGAGGAGCAAGAGAGGATTAAACCATGAGCTATAGGTGAGTATCCAATTATGATTTTTGATAAGGTCTCCTGTAGCTAAGACGACTCCTCTGAAAGGCAGGTAAAAAACAGAAGGGATTAAGTAGGCCAAAGGTTGATAATTGAAAACAGTGTCTATTTTGGGGGTCAGCATGGTGTCGTAGAAGTTGAACCATTTACCATCCCCGGCGATGGCCTTACCAGCTTGGGCAAAAGCGCCGAGATCAGAATGGTATGTAATTAAAGATAGAAAAAGACGAAGAGCAATGCCGAGGCAGATTGACCATTTAATATATTTTTCCATTTAGAGTTGTTTCTCAATTCATTATATATTTATTTATTGGATATTGATAAAATCGTAAGGTGAAAAAGTATAAGTGGGTTTTTTTAGGACTAATCTTTTTAATCACAATTTTGATCCGGTTTTATAACTTCAGAGAGAATACTTATTTTGGTTTTGACGAAGCAAGAGACGCCTTTGTTTCACAGGCTATCTACAGACAAGGTGACTTCAAACTAATTGGTCCTCCGGCTAATGGGGCCACCGGATTAAATCACGGTGTATTACATTGGTATCTTGTCGGAATTGTTTATCTAATAGGTGGTGGTAGTCCTTATTTTGTTTCGTTGGTGTATCGATTTTTGAATGGGCTGGCTATATTCCCAATTTTTTGGATTACCGATAAGCTAGTTGGGAAACGGGCTGGCTATGTGGCGGCTTTGCTTTTTGCTTTTTCTTTTGAGGCGACGCAGTACGCCATGTATGTCGGCAACCCCAGTTTGGCTATATTTTCTTGGATTAGCCTGTTTGCAGGAGCCGTCGTAATTTATAAGATGAAAAATAAATTTTGGGGACTACCACTGATGTCTCTCGGGATAACTACCGGAGCGCAATTTGAACTTCCTTTAATAACTCTTGTTTTTGTAGGGCTGGTGATTTTGGGACTCTTGCGACGAGAGGTTAAAAGGGTTAATTTCAAATCTTGGGCGACAGCGGTAATACTGGGTATAGGTATTATCTCACCGTATATTTTAGGGGAACTTAAAAATGGTTTCAGAAGCATAGCGATTATTTTTAAGATGATTGCCTCGGGTCATAATCTATCGAGCACTGAATCGAAATGGGGGGTTTATGTTAAAAGGTGGATTTTGATTTGGCATGATAATTTTTTGCCATTGAACGGGAGAGTTTTGTGGCTCGTGGTAGTTATTATTGCGGGTTTTTGGGTTTTTCATGCATGGAGAAAAATTGAGTATCGCTTGATATTGACTTGGATTTTTGGCGGGGTTTTTGTTTTTATGATTGGAACCAATAATTCTTACTATATTAATGTCGGAATTGGTACGGGTTTAATCATAGGATTAGCCGCTTTTTTGGATAAGATTCTGAATCTAAATAAGTATCTGGGCATTGTCTTGATTTTATTTGCCTTGGCCGGAAACCTGTTCCAAATATATAGTAGAAACAGTGAGGGTCTAAATGAGGATATAAAAGCTCAGCAGTTTATGTTGCTATCAGATGAAATAAGAGTGATTAACCGGATGTATACCTGGGCAGACAAAAAATCCTTTACGATTAGAGTAACCTCTATGCCTTACAGCATCCAAACGGTTTGGGCTTATTTGTTTGATCAATATGGAAAGCCTCATTTCGGCTATTTGCCATATTATGAAACCGGAAATGTGCTCGGTTATCCCGGCTATCTGCCTCAGCCAAAAAGGGGCACCACTTGTGTTCGGTTTTATCTTAGGGAACCTATCGGTGGTATACCGATGACTTTGGTGCAAAAGGACATTAACAACGAAAATTATTTTTCTAATATTGAAAACACTCTTGAAATTGGACATTTTTATCTGGAAAAAAGGATATCCAAGGATAAAAAATGTCTTTCTGATAATTTTCCGTGATAATTAGTCTCTAAACCGTTTACGTCTTAAGATCACTTGCCATTTGTGGCCTAACCAAAGAACGATGTTTAACACAGCCGAATAGACAGGGCCGTAGTAGATTTTGGCTGAGGCAAGAAGAGGACTTTTTAAATGAAAAACGAAATGGCCGCTGGCACCATGGATGTGTTTTACCTTGGCCTGGGGCAGGTAATAAATAGGCAAATCAAATTGATGGAGGCGGCGACAGAATTCGACGTCCTCGTAATAGAGAAAAAATCTTTCGTCTAAACCGCCGACGTAATCAAAGACCGTTTTGGGACCAAAAAAGCGGCCATGACAGCAACTTCTACCTGTGTAGTTTCATCGCCCGGATTATATTTTTTAAAACAGTTTTGACAACCCAGAAAATTATATTTAATGGCATTCCAGATAGTAGGAAACTTGGAACATGACGGTTGGATGCTGCCATCATAATTGAGCAATCGAGGAACGACGGCGCCGATCTTCGGTGTTTTTTTGACAAAGTCTAAAAGAGACTTTAAGGCAGATCCAATTATCCGAGTGTCAGGATTAATAATCAAAATGTAATCCCCTTTTGATTCTTTGATGCCCCGATTAATGGCTTTGGAGAAACCGACATTTTCGGTATTACGAATCACGATTGGTTTCGAACTGTGTTTTTCGGCCAGATCGGCTCCCTTGTCGGCTGGATAATTATCGACCACAATAATTTCTTTACTTATCCCGTCTTTAATTTTCTTAATTGAATCTAAAAAGGGAAGAATGGTGTTTGCCGATTTGTAGCCAACAGTGATAATGGAAAGCTCGGCTTTCATATGGCTTGGGAAACGACCGATAAAACGTTGTGGTCAGAAATAAGAAAATGGCGCTTTAAATGAGGATGGGTACAAAGTCGCCAAAGAGCAGAGAGAATAACTTTAAGATAGCCGGGGTGGCGGAGGGAATGTGTAAAGAGAAAGGTAAAATGCCCTAAAACAAGCTTGAAATCGGTAATGTTCAGCCAGTTAAATAATAATTCATTCCTTTGTCTAATCAAACCAATGTAATGGGGATTTAATTTTTTGGCGGTAGATTCGTGTTCGTGGGTGACAACAGCTCCTGGTTCCCAAATAGTTTTGTAGCCCGATTTCCAAGCACGATAACCAATATCGATATCTTCCCAATAAAATGGCGCGTAAATTTCATCAAAACCGCCAAGGGCGTCCCAGACAGATCTTCTAAAGAGAGCGCTGCCTCCGGAGGCCCAAGGAGAGAGGACGGGCCTTGATTTATCTTTTCCGTGAGTGAACTGTATTTTGCCGCGGCTCCAGGATATATCCGGCCAAGAAGAGCCCTCTTCGTTGAAGGAGACGGCAAAAACTTCCGGATCGGAAAAATAAGGCAACGATTTGGTATCGTAACTTTTGTGTGGGTGGACGTCGTTGTTGATAAGGATAAAGAATTCGGAGTCTGACATACTTATCCCCTGATTGACTGGTTTGGTATAACCAAGGTTAGTCTTATTTCTGACAATCAGGGTTTGCGGATAGTTTTTATTTAGCCAAGAAAGAGTATCATCTTCACTACCATTATCGATGATAATTAGTTTGCCAAGATGCTTCGTATTTTTGACGATATAGGGCAAACTTTTCTCTAATAAATAGCGGCCATTGTAGGAAGGAATGATGACGTCTATTTTAGTGTTTTTGGCCATTGCCTCTAGTATATCAATGTTAGAATGGAACTTGAAAATGAGAAAGATTTTGAGATACTGGCCAATTGCTCTTCTAATAACGATTTCTTGTCTTTATTACTGGAAATTATTTCGAGGAGATGTTCCCTTTCCGGGGGATCTGCTCGTTGGAGCATACTTACCCTGGCTGGAGTACAAATGGGGCAATGTGGTGGGAGTGGCCATCAAAAATACTTTGATTTCCGATATTTTTTCTCAGTTCTTTTTATGGAAAAATGAAATTGCTAGGAATTACCTTCAGGGGCAATGGCCGTTGTGGAATCCATATTCTTATTCAGGCTATCCATTACTAGCTAACTTTAACTCAGGATCTCTCAACCCATTTAATATATTGATGGTACTTTTTGGCTCGATAAATGGTTGGTCGTTGATGGTGGTGACACAGACGATTGGCTCATCTCTGGCCATGTATTTATATTTGAGAATTTGTAAAAAAGAACAACTGTCTTCGGTGATCGCCGCCACTACTTATGCCTTTGGAGGTTTTTCAATTTTATGGTCACAGTTTGTAAATGTAGGTTATGCCATGATCTGGATTCCCTTGGTCTTGGCTTCGATAGAACAGACAAGAATTAAGAAAAATAGTCGGTGGTTGTTGTTTATCTGTCCTTTATTTTTCTTGATCGTTTTGGCAGGACACTTGCAAGCTCTTGTTTATGCCGCGGTCATTACTCTGTTTTACTTTATTTATAGATTGGGGATTAAAACCTGGTCATATAACTTAAGTTTTATTTTGGCGGTAGTTCTGGCAATTGGAATGAGCGCGATTCAACTTTTGCCCACTATTGAACTGATGAATCTTTCGATTAGATTTGCAGATAACTTTACCGTCGGTGTTAATTATGGTTTGCTTCCCTGGCAGAATTTAATTACCTTGATAGCGCCGGACTTTTTTGGTAATCCATCAACGGGCAATTTTTGGGGGTTCTTTGATTACCACGAAACGATGACTTACGTTAGTATTTTAGGTGTTGTCAGTTTCATTTTTGGACTTTTTCATTTTAAGAAATTGGAGCAAGGAAAATTTTTCGTCGTTTTGGCTGTTTTTGCTTTGCTTTTCCAATTTGATACGCCGCTCGGGTTGGCGGTTTATAAATATAAATTTCCGTTTCTATACACCAGTGTAGCTGGTAGAGTTAATATGGTTTTACTCTTATCGGTTTCTGTGTTGGTAGCTGAACTAATTGAAAACGTTCAAAAGTTAAAAATAAAAGAGAAGGTGACCATCTTTTTGCCAGCCGTAATGATGATACTGGCAGCGGGCACACTGGGATATGGTTTTTTGAAATTTAATTGGCAGTTGGGTTGGGTAGATAAAATTTCGGCAGCCAATGTAAACGTATCTATGAGGAATCTGGTTATTCCAACTCTTTTATCTGGTTTGTTATTGATAATAATTACTTTCTCTAACAAAATTAAGATCTGGAAATGGTTAGTGCTGATGATGGTGATGGTTGATTTATTTAGATTTGGCTGGAAATACACTCCTTTTGTCCCCAAAACTTATGTCTATCCAATGACTGACGTTATTTCTTTTATTAAAAAAGATAAAAGTGTTTTTAGAATCGAAAAAGAATTGGGTGAAATACTGCCACAAAATACCTGGACAGCTTATCAATTAATGAGTCCTTCTGGCTACGATCCGATGGCCATAGCAGACTATACCAGAGCCTTTAGCCATGATCTTAATCACGTAGAACATCCAGGGGTGACCCGATTTAACGAAATAAATACTTATGACGCAGTGGCTTTAGGTAAATACAATGTTAAGTACTTGCTTGCGATCAAACGAGATAAATTGGCTAAGCTGGGTGGAGAGAATCTAAACCAAGCAATTGATCAAAATGAATGGAAAAAGGTTTATGAGACGAAGGACGTGGCCGTTCTGGAAAATGCGGAATTCAGAGAACGAGCAAGAATAATTGATAAAAACGGAGAGGGGGTTAAGGGATCTGTGAGTATGGTGAGCTACACAAATAACAAAGTGGTGATTGATTTTAAAAATACAGATGGGGATAGATTACTGCTAACTGACACTTATTACCCTGGGTGGGAGGCAAAATTAAATGGCTTGCCCGTAAATATTGGTAATGAAGTTGTTCCTTTCAGAACGATAAATATCAAGGGCCTATCAGGAGGTCAAGTTGTTTTTGAATATAAACCGAGGTCTTTTTACTTTGGCTTATGGATCAGTTCGGCAAGTTTGGTTATTTGGCTCTGTTGGTTTTTGCGGGGCAGGAGACGAGTTTGACAACAGATAAACTGGAAACAATTTTGGTAGCGGACACTTCACAGAGACTGGCGAAGTTTCCCCGCCAGGCAAACAATCTGTCTTGGTGATCGTTATCGGCTTGGATAATAAGGAAGATAGGCATGTTCGTAGCTGAGGTATTTCTCTTAGTCCAAAAAAGATCATTGTCTTTGATGTATTCTGGCTGATGGGGTAGATAGGCGATATCGGCAGGTTGATAGCCAAATTCTTTTGTTCCATACCACCAAAATAAATATTGATAAGGGTAATCGTAGATTGAAGGTAGATAGCTGTAGACCTTAAATGGCTGACCATCTGCCTGACTGTAAACCCAATCGATTGCCCTGAGTTCATTTGCCATATTACTGGGGTCACTTGACGGCTTTAAGGCGTATCTTGCGAGATAATCCGTATGAGCAAGAAGAGTGTGATAAAAACTATAAATAATAAAAAGCCAGACAAAAAAAGGACCGAGACGACTTTGATGATAAAGATTACTCAAAACACCAGACAAAAGGAAAATAACGGAAATGGAGAGACTTAAGACATACCAGCCTTTAACATGTTGGGGAAAACACAAATAAAACAAGCCAGCAAAAACCAAGAAATGGAATGAAATAGAGATCATGTCTTTTTCAGTTTTGGAATTTTTGGAACTAAAAGTGTAGTAAATTGCCAGCAAGAAAACTACTAAAAAAATAGGCCCAAGCATCTCGAAATTAATGTGGTTGCTTTCCCTTAAGGCTTTGAAAAATAGTTCCTGACGTTCGCTTAGTTTACTTAAAAAAGTTAACTTCTCACCCAAAACATCAGACTTTCCAGATAGGCCAGCAATCAGGGTTTTGGTCATTAAAAACTGATGGCGAAATTCAAAGAGTATTTGCGGTAAAAGAGTGACAGCGAAGGCGAGAGTTATTTTCAGAAGATCTATAAAAGAGAATTTTTTAAAGAAACAAATTAGAAGGGCAAAGGGGATAAAAAGTAGACCAAAAGCGGCCTCGATTTGCAGAGAAAAACCAGCGATGAGACCCAAAGTGATTAACCGTAAATTGTTTTTGTGCCAAACAGTATCAAAAAGACAGCCAAAAAATAAGATGGTAAAAATGGGCATAGCGTTGGCATTCCAAAAATAGCGGCCGGTATAAAAACCAACCGGAGACAGCAAAAGAAGGATACCGGTGAGGTTAGCTAAGGAAAGACTTTTCTTTTTGAGGACATACCAAATAAATAAAACGGCGATCTGAAACCAAACAATTTGCCAAATAACAATGGCCGCTGGATCTCCTTTGAAAAGGACAAAGGGAACCGTGATGAAGTAATAATAGAATGGCCCCAAAAGGACACCGTTAATGCTGGTTGTCGGGCCTACCAAGCGGGGAATATGGGTGACCACCATCTGACGAACATCAAGGAGGTCCCTGCCCTGATCGGGGGTAAGGGCGAAATTATTTCCCCAAATAGCAATGATTTTGATGAGAGAACTCAAAATAAGAGCCAGAACAAAGAGGTAAGTCATTACTTATAAAAGTTTTTTTATTTTTTTGTAAAAATGAGTGGTGGAAAATAACTTGGCCCGAGCGGTGACTCGATTGGCCATTTTGGTATAAGCAAGAACATCGGTAATTAATCTGACAGTCGCTTGAGAGATTTCTTGGGGAGAAGTGCAAAGGACGCCTGTATCTGCGGTGATAATTTCTTTTTGGCCGCCTTTAGCGATGACCACGGGGATATCACCGGAAGCCATGGCTTCGACAGTGGTCATACCAAAATGTTCCACTTTTTCTGGATCTTCTTTTTCATTAATATCAAAACCGGCCGCATGCCAAAAGAATTTTGACTTGGCATAAAGACTCTTTAATTCATTGAACTGTGGGTTGATGATGAATTCGGCAGGCAATCCTCTGGCCTGATCTTTTAACTTGGTAATGATCTCATCGCTACCTATTAAACCGCCAACCAAAACGAGTCTGTAACCTTTGACTTTTTCCTTTAACTCTCTGAAGGCATCGATCAGGATGTCTTGACGCTTAGAGTGTGATGGTGAATCAAATCGGGCGACAGAAAGAATGATATTTTCTTTTTTTCCGGGCAAGAAACTTTCTGTATCAATGGGCGGGTAAAGGACGAAGCTTTTTTCTTTAGGGAAATGTTTCTCGTGGACATTTCGAGTGAATCGAGAGTTGTAGACAAATTTGCTGATGAACTTAGTTTTTATTTTATTTATCAACTGACTGCCACCGATGTTCTTAAAGGGGACTTGAAAATGAACCAGATTGTTTTTCCCAAAAAGAAAAGGCAAACTACCATCACTAACCCAAAAAATTAAATCGTACTGACTGGTAAAGAAGAATCTCTGAACAATAGAGGTCTTATGGTTACAGAAACGGTAAGCATCTGGATTAAGGGAGAGGGCGGATAAATCAAGACCAAAACGTTTTTCGGCAGCTTCGAGATGTTTTCTACTTGGCCAAGCCATCTCGACGATAAAACCTTCTTTGATAAGTGCCAAAGCAAAAGTGAGGCTGTAACGCTCTCCGCCGCCTAGAGTATCAAGATATGGATCAAAGATTAATGCTTTTTTCATTTTCCCATTCAGTTAATATCTGTTTATCAATATTTTTGTAAGTATCAGCCAGAGAAGGGTTTCTTTGCATTTCCCAGAGGCGCTCATAAGTAACGAATTTACTAAACATTTGATAAATAATTTCGATCCAGCCTTCGGTACCATCCCGCCAAAGTCCTTGCTGAACACAGCGGTACCAAAACTCGGTAAACATAATTCGTATAAACCGCCACCAGGACATTGGTGGATGTCCGGCCGCGAGTAGCATTGTGGCTTCGGTCTTTGACCAAACTAGAGTATTAGGGAGCTTTTCATCGATGTTTTTGTGTGAAAGGTGAACCATTTGTTGTTTTAAAAGGCCAAGACGGCCTTCGATTTTGGGTTGTTCATGAAGCCTACCTTCCCATCTTTTTAGAGCGGCTTTTTTCATTAAACGGAGAACCCGGGGATCACCCCAGTGATCTAAGTGTTTACCAAGGAAAATCTCGTAGCGGCTAATGGTGTAAGCCTCATAGTCAGGATTATCGATCGTAGCTAAAATTTCCTTGGCTAACTTAACCGGAATACGTTCATCTGAGTCAAGATAAAGCAACCAATCGCCTTTAGCGGCTTTGGCGCCGTCGTTACGCCATTTAGAAAAACTACTGCCGGTACTATGAACAATCTTGACACCGAATTTTCGACAGATAGCTAAAGTGCCATCGGTGGAACCAGTGTCAACTACAATAATTTCGTCGGCGAATTGTGAGGTTTTCAAAGCAGGGACAATTTCGTCGGCAACATTATAAGCAAGAATAATGATAGAAAGTTTCATATTATAGTTTTCCGGGAATGGTGACTTTTTTGTTCCAACTACCCCAACCAAAATTATGTGCAAAAAAATCTCTGATAGCGATTTTTTGAGCCGGAGTGCCCATAATTAATTTTTTGATGGCTTCACGAAAAAGAGCAAATTTAGTGCGGAAACTAGCGTAGGTTTGGCCAAAGAGTAGACGGTTTCTGGTTAAAAAATAATCGTTAAGAGGTGAACCAATGCCGGAGCTCTGAGCCACTTTGTGCCAGATTTTGATCTGGGGATCGATCATTAATTTATAGCCGGCTTTTTTGATACGCAGACCCAAATCGGAGTCTTCAAAATAAAGACAGTAACGTTCATCAAAAAGACCGACATTTCGGAGAATATCAGACCGGGTGATAAAAAGACAACCAGTAATGAAATCGGTTTCTATAACCTGACTCCATTGACCGCGATCAACTTCATTGACTCCGATATGGCTAGCATAAACATTATCCCAGTCGTAGCGCCCACCGGCATACCAAATAACTTTACCTAAATCGTCTTTTTGATATTGATCTTCGAACTCGTAACCCTTGGCAAAATAGATTAAACCGCCGACCAAACCGACACGCTGATCGGTGATGGGCGAATTGAGAATCTTTATGATTAAGTCTTGGGGGATGATCGTGTCATTATTGATTAAAACGACGATATCGGCCTGATCTTGGAGAGATCGTTTAAAGCCAATATTATTTCCTGCGGCAAAGCCAACATTGCCAGGACTTTCAAGATAAATAGCATGAGGATATTTGTGGAGGCCTTTTCGGAGGGCATTGGATTTAGAATTGTCCACAACGTAAGTGACGAGTTTGGTTCCAGAGGGCAGTTTGTTTTCTTCTAGCTGAGAAACGACCGATAAGGTATCCTCGTCACTGTGGAAATTGATCGTAATAAAGGCTATTTTCATCTACTTTTATTATATATGTATTATGTAGGGTAGAATAGCAAGATGACTTTGAAAGACAAAAATAAATTTAGTTGGGTTTTTGTTTTCTTAATTATTTTTTTGGCCTTAGTGGTGAGGTTTGTACGGCTGGATAAAGTGCCAGCTAGTCTTTATTATGATGAGATTGACTTGGGTTACCAAGTGAAGAGCTTGCTGACGACTGGAAAAGATTATCGGAATGGCTTGAGCCCTTTTTTCTTTCGTTCATTTAATACAGACAAGACTCCCCTACCGATTTATTTCTCAGCTTTGCCCTCGCTTTTGTTTCAATCTCCAGAGTATCAGGTAAGAGCTGGGGCAGCCTTGGCGGGGGTGGTTTGTGTAATTTTGGGAATGTTACTCACTTATCAACTGACCAAAAAGAAATTCACAAGCATAATTGTCGGTTTAATTTTTGCTTTCTCTCCCTGGCAGATCCAGTTTAGCCGAATGGCTTTTGAGGCAATCTTTATGCTGATGGTTTTTTTAGCTTCGATAACTATTTTTCTTTATTGGCAAGAAACTAAAAAGCGCTGGGCTTTTTACCTGTCGGCAGTGCTTTTGGGACTGAATGTTTATACCTACAGGACGATGAGTTTGTTTGCCCCTCTAACCATAATATTGTTATCTTCTATCTATTTCAAAGATCTTTGGAAAGAGGGGCTAGTACGTTTGGGTATTTGGTTAACGGTGATAGTCATAATGATTTTGCCTTTTTTGTACCCGACGACTATTGGTTCCGCCGATCAAACTAGAATTGATCAGATCTCCATCTTTTCTGATCCGACGATACCGATTAAGGTGCTGCGAAACCGGGAGGTTGGTTCTAATGACTTTGGTAATCCACAAATTGGTAAAAAGGCGGTTTGGTGGACGCCTATCTTTGATAACAAAGTGCTGAGTTATATTACTAGTTTTGGCAATAATTACTATAAAAACTTTTCGACGGACTTTCTATTTCTATCTGGTGATCCGAACGAGCGGCATTCAGTTCATGGTGTTGGTGAACTGCTTTTTGTCGATGTGATTGGTTTAGTGGTTGGTTTGATCTTTGTGGTAAAGAATGTTAAGGATAAAAAATATCAACTGCTTTTGGGTCTTTTATTCTTATCCCCCATTCCCTCAGACTTGACCATAGATGGGGCTAATCACGCTTCAAGATTGATGATGCTGGCTGGGCCGCTACTAATAATAGTGGGCTTGGGATATGCCCATTTAATTAGTTGGTTTACAAAAAATAAAAAATATTGGTTCGGTTTACTAGTACTGGCAATCATCTGGTTAATAGCGGTGGCTTTTTACTTGCAACAATATTTCGTTCATTTTCCCATTGAAAGTGCTCGATCATTTGGCTATGGCTACAAACAAGCAATTCAAAAGATAAATAGCCTTGGAGGCAGTTATAAATCCATCAGATTAACCAGATTAAATGATGAACCAATGCTCTATTATCTTTACTGGTCGACAACTCCACCAAAAGCAGTTCAGGCATATGGATCGGGTTTTGACGAGAACATTCGTAAAAATATGCCACTGGATAGTATTAAACCATTTGACAGAGAAGGACTACCTTGCTCGTTTGATCAAATTAAAAAACTTGACCCAAAGACTATTTATATGCTTGGTTTTGTCGATCTACCACTGGATTTAAGAACAGGTGGTAAAGATAAAGTACCAACCGGTATCAAATTGATTGATATCATTGAATACCCGAATCACGAAGTCGCCTATTATCTAATCACTCGAGATACTAGAAACGGTGTGGCCGTAATGCCCGACAGGGCAGATGCGTGTAAGTAGTGGGGGGGTTATCTATCTGAGAAAGCGGCGCTGGAGTTTGAGAAAGAAAATGGCTACTTGGGACTGAGTGGCTTGGATTTTAACAGTGAGGAACCAGTAATGAATTTCTTTGGCTTTGTTGGCAAATTCTTTTTGCCATAGGGGGGTGAACTGACTAGCTTTAACTGGCTGATGGCCTTCATGTTGCCAAACCTTTAAATAAATCATCATGATGGAAATAAATTGAAGGAAGGCCAAAACAAGACCGTGCAAGCCGTCTTTGTAGCCCTCGCCAGCAAAAAAACGGTTCAGGAACTCACCAATTGGCTTACTAACCAAATCAACAGGATCAAATTTATAGCCAGAGTTAATTAACTCACTGGCCTGTTGGGTGGAGTAGCGAAGTGACCTTTCAAAATACTCATCAATGGTGTTGTAATGAAGATGCTCGATAGCTAAAACCTCCTCTTCTTCCAGATTGAGACCAGTACCGGTGGTAATGGGAACGGAATGAATTTCATTCTGCCACTGCACCACGCCTTTTTTGAAAAAGCGGATATTATAATCTGGCCACCAACGAGAATGTTTCATCCATTGACCGAAAATCAGATTTTTACGAGGAATGCGAACAAAATCGATGTCCTCTTTGTCGGCAATCGAAATTAACTTGGCGGCCAGAGACCGAGGAATGCGTTCATCGGCGTCGACAATCAGGATCCAGTCCCCCAGGGCTTTTTGGATAGCGAAGTTTCGAGCTGGCTCGACGTAACCAACCATTTCGTGATCATAGATCCGATCGGTGAATTGTTTGGCTATCTCTTTGGTGTTGTCGGTTGACTCCATATCGACCACCACAATTTCATCGCAAAAATGAAGCGCTTTAAGGCAACCCTCAAGATTTTTTTCTTCGTTTCGAGTATTGATGACCGCAGAGATTTTTATTTTGGCCATGTTAGTTAAATTTATATATGTTTATCTCTCCAGAGTCAAAAATCTTTTTTAGACGTAGATCTGCAGGAGCTAATTTAATTTTCTGAAGAGGTGTTTCATAAACATATTGGATGTGATTACTTTTAAGAAAATCGATCCCCCATTGTTTATCAGTGGTGTTATAAAACCGCTGAATTAACTTTAGTCTCTCGGTATAATTAAAACCAGTAATGTCTAGATTGATTGTATCGGCAAGGAACTCGGGTTGACCGGAGAGAGCAGAGATATAAGCAGTCGAGACATAAGCGTAGAGGGGCTTGGGGGTAGCGATTAGCCGAGCGTTAGGGCTAAACAGAGGAGATAAGACGATTCCTTTTGGTTCATCGCGGAGTTTTTCTAAAGCGGACATTTCGGTAAAACTGATTCGAGAAGCAGAAAAGAAACCAAAATAGTCCTTGAGGGTGCCGATACTGGTAGCGATAGCGAGGAAAAGAAAAATAGCCAAGAGAGGATATCTTAAATTGGATATTGTTTTGGCAGTCACCAGGCCTAGAAAGAAAAGTGAGTAATACATAAATTGAATCGTATTCCAGGGATTGACGGATTGAACAAAAAGAAGTGGAAGTAATAGGCCGGCCCAGATAATTATTTTTACTAGGGAATATGAAGAACTTTCGATTTTGGTTTTGTTTAGACCGACTAGACCGACAATGCGAAGACCAAGGTTGCCTAGCAAGAAGACGACTGTCGCAAAAAGATTAAGGCCGATGAGCTTGACGATATTTCCCGAGGCTTCGTAGGCTTGCCAGGCGGAAACAAATCTTGGCCAGTAAAAGCGATCGTAAGAAGCAAATAAACTTCGGGGAAACCAGAGAGGAGAAAACTGGAAAGGCGAACCGCCATGGAGAGTGGTGAAGGGTAAAGAAATCAAGATGCCGATAATCAAGACACCGGCAAAGATCTTGAAACGACGATTCAGGAGTAGAGCTAGCAGTAACAAAATAAAGGCGTAGATTTTTGTCTGGGCCAAGAGACCGCCGAGGAGGGAGAGCAGTAAAATGTTTGATTTATATAGATTCCGGATCGAGTCCGGAATGACAGGAACGTTTTCTTTTTTATTAAATAGAATTAAGAATAGTAGAAGAAGAATTAGGGAGAGGACGAAGGGCGGATTAAGAAAAAGGGAAGCGGACTGATTGGACCAGAAGGCCGATTCGCCAGCAAAGACATCTTGACCGTTAAGGAGTTTGGGCAGAAAACCAAAAGAGCCAGCTAAAAAGACTAGAATAAAACCAAGTATTTTTTCCCGGAGGGTGTATTGCCAGTTACTCATTAATTTATTTAAGAGAAAAGTAATGAGTACGCCGGCGACAATAGGGAAAAATTGAAAATAAAATAAAAGAGACGAGAAACCAAATAATCTGACGGAAAGGCCGGCTAAGTAATCGAAGATGAAGTGATAGTTGGCTAATTTGACCGCTGACAATTGGGGATGATCGAGATTAAAAGGACTGCCGGCAAATTTTTCGATCAAGGAAAGATGGAAAACAGCATCATGGCCGTTGGGGCCCCAAAAACCCAAACCAAAAGGGTAGGTTAGACCGCTGCGAAAGACAGTTAAGCCGATAAGCAACGAGAGAAAGAAACCAACTAAAAGCGCAAATGGCGGTTTTTGTTTTAAATCCCTCTCGGCTTTGCCGTTTCTCCCTTTGACAAGGGAGACTAATATTAAAATCTTAAAATCATAATAGTTAGCCATAAAATCCAAGTGGGGCGGTTGGTATTTTGGAAAGGGGTGTGAGGGTCTGTTTGCCAAGTGGTGGTGTTTCGGGAAGAAGTAATTTGGAGGTCGGGAGATTTAACGGGAGGGGCAAGGAAACCGGCCAAAATAATTTTTTGGGGGTCTAGGATAAGAGTTTTACCTTTTTCGGTGAAGGCAATTTGCCAGAGATCCCATTGTTTGGAATGGATGATTGAGGCCTGCTCTAGATCGATATCGAGAACCATTTCGGTACCTGGATACTTGACCGAATCAATGACGGCGGGAACTTCGCGGAAGAGGTCAGTATTTTGATTGGGGGTAACAAAATTATCTTCGTAGATGTGACGATTATAAACACGAAAATCGATGATCTTGGTTTGGCCATTTTCGGATTTTAAACCGAGGCGATAAAAAGGGCTTTGGTACCAGTAGACATGGCCTGGACTTTGACCGAGGGGGTCTACTGTTTGATAGAAGTAAGCGGGGGTACTTTCAGGGAAGCGGCCCTTGAACCAGTCACCAAAATCGGCCAAAGAAATGGGGTGAAGATTATATTTGCCTTTATCAATTTGCAGGGAATTGTAGATGTTTTTTATTTCCTTTTTGTATTGGGTAAGATTGTAATCATTCTCTAAGCCAATATTGAGATAAGTAAATTCATTGAAACTTTTTTGACTATAGAGATCAACCAGTTGATGAAAATATTTGGTATCTAAATTAAGTCCTAAATAATCATTTAATTGGACCGAATATAAAGATGATTGGCCCGAGCCATAAAAATTAAAGAGATCTCTTTGAGCCCAGCGAACCATGGCCAGATTAATGCGATTGCCGGCGCTACTGGCGGGAACTAAGGAGTTGTTTTTGTCTGGAAAATAGGGACTGCCAAGATACCCTCCCCAAAGGCGGTAGTGATCCATGGAGTATTGATCGTCGCAGTTCATGGCGGTGAGAACGGAGTATTTAGTTTGCAAATACTCGAGGGAGTAACTATCTAGATCCCAGGCCGAAACAGATTTAGGATAAAAACCAAAACGGGTAAAGAAAGTTTGCATGTAAGTATCAATCAGTTTCTTTCGATCATCGATGGTATAGCCAGAGAGAAAGATTCGATTAGAGGTGACATCCGCGGCAGTAGTTAAACTGGGAGTAATTTCTAAGAAAGCCCCTAAGGATTGATTCTTATCTACCTCTATTAGGTTGTGGAAAAAAGCGGACATGGTCGCATCACTGACCGCATCAAAACGAAGCAGCCAAGTGACAGGCAAAGCGGAAGGGGTAGACTGCTCATATTGGAACTTGGGTAGATCCAAAGGAGTTTGGCGCGGATTTGACCAGTTTTCGGGACCACGGACAGGGTTGGCAATGGTGACAAAGGTCTCGGCCTTGAAAGCCAAGGCTTGATCAGTAAAAATAAAAAATAGAAATAAGGAGGTAATGAGGAAAAATTTCTTAAGCATGTTTTATCTTAAAGTAATTAAAGGTAGTCGTAAAAAAGGATTTTCCCTCGATGAATAAAATTGATAAAAGAAAAATTAAAACGGATAGCGTTCCAACTGAAATGACTGAGACAAATGAATTAATAAAACGCGTAGAAAAAAAGAGGAAGGCAGACATCAGAGTGGTGGCAATAAGGGGTGTTTTGAGAATGGTATAGAGATTGAAGGTAACGTATTTGCGCGCCAGAAGGATGGTGACAAAGGAAGAGGTGGCAATAATGCCGGTGGCGTAAGCAACTCCCAGATAACCGAAGCGAAGTGAAAGGAAAGGCATGGTGAGCCAGGTAAGACCAGTCCACATTAACATTAGTTTGAAAGTAGATTTGATATGGCCGGTGGCATTGAGGAGGTTGGTGAGACTGGTGGAAATACTAGCCCAAGCAGAATTGTAAAGATAAATGTAAAGAGGGATGATGGCAGGAAGCCATTTGAGATAGCGGGGAATAAGGTGGATTAAGGGCAAAGCCATAAAACCCATACCAGCTAGAATGGGGAAGGCGGCCAAACACATATACTTCAAACTAATTTCGACGGCATGGATTAATTTTTCTTTGTCGTGCTGGAGTCTGGCAAAAGTAGGAAAGGAAACTTTAGTCAAATTGTCCATGATGATTCTGAGAGGCAGCCCCGCCCCCAGCCAATATAGCCTAAACCTTCAGTACCAATAATTCTGGTCAGAATAATGGTCATGCCGTCATCTTTGAGAACGGCCAAAAAAGTATTGGCTTGGTAAGGGATACCGAAACGAAGTAAGTGGTGAAGTGAGTCTTTGTAAATGCCAAATCTAGGTTTCCAAGGATAAACAAGATACATGGCCACTAGCCCAACAACTCCACGACTGAGAACGGCCAGAGTAAAAGAAGTCACACCCATTCCTTTCCAAGCGCAAACGACGGCGACGAGATTGAAAGTCAAAGTCTCTAGAACTTGGGGAAGAATTAATTTACTAAATTTGATTTCTCTCTCCAGCATGATCGAAGGAATGGTTTTGAGGGAACTAAGAAAAAGAGAAATACCCATGGCGTAAAGAAGATATAAACCACTTTGGTCGATATGATATTGCTGTCGAATGAACGGGCTGATAGCAAAGAGAATAATCAGTAAAGAAATAACTAATATTTGCTGGACGGTAAAAGTGGTCGAAAGATCTTCTTTGGTAATATTTTCTTTTTTTTGAATGAGAGCAGCGGCCAAACCAACATCAGAAAAATAAGCCAGAAAATTGACCACCGAGGAGACCAAATAAAAAATACCATAAGTGTTGGGATCAAGAAAAATAGTGAGGGCAAGAGTGGCAACAAAAGAAATGATTTGGATAATAAAAGTACGTGAAATAAGGGCCATCACACCAGATACAGAACGCCGTTTAACTTCTTGAAACTCGATTGTGGGTAAACTATCAGGAGGTGTGTTTTCGAGCATCGTAAGTAAGTTTTAATAATAAAACGAGAGAAAATAAACTAATCAGATCGGAAACTAATCTGACGGTGGTGTAACCAATGTGAGCTTCAACAAAATGGACTCCCTGGCTAACGGGAACAAGGACACGGCCTAGATCGGCATCGGGGGTGGTGGTGACTTTTTGACCATCAACTTTGGTGACTAGTCCGGGAAAAGTATATAAAGGGAGCATAATCTGGGCAGAGAGAGAGGAAACGTTGGCATCAAACTTCATCCAGTTGGTACCGGCACGGAAATTCTCTATGCCTCCTTGGCCTTTAAAATACTGAGGAATAGTAAAGGCCGGAGCTCCAGGTGGCTTGGGAGCGGATCGAGGTAAGTAATCAAAAATGCCTCCGGTGACTTGATTTTCCCATTGCAAGCCAGAGAGCTTTTCTTCGATGGTGACTCTGGTGTGTCTTTCAACATGGAAAAAAGGAATATTCCAGTAAATAACGAAGACGATAGTTAAAATAAATAAAACAGTCTTCACTATGTAGGGTAGTCGAACGGTGGCTAGGTATCCGGCGGCGAAAGAAAAGAAAAAGACAATCAAAGCGACCAAGCGCCAGGGAAACTGAGCAAATTGAAGAAGCTGGATGTGCTGCCAGATAGGAGTGGACTTACCATGACTCAAAAAAGCGTAGACCAAACCAAAAAAAGTGGTCATCAAAATCATCAGGGAAAGCGTTGATTGTTTTTTTATTCTTAGTAAGGCGAAGAGACTGGCAATGCCGGCACCAATCCATTGAACTTGACCAACGGAAAAGGACATACCATCTTCTGGGCCCCAGGTAGAACCGCCGTAACCCCAAAAACGGGAAAAGAAAAGCTGATTTAAATCGGCGAAGTGGGCCAAAAAATTAAAATAGCCCACGGTCATGGAATCGACATGAACATATTTTTGCTCTAAGACAACCGGAATAAAAAAGAAAGCGGCTAAACCAATGCCGAGAAGGCCAGACAAGAAGAGATTTTTAATAGGCCGGAGATCCCATTGGCGCCACATCCAAAAGAGAGCCCAGATAAGGGCAGAAGGGGCAAACACCAGAGTCATGACGTTGTGTGAAGTAAGCTGGAGAGCCAAAGCCGTACCAAGAAGAAGAATATTTTTTCGTGATTGTTTTTCGGTAATCAGACGATAAATATAAAGAAGAACAAAAGGAAACCAAACCATGCCCCAAGCCTCGTTCATGGCCCCGCGAACATAAATATCAACGGAATGGTAGGGGGCATAAACATAAAAAACAGCAGAAAGAAAACCGCCCCATTTACCAAAAAACTCCTTGGCTAGATAAAACATTCCCAGACCAGAAAGAATGAAAGCTAAAGCAAACATAATTTTGACTGGCCAAAAGTAACCAATGCCCAAGAGAGCCATAAATTCCATGGGGTAATAGGGCATCGGAGGGTAAAATTCCATCAAAGGGTAGCCATAACCAAAACCGGCATCGGGGACCCAACGGCAAGGAAATTGACCATCATGAAGACATTTATCGACTTGATAGAGGCGAAAAACTTGAAGATCATCATGCATGGGGAA
>WNFL01196433.1_pt3 | contig 30908 bp, 19 predicted proteins | sample 5400361 | NCBI WGS metagenome assembly WNFL01 (sample SAMN13153351, study PRJNA577476) | soil metagenome | isolation source: 40 cm soil on Douglas fir-dominated hillslope | place: USA:California | collected 2013-09-17
CGAGTCGCAGACGCCACGCTCTATCGCCGGGGGGAGGTCATCACCGCCTGGGCGCGCGCCCTCTCGGTTGGCCTGGCCCTGGTCGGGCTCTTCCTGCTCTGGGGCAGCCCAAGGACCCACGCCGGTCCCGCCCTCCTCAATGGCTGCGCCTACGTCGTCTTTGCGCTCTGGGCCCGCGCCTGGGTGAAGCGGCATCCCCAGTCCCGGGGCCGGCTCAAGGTGGTCCACAACGTGGTGGATGCGGTCGCCGTGGGGGTGGGGGCCGCCTTTTCGGGGGGGCTGGAGAGCCCGATCTGGCTTCTTTTCTACGCCCACGTCGTGGCGGTGTCGGTGCGGGGGGGCCTCGGCTACGCCATGGCCATGGGCACCCTCGACGCCTTGCTCGTGGCCGGGCTCGCCGTCATGACCCCCTCCCATCCGGAAGGGATCCTTCACGTGCTGGCGCTTCTCTTCTGCGCGTTCACGGGGGGCACCACGAGCTCCTACCTGCACAAGACCCAGCGCCGGCTGTTCGAAGCGAACCGCGAGCTCCACGGGACCAACGAACAGCTCAAGGAGACGGCCGCCCTGGCCCGGCGCATGGAGGACGAGGCCCGCGAGCACCTCCACCGCGAGAAGAAGGCCTACCAGCGGCTGGAGGAGCTGGACCGCCTGCGCAGCCAGTACCTCAACAACGTGAGCCACGAGTTCCGGACGCCGCTCACGGTGATCCGGGGGTACGGCGAGCACCTGATGAACGAGGGCCCCCCGGCCGACGGCTCGCTCCCCGACGTGATGCGGGTGATCGTGGAGAGCTGCGACCAGATCATCGACATGGTGGACACCCTGATCGAGGTGAGCCGGATCGAGCAGGAGGGCGAGCGCTCCCTCGAGGTGCGGCTCCTCGACCTTCGGGACCTCGTGCGAAGCTCGGTGGACCCGCTGCGCATGCAGGCGGCCAAGAAGGGAGTGGAGCTGACCCTGGAAATGCCCCCGAGTCCCTTGAGCATCCGGGGCGATCCGTCGCTCCTCGACCATCTGATCCGGAAGCTCGTGGACAATGCCGTGAAGTACAGCCTTTCGGGGGGCACGGTGGTGGTGCGGGGGCGAGCCGATCCGGAAATGGGGACTCTCGAGGTGGAGGACTCCGGGATCGGGATCGCGCCCGAGCACATCCCGAGGATCTTCGACAAGTTCTACATGGTGGACGGGGGCCTCGCCCGGCGGCGCCGGGGGGCGGGAGTGGGCCTCTACATGGCCCGGGAGATCGTCCGCCTTCACAAGGGGGAGATCGAGGTTCGCAGCCGGCCGGGGGAGGGCACGGTGTTCTCGGTGAGGCTGCCGCGCGGGATCTCGGTGCCCCGGGCCCCGGAAGCGCACGTGTGACCCTTCGGTCCTTCACCCTGCCGGCGGCCGCGCTGTTGCTGGCCGGCACGGTTGCGCCGCAGACGAAGCCGGGCCCCGGCCCGGTGACGGCCGCGTTCCCAGCCGATGCGACCGCCCTCCTCGACCGGCTCGAGGCCGCGTGGGGGGCCAAGGACCGTGCGGGCTACCTGGCGCTCTGGGAGTTCGGCAGCCCCGAGGAGCGCCAGGAGGAGGCCGATGCCATCGGGGCGGTGTTCGATTCCGAAGACACCCGCCTCACCCTCCAGCGGCCCTCGCCGGCGGCGACGGGGGCGGCCCGGTTCGGGGCCATTGCCCAGGTGTTCACGGCCACGGAGCCGCGGGGCCGCGTGCAGGAGTGGCGTTTCCGATTCGAGAACCGCAGCGGACGCTTCGCCCTCGTGGGACGCGACGAGATCGGACAGGTGGACGGCCTCGTCCATCTCTCGCTCGACCCCAAGGGATTCCGAGCGGACGGTCTCGTGATCCGGCTCGAGGACTTCGAGCTGCGAATGGAGCGGGGAGCGCTCTTCACCTCGCCGCCCGAGCTCGGGCCCACCGTCCTCGTCTTCGTGGGAGACGGCCAGGTGCGGGTCTCTCCCCGGCCTCCCGCCGAGCGCGAGCAGCTCCGCCAGTTCTGCGGCCAGCCCGAGCTCGTGGACGGGGTGAGCGCGGCCTTCCTCCGCCTGCATCCGGCGGACCTCCACAAGATCCTCGTCCCGACCCGGCTGGTCCCCGATCCCGGAGCGGCGCGGCGCTTCCCGGCCGCCCAGCGCTTCTACAGCGCACAGGCAGAGAAGGCGTTCGTGCTGGACACGGCGCTGCCCCGCTCGCCGTGGTGGCTGCTGCCTTCATTGGGCGACGCGGTGGTGACCTTCCAGACCGCCCGTCGGGGGACGCTGACCTTCGGGGTCGCAGGCTCCGATCCCGAGGACCTGACCCTCTTCGACCGCCGGAAGCGCCTGCAGATCTGCATGTACCCCTCGGGAGGGCGCACCACCCGCTACAACGAGGACGACACGCGCACGGTGGACGTGGTCGCCCACGACCTGCGCGCGCGCTTCGACCCCGGCACCCTCGCGGTTTCCGGCGAGGACACGCTCCGCCTGCGGCTGCTGAGCCCCACCTCCACCGTGCGCCTGCGCCTGCACGACTCCTTCCGCGTGATCGCGGTGACGTCCGCCCAGGGGGGCAGCCATCTGTTCTTTCGCGTGCGTGACCAGGCGAGTCTCGTCATCTCGTTGGGGCCCTTCGCAGGGACGGTGGGAGAGGTCTCCCTCACCGTCCGCTACGCGGGGATCCACGATCCGGCGCCCATCGACCAGGAGCTGCTCCAGGTGCAACCCGCGGTCGCGGGGACCGGAGAGGAGGATGTCCTCCTCGAGAAGGCGCCGGTGTACACCAACCGCACGGCCTGGTACCCGCGGGGCGACCACGACGATCACGCCAAGGCGCGCTTGCGCTTCGATGCGCCGGCGGGCTACCTCGTGGTTTCGGGGGGCGAGCTGGTCCGCCAGGGGACGGAAGGCGGGCGCTCGGTCACGGAGTACCGCCAGGACGAGCCGGGCAAGTACATCACGGCGGCGGTGGGCCGCTTCTCCGACGTCGGCCTGCGGCAGGAGGGCCGCCTGGCGGTGCGCGGCTTCGCCCTGCCTCGCACCCGCGATGAGACCCAGCGCCTGATGCTCTCTTCCGAGAAGATCCTGGCCTTCCTCAGCGAGCGGTTCGGCCCCTGTCCCTACTCCTTCCTGAACCTCGTGGTGCTCGAGGGCGTGACTCCCGGCGGGCACAGTCCGCCGGGAATGATCATCATCCAGCGGCGCCCCCCGCTGCTCGTGGGACACAGCCTCCGGGACGATCCCGCGAGCTTCTCCGACGTGCCCGGGTTCTTCCTGGCCCACGAGCTGACGCACCAGTGGTGGGGTCAGGGTGTCTCACCCCAGAACTACCGCGAGCGGTGGATGGCCGAGGCCTGGGCGCAGTACGCGGCCGCCCTCTGGGTGCAGAAGAGCAGCGGCGAAGGAGCGTTTCGGGCCATCCTCGACCGCTTCGCCGCCTGGTCGTGGCGCCACACCGCGGCCGGCCCCATCAACCTCGGCCACCGCCTCGGCCACCTCAGGGGCGACCCTCAGATCTATCGGGCGATCGTCTACGACAAGGGGGCCTACGTCCTCCACATGCTGCGCGCGATCGTGGGGGACGAGGCGTTCTCGAAGGCCAGCCGCGAATTCCTGGAGAAGCACCGCTTCGGGAAGGCGGGGACCGACGACCTGCGCGAGGCGCTGGAAGAGGCGAGTGGAAAGGACCTGTCGCGCTACTTCGAGAGCTGGATCTTCGGAACGGCCCTGCCGGTGCTCCGCTACACGACCCGCACGCAAGCGGCGGCGAGCGGCTACCTCACCCTGATCGAGGTGCGGCCCCGCGACCTGCCGGGGCCCGTGCCCCTCCAGATCGTGGTGACGACGGCCGGCGGCCGCCAGGAAAGCACGGTCTCGCTCCCGCCCGAAGGAGGCCGCTTCACCGTGGCCACTGGCGAGGCCCCGCGGAAGGTCGAGATCAACGACGACCGGACGTTGCTCGCCCGGGTCGTGCGGGGATTGTGAGCGCGAACCGCCTCAGCGATATCCGTTCCGCTGGCCCTCTGCCTCGAGGTCGGCGACGGTCTGCTGGGCGGCCAGGAGCTCCCTCTGGGTCTTCTCGAGATTGGTCTGGGCCGATGCCCGGCGGGGAGTGTAGACCCCGCCGCTCATGTCGTTGAGATCGGACTGCAGGGCCTTGATCAGGTCCTGATAGACGCCGACCTGCTTCCGCGCCAGGTCGAGCTTCTGGCGCCAGGCGGCCGTCTGCTCGGCCTTGATCTGTTCCGGGCTCTTCTCGTCCGTGGCCTTGCCCGCGGGCTTGGCGCCGGCATTGGCATCCTGTCCGGGAGTCGCCCCGGTGGTGGAGGCGCCGGTGTCGGTCGCGGCCGGGGAAGCCACGTTCCCCCCCGCCTTGCGCAGCTCTTCCTCGGTGATGACCTTGGCCGAGCTGTGGGGCTTGCCCTTGCGCTTCTCCCGTTCGCGAGCGGCCGCATCGGCGAGGCCCTGCGCGGCCGCGACGGACCCGGTCAGGATCACGGCCGCTGCCCCGAGGCTCACGGCTTGCCGCCCGGGCCGGACTCAGCGCAGGTTCCCCAGGATACGCAGCAGCTCCAGGGCCTTACGGTTCTTGGGATCGACGGCCAGGAGCCGCTCGATGGCCGCCCGGGCCTTGTCGTGCTCGCTGCCCACGAAGAGGTCGAGGGCGGCCGTGGTGAGCGACTCGATCTCGGCCTGCCGGGGATGGCGGGCTCGAGGGAGGGACGGAGAAGGGTCCTGGACGGGCTCGCGGACGGCCTGGCTCGGCTCTTCACGGGAGGGGGGCGGGGACGGCCCCAGGCCACTGGCCCGGGCCGTCTCCTCGTCGAGGTAGACCTGAAGCTGGAGATCCCGCGGGCTCCACGGAGCGACCCTCTCGACCTTCTCTGCGATTCGGGACGCGAGCTCCATCTCCCCGTCGGCCGCATAGGAAAGGGCTACGCCCACGAGCTGCTCCACCTCGCGGTTCTGGATCACCGCCTCGATCTCGGAAGCGGAGCGCCGAGCCAGCTCGTCCTCGGGATCGGCGTCGAGCAACTTCCCGCAGATCTCGAGGGCGCGCTCCAACCGGTCCTCGGCGCGAGCGCGAGTCAGCTCGGTATGGAGGTCCTCGCGCTTGACCGCGACCGGGTCGGTGGGAGCGGCCGGAGGGACAACCTTGGCCGGCGGCGGCGCCTCCGCGGGGACCGGAGCCAAAGGCGCCTTCATCCGGCGGGCCGATTCCCGCACGAGGGCGACCAGGTCGTCGTGAAGGGCCTCGAAGGACGAGTAGCGGTCGCGTGGCTCGCGGGCGAGCGACTTGAGGATGATGGCTTCGAAGCCGGGGGAGAACGCGGTGCGGGGCAGCGCGTCGGGGTCGGGCCGGCCCCGCGTGATGTGCAGGAGCACGGTCGTGAAATCGTCGCCGGGGAAAGCCCTCCGGCGGGCGGCCAGCTCGTACACGATGGCTCCGGCCGCGAAGATGTCGGCCCGCGAGTCGGCCCGACGGCTCTCCACCTGCTCCGGCGCGCGATAGTGCACGCCACCCACCGCGGGTCCGCTTCCCGCCCGCTCGATGGACTTGAGATGCGCGAATCCGAAGTCGAGGAGCTTGACCTCGCCCGCCGGGGTGACGCGCACGTCGGTTGGCTTGAGGTCGAGGTGGAGCAAGCCGCTGCGATGGGCGTAGGCCAGTCCCTCCGCGATCTGCCGCCAGACGTCGAGGACCCACTCGATGGGGAACGGCCGGCCGCTGCGCGTCACCTGGCCGAGGTCGACCCCTGGGACGTGCTCGGTGGCCACGAAAGGCTGTCCCTCGTGCTCGCCGACCTGCAGCACCGCCGCGATGTTGGGGTGGCCGAGTACGGCCGACGCCTGGGCGTCGCGTTGCAGGCGCGCGCGCAGCGCGGGGGTATCCCGCATGGGCTGGGTCACGAGCTTCAGGGCGAGGACGGCCTGCCGCACGGGGTCCCATGCCTCGTAGACGACGCCGGTCGTGCCGCGGCCAAGGAGCCGCCGGACCTCATATGGACCGATCGTCTTCACCCACGCTCCAGAATCCACCGCCGCCTTGGCAGCGGCCGCCCGAAGGATACTATTCCAGAATGGTCGTGGGCCTCGGGGTCGACCTGGTCGAGCTGCCGCGCGTGGCCGCGTCCCTGGCGCGCTGGGGCGAGCGCCTCGTGGCCAAGCTGATGGACGCCGAGGAAGCGGCCCGCCTGCCGGCCGCCCCCGGAGAGCGCGCGCGGGCCCTCGCCCTCGCGATCGCGGGCAAGGAAGCGGCCAGCAAGGCCCTCGGCACCGGCTGGAGCCGCGGGGTGCGCTGGCGCGACGTCGTGGTGGCCCTCGGGGAGACTCCGGCCGTGGAGCTGCGCGCCCGCGCCGCCGAAGTCGCGCGCCGCCGTGGCTCGGCGGGCCGCACCCGGGTCACCCTCGAGGTGCGCGACGGCGTCCTCGCCGTGGGCGAGGTCTGGCTGCTCACGTGATCCCGAGGAGCGCGGCCCGCCCGTGATCCTGCCCAGCGAGGCCTGGCGGCGAAACCAGTACGTGATGGTGGCCACGGTCTTCGTGGTCTTCACCGGCTTCGCCTTCGTCCTCCCCTTCCTTCCCCTCTACGTCCGCGAGCTCGGGGTCGAGGACGAGGAGCGGGCCGCCCTGTGGGCGGGGGCGCTGATCGGCATCGCCCCCCTCCTCGCGGGCTTCCTGGCGCCGGTCTGGGGCCGCCTGGCCGACCGCTACGGTCAGAAGGGGATCGCGGTGAAGGCGCTGGTGGCCTACGTGATCCTGCTCGTCGCCAGCGGAGCGGTGACCAGCGTCGTCCAGCTGCTGGCGCTCCGGATCGGGGTCGGGCTCTTCGGAGGGATCGGGCCCCTCGGCCTCGCCATGGCCACTTCGCTCGCCCCCCGCGAGGAAATCGGCAAGGCGGTGGGGATGATCCAGGCCGCGCAGATCCTCTCGGCGGCCATCGGGCCCTTCGCGGGCGGCTTCCTGGCCGACCACATCGGCATCCGCCGCACGTTCGTGGTCACCGCCGGCCTCTGTGCGATCGCCCTCGTCCTCGTGCTGCGGTTCTATGTGGAGGCGCCGCGAGCCCCGGCCGACGCCCCGGCCGCCACCGGGGCGGGCTTTTTCGACGTGATGCGTCTGCCGTCCGTCCTGCCCCTGCTCGTGGTCCTCTTCCTCGTGAACTTCATCGGCCGGTCCTTCACGCCGATCCTGCCCCTGCACCTCGCCCAGCTCGGGGTGGGGCGCGACCGTCTCGCCTCGTCCACGGGCCTGCTGATCTCGGCCTACTCGATCGCGGCTGCACTCTCGGCCAGCCTGCTGGGCCGGGCGGCCCGGAGGCTCGGGCCCAGGGGGTTGCTCGCCGCCACCCTCGTGGGGGGAGCGGCTTTCGTGCTGCCCATGGCCCTCGTCCCGTCGTTCCCGCTGCTGCTCGGCCTGGGCGTGCTGCTCGGCCTCGCGGCCGGCGGGTCGCTGACCCTCTGCTACACGATCGGCGGCCTGCTCGTGCCCGGTGAGAGGCGCACGCCGGCCTTCGGCTTCTTCGCCGGCGCGGCCCTGTTCGGGGGGGCCGTCTCCCCCTCGTTCGCGGGCGCCCTCGCCCACTGGCACGTCCGCGGCATCTATTACGTCGACGCCGTCCTCTACACGATCCTCGCCCTGGCCCTTCTCGCGGGACCCCGGAAGGCGTTACAGTCTCCCCCATGAGGCTCTGTCACCACTGCGGAAGGGAGCTGCAGCTCCCTTCCGAGATCCAGCGAACCGACGGCTGCCCGACCTGTTACTCCGACCTCCATTGCTGCCAGAACTGCCGCCTCTTCGACCCCGCGTTCAACAACCAGTGCCGCGAGCCGCAGGCCGAGTGGTGCCCGGACAAGGAGAAGGCCAACTTCTGCGAGTTCTTCGAATTCCGCGAGACGGCCCCCCTGACCCCTCCGGGCATGGGGGGTGCGGCGACGCCGACGCGGGACCGGGCGCGGGCCGCCCTGGACAGCCTCTTCAAGAAGACCGAGTGAACGGTCTCCGTCGTACCTAGCCGGCCTGGCCACGTGACGGAGCCGACGACCCCGGGCGCGAGACGCGGCCGCCTCCTGGTGTGGGGACTCCTCGTCCTCCTCGCCCTCCTGGCCTACGGCGCGGTGCGGATCGCCGAGGCACGCGCCGAGGTGGCGGAAGCGCGGACGACGCTCCTCGCCGGCCGCGGAGCCGCGGCCGCGCTCGTCTTCCAGCGGTACCGTAGCTGGCCGCTCGTGGGGCCACGTGCCGAGGCGGGGCTCGTCCTCGCACGGGCGTTCCTGGGATCCGCGCCGATGACCGCTCCCCTGGTTGCCGCGGCGCCGGACTTCCGCTCGGACCGGTCCGTGCTCCTCGACCTCGCTTTCGAGGAACGGCGGGTCTCCGCAGTGCGCGCGCTGGGGGCGCTCGGCGATCCCGTGGCGACGGTCTACCTGGCCGCCCTGGCGCTCGACCGGGGCAACGATGCGGAAGCCCGCTCGCGGCTCCGGGCCGATGCGTCCGCCTTCGCGAGCCGCGGCGTCGGCCTCGAGGTCGAGACGACACTCGCGCTCCGGGACCAGGGCGCGGTCACCATGGTGCGTGACCGAAGCGGCCAGCGCGTCGGCTACACCGACGCCGACGGACGGCTCATCCTCGACGACGGGGTGGATCCGGCCTGGATCCCCGCGGCCGTCTTCGAAGCGCTCGCCTCCCCCGGCCTCCCCCGGCCCGGGCTGCGCCTCAGCCTCGACCTCCGCCTGGCCCGCCTCGCGGCGTCGGCCCTCGCCGGACGCCGGGGCAGCATCGTGCTCCTGGATGCGCAGAGCGGGGCCGTGCTGGCCGCGGTCAGCGACGCGCGCAGCGCCGCTACCGGCGGGACGCCGGCCTTCGAGGAACAGCGCGAGCCCGCCTCCATCTCGAAGGTGATCACCACGGCGGCGGCCCTGCGGGCCGGCATCGACGCCGACGCCACCATCGGCCGGATGACGTGCCGGGGCTCGCAGCGCTTCGAGGGCGGCATCGTCTGGTGCTCGCACCCCGCCGGCCACCTCCTGGGCCTCGATCAGGCCCTCGCCATGAGCTGCAACGTGGCCTTCGCCAACCTGGGCGTGCTCGTGGGCCGGGAGCGGCTCCTCGGCGAGCTGCGCCGCTGGGGCTTCGACCGCGGAACCATCGGGGTCGGGCCCTCGGGGCGCATCGTGCGGGCGGAGGGCAACGAGCGGCAGCTCGCCGACCTCTCGATCGGCCTCGAGGCCACCGACATCACGCCGCTGCACGCCGCCCTCCTCGCCGCGGTGATCGGCAACGGCGGTCTTATGCCGGAGCCCTTCCTGCTGGAGGCTGAGCAGGGGCTCCTGGGCCTCGATCCGCGGCCGTTCGCGCATCCCGCGGCACGGGAGGTGATCGATCCCGCCTGGCTCCCCGTGCTCGGCCGGGCCATGGAGGCGGTGGCCGAATACGGCACCGCGGCCGGGGTCGCCCCCGTCGATTTCCCCGTCGCCATGAAGACGGGGACGGGGGCCACGTGGCATCTTGGGTACCACGCGAACTACATCGGCGTCGGCCCGTGGCCTGAGCCGAGGATTGCCTTCTGCGTGCGGATCACCCACGAGCCTTCGTCCGGCCGCGTCACTCGCGCGGCCCGGCAGGTCCTGGGCGAGCTGCTCGAAGGGTTGGCCCGATACCCCGGGTCAGGCGGGGGGCGCGGCCGGCACTCTTGAAGCGGGGGTGACGCGGTTGCGCCCCGCCTGCTTCGACGCGTAGAGCGCCCGGTCCGCCGCCCCGAGAAGGGCCTCCGGCTCCTTGCCGTCGCCCGGCCACATGGCGGCCCCGAAGCTCGCGGAGATCGCGATGCGCGCGCCTTCGTAGACCAGCCGGTGCTTCTCGAGCGCGCCGCGCAACTTCTCGGCCAGGTGCAAGGCGCCCTCCTGGTCGGTCCCGGGCAGGATCACCACGAACTCCTCGCCCCCGTAGCGCGCCGCCTGGTCGCCCTTGCGCAGGTGCTCGGTCAGCACCCGCGCGGTCGCGCGCAGCGCCTCGTCGCCCGCGGGATGTCCGTAGGTGTCGTTGAGCTTCTTGAAATGGTCGAGGTCGAGGAGGATGAGGCTCAAGCGGCCGTTCTGGCGGTCCTCGCGGGCTACCGCCTGCACGAGCAGGTCGTTGAAGGCGCGCCGGTTGTAGAGGTTGGTCAGGCCGTCGCGGACGGCCAGCTCCGTCTGGCGCTCGCGGTCCTTGATGAGCGACAGGGTGGCCGCCGCCTGGTTGGCCAGGATCCCCAGGACGCGGTGGGAGGCCGCGTCGAACGATCCGCGGGAGCCGGTGAGGATGAGCGCGCCCATCGTGCGGTTGCGCGCCTTGAGGGGCACGGCGAGGAGCGATTCCGTCCGGCTCGACCCTTCGTCGAGGACGAGGATCGGCATCCGGTCCTGGTGGCCCGACACGTTGTCCAGGAGGTAGGGATCCTCCGCGCTTCGCAGCACCCAGGCCGCCCAGGTCTTCTCCGAGAGGCCCACCTCGCGCTTCGCGAACTCCGCCGCCCAGCCGTGGCACTCCTCGATCACGTATCGCGTCTGCAGGTCGTCGGCCATCACCACCGCCGCCCCGTCGAGGTTGACGAGGTTGCGCGCCGAGCGCAGCAGCAGCTCGCGCACCTCGGCCGCGCGGGAGAGGGTGGCGAGCTTCTGGGAGAGCGGATAGACGGCCTTGAACTCCGCGTCCAGCTCCTCGCGGGAGAGGGAGGCCCGCGTGCGCAGGATGGAGTCGGCGATGAGGCCGGCGAACGACTCGAGGAGGGCGGGCTCGTCCCCGGTGAACGATTGGACCTCCAGCCGGTCGGCCAGGAGGATCCCCAGGGTCACCTCGGCGGTGCGGACGGGAACCGCGAGCAGCGAGCCCACCTTCACCTCGCGGCTGTACCAGGGCAGGTCCCACAGCAGGCGCTTGAAGTCCGTCGCGTAGAAAGCCTGGCCGCGGTCGAGCACGAAGCCGAAAGGGTCCGTGGTGAGAGGAGCCACGCAATCGGGGATGAGGGCGGCCGGGCCTTTCGCCGCGCGCAGGTAGGCCTGCTCGCGCTGCCGGTCCACGTCGAAGTAGAGGACCGCGTGGGCGCCGAGGGCGGCCTGGGCCACCGCCACCAGCCTCGACAAGGCGTCCCCCAGCTCGGCCGCGCGGTCGAGATGGCGGGCGCGACGGCCCTCCTCCGAGACCTGCCGCAGCGCATTGCCCGCGGCGCTCGGCCGCAGCGAGAGAGCACCCGGCTCCAGGTCCTCGAGCTGGTCGATCCCGTGCTTGAGCCTTGCCAATTCGGCGAGGGTGGCGCTGAGCCGGCGCTTCTCGCCGACGAGGGCGCGGTTCACCGTCACCACCAGGGCGGCATAGCCGAGGGCGGCGGCGGTCGGCGCCCGCCAATCGAAGATGGGCGCCCGGACCGCGTCGAAGAGCGCGAGCACGGCGCCTTGACCGGCGAAGGCGAAAGCCACCGGCAGCGTCTCCGCGACCGTCAGGGAGGCGACCAGCACGGCCATGAGCGGCCAGACCGGGAAGCCCCAGGGGCCCAGGACCTGGCCCAGCGCATCCACCCCCAGGATCAGGAACGCGTAGAGGGCGATCTGCTCTGCTCGCCCGCGCCCTTTCAAGCTCGCGAAGAGGGCCGAGCCGGTGACCCCGAGGCCCACCCCCACCGTGTGGGCGAGCTTCAGGTACGGCGAGCTCTGCACCTCCAGGGGCCGGAAGAACGCGACCGCCGTGAAGACGGCCGCGAGGCCCAGGGCCACCTGGCCCGCGCGCCACCGGACGCGGATGTCCAGGATGGGATCGGAGGGAGCAGCCGCCTTGTCCTTCAGGGAGCCGCTTCCTCCCGGCCGAGCACGAGCGCGTAGGCCAGGAGGTCCTGCTCGGTGAGCCCCAGCCGCTCGAGGTGCGCGTAGTAGTTGCGGACGCCGTCCAGGTGCTGGGAGACGAGGGCCTTCTTCTCCCGGACCTCCTTCACCACCCGCAGGAGGAGCTGCACGAGCCGTGGCGTCACCTCGACCCCCGCCGCGGTCAGCTCGTCCCCGTGCCGCTGCAGGACCGCCTCGATGGCCATGGCCCCCGAGTGCTTGCCGAAGAGGAAGCGCAGATGCCCGCCCACCGCTTCGGGCTCGATCACCTGGTAGATCGCGGGGTGGATCGTGATCCCCGCGGTGTGGATGCCGGTCTCGTGGCTGAACACGTTGTGGCCGATGATGGGCTCGGTGGCCCCCACCGGCAGGCCGCTCCACTCCTCGACCCTGCGGCGCAGGGCCCACAGCATGTCGTAGCGGAAGCCCGGGATGGTGATCCCGTACAGCTCCTTGAGGATCATCACCGTGGTGTGGAGGGGCGCGTTCCCCGCCCGCTCCCCGAGCCCGTTCACGGTGCAGGTGGGGATGGTGGCCCCGTGGTGGAGGGCGCGCACGGTGTTGTAGGCCCCGAGTCCGAAGTCGTTGTGGAAGTGGACGACCAGAGGCTTGTCCGGGAACGCCGCCACCAGCTTCGGGATGTAGTAATCGACCCCCTCGGGAGCGAAGAAGCCGACGGTATCGGGGAACGAGTAGCGGGTCCCCCCGGCCGCGTAGCAGGCGCGGGCGAGGTCGATCAGGTACCCGACGTCGGCCCGCGAGCCGTCCTCGCCGCCGAACTCGATCTCCTTCACTCCGCGGCTGCGCGCGTGGCGGATCGCGGCGACCGCCATCTTGACGTTGGCCTCTCGGTAGAACGAGACCGGCAGGTCGAGCCATTCCTCCGGCTTGCCCCCTTCCAGGGCGAGCAGCGTCTTGCCGATCTTGTACTTGAGGTGCAGGTCGGAGCCGGAGGTGAAGATGAAGAACGTGCAGTCGTCCGGCCGCGCCCCCATCTTCTGCAGGGTGTCGATGGTGACGTCGATGTCGCGGGCGTTGGAGCGGCACATCACGATGATCTCGAGGTCGGCGCGGATCCGGCCCTTCTTCTTGCCCTCCAGGATCAGCTCGAGGGCCCGCCGCTCCGAGGGGGCCGCGGACGGGAACCCCATGTCGATGATGTGCAGCCCGGCGTCGGAGAGCAGCCCCGCCAGCTCGTACTTCTGCTCGGGGGTGAAGGCGACCCCCGGGGTCTGCTCGCCGTCGCGCAGGGTCGTGTCGTAGAGCCGGATCTCCTTCGCCCGCGGGAAGGCGGTGCCCGCGGTGAAGCGGGTAGGCGGCGCGATCAGGCTGTCGAGAGGCTCGCGCGTTTCGACCATGGGCTTTTCGCCGACTCCGGATCCTTCATGATATACCGTACGGCGCGCCTTGCTCGGCCCTTTCCGCGGCATCGGAAATCTCAGGCAACTCCTATGGTCGGAGTGGGAGCGGATCCACGCCCGGGAGCGCGCTCCCGCCGGCCCCCTTTCGCGCACCCCGCTGGTGGTGCTCACGAGCGCGGTGGTGCTCCTGGCGCTGCTCGAGTACTTCGGCAAGGCGCCGTACCTCGGGCAGTGGCTCGGCGCCCTCGAGAGGGGGGGCGGGACGCTGGCGCCGTGGGCTGGGGGCGTGCGCGGCGGTCCGTACTTCGAGCTGTGGTCGTGCGCCTACTGGGCGCTCTCCTGCTTCGTCTGCGACCTCCTCTTGCCGGCTCTCCTCGTCCGCCTGGTGCTGAAAGAACGGCTCGCCGGGTACGGTCTCTCGCCGCGCGCCGCCCTCGGCCACGGCGGGTTGTACCTCGTGTGCTACCTGGCCGTCCTCCCCCTGGTGGTGCTCGCGTCCTTTGGGGCGGGCTTCCAGCGCACCTACCCCTTCTATTCCCAGGCGGGACGCAGCGCTTTCGACTTCGTGGTGTTCGAGTCGCTCTACGCGCTCCAGTTCCTCTCGCTCGAGTTCTTCTTCCGCGGGTACCTCCTCCACTCGCTCAAGCGGCACCTGGGAGCCTACGCCATCTTCGTGATGACCGTGCCCTACGTCATGATCCATTTCGGCAAGCCTTTCCCCGAGACCCTGGGCGCAGTGGCGGCGGGCCTGGCCCTGGGGACGCTCTCCCTCAGCACCGGCTCGATCTGGGGCGGGGTCCTGATCCACGTCGCGGTGGCGCTCACCATGGACGTGCTCGCGCTCTGGCAACGGGGCGTGATCTGAGGCCGCCCGCTGCCCGCCCCGCGGGGCTCGGCTCCTCGGGACGCGTGGCCGAGGGAGAGGAGGCACGCCTCACTCCCGAGGGGCCGAGCGCCGCGCAGATCGTGAGCCAGGGCTACCTGCCGCTGCGCGTTCGCATCGAGGACGCGTACCACGTGCGGCCGGCGTTCCCGGGCACGGCGGTGATGCTGGGCGAATCGACGTTCGAGGTGATCGAGGAGGTCGAGCAGGGCGAGTCCGTCGTCTATCGACTCCAGCCCTGGCCGATGGGCGAGGTCGTGCGCAGCCGGGTGGCGTACGGGCCGCGTCTGGTGCGGGCAGCCCAGGCCGAGCGGGAACGAGCCCGGACGCGGCGGCGGCTGCGGCCCTACCGTGCGCTGCTCTACCCGATCGTGGGTCTGCTGCCCGAGGACCAGCAGGAGCGGCTCGCGGACCGCCTCGGGCTCTACTCCGTGACCGCGAGCCTGGTCTCCGGCCTGTGCGAGGCGCTGGCCTGCCCGGTGGCTCTCTGGCTCGCCTCGCGTACCAGCGACCCCGGACGGCGGGCCCAGCTCCTCCTCTCGACCCCCATCCTTTTGGCCCTCGTGCTGCCGGGCTTCGTCCGCGCCTTCAACGCCGCCGCGTTCCGCGAGACCGGAGGCTCGTGGCCGGTGATCCTGGCCTTCGAGATCGCCCGCCTCTTCGGCCGGACCTTCGACCGCCAGGACGCGACGCTCGTGCCCCTCACCCGCGAGGCGTTCTGGCAGCGGCTCGCCCTGCCGGACCGGATCGAGCGCGAGGCGGAGGGGTCGCTCCTCTACACGAGCACGCTCCCGCACCTCACGTGGCGAGGCGCCCGGCGGCTCCTGGCGAGCGGCCACCACTGGCTGGCCACGATCCTGCCGCCGGCCCTGCACCGCGGACGACTGCTCTACGCGTATCGCTTGACCCGCCTTGGGGAGGCGCTGCCGGCGGGCGCTCCCGAGCCCGGGGGGCCCTCGCCGGCCGCCTACGGGGACGAGGTGCTGGCGGAGATCCAGCGCGAGTGGGACGACCTCCGGGTCGGGTTCGCGTGGCTCGTCAGCCTGCTGTCCGAGACCCTGCAGAAGCGGGCCTGCGACCGGTGGGGCGGGCCGCCCGCGCTCAAGCGCTGGACGACGATCACGGCCTTCGGCTCGATCGTCCTCGCGCTGTACCTCCTCTCCTTCCTGCCCGGGGGCCCGCCCGGCGATCCATTGGCGCCGTTCGTGGCCCTCGCAAGCCTGTTGCTGCTCGGCGACGGCGCCTACCGGTTGTTCCGCTCGTCACGGGGCCGGTTTGCTCCGAGCGTGCTCCGCTTCGTCCTGCTGGGCGACTCGCTCCGGCCCGAACGGCTCGCCTTCCACGCCCACCGCGACGCCGAGCGCGAGGCCCGGAAGGAGCACACCCGGTGAAGGCGGCTCGACCGAGGACGGCGAAGGGCTTATGCTCCCGGCCAGGAGGTGTTCATGCGTCACGTCACTCGTCGTCAGGTCCTCGTCGCCGCGTCGCTGGGCGGCGCCCTGGTGGCCGCAATCCACCCAATGAGCGCGAAGGCCGATCAGCCGCACATGCATGCCGCCCTGGATGCGCTGCGGGGGGCGGAGCGGGAGCTCAAGGAAGCCCTTCCGGACAAGGGCGGGCACCGGGTCAAGGCCATGCAACTCGTCAGGGACGCCATCATCCAGGTCGAGAAGGGGATAGAGTACGATCGCCGCCACTGAAAGGCCATGAAGACACGCTGCGCCGCGCTCCTCGGCATCGTCCTGGGGGCGGCTCCCGCCACGGAAGCCGCCCAGACGATGCGGGCCGAGGTCAACGCGAAGAGCCACGTGATCGCGGCCGGGCGGCATTTCGCGGTGGAGGCCGGGATGCGCATGTTCCGGCAGGGGGGCAACGCCTTCGACGCCGGGGCGGCGGCGGTGCTCGCCGCGAGCGTGACCGAGATCCAGCTCTTCGGGTTCGGCGGCGAGGCCCCGGTCGTGCTCTACGACGCGAAGGGCAAACGGGTGGTGGTGGTGAACGGCCAGGGCCTATCCCCCGCGGCGGCCACTCCGGAGGTCTGGGCAGGCAAGCCTTATGTCGACTTCCACGGGCCGCTCGCCGCCACCGTCCCCGCCGTGCTCGATTCGATGTCGATCGTGCTCGCGCAGTTCGGCACGAAGAGGCTAGCGGACGTGATGGCTCCCGCCATCGACCTGGCCGACGGCTTCCCGATGTACGACGTCCTGCGCGACGCGCTCCTCCGCGAGCGAAGGAACTGCGAGCGCTACCCGACCACGATGGCGGTCTACTACCCGGGCGGCCGAGTCCCCGAGATCGGCGAGATGTTCCGGCAGCCCGACCTCGCCCGGACGCTTCGCGCCATCGCGGCGGCGGACGCGGCCGAGTTCAAGAAGACGAAGGACCGGCTGCGGGCGATCGAGGCGGGGCGGAGCGCCTTCTACAAGGGCGACATCGCGCGAAGCCTCGTGAAGGCCGCCCGCGACGCCGGCGGGATCCTGAGCGAGGACGACCTGGCCACGTTCCGCGGCCGGATCGAGGAGCCGGTGCACGTCGCCTATCGCGGTTACGAGGTCTACAAGGCCGGCTTCTGGACCCAGGGCCCGGTGCTGCTCCAGACCCTGAACCTCCTCTCGGGTTTCGATCTCAAGGCCATGGGCTTCCAGTCCGCCGGCCACCTCCACACCTTCACCGAGGCCATGAAGCTGGCCTTCGACGACCGGGACGTGTTCTACGGCGACCCCGACTTCTCGAAGATCCCCGGCGCGGCCCTCCTTTCCTCTTCCTATGCGGATTCGCGCCGGCCCCTCGTCGATCGGGATCGGGCCAGCCGCGCACATCGGCCGGGGTCCCCGGACGGGATCGACCCGAAGAGCCTGCAGTCGCCGCGGACGGCCATGGCCGACGCCCCGCCCGGCCAGGCCGGCGACACCACCGCGGTGAACGCGGCGGACGCCGCCGGCAACCTCTTCTCGGCGGTCGTCTCCGGCGCCTGGGTGCTGGACGGCGCGTTCATCGCGGGCGTCACCGGGGTGCCGCTCTCCCAGCGCATGCAGCAGTTCAGCCTGGACCCGAAGAGCCCGAACGTGGTGGCCCCGAAGAAGCGGCCGCGGATCACCCTCACCCCGACCATCCTGACCAAGGACGGCAACCCCTACCTGGCGATCTCGACCCCCGGGGGGGACAGCCAGGACCAGCAGAACCTGAACGTGCTGCTCGCGCACATCGACTTCGGCCTGCCCATCCAGGAGGCGATCGAGGCCCCGCGCCTGAACTCCGAGCACATGCGGCAGTCGTTCCGCGACCACAAGGACGAGCCGGGAGTGCTGACCATCGAAGGCCGCGTTCCCTGGGACGTGCTCGACGAGCTGCGGCGACGCGGCCACGAGCTGCGCATCGTGGGGCCCTGGCGCATGGGCACCGCGGTGACCGCGGTGGGGATCGATCCGAAGACGGGGACGCTCTTCGGCGGGGCCGACGTGCGTGGAGAGCGCGCGATCGCGGGTTTCTAGCCATTGCCCCATGGACCCCATCAGCGAACGCGCCGTCTCGGACTATCACGCGCTGCTGCGCGACGAGAAGGCCCTGGCCCAGGAGCTGGAAGAACGCTTCTTCGAGCGCATGACGGAGGCCCGGCTCACCTTCGGCGGGCGCATGCTCTGCTCGTTCCCTCGCCCGAACCTGATCTCCCCCGCGGCCTACGAGCAGATCCGCGGGGTGTGCCGCGGCATCTTCGGAGCGATCGAGAAGGTCCAGCAAGCCCTCGGTCGCGACCTTTGGGAGTGGGTGGACCTCCAGCCGGAGGAGCGCGCTCTCGTGGCCCTGGACCCGGGATTCCGCCGCGCGTCCCCCGCTTCGCGACTCGACTCGTTCCTCACCACCTCGGCCTACCAATTCGTGGAGCTGAACGCGGAGACGCCCGCGGGGAGCGCCTACGCGGAGCGGCTGGCCGAGGCGTTCCTGGAGATGCCGGTGGTGCGGAAGTTCCAGGAGCGCTACCGCCTTCGGCGCTTCAAGACCCAGGAGCGCCTCCTCACGACCCTCGTCGGCTGCTACCGCGAGGCGGGCGGGACGTCCGCGCATCCCACGATCGCCGTGGTGGACTACGAGGACGTCCCCACCCGGGTCGAGCATCACATGGTGGCCGAGCTCTTCGCGGGCCGCGGCTGCCCGTCGCTCGTGTGTGACCCCCGCCACCTCACCTACGAAGGCGGAAGGCTCCGGCACGAGGGGACGGCCATCGACATCGTCTACAAGCGGCTGCTCGTGAACGAGTTCCTCGAGCGGATCGGCGAGCTGCAGCCGCTGCTCGACGCGGTGAGGGACCGCGCGGTGGTGATGGTGAACCCGTTCCGCTGCAAGCCGATCCACAAGAAGGCCATCTTCGCCGTGCTCACCGAGGACGAGCTGCAATCCCTCTTCACCGAGGCGGAGCGGGCGGCCATCCGGGCCCACGTGCCCTGGACGCGCCGGGTGCGCGAGGGCAGGGCCACCCGCCACTTCATCCTCGCGCAGCGCGAGACCCTGGTGATGAAGCCGAACGACGAGTACGGCGGCAAGGGCGTCTTCCTCGGATGGGAGATGTCGAGCACGGAATGGGAGAGGGCGCTGGCCGAAGCACTGCGCTCTTCCTACGTGGTGCAGCAGAGAGTCGAGCTGCTGCGCCAGACGTTCCCGGAGCTCTCCCCCGGCCTGGGCTTCCGCGATTTCGTGGTGGACCTGGACCCCTACGTCTTCAACGGCGAGGTGGAGGGCTTCTTGACCCGGCTCTCGGGGACCTCGCTGGCCAACGTGACCTCGGGCGGCGGTCAGGTTCCGTCGTTCCTGGTGGAGCCTCGCAGCTAACGACTTGCTCGTCACCTGCATCTCTTGCGGCAAGCGGATCTCGGATCGGGCCCCCGCCTGCCCTTTCTGCAAGGCCGCGCAAAAGGGGCGAGCGCCGGCGGGGGCAGCGCCCGCCCCTTCGGCCACGCCCCGCAAGGCGCCCGCAAAGACGGCGCCTCGGGCGAAGCCGCATCTCGCGCCACTGCCCGGCCCGGGCGACGTGATCGGCGACAAGTTCCGGGTCGTGCGCCTGCTCGGCGAGGGCGCTTTCGGGCGCGTCTATCTCGTCGATGCGCTGTCCACGGGCTCCGTGTACGCGCTGAAGACGCTGCGCGACGAGCTGCTCCTCGATCCCCGGACGCGCGACCTCTTCCGCAAGGAGGCGCGAATCTGGGTCGATCTCGAGCGCCACCCGTACCTGGTGCGGGCGTTCCATATCGGGGAGCTCCACGGTCGTCAGTACCTCGCGATGGAGTACGTGGCCCCCGACGAGGACGGCCTCAACAGCCTCGCGGGCTTCCTGAAGGTCCACCCGCCCGACCTGGCCCAGTCGCTGCGCTGGGCGGTGCAGATCTGCCACGGGATGGAGCACGCGGAGGCACACGGAGTGGGGTGCCACCGGGACATCAAGCCCGCGAACATCCTGATCGGCCAGGACGGGGCGGTGCGCATCACCGACCTCGGCACCCTGGGCGTGCAGCCGGGCACGACGGGCGAGGTCTTCGGCACCCCCACCCACATGTCGCCCGAGCAGTTCGTGGACGCAACGCGCGGCAACGCGCGGAGCGACATCTACAGCTTCGGGGTGGTGCTCTTCGAGATGGCGACGAAGGGCCGGCTCCCCTTCCCGCTCCCCGACTTCCCGGCCGCGCCCGATGGCGCCCTCCGGGCGTGGAGGGAGCTGGAGGCCCGGCACCGGGAGACCCCCCCGCCCCGGATCGACTCGCCGCTCGCGCCGGTGATCGGGCGTTGCCTCGAGAAGAGCCCGGCCCGCCGCTACCCGAGCTTCGCGGAGCTGCGGGGCGACCTGGAGGGCACGGATGCCTGGGAGCTCTCGAACAAGGGGCTCGGCCTGATGGCCCTCGGCCGGCCGCAGGAAGCCCTCGCCTGCTACGACCGGGCCCTCGCGATGAACCGGCTGGCCGCGGCCATCCACAACAACCGGGGCAACGCGCTGGTCGCGCTCGACCGCTTCGACGAGGGCCTCGTTGCCTTCGGGAAGGCGAGCGAGCTGGACCCGCAGTACGCCGCGCCCTGGGCCAACAAGGGTCGCTCCCTGGCCTCGAAGGGGCGCGACGCGGAGGCGCTCGATTGCTTCGAGCGGGCCGTCGCCCTGAACCCGCGCAGCGCGGACACCTGGAGCCACCGTGGCACGGTGCTCGGCCGCCTGGGCCGCCAGGACGCGGCGCGCCGCAGCCACGATCGTGCGCTCGAGCTGGGCGGCCAGGCGCCGCCGCCTTCCGCGCCCTCTCCCGTGCCGGAAAAGGCGGCGCCCGGGCCGGAGCCGGACGCCAAGGCTTCCCCGGAGGACAAGGTCGCCCTCAGCGAGAAAGGCAGCGCTCTCCATCGCGCCGGCCGGCTCGAGGAGGCCCTCTCCTGCTTCACCGAGGCCCTCGCGCGAGACGAACGCGACGCGGCCGCTTGGCGCAACAAGGGCGCCTGCCTGGGCGATCTGGGCCGGCTCGACGAAGCGCTCCACTGCTTCGACCAGGGCCTGGCCCTCGATCCCGATGCGGCGATCGGCTGGAGCAGCAAGGCGGCCTGCCTCAGGAAGGCCGGCCGGTGGCGGGAGGCGCTCGGCTGCCTGCAGGAGGCGATCGCGCTCGACCCCGGTCAGCCCGTGATCTGGGGCAACCGGGCGGAGTGCCTGGCCGCCCTGGGCGACCGGGAAGGCGCCCTCGCCGCATGCGAGAAGGCGGTCGCCCTCGACCCCGCTCTCGCCTCGGCCTGGAACGACCGGGGGAACGCGCTCCGGAGCCTCGGCCGCGGCTCCGACGCGCTCGCGAGCTTCGACAAGGCGGCGGAGCTTGGCCTCGACGACGCCGGCGTCCAGTACAACCGCGGGCTCACCTTCCGCGCTCTGGGCCGGCTCCCGGAATCGACCACGGCCTTCCGCGCGGCGGTGACCCGGGACCCCTCGCACAACGGGGCCTGGTACCTCCTGGGGGAGGGGCTCAAGCAACAGGAGGAGGACGAGGAGGCGGTCTCCTGCTTCGACCGCGTGATCGAACAGGACAAGGAGAACCGTCGCGAGGTCTTTCTCTCGTGGTGGCACAAGGGCGAGTGTCTCGCCCGGCTGGGGCGGCGCGCGGAGGCCGTGCGCGCTCTCGACGAGGCGCTGGCGATCGAGCCACGGGATGCGGTGGTGCGGGCGGCCCGGGAGGCGCTGGATCCACGGAGCACGGCACCGCCCCCCGTAGGCACCGGACCCGCTCCCCAGAGCGCCCAGGAATGGCACGAGCGGGCCGTGGCATTCTTCCGCGACAGCCGCTTCGAGGATGCCCTCGCCAGCTTCGACCGGGCAGTGGCGATCGACCCGTGGCACGCCGAGGCCTGGAGCAACAAGGCCAACTGCCTGTTCAAGATGGGCCGAGCGGAGGAGGGCCTCACCTCAGCCAATCACGCCCTCGAGCTGGACCCGCACTCCGCCGACGCCTGGGCCAGCAAGGCGGCCATGGAACGCGCGCTCGGACGCTCGGCCGAAGCCCTCGCCTCCTTCCGGGATCTCCTCGACCTCCCGAGCAGCCCGGCGACCGTCGTCGCTGAGGTGCGGCGAGCGGTCGAGGAGCTCGAGAAGGAGGGGACGAAGCCCGCGCGTCGCTCGGCCCTCGGCTGGCTGGGACAGGCCATGCGGTTCGGCGCCCAGAAGCAATACGGCAAGGCCATCGATGCCGCGGAACAGGCCCTCGCCCTCGACCGCCGCCTCGAGATGGGCTGGCTCCTCAAGGGGCAGGCCCTCATCGACACGGGACAGGCGGACGACGCGCTCCATGGTTACGAGGAAGGCCTGCGCGACGAGCCGCGCTCGGTCCGACTCTGGCACGCGAAGGGCGTGGCCTTGGCCCGACTGCACCGCTTCGAGGAGGCGGTCCGCTGCTACGACCGCGCCCTCGAGAGCGACACCCGGCACGCCGCGAGCTGGAGCGACCGCGGGCGGGCCCTCGGCGCGATGAACCGACCCGAGGAATCGGTCCGCTCGCTGGAGAAGGCCATCGGTCTCGACCCGAAGCCGCCCGTTCCCTGGTTCAACAAGGCCCTCGCCGAAGACACGCTTGGCCGCCGGGCGGACGCGGCGAAGAGCTACGCGGCCTTCCTCGAGCGCGTGCCGAGCCCGGCCGGCCCCGATCAGCTGAAGGCGATCGAGCATGCGCGAGGGCAGCTGGCGATGCTCGGCTCGGCCGGGCCGCCCGAAGCACCGCCGAGGGCGGAAGCTCCGGCGCCGCAAGCCCCCGAGTCCGTTCCGCCTCCCTCCGACGACCTCGTGAGCCGTGGAGTCGAGGCACTGCTTGCCGGACACGCCAAGGACGCCCTCGACCTTTTCGATCGGGCCCTCGAGGTCGAGCCGGAGAGCGCGTTCCTCTGGACGAACCGCGCCAGCACCCTGAACGTGCTCGGACGCTTCGATGAGGCCGCGGTCTCGGCCGCCCGCGCTCTGGAGAGGGACCCGCATCTCGCCGGGGCCTGGCTCGAGAAGGGCCTGGCCCTCAACCAGGGGAAGCGCCATCTCGAAGCATTGCAGTGCCTCGAGCACGCGGCCGACCTGGAGCCCACCCAGGACTTCGCCTGGTACCTGAAGGGCAACGCGTTCTCCGCCCTGGGCGACGAGAAGGAAGCCGTGGACTGCCACACACGCGCCCTCGAGCTGAACCCCCGGCGGGCCGAGGCCTGGCACGGCCGGGGCATGGGCCTGAAGAAGCTCGGCCGCCTCGCCGAGGCGGTGGCCGCCTTCGACGAGGCGCTCGCGCTCTCCTCCACGAACCCGGCCATCCTGTTCGATCGGGCGGGCGCGCTCGATCAAGCGGGGCGGCTTGCGGAGGCGGTACGGGCCTATCGAGCCTACCTCGAGGCGGCTCCCCCCGACGAGGGCTCGCGCCGCGAGCGGGCGGAGGAGCGGCTGCGCGCGCTGGCCCCCGGGGCCCCCGCGGGAGGGGCGCAGGCCGAGGACGTGGCTCCGGGAATCGCCTCGGAAGCGGCCGAGTTGACGGCCGCCGAGTGCGAGAAGCGCGGGGCCATTGCCTTCGCGCAGGGGCAGTTCGACAAGGCGCTCACCTGGTACGAGCAGGCGCTCGTGAAGGACCCCACGAGCCAGGCGAGCTGGGCGGGCAAGGGCGAGAGCCTGCGCGCGCTGGGCCGGCACGAGGAGGCGCTCGGCGCCTACGACCAGGCCCTGGCCAGGGATCCGCGCGACGTGACGAGCTGGCTCAACAAGGCCGCGGCCCTCGACACCCTCGCGCGCCACGAGGAATCGGTCGCGTGTTGCGACCGGGCCCTGGACGTCGCCCCCGCCCACCTGCCCGCCCTGAACGCGGGCGGCCTCGCCCTCCTGGCCCTCGGCCGCCTGGAGAACGCGCTCCGGGCGTTCGAGCAGGCCCTCGTCATCGACCCCCACTTCGCGCTGGCCCGCTTCAACAAGGGCTGCGTGGAGGACCGGCTCGGACGCCCGGCCGACGCCGTCCGCTCGTTCCAGGAGTTCCTCGCCGTCGCCCCGCCGGTCCTCGCCAACCAGATCCAGCACGCTCGGGCGCGCCAGCAGGCCCTGAAGGGTCCGTGAACACGCTGACGGCCGGCGCCGACCTCGCCTGGAAGCTGGCCGCCTCCGAGGCAAGCGCCGGCGGCCATCCCCTCATCGAGAATGCGTCGTTGCTCGTGGGCATCCTGAGCCTCGAGACGATCGAGGGAGGGCCCGGTCAATTGGCTTTCGCCGCCGACGTGCGTCGCGCGGTGGAGGAAGAGGCGCGGCGGGTGGGGGAGGTGCTGGCCCGGTGCGGGCTCGAAGCGGCCTCCCTGCGCCGCCTGCTTCGCGATCTGGCCGGACGAGGCGGGCGGGACCAGCATGGCAACGCGGTGAGCCGGAGCCCCGCCTGCCGGGAGACGTTCTATCGCGCGGCCATGCTCTCGGGCCCGGCCGGCGTGTCCGCGCTGGACCTCATGGCCGCCCTCGGCGAGGCCCCGGACGCCGTCGTGTCACGCGCCCTGCGCGAGGGCGGGGCAAGTGTCGAGCGCCTGCGCGAAGAGGCCCGTCGGTCGGAGCGGGAATGGAGGGCCGCCCATGCCGCGGGCCGGGCAGCGGCGCCGAGCGCGGATCCCGCGGCCGCCCGCCCGTCCGGGGAGGCGAAGGCGAAAGCCGGCGATCCGGCGATGCCCGGCCTCGAAGGCTACGGTCGCGACCTGACGGCGCTCGCGGCCCGGGGAGAGCTCGGTCCCGTGGTCGGCCGGCGCGCGGAGCTGCTGCAGGTGCTGCAGATCCTGGCCCGCGCCGGCAAGAACGCTCCGGTGCTGGTGGGCGAGCCGGGCGTGGGCAAGAGCGCGATCGTGGAGGCGCTGGCCATCCGGGCCGCGCACGGCAAGGACCCCGCGGTGCTCGGGGGCAAGCGGATCGTCGAGGTACGCCCGGCCGCCCTCCTCGCGGGGACGAAGGACAAGGGCGCCCTCGAAGAGCGGGTGACCCGGGTCCTGGCCGAGGTCAGGGTGCGCCCCGAGGTCATCGTGTTCATGGACGAGCTGCACACGGTCCTTGGGGCGGGAGAGGCCGAGGGGGGCGGCGAGAACGTCGCGGACCTGTTCAAGCCCGCGCTGGCCCGCGGCGAGCTGCGCCTGATCGGCGCCACCACCATCGCGCAGTACCGCGAGCACATCGAGTCGGACCCGGCCCTCGAGCGCCGCTTCGAGAAAGTGGTGGTCTGCGAGCCGAGCCGCGATGAGGCCCTCGAGATCCTGACCAGCCTGCGTCCCCGCTGGGAAGGCCAGTACCAGGTCGCGATCGACGACGACGCGCTCCTGGCCGCGGTCGAGCTTTCCGCGCGCTTCGATCCCGACCACAACCTGCCCGACAAAGCGATCGATCTCGTGGCCAAGGCGGCCGCTCGCACGCGGGCTCCCCTTCTGAGCATGGTACGGCCCCAGAGCCCGGCGCCGCCTGCCGCCGCGGAGGCCGGTGCTGCGCCCGACCGTGTGACCGAGCGCGCGGTGGCGCAGGTACAGGCGGAGAAGGCCCATCTCCCACTGGACGTCATGGCCGAGGGCCTGGGCGGCCTGCGGCGGCCCCGGGTCTTCGACGTCGAGGCGTTCCTGCGCGAACGGATCCTCGGCCAGGACCGGGCGATCGCGCGGATCGGGCGACGACTCCGCCTGGCCCTCGCGGAGACGCCCGAGTCGGAGCGCCCGTTGGCCACCCTGCTCTTCCTCGGCCCGGGCGGGGTCGGCAAGACCGAGACCGCGCGCCTCGCCGCCTCGTACCTCTTCGGCACCGAGAAGGCCCTCCACCGCTTCGACATGTCGGAGCGCGAGGAGGGCCAGCTCGTGTCGCGCCTGCGCACGATCCCCCAGGCGGTGGTGTTGCTCGACGAGATGGAAAAGGCGCACCCCCGGGTGCTCGACCTGCTCCTGCAGGTCTTCGAGGCGGGGCGGCTGACGGACGGCAAGGGGCGCACCGCCGATTTGCGACACGCCATCTTCGTCCTCACGGCGAACCTGGGCTCGGGAGAGAGCGGTGGGCGGCCCGACGACCCGGGGAGCGCTGCGACCGAGGGCACGGGGGACGGCGCCGCCCTCGAAGCGGCCCGGCGCTTCTTCCCCCGGGAGCTCCTGAACCGCATCGACGAGGTCATCGTCTTCCGCGCCCTGGGGCCCGAGGACGCCGTCCGCATCCTGCGCCTGCGGCTCCGCGTTCTGTGCGAGACCGTGGAACGCCAACACGGGGTGAGGCTCGAGGTGGAGCCGGAGGCCGAGGATTTCGTCGCCCGGACCGGCTTCGATCCGGCCCGCGGCGTGCGCGAGCTCCGGCGGGTGGTGGAGCGGCTCGTGGAAGCGCCCCTCAGCAGCCTCATCCTCGATGGCAAGATCCGCAAGCACGCCGCCTGGCGCGTGGCCTACGACGAGGGCGGGATCTACGTGGTGCCCCGCGAGTGACCCTGGCGGGCCTTTGTATGAACGGCCGCTTTGTGATGAAGTCGCGGATATGGCCGCGAAAGACACCGCGCGCCCGGTCGGCCCTCTCCAGCTCCTCGCCCTCGGGGTGAACGGAATCGTGGGCGTGGGCATTTTCTTCGCTCCCGCCGCGGTGGCCGCGAACGCTCCCGGGCTCGCCAGCGTCTGGGTCTTCCTCTTCACGGGACTGGCGGTGGTCCCGGTAGCCGTGCTCTTCGCCGTCCTGGGCAGGCGCTTCGACGAGGACGGCGGGCCGGTGGTCTTCGCCCGCGCCGCTTTTGGCGACCTGACCTCGTTCGTGGTGGGCTGGGTGGCCTACGTGAGCGCGTTCCTGAGCACGGCCGCGGTGATGGCAGGCCTCAGCCGCGCGGCGGCCCCCGACCTGGGCTTCCCGGGTCCGATGGCCCAGGGACTCGGGGCCACCGCGCTCGTGACCGTCCTGGCCCTCATCGTGGCCACCGGCATCCGCATTTCCGCCCGCACCTGGACGACCCTCACGGTGATGAAGCTCCTGCCTCTGGCGGCCCTGCTCATCGCCTTCTTCGCGTTCGGCCGCCACAACCCGGTCCCGCCAGCTCCCGCCGAGGTCGCCTGGCTGCGCGCCGCTCTGACCGTGATGTTCGCCTACCAGGGCTTCGAGATCGTCCCCGTGATCGCGGGCCAGGTGCGCTCCTCGGCGAAGGCCATCCCGTTCGCCACCGTGGGCTCCCTGCTCTTCTCGATCGTCCTCTACGTAGGCCTCGTCTGGGCCTGCGTGGCCGCGCTCCCCGGCCTGGCCACCGTCGGCACCCCCCTGGCCTCGGCCGCGGGCGTGTTCGGGGGGCCCGGGCTCGCGCGAGTGGTCGCACTCGGGACGGACCTGTCCGCGCTGGGCATCTGCTTCGGGATGATGGTGACGACCCCGCGCTACCTCTCGGCCCTGGCCAGCGGCAACCGAGCGTTCTTCGGCCTCGACCGGGTGAACGAGCGCGGCGTCCCCATGCGGGCCCTCGTCGTGACCTGGGTGATCGTGACCGGTTTCGTGAACGCCGGCGACCTGTCGGAGCTCTTCGCGCTGTCCAGCATCGCGGTCCTCGCCCAGTACGGGGTCTCCGCGGCCGCCCTGGCCGTGCTCGCGCGGCGGCGCGAGCGCGGCCTCGTCCCCGCCCACGCGGTGCTGGCGGTGCCGACGATCGCGCTCGGCCTGGTGCTGGTGGCCTTCGGCGCCACCGTGCGGGAGGGCCTGGTGGCGCTGGCGGCGGTCCTGGTGGGGCTCGGCCTGGCCGCGGCGGCCAAGCCGCGGGCGGAGGCGGGACGGACCGCCGACTGAGGACCATGGTGCCCCCGCACGGCCCCTCGAGGGGAGCGGAGACCTGCCGGTGACGCTCGGCCTGCTCGCGCTGATCGTCGGCGGCCTCGGCCTCGGGGCGTTGCTCGCGCGCCGGCTCCACCGGGACGCGGAGCGCCTCCGGCAGGAGCAGGCCCTCCTGCGCGCGGTGATCGAGGGGACGAGTGACGCGATCTTCCTGAAAGACAACTCGGGGCGCTACCGCCTGGCGAACTCCGCCTTCGCAAGGGTGCTGAACCGGCCCGTGGACGAGATCCTGGGCCGCGAAGACAACGATCTCTTTCCGCCGGAGACCGCGAAGCAGTACAGGGACGCGGACCAGCAGGTCCTGGCCACGGGGCAGCCGTGCGCGGTCGAATCCGAGACCGAGGCGGGCGGGCGCCGGCTGATCTTCCTCACCTCGAAAGCGCCTTTTCGCGATCCCGCCGGCCGCGTGCAGGGCGTGATCGGCAGCGCCCGGGACATCACCGAGCGGAAGGAGGTCGAGGAGGCGCTCCGCAAGACGCGAGACGAGCTGGAGGTGGGGGTCCGCGAGCGGACGACGGCCCTCGACAGCGCCAACGCGATCCTGAAGGCGGTGTTCGATAGCACGACCGACGCGGTGTACGTGAAGGACGAGGCGGGGCGCTATATCCTCGCCAACGCGGCGGCCGCCCGCGACCTGCGGCGGCAGCCGGAGGAGATGCTCGGCCGCGACGATACCGAGCTCTTCACCGAGGGGGACGCCCGCCTCATCCAGGAGCTGGACCGGGAGATCATGGCCGCCGGCGAGTCGCGGACCATCGAGCAGGAGCTCCAGCTCGGCGCGGAAACCCGGTACTTCCTCTCCACCAAAGGGCCCTACCGCGACTCGTCGGGCCGGGTGATCGGGCTGATCGGGATCTCTCGCGACATCACGGACCGCCGGCGCTCCGAGGAGGCGCTGCGGCAGTCCCAGAAGCTGGAGAGCCTGGGTCTGCTGGCGGGTGGCGTGGCCCACGACTTCAACAACCTGCTGGTGGCCATCCTGGGCCAGACGACGCTCGCGCAGTCCCGGCTCGCCCCCGATCACCCGGCCCGGGAGAACCTCGAGAAGGCTTTGAAGGCGACCGAGCGGGCGGCCGACCTCACGCGCCAGATGCTGGCCTACTCGGGGCGCGGCCACTTCCAGGTGCGCCCGGTCCAGCTCAACACCGTCATCGAGGAGAACCTCCACCTGCTGCGGGTGGCAGTGTCCAAGCGGGTACGTCTCGCTTCCGAGCTCACCCCGGGCCTCTCCCCCGTCGACGCCGACACGGGCCAGCTCCAGCAGGTGGTCATGAACCTGATCACGAATGCCGCGGAGGCGATCGGCGACCGCGAGGGCACGGTGACCGTGGTCACGGGCGCCCGCGCGGTGGGGCCGAGCGATACCCACCTCTGGCGGCACACCGGCGAGCCGCTCCCCCCGGGGAGGTACGTCTCACTGGAGGTGCGGGATGACGGCGACGGCATGGACGCGGCCACCCTCGAACGCGTCTTCGATCCCTTCTTCACCACAAAGTTCACGGGACGGGGCCTGGGCCTGGCTGCCGTGCTGGGCATCGTGCGCGGCCACAAGGGCGGCCTGTCCGTGGAGAGCGAGGTGGGGCGCGGGACCGTCTTCCGGCTGCTCTTCCCGGTGAGCACCAAGGTCCCCGCGCCGGCGCGCCCCGCTCCTGCGGACCCGGGCCCCCGCGGGACCGTCCTCGTGATCGACGACGAGGACGTCGTGCGAGAGGCCATCGCCGACGCCCTCGACTCCCGGAACCTGCCCTACCTGCTCGCGCGCGACGGGGACGAAGGAATCATGCTCTGCCGGGAGCGCAGGGCCGCGGTCGGTCTCGTGATCCTCGACCTGTCGATGCCCGGACGCAGCGGCGAAGAGACGTTCCGCGAGCTGCGCAAGATCCTCCCTGAGGTGCCGGTCATCCTCTCCTCCGGGTACGGCGAGGACCAGGCGAAGGCGCGCTTCTCCGGGGAAGACCTGGCGGGGTTCCTCCAGAAGCCCTACCGGCTGAGCACGCTGCTGGCCGAGGTCGAGCGGTGCCTCAAGCGGGACGACCGGTGAACCGCACCCTCGACTTCAAGGATCACCGCCGTGAGCTCCTCGCGAACCGATACGTGTACGCGGTCGTCTCCCGCCGCGCGCGGGGCCTCTCCATCGGCCTCAACCTCAATCCGGACAAGGTCTGCAACTTCGACTGCCCGTACTGCCAGGTGGACCGAAAGGCGCCGGGCGGGCCCCCGGAGGTGGACGTGCCCGCGCTGCTGGGCGAGCTCGAGCGGCTGCTGGAGCTGGTCGCGGGCGGCGAGCTCTGGACGACCGCGCCTTTCGATACCGTGGCCCCGGCCCTCCGGCGCGTCGCCGACCTCGCGTTCGCCGGTGACGGCGAGCCCACGACACCCCGCGAGTTTCCCGAAGCGGCGCGGGCGGTGCGCGCGGCCCGCGACCGGCACCGCCTCGCGGTGCCGATCCGGCTCCTCACGAACGTCACCATGCTCGACCGCGAGCGCGTCCACGCGGCGCTCGCCCACATCGACGAGCTGTGGTGCAAGCTCGACGCCGGCACCGAGACCTACTTTCAAAAGGTCGACGGCACGCGCTTCCCGTTCGCGCGCATCCTCGGCAACCTGCGGACGATCGCCCGCGAGCGGCCGATCGTGATCCAGAGCCTGTTCCTGGCCTTCGACGGGATCCCTCCCGACGAAGCGGAGATCGACGCCTATTGCGGGCGGCTGCGCGACCTGGTGACGGGGGGCGGGCGGATCGACCTCGTGCAGGTCTACACGGTGTCTCGTCCGCCCGCGGACCCCGCGGTCTCCGCCCTTCCTCTCGCCCGTCTCGAGTCCATCGCCGGGAGGGTGCGGGCCCTCGGCCTCGCGGCGGAGGTCTTCGGGCCGTGACTCCGAGAATTGGACCCGGCCCGTCGGGGCCTGTAAACTGGCGTTCCATGTCGAGGGAAACCTAGGAATCCTTGCCACTCTCCTGTTCCTACAAGGTCCAGTACGGCCGCCAGTTCTGCGTCACGGACTGTCCGGCCAGCGCACCCCGCGGCATCTTCCGCTACCACCGCGTCGAGCGGCCCGAGGACGTGCCCGCCCCCGACGAGCGGGCCGTCGACGTGCCCATCCTCGACATGAACCACGGCTGGCCGAACCTGGGCCACGACTCGCTGGTCCACGCGGTCCTCGACGCCGGGTGCGACCTGCTGGAGCCTTTGCAGGGGACGGGCCTCCATATCCGCGTGCTGTCCTACGACGTGCGGCGGAGCGGCATGTTGCCCGAAGGCCCGGGCGAGCGCTTCTCCATCTACGTGGGGTCCGGCGGCCCGGGCCACCTGGACCCGCGGCGGAACGACGGCAGGGAACCCGGCAGCCAGGGGCTCCACGAGGACCCGTCGTGGGAAGCCCCGGCCTTCCGCCTCTTCGACGCCATCCGCGCCAACGAGGACGCGGCCCTGCTTGGGCTCTGCCATTCGTTCGGCGTGATGTGCCGCTGGTCGGGGGCGGCCGAGGAGTCGCTGCGCGGCCCCGCCAAGGGCAAGAGCACGGGGA
>WNFL01255823.1_pt1 | contig 30902 bp, 28 predicted proteins | sample 5400361 | NCBI WGS metagenome assembly WNFL01 (sample SAMN13153351, study PRJNA577476) | soil metagenome | isolation source: 40 cm soil on Douglas fir-dominated hillslope | place: USA:California | collected 2013-09-17
GAACAGACCAATCTGCTTGCATTGAATGCGACGATCGAGGCCGCTCGGGCGGGAGAAGCGGGCAAGGGATTTGCGGTGGTCGCCAATGAAGTGAAAGAGCTCGCCAAGCAGACTGGTAAAGCGACCGAAGACATCAGCCAGAAGATCCAATCGATCCAGGGCAGCACGAAAGAAGCGGTGGATGCGATCAGTGAGATCGGCAAGGTGATCAACCAGATTAGCGATATTTCGAACACGATTGCCTCGGCGGTCGAAGAACAGTCCGCGACAACCGACGAGATCAGCCGCAATGTGAGCGAAGCGGCCAAGGGAGTCGCGGAGATAACCCAGAACGTGACGGGTGTTGCCGAAGCGGCTAAGGCTACGTCGAGCGGAGCAGGCGACACGCAGATCGCGGCGGGAGAGCTCTCGCGTATGGCGGCGGAGCTGCAAAACTTGGTGGGGCGGTTCAAATATGAGGCTACCGGTGAAAACGATCGGTTGCATCAGACAAAAGCGTTGGCGCGCTCGACGTCCCGAACAGCGCCGCCCAAACAGCCCCGCAGCAAGGCGCAGAATCGAGGCCAAGCGAACGGCGCAAGCACGGGTAATGGAACGTACGCGGAGCATTAAGAACGCGATCGGAGACGGGCCGTAGTAACTGGTCACGCCGCTTGAATGGAAAGGAAATTTGCCATGAAAAAATTTGTCTACACACTAGTGGCGGCTGTGGCGCTGTTGATGACGGGCGCTAAGCAAGTCGAGAGTTTCGAGATGACTCCCGCGGTGCAGGGGGAGCTGGACAAGATGAAGGCCTCGATCAGCGGCTGGGCGAGCGATCCGGCGATCGTTAAAGCCGTGGTCGAGCAGAATGGCAAGGGACCGATTGCCGGGATGGACAATGCTAAATGGAAAACCATCCGGCGCACCGATGACGTGGTTAAGGCGTTTCAAAGTAATCCGGCCGGGAAATATCTCAAGACTAAACTCGACGCCAGCGGCGGCCATTTCACCGAAGCATTTCTAAGTGGGGCGCAGGGCGAGAAAGTTGCGTTCGTGGAAAAAACTACCAGTTACATTCACAAGGGCCAGGCGAAATTCGACGTGCCGTTCGGCGGCGCAAAGTCGTGGCAGGGCAATCCGGAATTCGATGAATCAGCGCAAACTTATCAGATTCAGATCTCTGCGCCGGTGGTCGATGGTGGCAAATCTATCGGTGCGTTGGTCGTCGGTGTCAACCTTAGCCAGCTGGAAAAAATGACCAAAAAATAACGTTTGAGCTGGCGGGTCACGAAGTAAATCTATGAATCGCGTTGGATTGCTGTTGCAGGCTACGTCGATTCGCACCAGGCTGTTGCTGGCTTGTTTTGTGATGGCGCTGGTGACAGCTGCAGTCGGCGGCTTTGGCATCTGGGCGCTGGCGCATATCAATGACGCCTTCCAAGTCATTGCCACGCGTAATCTTCCAGCCATTGACCACCTGTTACAGACCGATCGCGACATGCAGCAAGTGCTAGTGGCCGAGCGCAGCCTGATGTTCATGAGTATCGCGACCCCTAGCGCCCAGGATCAGATCAAGGCGCATGGAAGTAAAATTGACGGGGCTGCGGCGCACTGGAACAAATACAAGGCCGTGACGGTTAGTCCGGAGGAACAGCAGCGTTGGGCTCCGTTTGAAACCGCCTTTCGCGCCTGGCAGGACACCTCGCGGGAAGTGGTGAAAACGCTCGCGGCGGATAACCCCGAAGCGCGCCGCGACGCCATCGACTTATCGATGGGAGACGAGGCGGCGAAATTCGAGAGCGCAAGAAAAATACTTGCTGAGCTCAGCGATCTGCGGGCCGATCAGTCGCGCATTCACGCCAGCGCCGAGGAAGCGCGAGCGAGCGCTTGGCAGCGCTGGATGTTTTTTGCAGTGGTCGCAGCAGTGGTTCTGGGTTTGTTCGTGAGCTATTCGCTGGCTCGCTATATCATCGGTCCACTGCGAAAAACCGTGACCTTGTTGCAAGACATCGCTCAAGGCGAGGGCGACCTCACCAAGCGGCTGGAGGTCAGTGGACAGGATGAAATCAGCGAGCTGGCAAACTGGTTTAACATTTTCGCCGAAAAAATCCGCGGTATTGTTAGCGAAATCGGCCAAAGCTCTGAAGTTCTGGCTTCGTCGTCCACTGAGTTAACCGCCGGGGCGACCGAAATGACTAGAACCAGTGAACAAACCGCCGGTGACGCTCAAGTGGTGACGGGTATTGCTGAGGAGGTAGTGGTTCATATCGAGACCATTACCGCATCGGCCAAGGAAATGACCGCGTGTATTCTGCAAATTTCTACGCAAACATCGGATTCGGCAGCGATAGCTGCTCAAGCGGTGGAAATCGCCAGCGCCACCCACTCGACGATCGAGAATCTCGGCAATTCAAGCGCCGAGATTGGCAACGTAATCAAAGTGATCAACTCAATTGCCGAGCAGACCAATCTCTTGGCGCTCAATGCGACAATCGAGGCGGCGCGGGCGGGCGAAGCCGGTAAAGGCTTTGCCGTGGTTGCCAATGAAGTGAAGGAATTGGCCAAGCAAACTGCGGCGGCGACGCAGGATATCAGCAAGAAGATCAACGCGATTCAAACAGACGCTAAAGGTGCGGTGGCGGCGATCCGCCAGATCACCACCGTGATTAACCGGGTTAGCGAGATTTCGCATGCGATCGCTGGCGCGGTTGAGGAACAGCGGGCTACTTCCGGCGAGATGACGCGGACGTTGAGTGACGCCTACGTCGAAAGCTCTAAGGTGGCGCAAGCGATCAGCGACAAGGTCATGACCCGGACGCGCCAAACTGCCGACGGATTAGGGGCGGTTTTGCAGACCGCCGAAGAGCTGCTGCAAATGGCCACGGAGCTCAAAACTCTGGTCGGTCAATTCAATTACGGTGAGTCCAATGGCCATCATGTTGATTGGAGTCATGCTCCCGCGAACGTTCCACGACAGCGGGTGCTTTCGTCGGCCGCTTACAGGGCGCGCGACGATCGTCATGCTTCGAACGGACGCATACTGTGAGTGGCTCTCAGCTGCCGATTTAGAAAAACCCGTAGGCAGCGCCAGGTCAGCAATTATTCGAATGGTAATTTTTCAACAGAAGAATATGAGAATCCTGCTTTTGGCAACGGATGGAATCGTGTTGGACGCGATAAAATTGCTCGACAGCGGCGACATCGTAAGTGCACGGATCGTTCAACATCGAGAACTGGCATCAGATTCGGAGGACATATGCGGGCGTTGATCGTCGATGATTCGCGGGCGATACGCGGCATCATCAAGAAGATCCTGCGTGAGATCGGCTTTGAGGTCGTGGAAGCGGGTCATGGGATTGAAGCGATCCAACGTCTGAAGGATTCCGGATCGATCGATGTGATGTTGGTGGATTGGAACATGCCGGAAATGAATGGCTTCGATTTCTTGTGTTACGTGCGCGGTAATCCCGATTACAAGGATGTTCCCGTTATGATGGTCACCAGCGAGACGGAAATGTCGCAAGTGGCCCGCGCCCTTGACGCCGGTGCCAATGAATACGTCATGAAACCATTCACGAAAGAAGTGATCACCGACAAACTGGCAATGATTGGAGTGGTGGGGTCGGTCGCGTCAGCGCAACTTTGAGGCTTCACCCCGTTCAAGCCGCTTTTTAGAATTGCCACTGCGACAATTCAAAAACCAAAAGCAACGCCCCAGACAAACATTGAAATGGGAAAAATTCGCGTACTTGTCGTTGACGACTCGGTGGTAATCCGTCGTTTGGTCAGCGATGTGTTGGCGGCTGATCCGGCAATCGAAGTGGTTGGCGTCGCGGCAAACGGCCGTATTGCCTTGGAGAAAATCAAACAACTGACCCCGGATCTGATGACGTTGGATGTTGAGATGCCAGAAATGGACGGCGTCCAAGCATTGAAGGAGCTACGCAAATTTAACCAACGGCTGCCGGTCATCATGTTTAGCACGCTCACCGAACGCGGCGCTGTAACCACGATGGATGCTCTCGCGGCGGGGGCGAGCGATTACGTCACCAAGCCGTCTAACGTTGGCAGCACAACCGCAGCGATGGCGCGGGTCCGGGATGAGTTGATTCCTAAGGTTAAGGCGTTATGTGGATACCGGGGTCCTGCGAGAGCCGAAGTCGCTTCTCAGGTGGCCTTGGCGGCGCGCCAGAAGATCGTTTCGCTGGGCGCGGTGCATCCCCATCAGCGCATCGAGATCCTCGCGATTGGGGTTTCCACCGGCGGCCCCAATGCGTTGGCTGAGCTCATGCGTGGGATCCCGGCTGATTTTCCCGTGCCGATTGTCGTCGTCCAGCATATGCCGCCGGTTTTTACTCGTCTGTTGGCCGAGCGCTTGGGCGCCAAGGCGGCGATTCCGATCAGTGAAGCGGTCGCTGATACCGAGCTGATGCCTGGAGCGGTCTGGATAGCGCCGGGGGACTTCCACATGGTGTTGGAAAAATCCGCAAGCGGCGCGCGCATCAAACTCAATCAGGAGCAACCGGAAAATTCCTGCCGTCCGGCGGTGGATCCGTTGTTTCGGTCGGTCGCGAAAATTTATCGCGGAGCATCTTTGGGGCTCATTCTTACGGGCATGGGACAGGACGGACTGCGGGGCTGCCAAGCAATTTCCGAAGCGGGTGGCCAGGTGCTCGTGCAGGATGAGGCGAGCAGCGTGGTCTGGGGCATGCCGGGATTTGTCGCGCGCGCCGGTCTTGCAGAAAAAGTGTTGCCGCTGAGTCAAATCGCCGGCGAAATCGTGCATCGCGCGTCTGAGGGACGAAGTCGGCCCGGTAGCGGTCATGAAGGATTGTCGAGTCATGGCAATATCCGACGCTGATTTTCGTTATATCCGTGACTTCGTCTACAAGAACGCGGCCATCGTGTTGGACGACGGCAAGGGTTACTTGATCGAGTCGCGCCTGCAGCCATTGGCCAAGCGCAATGGCTTTGCGTCATTGGACGCGATGATTGCGCAGATGCGCGGGCAAATTCAAAACGGCCTGCGCTGGGACGTGATCGAGGCCATGACCACCAACGAGACTTATTTTTTCCGCGACGTGCATCCTTTCGACGTGATGAAGAAAAGTGTTCTTCCTGAACTCATCAAACGGCGGGAAAAAGAGCGTCAACTTAATATTTGGTGCGCCGCGGCATCGAGCGGGCAAGAGGTTTACACGATCCTGATGGTGTTGAAAGAACATTTTCCCTCGTTAGCGTCGTGGAAAATCAATTTCATCGCTACGGACATTTCCAAAGAGATGCTCGAGCGCTGTCGCGAGGGCTGTTACAGCCAACTCGAAATTAATCGCGGCCTGGCCGCGCCGCTTTTGCTTAAATATTTTCAGAAGATCGGGGTGCAGTGGCAAATCAGGGAAGAGTTGCGCCGCATGGTCGACTGGCGCCAGCTCAATTTGGCGCAGCCCTGGGCTTTGCTGCCAGCCATGGATATGGTCTTTATGCGCAACGTGCTGATCTATTTTAATTTGGAAACTAAGAAAAATATATTTTCTCGGCTCGCCAGTGTGCTCAAACCGGATGGCTATCTGTTTCTCGGTGGCGCCGAAACCACCATGGGGATCAACGACAGCTTTAAACGCGTGGCGGTCGAGAAGACCTCCTATTACCAAATCACCGTTACGTAGGAGAGCATCATGAAATTTGCCGAAACGGAATTGCGTCAAATCGCCGAGGACACCTGGCGTATCGTGCTCGGCGAAGAGGTCGAAGCGCGCACAGAGACAATTGCGTCGATGAATTTTGACGATTGTATTGCGGCGACGGCGCAAATCGCCGGCGATTGGCAATTGGCGGTGGTCATTTACGGCTCGGCGGCCATGGCGCGGCGCGCCGCTATGGTGATGTTCTCGCTGGATGATGAGCCGCCCAAGGTGGAAGACATTCAGGACGCCATGTGCGAGTTGGTCAATATCGTCGCCGGCAACATCAAGGGCGTGCTGAGCGGCTCGAGCCATCTATCGCTGCCGTCGCTCATTCGCGGCAACGATTTCAAGTTGATGTTTCCACGCCACGTGCCGCTGAGCGAAGTCGCCTTTGGCTACGCTGGCGAGCCCGTCATCGTCATGCTGCTTGGCGAGGACAAACTGACCGATCGCTTGGAACAACGCAATCTCGCGAGCCGCGAAGGCGCAAGTTAACCAACTCTTTTGACTCGCTAATATCAAGTTTGGATCGCTGCTGAATGCACGGTAGCGGTCAGGCCCGGTTGTTTCTAAAGCATTCTTGACCGGGGCCGATCATCTAATAATAGCGTGAATCATCGGTTCGACTGCTTGTTTTGACAGTGGAGGTGATTTGTGACGGTGACGGACGGCGTGCTCAAGGCGTTGGTGATCGACGATAGTCCCACCGACGCGCGGATACTTACTAATTTACTCTCTAAGCGGCTGCAGACCGAGGTCGAGGTCGCCAAGGACGGTTTGGCTGGGTTGGATAAACTGTCCACCGGTCATTTCGATTTGGCATTCCTGGATCTCCAAATGCCGGCGATGAGTGGTCTGGAAGTGCTCCGCAAGATTCGCGGATCGGCGAGCACCATTGACCTGCCGGTGATCGTGATTTCCAGCACCAACGACGCAGAGACGGTAGCGTCTCTGTTGCAATTCAAAATCTTTGACTACGTGATCAAGCCGTATAACACTGATTTGCTGGTCAAACGCTTCACGGAAAAACTCTTACCTCTCCGATCCCCCGTTGCTCCGCCCGATTAGCAGCCTTGCCATTTTCAATTCCCGCCCACGGTGCGAACCCGGCTGGTTTGCGGACTTCCCATTGGCTCGTCAGATCTCGGTAAGTTGAATAATACCGTTGCAGGTATTTCACCGCCCTTGTTGAGCAGGATCAGCGTTGTCGGGCTAAAGCGTCCACGGCAAATGCCGATTACCTATTCGCTGGAGGAACCATTGATTTAGCAACACGTTCAGGCAGCCGGTTGATAATAAACGATGCCAGACGGTACGCTCAAGGCGTTGATCATCGACGATAGTCCGACCGATGCGCAGACGCTTTCCTATTTACTTTCGAAGCGGCTGCAAACCCGTGTCGAGATCGCCAACGACGGCTTGGAGGGATTGGACAAGCTTGCCACCGGCCATTTCGACTTGGCGTTCTTGGATATTCAGATGCCGGTGATGAACGGTGTCGAGGTACTCCGGGAAATTCGCGCATCACCAAACACCGCCGAACTGCCGGTCATCGTGATTTCCAGCAATAGCGACGCCCAGACGGTGCGCTCGCTGTTGGAACTTAAAATTTTCGACTATGTGGTCAAGCCGTACAACGCCGAATTGATCGTCAAGCGCTTCCAGGAAAGGCTATTGCCGAGAAAGGGGCGCCCAATCCTGCCGGGTGAAATGCCGTTCCGCGATGAAGGAAACGCCCGCCGGTCCGGAACCCAGGTGTTAATGATCGCTGACGAGAAGGCCAGTTTCCGCCATTTCTTTGTCTCCATGCTCGGCGCCCAGTACCACGTGTACGAGGCGAACGATGGCGATCAGGCGGTCGCGCTAGCATCAAGGCATAGGCCGAACGTTATTTTCGCCGGCACCAAACTGGGTGGCGTCAGCCGTGACAACCTGGTGACACAGCTCCGCCGCACGGAGAATATCGGCGCGCCGCGGATCATAGCGATCGATGCCGATGACGAAACTGCCGAGCTCGATGCAAAGCTCTATGACGGCCGCTTGGGACGCACGCTTACGGCGCAAGCTCTCAAAGAAGCCGTTAGAAAAATAGTGACGGCGCCCGAGCTCGAGCCGGCCCGGAAAGACGGAGTCAGCGCGCTCAAGCGCGCGCTGATCTCGGCCGCTGAGCAGGTGTTCGGCATGATGATGTCCACCGAGATTGCCATTGTGCAATCCCCAGCGAAAATAGAGTTGAGTGAGACGGTGACGATCGCCTCCATCGAACTCTTCAGCTACACTGAGCGAACGTGTCTGACGGTCAGGTCCCGCTGCGCGCAAAGCTGTATTATCGCGATGGCGACACGGATGCTGCTGATGGACGAAGCAGAGGCAGCGCAAAATTTAGCGATGGCGCAAAACTCCTTGGCGGAAACACTTAATATAATGGGCGGGCGAATTAAGGCCAGTCTCGCGGAAGAGGGCCGGAGTTTTTTTAGCGGCCTACCCAAAGTCGGGGAAAAGTCGGCAACGCAGATCGAACCGGAGCCGGAACAGGGTAGCCAGGTTAGCTTTGCCGCCGGCGAAAAGATTCAATTTTCAATTAACATCTGGATGAGGGCGCTGAGCAGCGAAAAAATTGCCTCTACCAAATTGAGCGATGGGATGAGGTTGGCGGCGCCGCTCGAGGTTGACGCTAACAAACGCTGGGACGCTGGATCCATCTTCACCGCCGATATGATCAGCACGGTCAAAGCCATGGGATTCGATGAAGTTGAAGTTTTCGAACCGCTTTGACGCGGTGAAAAAATGGACGGGCGGCGCGTGATGACGGAAAAAGACTTAACCGAAATTCATCTCAAGATGGATCAATGGGCGGCCCAATGCGATGGCGAATTCGTGGTGCGGCTGATCGACACGTTTTTGGCGGACGCGCCGAAACGACTATCGGCGCTGCGCCGGGCCTTCGAGCAGGGTGCGCAAGTCGAATTGAAACGCGCCGCGCACACGCTCAAATCGAGCAGCGGCCAACTCGGCATTACTTTCTATGCCGAAGTCGCCAAAAGCGTCGAGCTCGCGGCCGTTGCCGGCGGCGCGGTTGAAACCGCCGAACCGGTGCAGTGGCTCGAAGATCAGTTCCCTGACATCAGCGCGGAGTTGCAAAAGCTGCGCGGCCGTTTTGCCGACGCAGGTGCGAGTTCCGTTTAAATTTGAATACAAAGTCGCGCCGCGGCGCGCGACTGGTGCAGTCTTACAACGGTAATTTTTCCCCTACCGGTTGATCACGAAGTCTAGCATCCGGGTGAAATTCATCCGGTTCGTATTCGCCGCGATCTTGCTTACTGCATCGGTTTGTTTGTCTTCATTGCACAATCGCTGGTGAGTCACTTAGGCGGCCATCGAAGGCGACGCGGATTGTCGCGATGACCGCCAATGCGATGGCGGGCGATCGCGAAAAATGTCTGGATGCGGGCATGGACGATTACATCGCTAAGCCGGTTCAATTAGAAACGCCCCAAGCCGCGCTGGCACGCTGCCCGTAAATCCAGTTCCAGCACCGCTTGCAGTGCCGCGATTCTGTTTCACTGCATCCTGCCGATGGTAACTTTTGGCCGCGCCACGCAGCCTAAAGGCCATTTTCCCGCACCCTGGGTTTCCCGATACTTACTTAAGACTCGCTCGGCCTGGCCGATTTAACCTTGGATGGAATTCGGCTCAGCGCATTCCTTGGTCGATGACTTTAACAACGGGCAACTCCAGATTCCGCCGTTCACGGGATCAATGGGAACATAATTAGGAACCTATGGTCAAAAATCCGACTGTGTTGGTCGTGAATGACGATCCGTCGCAACTGCGCATAACTTCGAAGGCGCTGTCCTGCGATGGCTTCGAAGTCTTGCCCTGCGCGGATGCCGAGCAAGCGCTGCGTTTACTCGGCGAGGGCGGCGCGGTAGATGTCGTGGTTACCGATCTCTACATGCCGGGGATCGACGGTTGGCGTCTCTGCCGTTTGCTCCGCTCTGCCGCGTTCGCGCGTTTCAATACGATTCCAATTCTCGTGGTTTCGGCAATTTTTTCCGGCTCTGATGCCGAAGATCTCACGGTTCAGCTGGGCGCCGACGGTTTCCTCGCCGCGCCTTACGAACCGGCGAAGCTGTGCCGGGTCGTGCGCAATTTGATCGGTGACTTAAAACCGGTGCCGTCGAGCAGCGTGCTGATCGTCGAGCCTGATCTGGGCTATGCGCAACAACTGACGGCGATTTTTGAGTCTGCCGGCTACAGCGTGGCCCATGCGGCAAACGGTTCACAGGCGCTGGCGATGTTCCGTCAGGAACCGAGGCAGGTCGTCGTGCTTGATTACGATTACTCCGAGGTCATGTCCGAACGGCTGATCGATGCCATCAAAGAGCCGGGCACGGCCACGGTCGTCATGGTGGTGACCTCCGACAATTCTGCCGAGCGCGCCGTCGATCTGATTCGCAAGGGTGCCGACAATTACGTCCACAAGCCGTTGGCGCAAAATCAACTGGTGCAGCTGTGCGAAACCGCGGTGCGCCAGCGTGCGTTGTTGCGGATCGAAGACCTGCTGCAAATGCGCACGCGCCGATTGCGCGCCAGCGAAGACCGCTATCGCAATCTCTTCGAAAACGCCGGCGACGGGATCGTTACTTACACGCTCGACGGCATCACGATCAGCATCAATCGGGCATTGGAAACGTTGTTGGTGATGACGCGCGATGAGTTGGTTGGCAAATCCTACGAGCGGTTGATGACCGCGGTCTCCCTCGCCACAGCCAAAAAGGCGCAGCAAGAAGCACGTGCCAATCGGGAAGACGCCTGGACTTACACATTGGAGTTGGTACGGCCGGACGGCACCCTCGTGCCGGTGCAGAGTCACTGCCGGTTCTTACGCGACAAGGACGGCGAGCCGACGATGATCATGGCCACCTACCGAGATCTGACGGTGGAGCGGCTGCTCGAACGACAACGCGCCGAGTTCACCGCGATGTTGGCGCACGATATCCGCAATCCGCTCGCGCTGATTCGCGGCTGCGCCGAGCTTTTGCTCGATGACCACGGTCCGGCGGTCGATGCCCCCACGGTGCGCAAGTGTCACGAGCGCATCCATAATGCGGCGCAGGTGGTCGATTCACTGGTGAGCAATTACTTGGAGCTTTCGCGTATCGAAGCCGGCGCACTTCAGCTGACCAAGCAACGTGTCGACTTGGCTGGGCTGCTGCGCAGCATTGTCGAGCGCTTCGAGGGCGCGGCCGAACCGCGCGGTATCCGCTTTCAGTTGTGCGAGGAGAATCACGGAATGATCGACGGCGACGCGCTGGCGTTGGATCGCGTGTTCGCCAATCTGCTTAACAATGCTTTCAAGTTTACCCCGGACGGTGGCGCGATCACGCTGAATATCGTCCGGCACGGTGGCGAGGCAATGGTTTCGGTGCGCGATAGCGGGCCTGGAATCGATCCGGCAAAGCTCTCGACGCTATTTCAAAAATTCAATCGCATCGAGATTAACGAACGCCAGGAGGGCATCGGTCTAGGGCTGTTTATTGTCAAGGAATTGGTTGCCGCGCATGGCGGCCGCGTCGAAGTCGAGAGCTGCCTGGGCCAAGGCTCTTGCTTCGCGGTGTTTCTACCATTGGCGAATTCGCCAGCCGCAACCCATTAACCGAGGGAGCAAATCATTAAACCAGAGGCAAGACTATGGAACCAAACAGCATCGAAATCGCGATTCGCGACAAGGCTAAAGAGTGGATCGACGAGTACGGCGCGGAATTTCTCGTGGAGCTGATCGGCGACTATCTCGACGATGCCGTAACGCGTGTGGATCGTCTGCGCGCAGCGGTTGCGACCGGCGACGCCAAAACCGTGATGCTCGAAGCGCACACGCTTAAATCGAGCAGCGCCAATCTAGGCGCGCCCGGCTTGTCGGTGATCGCCAGGCGGCTCGAAGAGATCGGCCGCGACGGGGATATGACCGAATCGGTGCCCTATCTCGAACGCTTCGAGGATGAGTTCGCCGTCGTCAAGGCCAACTTGGAAGAACTGCGCGATGCCCCCGAGGCGTATATCGCGCGCGAATTTTAACGATCAAGAATCATCCGGCGCGCCAATTACCCAACGGCTACGACATGAAAATTCTTATCGCCGATGATGACCCAACGATCCGGTCCCTGCTGCAATCGGGACTGATCCGAATGGGCTACAAGCTGGAGATCACCAGTAATGGCGATGACGCTTGGGCGGCGCTGCAGCAGGCCAATGCTCCGGAAATGGCGATTCTCGATTGGGTCATGCCAGGGATGACCGGGATCGAGATTTGCCGCCGGCTGCGCGAACGCAAAGATGCGCCTTACATTTACGTCGTATTGCTTTCGGGAATGGACACCTTGACCGATCTCGTTGCCGGCTTGGAAGCCGGCGCCGACGATTACATGACCAAACCGTTTAAGCCGGCCGAGCTGAAAGCCCGGCTGCGCTCGGGCCGGCGCATTCTCGACCTGCAGCGAGAGCTGCTCGCCGCCCAATCCCAACTGACGATTTTGGCAAGTCACGACTCGCTGACGACGTTGTGGAACCGCCGAGTCATCATGGAAAAGCTCGACCAGCAGGTCGTTAGAGCGCAGCGGGAAAGCGCTTCGATGGGAGCGATATTGCTCGACATCGATCATTTTAAACAAATCAATGACAGCCTGGGCCACACCGCTGGTGACGAAGTTCTGCAACGGGTCGCGGTTCGCATGGCCGAGGCAATCCGTGCCGACGATAGTGTGGGCCGTTACGGTGGTGAGGAATTTCTGATCGTGGCGCCCAACTGCAGCATGCACGAGACTTTTGATGTCGCCGAGCGCGTGCGCATTGCCATCGGCGCCGCGCCGATCATTGCCGCCAGCGAATCGATATCAGTCACCGCGAGTCTGGGCGCGAGCGGAGTTATCGATGGGCAAACGTCAAGCACACAAGCATTGATCGGCGCGGCCGACCGGGCGCTTTATCGCGCCAAAAAGTTTGGCAGAAATCGCGTGGAGTGGCATTTCCCGCAACTCGATGGCGTGATCGAACTCCGATAGTACGGTCTGCGTCGTCAATGTTGGCTGGAAAGGGAGCAATCTCGCTGTCGTTCGATTCGCAACATCGGTCGGCTCGGTAATCGAGGAAAAGCAAATTCAATGACACTTAATATCCGCCAGAAATTTGTCGGCTTTACTTGCGCCATCGTCATTGTTATCGGCGGCGCTTTCGCCTTCTATGCGTTTCAGGAAAGCCGCGAGCAGCTGTTGGTTGGCTTCGATCAGAAGAGCCAGGGCATGGCTCAAGTCGTCGCCAGCAGTTTGGCGCAAGATATTGACTCGGGAAGGCGTGCCAGCTTGGCGGAACGGCTCAAAGTTACCCTCGCCGATCAGCAGGTCGCTTACGTCAATATTTTTGACAGCGCCGGCAATTTACTCTTGGCAGTCGATAACCGGACGCAGCCTGGCGAACCCGGCCGGGCCGTGTCGTTGCCAAGCGAAGCGCTCAGCGGCGCGTGGAAATCGACTTACGAACAAAATACTTTGCGCATCGACGGACCGGTGCTGTATGAGCATACCACTCCGGTGGGCTATTTGAGTATTGGCTTCTCAACCGCCGCCTTGGCTGAAGAACTGCAAGAGGTTATCGACAAATGTGTGGTGGTGACTGGGCTGTTGCTCCTGTGCGGTATAGCCGCCGCGTATTTTTTGGCGCGCCATTTTACTCGACCGATATTGGCTATTCGCGCAGCGGCGCAGCAGATCAAGTCGGGCAACTTGACGGCGCGCGTAGCGATGATCGCAGAGGACGAACTGGGCGAGCTGGGCGCATCGATCAACTCGATGGCCGCTTCTCTTGAAGCGAGTTTGAGCGCGGCGAAATCGGCGGAGGATGAGCTTAGGCGCGGCCTCAATGAGACGCGTGCGCTTCAAGAAGTCGGCCAGCTCATATTGGCAGCGAAGGATTGTCGCGATGTGCTCGAATCGGTACTGAAGAAAACCACCGCGGTGTGTGGTTTTGATATTGGGACGATCCTGGCCCCGGACGCGGATGGCGGCATGCTGCGCGCCATTGCCACTTGCGGCTATCGAGATCCCACTAACGTCGAGCGCCGGTCCAAGCAGTCAAACAGCTATGGGGTGGTGAGCCTCGATGCGCCGTTGGTACTCGACAGTATTCAAGACAAGCCGGGTTTGCGCACGCTAAAACAAGAAGGTGCCGAATGCGCGCTCTTCGTGCCGATTTTAAGCGGTGGCGAGATTTTGGGTTTTCTTCAACTGGCCAACCGGAGCGCGCGGACAGTCAGTCTCGCCGATATTCGGTTGGCGGAGGGTTTCAGCCGGCAGATCGGTATCGCCATCCAAAAAAGCCGTCTCGCCGAAGAAAGCGCCAGCAATCTTCGGCGCATGCAGGCGCTCCACGAAATTAACCTTACGGCGACATCGACCCTCGATCTCAACACCGTGCTCGAACGGCTGTTGGAGAAGATCGAAAGCTTCCTGCCGTTCGCGGTGGCGTCGACGATCCGCTTGCGCAATCCGCTTAGCGGCGAGTTGGAATATCGCGTCACGCGCAATCTGCCGCTCGCTGACATGCAGCGATTCGCGGCGCAAAACCTCTTCTGCTTTGCGCGGCTGGTTTACGAATCCAAAGACGTCGTAACCGTGTCCGATGTGCCGAACGACCCGCGCTGTCCGGACGCGGATTTTTTTCGCAACCACGGCATTATCTCCTATCTCGGCGCGCCGCTGATCAACAAAGGGCAATGTTTCGGCGTGCTATCGTTGCTCGGACGAGAGCCGCGGGAGTTCAGCAAGGAAGAAATCGAGTTCGTCTATGTGCTTGCCGGCCAGGCCGGCATCGCGATTCACAACGCGCAGCTCTACGACCGCAGTCTCGAGCAAGCCAAACAATTGGCGCGCGCCAAAGATGTCGCCGAAGCGGCGACACAGGCGAAGAGCGAATTCTTGGCTAACATGAGCCATGAGATCCGCACGCCGATGAACGCGGTGATCGGCATGACCCGATTATTGCTGGATACCGACCTCGCTTCTGAGCAGCGCGATTTCGCCGAGACGATCCGCAAGAGCGGCGATGCCTTGTTGGATTTGATCAACGATATTTTGGATTTTTCCAAGATCGAAGCCGGCCAATTGGATCTTGAACACGCCGTGTTCGATATCCGCCAGTGTATCGAAGACGCGGCCGACTTAATTTTACCGCGCGCGGTGGAGAAAAATATCGAGCTGGTTTACAGCATCGACGCGAAGGTGCCTTGGGGAGTGTTCGGCGATCTCGCGCGGGTGCGCCAGGTGCTGGTGAATCTGGCCAACAACGCGGTGAAGTTCACCGCCCAAGGGATGGTCTTGATCGAAGTGATGCGCGGCGTTGAGCGCAGTGATGGCCACGTCGAAGTGGTGTTTTCAGTTAGAGACACGGGCATTGGCATACCCGCGGATCGGATGGATCGGCTGTTCAAGTCCTTCAGCCAAGTGGACTCGTCGACGACGCGAATTTATGGCGGGACGGGACTCGGCTTGGCAATTTCCAAACAACTGGTTGAACTGATGGGCGGGCGGATTTGGCTAGAGAGCGAAGTGGGCAAAGGGTCGACCTTCTCATTTTCCGTGGTTAGCAATGAAGACCAAGCGCCGAAGCCGGTAACCGACCACGTGGAACTGCGCGGCAAGCGAGTTCTTATCGTCGACGATCTGCCGGTCAATCGAAAAATCCTTAGGCTGCAACTCGAATCCCAGGCGATGGCCGTCACTACGGCGGCATCCGGCATCGAAGCCTTGGCGCTTTTGGAAAGCGGCGCAAGCGTCGACATCGCGGTGTTGGATATGCAAATGCCTGAAATGGACGGCGTACAGCTGAGCCGGCTGATGCATAGTCTGCCAAAGTATCGATCGTTACCTCTGCTGTTATTGAGCTCGATGGGACGGCACGAGCTCGGCGGCGATGACTTCGCCGCGGTCCTGACCAAGCCGGTAAAGGTTGGGCTGTTATTTGACACGCTGTCGAGAATTTTTGGCGCGACGGCGAGTGCGCCAATCCAAGAAATAACCGTTATCGACAAAGAGCTGGCCAAGCGCTGTCCGCTGCGAATTCTCCTCGCCGAGGACAACATCGTGAATCAGAAAGTGGCTTTGAAGATTCTCGATCGTATGGGCTACCGCGCCGATGTGGTGGCCAACGGCAAGGAAGCGGTCGAAGCAGCGGCGCGGCAACGTTACGACGTGGTGTTGATGGACGTGCAAATGCCCATAATGGACGGTGTCGAGGCGAGTGCTTTGATCCGAGATAGTCTCGGTGCGGATCGACCGCGCATCATCGCGCTCACGGCCAACGCGCTTCAGGGCGATCGCGAGCGCTATCTCGGCGTCGGCATGGATGACTACATCAGTAAACCGATTAGGGTTGAGGAGCTGGCCAGCGCCTTGACTCAAACCGCATTGTCTCGGTCCATGGCGAAAATGGGCGGCGCCGCGAAGAACTCCGTCGACGCGGACTCGTTAGATCTGCGTTGAAATTGTCGCCGTCATTTTGTTTTCTAGAGACTTCAGGCGAAGCGCTTTTCAATCGCTCCAGCGAACGCCGGTCCTGGAGTATCGAGTTGACAGCCGACGCGTGCAAGGGGTTCGAGAAGGTCGTCAGGGTATCAGTTGTGAGCGTCAATATGGATCATGATTGTAGCAATTCGATCTCGGTTGGGGAATTGACCAGAGTTTTGTCTCAATGTCGTTCGCCTTACGCGGAATCTATGCTAATCCGCGATCGGGCTACCGCTGAAACAGGTTCCAATGACGGGTTAATTTTTCCGACGAGCGTGTCGCGTGCGTAAACTTGCAATGGAAATGAATAATGTCGCCGTTAGGGATATTTCAGCGGCCAGCGTTTTTATCGTCGACGATGATCCGTCGACGTTGAGTTTGCTCAAATGGGCTCTGAAGGGTTGCGGCGTCCGAACCATCCATAGTCATACCAATGCGATGCGCGCGCTCAGCCAAATCATCGGCGAAAATCTCTCGGTGGATCTGATTTTTTGTGATCTCAGCATGCCTCATATGGACGGCGTCGAGTTTATTCGCCGTCTCGCCGAGCTCGGCTATCAAGGCGGACTGATCGTGGTCACCGGCGAAGATGGCCGGGTCATCGACATGGTCAAGAAACTTACCCAAGCCCAAAGCCTCAATTGGCTCGGTTGTCTGGAAAAGCCGGTCAGTGGCGAAGCGCTGAAATCGGCACTGGCTCAATGGGTGAGTCATGTGCCGGCGCAGGTCAAACCTGTGAGCCAGCCGATCAGCGCAAACCAAATCAGAACTGCGCTCGCCGAGCGCCAGTTCATCAATTATTACCAGCCTAAAGTTGATCTGTTGTCGGGATTGGTCGTCGGCGCGGAGTCCTTGATTCGCTGGCAACGGACGACGGATGAAATCGTCCCGCCGGGCCGGTTCATTGGCATCGCTGAGAACAACGGCTTGATCGAACAAATAACTCGCTACGTCATTACTGAAGCCGCGCGTCAAGCGAAACTCTGGCATGACATCGGACTGCGGATTCCGATTTCGATCAACGTCTCGATGGATGATTTGGCGCAACTGGATTTTCCCGAATTCATCGCGTCTGAAACAGCCTGCGCCGGGATCCCGCCATCGAGCTTGATTTTGGAAATCACCGAGAGCCGTTTGATGAAGGACCCAATGGCTGTGCTCGATGTGTTGACCCGGCTGCGGCTGAAGCGGTTTCGGTTGTCCATTGATGATTTCGGCACCGGCTATTCCAGCCTGGCGCAGTTGCGCGATATCTCTTTCGATGAACTCAAAATCGACCTGGGCTTCGTCCATGGCGCCTGCGACGATCCCAAAATGCAGGCGATCGTTGAAGGCAGCCGAAGAATCGCCAACCAGTTGGGCATGACCGTGGTCGCGGAGGGGGTCGAGGATCGCGCCGATTGGGATTTCATTCGGCTCGTTCGATGCGATCAGGCCCAGGGCTACTTCATCGCCAGGCCGATGGCTGCCAGTGGATTTCTGGATTGGCTCACCGAATGGAATCGGCGCGTGCCCGAGCTAGTCTGGGAATTGCCCCTATGACTGAGCCAGAGCTTATTGGCATAGAGATTTTAGCTAGGCCAAGAAATAAAAAGGATTGAATCCTGATTGGGCGCCAGCCGCGCTCCCGCCGACCAAATTTTAGTTTCTTTAATCAACCTGACCTGGAAAACCTCAGTTGCTACGTGGCAGAGCATTGCTGTCGGATCGTTAGTTCACTGGCATCGCAATTGCTCAGCAAACGAGCGAGCTGCGAGATTCAAGAAATTTGGCCGCCTGCCGATTAACAGTTGACAAGAACATGTCAATTAATTGGCGCCGGGCACTTTAGACAGGATTGAAAAAAGTATAATGGCCCAGGTTCTATCCCAAGACGAAGTTGATGCCTTACTCCAAGGCGTAACCAGCGCGTCGATCAATACCGGCGCAGTCCGAGACGGCGGTTCTGACAAAGCGGGGTTTAGCGCTCCAGTCGATGTTCGGCCCTACGATTTCTCTAAGAGCGAGATTTCCGCGCGTGGTCGCCTGCCCGGGCTGGAGGTTATTTTCAATAATTTTGCCCGTCGTTTGCAGAGCATGTTTGCCACCGAACTAGGCAAGTCTGTGGACGCCAACTTTGACGGCATGGAAGTCACTTCATACGAGAGTTTGATTCAGAGTTTTCCTTTGCCCGCGAGCATTCATGCGGTGCGCTTGGAACCCTTGAGGGGAGTCGAAGTGCTGGTCATCGAAGCGCGGCTGGCGTTTGCCATGATCGAGTTGTTTTTCGGCGGCAGTAGTCAAAAAGCGATGAAAGTCGAAGGGCGAGACTTCACGCCGATCGAGAGCCGGTTTCTCGGCAAATTTGTCGAGCGGATGTTGCGCGGCATGGAAGAATCCTGGCAGGGCGTGGCTCAACTCAAGGGACGTTATATTCGCTCGGAGCTCAATCCTTACCTCCTCAACGCCGCCGGCATGGGCGACGCGATGATCCTGGCGAGCTATACGATCAGCATGTCGCCGATTACCGGAACCATACTGTTTTCAATGCCGCTGACAGCGATCGAAGAATATCGCAATCAATTGAAATCCGGTTTGCCGATCGGCGACGACCCCGAGAATCTGGCGATTTTTCGCCGCGCGCAGGCGCCCTTGCTCGACGTCGAGCTCGACGTCAAGGCGGTGGTCGATGTGGTCAACATGAGCGTCGGTGAAATCATGGCGGTGCGTCCCGGCGACGTGATTCAAATGAATGCCACCGGTTTGGACCAGATCGAGCTGTGGGTCGAAGGCAAGCGGAAATTTCTCGGCAAGGCGGCCCAGCGCAACGGCAACAAAGTATTCGTCACGACCCAGCAGTCAGATTAGTATTCGACAATTCAAATAGACAATTCAATATAAGGATGGATGGAATCATGGCCGAAGTTGGAATTGAAACTAGTGCAACCCGCAACGGTTCGGAACAGGTAGACTTATCGTTGTTGATGGATGTCCCGCTGCAAGTGACCGTTGAGTTGGGGCGCACACGTATGACGATTGAAAATCTCCTCAAGCTCAATCAGGGGTCGGTCGTCGAACTCAATCAAATTATCGGTGAGCCGCTCGATATTCTGGTCAACAATAAGTTGATGGCCCACGGCGAAGCGGTGGTGGTCAAAGATAAGTTCGCGATTCGCGTGCTGGATGTCGTCAGCCCGGAGCGCCGCATCGAGAATCTTCGCTAAGAGTTCCCTCAGCACAGCGCCATTGCTATCCAGAAGCGTTTAACGCAAGGGGCTTGAGTTCCCCACTGCATTTGGGGGTTTGCGAACATCTTGATGTGAGTCAAGATTGGTTTTTTCAAGCGCTGGAAAACTCCACCTATTGGCTTCTCGTCTCGCGATAACCAATTAAACTTCAGTGAAGTGCGCCCGTCGATTGTTTCTCAACGACTGTTACCGGCTTAACTTCGCTGCGGGCTTTTTCGCCGGCGACTTGGTTTCGGTTTTTACTTCCGGCTTTATTGCCAATTTGGTTTCTGACTTGGTTTCGGCTTTGGTTTCTGTTGCCGCTGTTTCGCCTTTGGGCTTGTCATTGGGATCGAGCTTCTTGATGAGAATGCTGATGCGGCGGTTCTCGGACGCGAGGGGATCGTTTGGCGCGCGCAATTTGCGGTCGGCGTAACCCACCACTTGCTCGAAGCGTTCTGGTCGAATGCCGGCTTCTTCCAGGTCGCGCCGCGTATTGAGCGCGCGAGCCGCCGACAACTCCCAATTGGAATAATAGGATTCGTTGTGAAATGGCCGCGCATCGGTGTGCCCGGCGATGATCAGTTTATTTTGCGTGCCTCTGATCTCGTTGGCGATCAGCTTGAGGATCTTGCTCATGATCGGTTTGACCGTGGCGCTACTGAGCTCGAAAAAAGCCTGCTTCTCTTTATCGATCATCTCGATCATGATGCCCTCTGGGGTGATCGTGATCGGCACTTGGTCCTCGAGGCTAATGATGTCCTTCAAACCGGCCAAGCCTTCCTTGATGTGGGCATGAATCGTTTCCATGGTGGGCGCTTGGATGATGCCCGAACCGAGTTTGTCTTCGCCGCCTTGGGGGATGATCCCGCGCGAGCCGGAGAAAACTCCCGGTTCCCTAAAATAGTGCGCGATCACCGCCTTCTCTCGGCTGTTTGACGCGCCAAGCAACCAAAGAACCAGGAACAGCGCCATCATGGCGGTGACGAAGTCAGCGTAGGCGACTTTCCAGGCGCCGCCGTGATGACCGGCGCCGTGGGGTAGCCGGCACTTTTTCTTGATGATCCTCGGTTTGTCGTCTTTGCCATGGGACGACGCTTGCCCCTTAGAGGCTTTTGCTATCGCCATGAAACTTTATTCTTTCTTGCCGCGACAGGCGTCTTCGAGCTCTTGGGCGCCCGGCCGCGCGGTGCTAAAGACGCTGCGCCGGGCATGTTCGACGGCGATGATCGGCGCAGCGCCATGCAGATAGGCGAGCATCCCGGACTTGACGCATTGGAGATACTTGCCTTCTTCGATCAGCAAGAGCTCCATTTTTTGACAGAGCGGCTGGAGCATGGCGTAGGATACCAAGATGCCGATGAAGGTGCCGACCAGCGCCACGGCGATTTTGTGGCCGAGCACTTCCGGCCCTTGGTCCATAACGCCCATGGCGATAACCACGCCTAACACTGCTGCGACAATGCCGAGGCCGGGCATCGCGTCGGCGGTTTTGGTTAGAACTTCGGCGGGCTGCTTGCCTTCTTCTTCATGGGTGGCAATCTCCTCGTCCATCAAGGCATCGAGCTCCTCGGCGTTGGCCGAGCCGCTGATCACCAGCCGCAGCGAGTCGAGCAACATATTCTTAGCGGCGTGATTAGCCATGAATTTCGGATATTTTTTAAAAATTTCGCTGTTTGCCGGATCATCGACGTCTTTTTCCAGAGCCATCTCGCCGCTTTTACGCATCACCGAGAACAGTTCGAACATCATGGCGAACAGTTCCATGTAGTCTTCTTTGTTGTAACCGTTCTTCATGATGGCCTTTAAGATGTCGGCCATCATTGCCTTGATGAGTTTGATCGGTGTGCCGATGATTAATGCACCCAAGGCTGCGCCACAGATAATCAGCAGTTCAACCGGTTGTATCAGGATGCCGACCGCGCCACCTTCGATGACGAAGCCGCCAAGCACGGCGCCAAAAACAATCACATATCCGACGATGGCAAGCACGCGATTTTGTTGTCCTCTCTATGAAACGACCGGTATGACGGTCACGGTTATGCTCAAATAATCGTCATCGCCGGCAGTTTCTTTAGCAAAATTAAAGCTTTCAATTGATTCAGCCGATTTGGTTTTTAGGATGAATGCTGAACCTATGTCCGCCGAACAACTGCACGAAGAAATTTTCCGGTGCGGTTTATCCGCCGATGCTCAACGGATCGTCGAGACCGTGCAAAATGAGCGAGCGCCATTACAGCGATTGGGTGCCGCGATTGGCGCCAATCCGGTATTCGCCGCGCGCCTGATCGCATTGCTCAATCTCGCGCCCGGTTTGAATCAGCGAATATTCACCATCGCGCAGGCAACCAGCCTTCTAGGCTTGGATACGATCAAGCCGTTGACGCTGGGACTGCTCGCCTTCGAACTCAAGCCGGCAGCACTATCCGCCGAGAACCGACCGTTCGATGATTATCGCCGCACGCTCCGTGATTTGTGGGAACATAGCCTTATCGTCGCGATCGTGGCCGGGAAACTCGCCGCCAAAACCGCCAATATTTCTCCGCTATCTGCCATGACCGCCGGATTCATTCACGATATCGGCAGAGTTTTATTATTGCGCTATTCACCCGACGGTTTTTTGACGTCGATTGCATTGTCGCAACGAGAGACCATTCCCGCTCACGAAGCGGAGTCGCGATCCATTGGCCTCGATCATGTCGCCGTCGGTGAAGCCTGGTGTCGAAAGGCGGAATTGTCTCAAACTTATATCGAAACGGTGCGGCGCCACCACGACCGTCTAGCACTGCCGTCAGAGTTCCATGACCAAGATGCGCAGCGCTTGATCGCCGTGATCGAGGCCGCTGAGCAAGCGTACGAAGCTTCAGGATTTGCCTTGGGTATAGAGGTTGGCTATGGCTCGCCGGAACCTTGGTTGGCATTCGGACAAAGCCCGCGGGAATGGCAGGAGCAAGTTCAGCGTGCCGAGCAAGACGTTGAAGCTGCGCGGGAAATTTTCGGCTTCCTGGGCAGCGAAAGTTCACCGCCGGCGATCGGCCGGTGGAACAGAACAATCGTCGGGAAAACGAGCCAAGCCGCAGAGGTTAAGAAGGGTGGCGGTGGCCGGGGGCAAGTCATCCATTTCCCGAATAGCAAAGAAAGGACTGGCGCCGTGGAAAAGAAAACCGCCCAGGAAAAATTGGTCTTGCTGGTCGTCGAAGATCACGGCTCGTTGTGCGACATGATGAGCCTTTATCTCATGCGCAACGGCTTCCACGTGCGCACGGCGAATAACGGCGAGACTGCGTTAGAGATTTTATCGCGCGAAGAGATTCATATGGTGCTGTTGGATTTGATGCTGCCGCGTATCGATGGCTTTGAAGTGTTGCGGCAGATCTACAAATCGCAGCGCGAAAAATTTCCGTATATCTTAGTCATTTCCGCCAGCGCGTCCGATCGCGATCGCAAAAAGGTTCTCGAACTCGGGGCCAACGAGTACATGGCCAAACCGTTTCATCTGTCGCGTTTGTTGGAACGGGTGCAGGCCGTCGAAAAATTTCTCTAGTCAGCTTCCCGCCAAGCACGGTCACGAGCGCCAGTTCCAACTAGCCGGCCAACCTCAGCTTCCATAGCGCAGCTTTTTCCCAGCGGTGCCAATCTCTAGGAACGCCAAAATTCTGACGCCCAGGACGCGGTAATTGACGCCGCTCGCTCGTCTTTTGCTTCACTAACTCGCGAATTTATTAAACGTTTTGTCGCCTCGGTGATGGCACGTCGGTTGCTCAAAGCAGCACCATCAGAGGGGCAAGATGAAGAAAGTCATCATTATCGTAGTTGCAGTTGTGGTCTTGCTCGGCGGCGCCGGCGCCGGAGTTTATTTCTTCAAACCCGATTTACTGCCGGCGTCGATCCGGTCCAAAGACAAGAACACTGAACTCGCTGCCGCGGCGGGTGAGGGAAAAGATGCCAAAGACGGCAAGAAGGACCAAGGCAAAAAAAAGGACAAGGGTGAGCACGAGAAGGAAGTCGGCGCCGATCTCGACGTCTTCGTCGTCAATCTTGCCGGCGGCGGGGCGCCGCGTTACTTGCGGACGACTTTGAGCCTCGGCGTCAAAGACGAGCATGAAAAAGAAAAGATCAAAGAGCTGTCCGGAAAAATCCGCGACGCCGTAATCATGTACCTCACCCAAAGGAAAGCCGAAGAGCTGATCGATCTCGAAGGAAAAAACAAACTGCGTGAAGCACTGCACAAACAAATCAATGAAGCGGTGGGCGACGATAAACTGGTGACCAATGTTTATTTCAAAGAATTTCTTATTCAGTAAGCGCCCTCGGCTGCCGGGCATGGCGTTCGCGCAGTCGGCGGCTCCCGCCAGCAGCGCTAACTTGGTCGCGCTGGTGACGCGCTTGCTCGGCAAATTCACGCGGCGCCCGGTGCCAGGCGGCGCTCTCGAACATTTGACCACCTTGCCCTTGACCGCCCAATCCGCCTTGGTCTTGGTGCGTTGCGGCGATGAAACTCTTTTGTTGGGCGCCACCGCGCAGAATGTCAATTTGCTGCTGCGCAATTGCCACGGCAGCGTGGCTTCGCCGTCAACGGATGCCGCGTTATCCGGTCAGGAATCGCCACTCACATGAATTCTTCGGCAATCGCTTTACTGACCGGCCCGATGAAAGGCACAGAGATGGCTACGGTCATGGAGATTTTCATTCTCCTGACAGTGCTCTCGCTCGGCCCGCTGATCCTGGTCACGTTGTCTTCGTTTACGCGCATCGTTATCGTCCTGTCATTTTTGCGCCAGGCGCTGGGAACCCAGCAATCACCGTCGAACCAGATCATTATCGCGTTATCGCTATTTCTTTCCTTTCACGTCATGTCGCCGGTCTGGACCAAGATCGAGGCTGACGCGGTGACGCCGAGCGTGCGTGGCTGCCGTTGCGCGAATTTCTCACTAAACAAACCCGCAAAGCCGATCTCGCGCTGTTTACCCATATGAGCGCCGGCGACAAGGAAACCGTGCCGAGCGAGATCGCCGCCAGCAGCTTGATTCCGGCGTTTGTAATTTCCGAGCTGAAGACCGCTTTTCAGATGGCCTTTCTCATCTATGTGCCGTTTCTGGTGCTCGATTTGGTCGTCGCTGCAATCCTGATGTCGATGGGCATGATGTTTTTACCGCCGGTGTTGGTCTCGTTGCCGTTCAAGCTGGTCCTGTTCGTGCTCGTCGACGGCTGGAATTTACTGGTCGGTTCTCTAGTGAGGAGTTTCGCATGACGCCCGACTCGCTCATCGATATTTTACGCAACGCCTTGCAGGTCGCCGGCATGATTGCCGGTCCGGCGCTGCTCTTCGGCCTGGTCGCCGGTGTTGCCGTGAGCGTCTTTCAGGCCACCACGCAGATCAATGACATGACCTTGGTGTTTGTGCCGAAGGTGCTGGCGACGGTCGCGGCCTTGCTCCTCTTCGGTTCCTGGATGTTGCAAATGTACCTGAATTTTACCCGTGAGATCATCATGAATTTGCCGACCATGATCAATTAATTTTGCCGCCCTTGGAAAAATCTCATGTCACCCCTCGCTAAACTGATCTCCGAGCACTGGCCCGAAGTGGTCACCTTCATGTTGGTGTTCTGCCGTGCCTTGGGTTTGATCATCGCCGCGCCATTCTGGGGCAGTAAAGTTGTGCCGGTGGTGGTGCGGATTTGGGTTGCCATCGTTCTGGCGGTCTCGAGCTATCCATTGGTGCAGATCGCCAGCATGACCGGCGGCATCACCGTGTTAACGCTGTTTCTCAATTGCGCCGGTGAAATCTTTTTGGGTTTGGTGCTGGGCTGGTTGGCGCAACTGTTTTTCGTCGGCGTACGTTTGGCCGGTCAAGAAATGGAACTCCGATCCGGCCTCGGCTTGATTCAGCTGTTCGATCCCCATGAAGGCGGTCAGAGCGGCATCTTCGCGGCGTTTCTCGAAGTCAGCGCCGGACTGATCTTTTTCGCCTTCAACGGCCATCATCTGCTGATTCAAGCGCTGACCTCGAGTTTCACCGTCTTCCCACTGGCCGGCGAAAAATTTTTCGACCGGGTGGCCGATGGTCTAATCGGTTCCGCCGGAGAAATCTTCGTGATCGCGCTGCGCGTGAGCGCGCCGGTGCTGATCGGCCTGTTACTGAGCGATATCGTTTTGGGCGTGCTCAGCCGCGCGGTGCCGCAAATGAACGTGTTTATGGTCGCGCAGCCGCTGCAGTTCGCATTTTGTCTGTTGCTGCTCATGTTGTCGCTGCCAGCGCTAGGTTGGTTCATCATCCATCAATTACCGCTGATGATCGGCGTGCCAGGCACGGTTCGATAAGGGTCCATAGCGAAGCTTATCCATGGCTGACGGCGCTCAAAAAGACGATCTCGAAAGAAGCGAAGAAGCGACTCCCAAGCGCCGCGAAGAGGCGCGCGCCAAGGGCCAATTCGCGCGCTCGCGGATTCTCATTCCAGCGGCGACTTTGGGCGCGATCGCGATCGCGTTGCGCTTTGCCGGCGAGATGCTGGTGGAGCGTTTCGAGCGTTGCATCGTGGGATTCTTTCAAGCTGCGGGGAACGTGCACGCTTTTGCCAACACCGACTTGCTCGAAATCGGCAATCAGGCCGGCTGGCTGATGATGCCGGCGTTACTGCCGTTGTTCGGCGCTGTCATGATCGCGGCTTTGGCCTCGGGTTTTTTACAGAGCGGTTTTGTCATGGCGGAAGAGCCGATTCATCTCGATCTCAGCCGGATCAATCCGCTCAGCGGCTTTGGCCGTTTGTTCAGCATCGATTCCCTCGGTGAGTTGGTCAAGGCGATGGTTTTATTGCTGGCCTTGGGCGTGCTCGGTTTTACCGTGCTTTACGGCGAAATGGGTGAACTGATTAATCTGAGCGGCTTCGGTGTCGAAGGAATTTTTTCTTACGCCAGCCGCAGAGGTTCCGAGTTGATCACGTGGATCGTCGGCGCCATCAGCGTGTTGGCGGGTCTCGATTATCTCTACCAACGCTGGCGCACCGAGGTGCAACTGCGCATGAGCCGGCCGGAAGTCAAAGAGGAAATGCGCGATCAGGAAGGCGATCCGCACGTCAAGGGCCGGCTGAAAAGTCTGCGCCAGAAAATGTCGCGCCGGCGCATGACCGCGGAGGTCGCCAAGGCCGACGTGGTGATTACCAATCCGACCCATCTGGCGGTGGCGATCCGTTACCGGGCTGGCGAAACCAGCGCGCCCCGCGTGCTCGGCAAAGGCGCCGGCTTTATCGCCGAGAAAATTCGCGAAATCGCGCGCACCAACGGCATTCCAATCATCGAGAACAAACCTTTAGCGCGCTTGCTGTATCAGCAGGTCGAAGTCGGCCGGGAGATTCCCGAAAAACTTTATCGCGCCGTGGCCGAAGTGTTGGCCTATGTCTATCGACTGCGCCGCGGCGAACGCGGTGCGCCGATGCGATTCAGCGCGCCGCAAGCGTAACCGAGAAAGCGGACCAGGACTTCAATGTCGAGCAAATCGAAATTAATTGAACTGATGCCGGTGCTGGGAGTAATGGGCGTCATCATTTTGATGGTGCTGCCGATGCCGGCATTCTTGCTCGATTTGGCGTTGGTGATGAGCTTAGGACTTTCACTGACCATCTTGGTGGTGTCGCTTTACGTCAAGGAGCCGCTCGATTTTTCCGCCTTCCCGTCCGTCTTATTGTTCGCCACTTTGTTTCGCCTGGCGCTGAACGTCGCGACCGCGCGTCTGGTGCTTTTGCGCGGCGAAGACGGCGTCAATGCCGCCGGTCACGTAATCGGCGCTTTCGGCCAGTTCGTCGTTGCCGGCAATTACGTGGTGGGATTCATCGTCTTTATCATTCTGGTGATCATCAATTTCATCGTCATCACCAAAGGCGCGACGCGTATCGCCGAAGTGGCGGCGCGCTTCGCCTTGGACGCCATGCCCGGCAAACAGATGGCGATCGATGCCGATCTCAACGCCGGCTTGATCAACGAAAGCGAAGCGCGCCAGCGCCGCCTGCGGGTGCAAAAAGAGAGCGACTTCCACGGCGCCATGGACGGTGCTTCGAAATTCGTACGCGGCGACGCGGTGGCGGCTTTGATCATTTTGGCGGTCAATCTGCTGGGCGGATTTTTCGTCGGCGTCATGCAAAAGGGCATGACCATGAGCGATGCCGCGCAGCTCTACAGTTTGCTCAGCGTCGGCGACGGTCTGGTATCGCAAATTCCCGCACTGATCGTGTCGACCGCCGCCGGTATGATCGTCACCCGCACCGCTTCCAACGGTGATTTCGGTTTGGAGATCGCCAAACAGTTGTTGTGGAATCCCAAGGCGTTAAATGTCGTGGCGGTGATCTTGGCGATGTTTATCTTTGTCCCTGGCTTCCCGGCGATTCCATTTTTCCTCGCCGCGGTGGGCCTGGCGGGCGCGGCCAATTATGTTGGCAAACAGGATGCCGAGGACAGCCTGGAGCAAACCCCAGAAACTATTCAAGCGGCGGAAAAGTCCGAAGAGCCGGTGCGGCCCCAGGCGGTGGATCTGGTCGAACTCGAAGTCGGCTACGAATTGATTCCGCTGGTCGATGGCGACAAGGGCGCGGTTGTGGAACGCATCCGCGCGCTGCGCCGGCAATTCCTCAGCGACAAAGGCTTCCTCGTGCCGCAGATTCACATTCGCGACAATCTCCGTCTCGGCAGCAAGCAATACGTGGTGTTGGTCAAAGGCGTTGAAGCGGGCAAGGGCGAACTCAAACCGGGCCGAATGCTGGCGATGAATGCCAGTGGCGCGGCGCAAACGGACGCCGGGTTGTACGGCGAAGCGACGCAGGAACCGGCGTTCGGCTTGCCGGCGCTGTGGATTTCCAGCGCTGACCGCGAGCGCGCTGAAGCGATGGGTTACACCGTGGTCGATCCGGAAACGGTGCTGATCACGCATATCTCTGAATTGGTCAAACGCTATGCGCCGGATTTATTGACGCGCCAGGATGTCCAGCGCTTGCTCGACGGCTTGGCCAAGGAGCATCCCAAGGTCGTCGAGGAGTTGGTGCCGCATCAATTGAGTCTCGGTGGCGTGCAGAAGGTTTTGCAAAATCTTTTGCGCGAAGAGGTGCCGGTGCGCGATTTGTTGACGATCATCGAAACCCTCGCCGATCATGCGCCCAACGGCAAAGACACCGACGAATTAACCGAGCATGTGCGCCAAGCCCTGGCGCGCACGATTACCTCATCGCTGCGCAGCCCGGACGGCTTGATCCCGGTCATGACTTTCGACCCCAAGATCGAGCGCATGATTCGCGAGCGGGCCAAAGAAGGCGTGTCGATCGAACCCCAAGAAGCCCAACGCATCATGACCGCCGTCCAGGCCTCGGTCGAAACTTTCGGCAAACGCGGACTGTTGCCGGTGTTTCTCACCGGCGCCGCGGTGCGGCGCCATCTGCGTCAACTGATCAGCCATTACGTGCCGCAGATCGCGGTGCTATCGCATGGAGAAATTGCCGACGGCGTGAAAATTCAATCTCTAGGGATCATTCGGTGCAACGATGAAGCATAAACAATTCTGGGGCAAAGACATGGGCGAGGCGTTGCGCGCCGTGCGCAGCGCCTTGGGCGCCGATGCCATGATCAGCGAGACCAAGAATCTGAGTAAGGATCTTGGCGGCGGTGTTGAGATCACGGCTTTGGCCAACGGCGAATTGCCGGACAGCACCGAAGTCGCCGAGCGCCCGACAATCGCCAAGGCGCAACGCAGTCCGATGGATGAATTGCGCGAGGAGTTGGCGTTGCTCAAGTCGATGCTGGGCTGGCTTGCGCCCAACATGAGCCAGCAAAATAAAATGATTGAGTCGTTGGTCACGCACGGCGTGACGCCGGAAAATATTTCCAAACTTTTGCACGCCGTGGCCAATGCGCCGGCTGGCGATCGGCAGGAGAGTTGGCGCCACGCGCTGGCGACTTCGTTGCCGCCGGTCACCGAATTGCGTGCCAGCGGCGAGCGCTTGGTGTTGGTCGGACCGAGCGGTATGGGCAAGACTTCGGCGTTAATCAAGCTGACCCTGGCGCAGACCCAACAGCGTGCCTGTCACGTCGGTTGGGTGAGCATGGATGAACGGCGTCTCAACTTTAGCGACATGTTGATGGCCTACGCCGGTATTCTCAACATTCGCTTCGAGAGCGCCAGCAACCGCGGCGAATTGAAAATCGCTCTGGATCGACTCGCCGATTGCGATCTCGTCCTGATCGACACACCGGGAACCAATCCGCGCAATCGCGACGAAATTGCCAAGCTGACCAAATCACTGCACGGACTCGCTGACCTGCGCTGCGTCATGGTGCTGAGCGCCGTGACCAATTGCGCCGATCTGATCGACTGGGTCGATAGCTATCGAACGCTGCCGCTGCATTCGCTGTTGTTCACCAAACTCGACGAATGCCGTTACCTGGGGCCGATCTTGAATACCGCGCTGAGCGCGGCGGTGCCGCTATCATTTATTACGTTCGGGCAAAGTTTCACCGATGATTTGGCCCGCGCGACGCCCGATGTCTTAGCCAGCTTACTGTTCACGGGGGTTGTCCATGATTGAATCGAATCAGCTTGCAGTCGAACTCGGCAGCGCGCGGCCGCCAGCGGTCGCGCCACTGCGACAGGCGGTGCGCGGCGCGACTAAGCGGCGCCGGGCAGCACCGGTGTTCGCGGTGACCAGCGGCAAGGGCGGCGTGGGTAAGACGAATGTCGTCGCCAACGTTGCCATCGCGCTGGCGCGCCGTCAGCGCCGGGTGATGATCATCGACGCCGACTTGGGGCTGGCCAATTTGGATCTTTACCTGGGTCTTAAGCCGACCCGCACCCTCGCAGATTTTTTCAGCGGCGCGGCGACCTTGGACGAAATCGTCCTGACCAACCGCGACGGCATTCTGGTTATGCCAGGGTCGAGCGGCGTGCAAGAAATCACCCAGCTGCGGCCGGAGCAAAAAAACTCCTTGCTCACCGAGCTCGATTTGCTCACCGACGAGATCGATCTCGTGCTGCTCGATAGCGCCAGCGGGATTTCCGACATGGTCACTTATTTCACCAGCGCGGCCCATGAAATTATCGTCGTTGTCACGCCTGAGCCTTCCTCCATGACCGATGCCTATGCGTTGATGAAAGTGCTGGCGCGGCAACAACGCCAGACCCGCTTCTTGGTGCTCGCCAACAACGTCAGCGGCGCTGACGAAGCGCGCCGGCTTTTCGACACTTTGTCGAGCACGGCGTTGCGTTTCTTGAACGTGTCGTTGGATTCGCTCGGCTGGATTCCGCGCGATCCCATGTTACTTCGCGCCGCAGCGCGGGCGGCAACCGTGGTGACGGATTATCCCGACGCGCCGTCGGCCCAAGCGTTTTCACGGCTCGCCGGCAACCTTGCGGAGCGCGCCGATAAGCGCCTCAAAGTTACCGGCAACGTGCAATTTTTTCTCCGCCGCATGTTGCAGACGGGAAAGGCGGATCAATGATG
>WNFL01244720.1_pt2 | contig 30874 bp, 23 predicted proteins | sample 5400361 | NCBI WGS metagenome assembly WNFL01 (sample SAMN13153351, study PRJNA577476) | soil metagenome | isolation source: 40 cm soil on Douglas fir-dominated hillslope | place: USA:California | collected 2013-09-17
CACGAGGGCGTTCTGCCCGGCATGCCCTCGACAGATGACCCGGCAAACTGTCTTGGGCTCTGGTACCGTGTAGCGGCAATGACGCCCTCCATCGGCAGACGCGCCGTAGGCGCCTGCGCGATCCCCCTCCTCTTGTATACGCTCGGTGGGTGCATGACGGCACCGCCAGCGGCCGGATCGCGCGGATTGCCGGCGCCCATCCGCGAAGTGCTCCCGAACGGCATGCGCCTGATCATTCAGGAACATCGCGCCGCGGCCACGGTTGCGATCCATCTCTGGGCCGGCGTCGGCGGGCGCGACGAAGCGGTCGGCGAGCGCGGCTTCTCGCACTTCGCGGAGCACATGCTCTTCAAGGGCACCGAGACGCGGCCGCGCGGATTCGTCGAAAGCGGCGTCGAGGCGGTGGGCGGGCGCACCAACGCAGGCACGTCCAACGACTACACGTACTACTACCTGCTGCTGCCCGCGACGCGCACGGTCCCCGGAATCTCCCTGATCGCGGACATGGTGCTCAACTCCGTATTCGATCCGACCGAGCTGACGCGCGAGCGTGATGTGGTCTTCGAGGAGGTCCGGCTGAACGAGGACAATCCGCGCTCGTCGCTGGGGCGCCAGCTCTACAGCCTGCTCTACCAGGACCATCCGTATGGGCGGCCCGTGCTGGGTGACGCGGGAGATCTGCGCGGCGCCAGCCAGGCCACGCTGCGCGGGTACTACAAGCGCCACTACGTGCCGGAGAACATGGCCCTCGTGGTGGTCGGTCCGGTCAACCCGGCGGAGGTCCGAGCCGCCGCGGTGGCCGCTTTCGGGGCGAATCCCCGGGCCGGCTACACTCGGCCCGCGCTCCCGGCGCCGGTGCCGTTCGACGGCGTGCGCACCCGCTCGGTGGAGCGGCCGGAGCGACAGGCGCAGCTCGGCCTCGCGTGGCTGGCACCGCCGCTCGGTCATCCCGACATGGCGGCGGTGGACGTGCTGAGCCACATCCTGGGCGGCTCCCGTAGCTCGCGGCTCAACCAGGCGCTGCGCGAAAAGGCCCGGCTGGTCTCCGGGATCAGCGGCTGGTACGGGGCGCTCCAGGGCGCGGGCGCGATCGGCGTCACCGCGCAGCTCGAGGGCGCGGATCAGGAGGCGGTGGAGCGCGGCATCCTGGCCGAGATCCGCCGCATCCAGACTGGCGGCGTGACGCCGGAGGAGCTGGCGCGCTCGATCACGGCCTCCGAGGCCCAGCGCGAGTTCTCGCGCGAGACCGTCGAGGGCCTGGCGCTGGCGTACGGTCGCGCCGAGATCACCTGGAGCCTGGAGGCCGAGCGCGCCTACCTGGATCGCGTGCGCGCGGTGACGGGCGCACAGGTGCAGGAGGCGGCGCGCCGTTACCTCGGCGACTCCTACGCGCGGCTGGCCTTCGTGCCGCGCGGGCGCGGCCAGTGAGCCGGCGCCGCGCGGCCGCGCTCACGCTGGCCGTGGCCCTCGGCTGGGTCGGGGCGGGGCTGGTGAGGGAGAACACCGCGACCGCGGTCACCGCCGCCTCGCTGATGGTTCGCATGGGCTCGCGCTGGGAGACCGAGGACGACGCGGGCATCAGCCATCTCCTCCAGCAGGTGCTGCTCAAGGGGACCGAGAAGCGCTCGGCGCTCGAGATCGCGGAGACCGCGGAGAACCTGGGCGGCGGCATCGGCGCGTCGGCCGACCTGGACTACTCGGAGATCCGGGCCACCGCCCTCGCGCGAAACTGGCGCACGATGCTCGAGCTGATCGCCGACGTGGCGCTCCGGCCCACGCTGCCCGCCGCCGAGATCGACGGGGAGCGCCGCGCCACGCTGACCGCGCTGCGCAGCCGTCAGGACCAGCCGTTCTCCCTGGCGCTCGATACCCTCATGAGCCACGTCTACGGCGATCACCCGTACGGCCGCCCGATCCTGGGCCTTCTCCCTGGCGCTCGATACCCTCATGAGCCACGTCTACGGCGATCACCCGTACGGCCGCCCGATCCTGGGCCGGCCCGCGGCGCTCGAGCGCATCGACCGCGCCCGGCTGATCGCGCATCACCAGCGGTTCTACCGGGCCCCGCGCATGATTCTGGCGGTGAGCGGTGACGTGGACACGCGCCTCGTGATGGCGGAGGTGGCGCGCCTGTTCGCCGGCGTGCCCACCGGCCCCCCGGAGCCCGACCCTGCGCTGCCGGCGGCCGCGGCCCGGGCGGACCGCACCGTGATCGTGAAGGCGTCGGCGCAGGCACAGGTTCTGGCCGGCTTCCTGGCTCCCCCCACGTCGCACGCCGACTACGCGGCGGTGAAGGTGCTGGCCACCGCGCTGGGCGGCGGCATGGCCGGCCGGCTCTTCACCGAGGTGCGCGACAAGCAGGGCCTGGCCTACTCGACGGGCGGCGCCTACCCCTCGCGGGAAGGTCCGGGCGTGCTCTTCGCCCAGCTCGGCACTGCGCCGGCCAACCAGGCCCGGGCGGAGGCCGCGATGCTGGGGGAACTCGAGCGCATCCGCCGCGAGCCCGTGAGCCCGGCCGAGCTGGCGCGCGCCAAGGGCTATCTCCTCGGGCAGTTCGCGCTGGATCGGCGCACCAACGCGCGCCTGTCCTGGTACGACGGCTTCTTCGAGTCGCTCGGGGTCGGGCCCGGATTCGCCGAGCGCTACGCGCGGGCAGTGGAGGCGGTCACCGCGGACGACGTGCAGCGGGTCGCGCGCACCTATCTGAGCGCGCCCACCGTGGTCACGCTCGGACCCGCGGCGCAGTAGCGGGCCGTGTTCCCTCTCAAGGACGATAATCCTTCCCAGAACACCCCGATCGTCACGATCGGCCTGATCCTGGCCAACGCGCTCGTCTTCCTCTATCAGTTCTCGCTGGAGGTGGGCGGCGGGCAGGGGGCGCAGGCCGGGCAGGCCTTCATCGAGGAGTTCGGGTTGGTGCCGTGCCGGCTGACCGGCGCCTGCCGTGTCGGGATGGACCTGCCGTCTCCGATCCTGACGATCTTCAGCTCGATGTTCATGCACGGGGGTCTCTTCCACATCGCGGGCAACATGCTCTACCTGTGGATCTTCGGCAACAACGTCGAAGACGTCCTGGGCCACGGCCGCTACCTGATCTTCTACCTCGCCTCCGGCGTGGCGGCCGCGCTGGCCCAGACCGCCATCGGTCCCTCCTCGGCGGTACCCATGGTGGGCGCGAGCGGCGCGGTGTCCGGGGTGCTCGGCGCCTACCTGGTGCTCTTCCCGCACGCCTACGTGACCACGCTGATCATCCTGGGCTTCTTCTTCCGCCTCGTGAAGATCCCCGCGGTGGTCGTTCTGGGGTTCTGGATCGTGCTGCAGGTGCTCAACGGGCTCGGGAGCTTCGGGGCGAGCGGCGGGGTGGCCTTCTTTGCCCATATCGGGGGCTTCCTGGCCGGCATGGGGCTGCTGTTCGTGCTGAGACCCCGGGCCGGCACCCGCGTCGGCTGAATTCGTTCCCGGAGGGGGTTCGGCTATATAATTATGACCGTTGTGATTTCTGGCACGGTCTCTGGGGCTTAGGAGCCCGCATGAACGCGGTCGAGCCGTTCCCTCACCAGCAGCGGTCCACCGTCTTTCTCTGCGATCGTCCGCTCTGCCATCTCCGGGCCGAAGGCGCGGGCGGCACAAGAAAGGAGCCGGCGTGAAGAGGTCCCCAACGAAGCGTGGCCTGTCGAAGCCTGCCCAGCCACGGAAGCCAGCACCCACGGTCCGCGGAAAGACGGTCGCCGCGACGGAACGAGCCCCGGTCGAGACTCGCGCAAAAACAAAAATCCGTCTCGACGTCGCGCTGGTGGAGCGCAAGCTCCTCGAATCGCGCGAGAAGGCGGCGCGCGTGATCCTGGCCGGGGACGTGATCGTGGACGGGCAGCGGGTGGACAAGGCGGGCGCGCTCGTCGCGCCCGGCGCGCGCATCGAGCTGGCCGCGCGTCCGCGCTTCGTGAGCCGGGGCGGCGACAAGCTGGCGCACGCGCTCGCCACCTTCACGATCGAGCCCAGGGGACGCGTGGCCATCGACGTGGGCGCATCCACCGGCGGGTTCACCCACTGCCTGCTGGAGCAGGGGGCGGTGAAGGTGTACGCGGTGGACGTGGGGCAGGGCCAGCTCGACGCGAAGCTGCGCGCCGACGGGCGCGTGGTGGTGATGGAGAAGACGAACGCGCGCAACCTGCCGATCGATTCCTTCCCCGAATCGCCCGATCTGGCCACCGTGGACATCTCGTTCATCTCGCTCGAGAAGGTGCTCCCGTCCGTGTTCAACGTGCTCACCTCGAAGGGGGAGGCGGTGGTGCTGGTGAAGCCCCAGTTCGAGGTCGGCAAGGGGCAGGTGGGCAAGGGCGGCGTGGTACGCGACAGCTCGCATCACCGGGCGGTGGTCGCCCGGGTGGCGCGCTTCGCGGTGCTGCACGGCTGGCACGTGCGCGGCGTCACCGCGTCGCCGCTCAAGGGGCCCAAGGGCAACCGCGAGTTCTTCCTCCTCCTCACCAAGACCGGCCGCACCCTCGCCGAGCTGGACGCGCTGATCGCCCAGACCACCGCGGAGGAGGTGCCGGTGCCGTGAAGCGGCTGGGCATCGTCGCCAAGACCGACCGGGAGGAGGCCCGCGCCGTGGTGCCGCAGCTGCTCGAGTGGTGCGCGGCCCGCGGGATCCAGCCGGTGCTCGAGAAGGAGACGGCGGCGCTCTGCCCCGAGGCGACGGTGCCGATGGCGGGACGGCCGGAGCTGCCGGCCCAGTCCGATCTCCTGCTCGTCCTGGGCGGCGACGGCACCCTGCTCAGCATGGCGCGCCTGGTCGGCGACCTCGGCGTGCCGATCCTGGGCGTCAACCTGGGCGGCCTCGGCTTCCTGACCGCGCTGACGCTGGACGAGCTCTTCCCGGCGCTGGAGTCCTACCTGCGCGGGGAGCTGGTCATCGAGGAGCGCATGCTGCTCGAGGCCCGCGTGTTCCGGCAGGGCGAGCGCCTCGGCGAGTACGCCGCGCTCAACGACGTGGTGATCACCAAGTCGGCGATGAGCCGCATCATCCGGCTCGAGGTGGCGGTGGACGGGGTGTTCGCCACCGGCTACCGGGCGGACGGCCTCATCCTCTCCACCCCGACCGGCTCGACCGCCTACTGCCTCTCGGCGGGCGGCCCCATCGTGTTCCCGACCATGGACGCGGTGGTGCTCACCCCGATCTGCTCGCACACCCTCACCAACCGCCCGATCGTGCTGCCCGCCACCCAGCGCATCTCGATCGCCCTGCTCACCGACCAGGACGTCATGCTGACCCTGGACGGCCAGGTGGGCTTCGCGCTCAAGGCGCACGACGTCGTCGAGGTGCGCCGGGCCACCGCCCGGATCCGGCTCCTCCGCGTACCCCAGAAGAACTTCTTCTCGGTGCTCCGCACGAAGCTCAAGTGGGGCGAGCGATAAGATACAGTTGAGCACCTCGCGACGGTGGCCGTAGCATGGCCGGAGCGATGCTGCGCGAGCTGTCGATTCGTAACCTGGCGGTGGTGGAAGAGGCGGTGGTGCCGTTCGCCGCCGGTCTCAACGTGCTCACCGGCGAGACCGGCGCCGGCAAGTCCATCGTGGTGGACGCCCTCCTGCTCCTCACCGGCGCCCGCGCCCAGCTCGACTGGATCCGCACCGGAGCCGACACCGCGGTGGTGTCCGCGGTGTTCGAGATCGACCCGGCCGGGCCGGTGGCCGCGCTGCTCGACGAGGCCGGGCACCGGCCGGGCGACGGCGAGCTCGTCATCAAGCGCGAGCTCGCGCGCAGCGGCCGGCACCGCGCTTTCGTCAACGACGCGCCCGCCACCGTGGGCCTGCTCGAGCGCCTGGGCGAGCTCCTGGTGGAGCTCCACGGCCAGCACGAGCACCAGCGCCTGCTGGAGCCGGCGCGGCAGCTACTCCTGCTGGACCGCTTCGCGGGGGCGGACGAGCGCCGCGAGCGACTGGGCGGGCTGGTGCGCCAGTGGGACGAGGCGCGAGACACCCTCCTGCGCTTGCAAGAGGAAATGCGCGAGGGAGCCCGCCAGGAAGACCTCTACCGCTTCCAGCTCTCCGAGATCGACGGGCTCCAGCTCAGGGACGGCGAGGAGGACGAGCTCCGGGCCGAGCGTGGGCGGCTGCAGCACGCCGAGCGGATCGCGGCGGGGCTGCAGGAAGCGCTCGGCCTGCTCTACGAGGACCCGCAGTCGGCGGCGGCCCGGCTCGCGCGCGCGGCCGCGTTGCTGCGCGACGTCTCGCGCCACGAGCCAGAGGCCGCCGCGCCCATCGAGGCGATCGAGGGCGCGCAGGCCTACGTCGAGGACGTGGTCGGCCGGGCCCGCGCGCTCCGCGACCGCGCGGTCTTCGATCCCGAGCGGCTCGAGCAGATCGATGGCCGGCTCGATGCCATCGTGAAGCTCAAGCGCAAGTACGGCGACTCGGTGGCCGCGATCCTCGCCCACCGGCACGAGGTCGCGGCGGCCCTCGACCGGATCACGCGCCACGACGCGATCGCGGAGGACATGGAGCGTGCGGTGGCCGCGGCGGCCGCCGCGGCGGGCACCGAGGCGGCCGCGCTCTCGGAGGCCCGCACTCGCGGGGCGGAGAAGCTCGAGCGCCTGATCCAGAAGGAGATCCGCGGCCTCGGCATGGAGCACGGGCGCTTCCGGGTGGCGCTCCGGCGGGAGCCGGCCGCCGCGGGCGAGCTCGGCTCGGCCGACGGGGGCTGGCGGGTGGGACCGCGCGGGGCCGAGACCGCCGAGCTGCTGCTCTCGGCCAACCCGGGCGAGGACCTGCGGCCGCTGGCCAAGGTGGTCTCGGGCGGCGAGCTCTCGCGCGTGATGCTGGCCGCCAAGACGGTCCTGGCCGCCGCGGACGACGTGCCGGTGCTGGTCTTCGACGAGGTGGACGCGGGCATCGGCGGACGCGTGGCCGACGTCGTGGGCCAGAAGCTCCGCGCCTCCTCGGAAGGGCGCCAGGTCCTCTGCGTGACGCACCTGGCCCCGATCGCCGCCTACGCGGGGCATCACCTGCTGGTCGAGAAGCGGGTGGCCCGTGGTGCCACGCGGACCTCGGTGACCCCGCTCCGGGAGGCCGCCCGCGTTGACGAGGTCGCGCGCATGCTGGGCGGCGAGCGGGTGACCGACACCTCGCGCCGTCACGCCCGGGAGCTCCTGCGAGGCTCGGCGGGTGGTGTAAGATGAGGCCCGGACATGCTTAACGCCATTTTCCGCTCGATCTTCGGGACCAAGCACGAGCGCGACGTCAAGCGCATGCGCCCGGTCGTCGCCGAGATCGCCGCGCTCGAGCCCGGCCTGCAGGCGCTCTCCGACGAGGCCCTCCGCCACCGCACCGTCGAGCTACGCCAGCGGCTCGCCGACGGGGCCGAGCTCGACGACCTCCTACCGGAGGCGTTCGCGGCGGTCCGCGAGGCGGCGCGGCGCACGGTGCGCATGCGGCACTTCGACGTGCAGATGATGGGCGGCATGGTGCTGCACTCCGGCAAGATCGCGGAGATGGCCACCGGGGAAGGCAAGACCCTCGTGGCCACGCTGCCCGCGTATCTCAACGCGCTGCCCGGCCTCGGCACCCACCTGGTGACGGTCAACGACTACCTGGCCCGGCGCGACGCGCAGTGGATGGGCCCGATCTACCACGCCCTCGGCCTCACGGTGGGGGTGATCCAGCACGAGATGCAGTACGTGTACGACCCGGCCTACGCGTCCTCCGACATCCGGCTGGCCGCCCTGCGCGCGGTGACCCGGAAAGAGGCCTACGCCGCCGACATCACCTACGGCACCAACAACGAGTTCGGCTTCGACTACCTCCGCGACAACATGCAGTTCAGCCTCGACGACATCGTCCAGCGCGAGCACCACTACGCGATCGTGGACGAGGTGGACTCCATCCTGATCGACGAGGCGCGTACCCCGCTCATCATCTCGGGACGGGACCGCAGCGCGGAGAGCCGGGCCCCGCTCTACGAGAAGGTGAACCGGGTGATTCCGCGGCTCAAGCGAGCCGCCACCATCGTGGAGGGCAAGCTCTCGGAGATCGAGGAGTCGGCCGAGGGCGACTTCATCGTGGACGAGAAGGCCCGCACCGTCTCGCTGACCGACCAGGGTGGGGCCTACTGCGAGCGACTGCTCGGGATCGAGAACCTCTCCGACCCCGCCAACATCGAGACCGCCCACCACATCCACCAGGCCCTCAAGGCCCACCACATCTTCCACAAGGACGTGGACTACGTGGTCAAGGACCTGGAGACGGTGGATGACCAGGGACGAATGGTGCTGCAAGCGCAGGTGGTGATCGTGGACGAGTTCACCGGCCGGATGATGCCGGGCCGGCGCTGGTCCGACGGCCTCCACGAGGCGGTGGAGGCGAAGGAAGGGCTCAAGATCGCGCGGGAGAACCAGACCCTCGCGACCATCACGCTGCAGAACTACTTCCGCATGTACGACAAGCTCTCGGGCATGACCGGGACCGCGGCGACCGAGGCGGAGGAGTTCGCCAAGATCTACGAGCTCGACGTCACCGTGATCCCGACCAACCGCACGCTCGGCCGGATCAACTTCCCGGACGTGGTCTACAAGACCGAGCGCGAGAAGTTCGACGCGGTGGCCGACGAGATCGCGGAGCGGCACGCCAAGGGCCAGCCGATCCTGGTGGGCACCGTCTCCATCGAGAAATCGGAGCGCCTCTCCAAGCTGCTCAAGAAGCGCGGGATCGTCCACCAGGTGCTCAACGCCAAGTACCACGAGCGCGAGGCGGAGATCGTGGCCCAGGCCGGGCGGGACAAGACCGTCACCATCGCCACCAACATGGCGGGCCGCGGCACCGACATCCTGCTCGGCGGCAACCCGGACTTCCTGGCCAAGGCCCTGCTGAGCAAGAAGGGGCTCGACCCGGCCACCGCATCCGCGGAGGCGCGGGAGGCGGCCTGGCTCGAGGCGAAGAAGGCTACCGATCCGGAACACGAGCGGGTGGTCGGGCTCGGGGGCCTCCACATCATCGGCACCGAGCGCCACGAGTCGCGGCGCGTGGACAACCAGCTCCGCGGCCGCTCGGGACGCCAGGGCGACCCCGGCTCTTCCCGCTTCTACCTCTCGCTCGAGGACGACCTGCTGCGCATCTTCGGCTCCGAGCGGATCCAGCGGATCATGGACCACCTCGGGATGGAAGAGGGCGAGCCGATCGAGCACAAGCTCGTCACGCGCGCCATCGGCACCGCCCAGAAGCGGGTGGAGACGCGCAACTTCGAGATCCGCAAGCACCTGCTCGAGTACGACGACGTCATGAACAAGCAGCGCGAGATCGTCTACGGGCTGCGGCGCGAGGTCCTGGCCGGGGAGAGCCAGGAAGAGACCGTGCTCGAGTGGATCGGCGAGCTGGTGGGCGTGGTGGTGGCGCGCTACGCGGGCCCCGAGGCCCACCAGGAAGACTGGGACATGGTGGGGCTCAACGAGGCCCTGCATCGCCAGTTCGACTTCCGGATGCCCGACCTCAAGGTGGACGACATCGCGTCCCATGGCGCCCTCGTGGAGCAGGTCACCGAGGCGGCCGAGGCCCACTACCGCCGGCGCGAGGGGGAGATGGGCGGGGAGATGTTCCACCGCCTCGAGCGCTGGATCATCCTCGGGCTCGAGTGGGAGGGCGGGGGCTTCCGCGGGATCAACCAGCTCTGGCGCGAGCACCTGCTCAACATGGACCATCTGAAGGAGGGCATCGGCCTCCGCGGCTACGGCCAGCGGGATCCGCTGACCGAGTACAAGAAGGAAGCCTTCGACATGTTCCAAGAGATGATCGGCAGCCTGAAGGAGACGGCGGTCGAGCAGCTCTTCAAGGTGCGCATGACCCAGGAGGACGCGCCGACGACCCGGGTGGCCCAGCGCGCGACGCCCGAGTGGCAGGAGTCGCGCGGCGGTGATCTCGACAGCGCGCCGGGACGCCCGGCGACCGCGCGGGCAGAGCCGCGGGCCGCCGACGGACAGAAGGTCGGCCGCAACGATCCGTGCCACTGCGGCTCCGGCAAGAAGTACAAGAAGTGCTGCCTGCTCAAGGGAGCCTGAGTACCCGCGACGCGGCAGCCCACATCTAGTGCCGCAGCGCGTCCCCGCCCCCCGCTGGTGGGGTTTTTTCTTGGTTGATCCGTCGATCGCGTGTTATTACTGATCTACGCCTTCCGGGCGTGCACGACATGCGACTCGAATCGATCTTGATCCATGGTTTCAAGTCGTTCGCGGAGAAGACCGACGTGAAGGTCTTCCCGGGCGTGACCTGCATCGTCGGGCCGAACGGCTGCGGCAAGTCCAACGTCGCCGACGCGATCCGCTGGGCCCTCGGCGAGCAGAGTCCCAAGACCCTCCGCGGGGCCAAGATGGAAGACGTCATCTTCCACGGCTCCGCCTCCCGCAAGATGATCGGGATGGCCGAGGTCAACCTCGTCTTCAACAACGACGAGGGCCTCAGCGTGCCGTGGAGCGAGGTGGCGGTCGCCCGGCGCCTCTACCGCACCGGCGAGAGCGAGTACCTGCTCAACACCAACGTGTGCCGGCTGCGCGACATCCAGGACCTCTTCGCGGGCACCGGGGTGAACCCGAAGGCCTACGCACTCATGGACCAGGAGCGGCTCAACCACGTGCTGACCGCCAAGCCGTGGGAGCGGCGCATGTTCATCGAGGAGGCCGCGGGCATCGCGCGCTACAAGCAGCAGCGCTCCGAGACCCAGGGCAAGCTCGACGCGACCCGGCTCAACCTGCAACGGCTGCGCGACGTGATGGAGGAGGTGCGCCGCCAGCTGTCCTCGATCGAGCGCCAGGCGCGGAAGGCCCAGCAGTACAAGGCGCTCCAGTCCGAGCGACAGGGCCTCGACCTGGCCCTCCTCGCGGCGGACTACGCGGCGCGGGCCGCCCAGCACGAGGCGGTCACCCGGGAGATGGAGTCGCTGCGCGAGACCGAGGAGCAGCACCGCGCCCGGATCGCCACCCTGACCGGCCGCCAGGCCCTGCAGGCCGCCGCCATCCAGGACACCGAGTACCGGCTGGGCGACCTGCGCCAGTCCGTGCAGAAGATCCAGGGCGAGGCCGAGCGGCTCCTCGAGCGCCGGGAGCAGATGGGGCTCCAGATCCAGGATCTCGTCGCGGAGGAGCGACGCCTCGAGGAGGAGATCCGCGGGCTGGCCGAGCGACGGGTGGCCCTCGCCGCCGAGCGCGTGGACAAGGGTCGCGGCCTCGAGGAGGCCCGCCACCGGCACGCGGAGCAGGACAACGAGGTGCGGCGCGTCGAGACCCAGATCGAGGCCTGTCGCGGCGCGCTCAGCGAGCGCCGCGAGCGCTTCGAGGCCCTCCGGCTCGAGCAGATCCGGGTCGCGGGAGCCCGCGCCGAGCTCACACGCACGGGTGGCGAGCTCCGGGAGCGCCGCGCCCAGGTGGATCGCCGCGCGGAGCGCCTCGCTACCGAGCTGACGGGGGCTCGCGCGGAGGCCGACGCGCTCGCGGCCACGCGCCTGCGCCTGGAGGCCGCGAGCCAGCGGGCCGGCGCCCAGCTCTCGCTACTGAGCACGGAGCTGCACGAGATCGAGGCCGCGCGGCGGGATCGCGAGACCGCGCGGGTCGAGGCGCAGGCGGCGGCGGCCGGCCTGCGCGTGAAGCTGGCCGCGCGGCAGTCGGCGCTGGAGGCGCTCGAGCGCCTGGAGCGAGAGCGCGAGGGCTACGGCGCGGGCGTGCGGGCGATGTTCGCGCACCCCGCCTCCGGCAACCTGGGCGGTGTCGTCGGGACGGTGGCCGATCTCCTCGAGGTCCCGAACGGGCTCGAGGCCGCGGTGGAAGCGGTGCTCGGCGATCGGCTCCAGTGGGTGGTGGTGGAGCGCTTCGAGCACGCGCGGGCCGCGCTCGGGTACCTGGAGCGCGAGGGCGCGGGGGCGGCCACCCTGCTGCCGCTCGAAACGCTGCCGTCCGCGGCGGCCCTCCCCGACGACTCGGGGGAGGTGAGCTGGGCGGCCCGCCTGGTGGGCGGCCCGCGCCCGGCCCTGCTGCACTACCTCCTCGGCCGCGTCGGCATCGTGTCCCATCTCGATCAGGCCGAGACGCTCTGGCGGCGGAACGGCGTGGTCGCGACCTACGTCACCCGCTCCGGCGAGGTGCTGTCACCGAGCGGGCGACTCACCGGCGGCCATCGCGACAGCGAGCGGCAGGGCAACGATCACTCCCTGCTCGGACGCAAGCGGGCCATCCGCCAGCTCGGCGAGGAGATCGCCGGCCTCGAGCGCGAGGTGACCGCGGCCGCGGCGCGGGCGGAAGCGATCGAGGCGGAGGTGACGGGCCTGCGCGCGCGGATCGAGGGGCTCCAGTCCAACTATCAGGCGCAGGAGACCGCGCGGGTATCCGGCGAGAAGGACCTCGAGTCGGTGCTGCGCGAGGCGGACCGCGTCACGCGCCACCTCGAGACGCTGACCGCGGAGCAGGAACAGCTCGCGGGCGAGCGGGAAGAGACCGCGGGCCAGCTCGTCGAGCTGGAGCGCGCGCTGGTGGCCGCCTCGGAGCAGGAGGCCCGGCTGGGCGGCGACCTGACCGCGCTGCAGGCCCTCCTCGAGAGCGGGCAGGGCGACGAGGCCGGGCTCACCGAGCGCCTCACGGTCTGCCGCGTCGAGCTGGCCACGGTGGCGGAGCGGGTAGACTCGCTCGGCCGCGACATCGAGCGCATCATGGGACTCGAGCAGGACTTCGGCCTCCAGCAGCAGCAGTCGGTGGGGCGACGCGGGCAAACCGCCGAGCGACGCTCGGACCTGACCGCGGAGCGCGGGCGCACCGACGCGCAGGCTCGGGACGCGGTGGCCGAGCGCGACCGGCTCGAGGCCGAGGTGGCGGTCATCGCGGAGGAGCACCAGCGCCAGCTCGACCTGCGGCAGGCGCTCGAGACCGATCTGCGCGAGGTGCAGCACCAGCTCACCACGCTCGTGAGCCGCCTCCACCAGCTCGACCTGACCGAGACGGAAGGCCGGGTGCGCCGCGAGGAGCTCGTGCAGGAGGCGCGCCGCCGCCATGCGGTCGAGACGCCGGAGGCGCTGCTGGCCGCTCACGACGACGCGCGGGACCTCGAGGAGGTCCGGCAGCGGCACGAGGAGCTCACGACCAAGCTCGAGGCCATGGGCCCGGTCAACCTGGTGGCGGACGAGGAGTTCCGCGAGCTGACCGAGCGCCTGGACTTCCTCCGTACCCAGCACGATGACGTGGTCGGGTCCATCAAGGACCTGGAGAAAGCCCTGCGCGGCATGACCCGCACCGCCCAGGAGCGGTTCCAGGAAGCCTTCGACGACATCAACCGGCATTTCAGCGAGATCTTCGCCCGGCTGTTCGAGGGCGGGCGCGCCGAGCTGCGCATGGTGCCGCCGGAGGAGGGCGAGGAGGACCCGCTGGAGCTGGGCGTGGAGCTGATGGCCCAGCCGCGGGGCAAGCGCCTGCAGGCGGTCACCCTGATGTCGGGGGGCGAGAAGGCCCTCACCGGGCTGGCTCTGCTCTTCGCGATCTTCTACCACCGCCCGAGCCCGTTCTGCGTGCTCGACGAGGTGGACGCGCCCCTCGACGACGCGAACATCCACCGGTTCATCCGGGTGCTGCGCGAGCTCTGCACCCAGACCCAGTTCGTGGTGATCACGCACAACCGCAAGACGATGGAGGCCGCCGACGTGCTCTATGGCGTGACCATGGAGGAGCCGGGCCTCTCCCGCCTCGTCTCAGTAAAGCTGACCGAAGCGTAACCCGCGCTACACTACTGGGCATGACGCCCACGGAAAGCTCCGCGACCTCCCTCGGCGGTCATCTCCGCGCGCTCCGCGAGGCCCGGGGCGGCTCGCTGGAGGACATGGCGCGCTCCACCCGGGTTGGCATCCGCCATCTCGAAGCCCTCGAGGAGGAGCGTCTGGCCGATCTGCCGTCGCCGGTCTTCGTGCGGGGCTTCATCCGGGCCTACTGCGGCTTCCTGCGCGAGGGCCCGGAGGAGGCGCTCGCGCACTATGAGGCCCTGGCCGGGGAGCGCGCGGCCATGCAGGCGGCCAACGCCCCGCCGCGTCCCCGTACCACGTGGGCCCCCAGCTCCGTCCTGGTGGGCCTGGCCCTGCTGGTGATCCTGGCCGTCGCGCTGATCGTGATCAACCTCACTGTGAAGCGAACGGGCGGAACTTCAGTCGCAGCACCAGCAATGGACGTGTCGGCCGCGAGTCCAGATTCGCTGCTGACCCCGGCGCCGGCCCAGGTCGAGACCCCGAAGGTGCCCCCGGCTCCGGCGCCGGCCGCGGCCCCGCCGGTCAGTACCCCCGCGGCCATGCCTGCCCCGGCGCCGACACCGGCGCCCGCGGTGGCCCGCAGCGCGGCGGGCCCTCAGCGCCTCATGATCCGGGCGCTGGACGCGACCTGGATCCGCGTCCAGCCCGACGAGGGCCGGGCCACCGAGGAGCTGCTGCCGGCCGGCGCCAGCCGGGAGTGGTCGGCCGAGCGCCGGTTCCTCGTGACCATTGGCAATGCGGGCGGCGTCGAGGTCGCCCTGAACGGCAAGGTCCTGCCGCCGCTCGGCCCGAAAGGGACGGTGATCCAGCGGCTCGAGCTCCCCCAGGGACCGGCCTCCGGCTCGTGAGCCTGTTCGGCTCCCTCGGGGAGCGCGTCCGGCAGGGACTGCGGCGCACCCGCGAGCTGATGGACGAGGGCCTGGGCGCCATCCTCGCCATCGCCCGTCCGGTGGACGAGGCGATGCTGGAGGAGCTCGAGGAGACCCTGATCGCGGCGGATCTGGGCGCAGCCGCGGCGGGCGCCTTCGTCAAGCGCGTCCGCGACGAGATCAGGCGCGGGCGCGTGGTGACCACCCAGGACGTGCGCGCCTCCCTGCATCGGTTTCTCGAGGAGTCCCTCGCGGGCGCGTCCGCGCCGCTCGTCCTCGACGCGCATCCCACCGTCATCCTCATGCTGGGCGTCAACGGCGCCGGCAAGACCACGAGCGCCGCGAAGATGGCGGCCTCGCTGAAGGCCGACGGCAAGCGCGTGTTGATGGCCGCCGCGGACACCTTCCGCGCGGCGGCCATCGAGCAGCTCCAGGAGTGGGGCCGCCGGATCGACGTGGACGTCATCCACCAGGTCGCGGGCGCCGACCCGGCCGCGGTGGTCTTCGACGCGGTGAAGGCGGCCACTTCGCGCGACGTGGACGTGCTGCTGGTGGACACCGCCGGGCGGCTGCACACCAAGTCCAACCTCATGGACGAGCTCTCCAAGCTCAAGCGCGTGCTGGGCCGCCAGATGCCCGGCGCCCCCCACGAGTCGCTGATGGTGCTGGAGGCGCCCACCGGCCAGAACGGGCTGCAGCAGGCCCGCATGTTCCACGACGCGGTCGGGCTCACCGGCCTCGTGCTGACCAAGCTCGACGGCACCGCCAAAGGCGGCATCGCGATCCGCATCCACCAGGAGCTCGGGGTGCCGATCAAGCTGGTCGGGGTCGGCGAGCAGATCGAGGACCTGCAGACCTTCGACCCGAAGACCTTCGTGGACGCCCTCCTGGGAGAGCAGCCGGAGCCGCAACAAGCGCGGTAAAATGCCTGCCCGGGTGGCCTCCGGCGCCCGGACGACGACATGACCGATCTCGAGTGGATGACGCGGGCCCTGACCCTCGCGGCGCGGGGGCGGGGTCTCACCTCACCCAACCCCATGGTGGGCGCCATCGTGGTGCGGGACGGCGCGGTCCTTGCCGAGCGCTTCCACGAGCGGGCGGGCGCGGCTCACGCGGAGGCCGCCGCGCTGGCGGAGGCGGGCGAGCGGGCGCGCGGCGCCACGCTCTACGTGACGCTCGAGCCCTGCAACCACGTGGGGCGCACGCCGCCCTGCGTGGACGCGATCATCCGGGCCGGGATCCGCCGCGTCGTGTCGGCCACGCCCGACCCCAACCCGCGCGTGAAGGGCGGGGGAGCCGCCACCCTCGTCGCCGCGGGCATCGAGGTCGCGACGCCGTGTCTCGAGCGCGCCGCCCGTGAGCTCAACCGGGCCTTCTTCACCGCGGTCGAGCGGCAGCGGCCCCACGTCACCGCCAAGTGGGCCATGACCCTGGACGGCAAGATCGCGGCCTTCGACCGCCGCTCGCAGTGGATCACGGGGGAGCCGGCGCGGCAGGAGGGGCATCGGCTGCGCAGCCAGAGCGACGCGATCGTCACCGGGATCGGAACCGTGCTCGCCGACGACCCGGCGCTGACGGTGCGCCTGCCGCAACCGTGGCCGCGCGAGCCCTATCGCGTGGTGGTGGACAGCCGCGCCCGGCTGCCGCTCGACTCGAAGCTGCTCCAGACCGGGAGCCGGTCCCGCGTCCTGGTGGCGGTCGGGGAAGCGGCGCCGCCGCAGCGGCTGGCCGCGCTCGAGTCGGCGGGCGTGACCGTGCTGGCGTGCAAGTCGCGGGATGGCCGGGTCGACGTGGCCGATCTCGGCGCGCGCCTCTTCGCCCTCGACGTGACCGCGGTGCTGCTGGAAGCGGGCGGTGAGCTGGCCGGCGCCTTCGTGAAGGCGGGCCTGGTGGACCGCGTTGCCGCGTTCGTGGCCCCCACGCTGGTGGGCGGCGGGGCGGCACCGACTCCGGTCGGCGGCCCCGGGCTCACCCTGCCCGCCGCGCTCCGGCTGATCAACATGACCACGCGCCCGATCGGCACGGACTGGCTCATCGAAGCCGACGTGGCTCACTGACCGCGCGCCATGTTCACCGGACTCGTGGAGGAGATGGGCCGCGTGCTCGATCGCGACGGCGCGCGCCTGGTGGTGAGCGCCGACCGCGTGATGGCGGACGGCGACCTGGGGGCCAGCGTGGCGGTCAACGGGGCCTGCCTCACGGTGGTGGAGCGCGGCCCCGGGCGCCTGCGGTTCGATATGGGGCCGGAGACGCTCGCGCGCACCGCGCTCGCCGATCTCGCGACCGGGGACGCGGTCAATCTCGAGCGGCCCATGCGCCTGGGCGGCCTGGTGGGCGGCCACCTGGTGCAGGGACACGTGGACGGCGTGGGGATCGTGGTGGATCTCACCCGCCAGGCAGAGACCGCCCGGCTCACGATAGAATGGCGGGACCGGGCGCTGGCCCCGCTGCTGATCCCGCAGGGATCGGTGGCGGTGGACGGCGTCAGCCTCACGGTGGCGCGGCTCGGGGAGGGGGATTTCGAGATCATGATCATCCCGCACACCCTGGCCGTGACCACGCTGGGGGGCCTGAGGAAGGGGCAGCGCGTGAACCTCGAGATGGATATGATCGGCAAGTACGTGCAGCGTATCTTGGCCCTTAGGGGGAGCGCTCGGTGAGCCAGGCAGAGTTCGTCTCGATCGAAGAGGGCATCGAAGAGATCCGCGCCGGGCGCATGCTCATCGTGGTCGACGACGAGGACCGCGAGAACGAGGGCGATCTGCTCATGGCCGCCGAGAAGGCGACCCCCGAGGCGGTCAACTTCATGGCCAAGTACGGCCGCGGGCTCATCTGCATGCCCATGCTGGGCGAGCGCCTCGACGAGCTGCAGATCTCGATGATGGTCTCGGACAATACCGCGCCGCTCGGCACCGCCTTCACGGTGAGCGTGGACGCCCGCCGCGGGGTGACGACGGGCACCTCCGCTTACGACCGCGCGGTGACCATTCGCACCCTGGTGGACCCGGCCACGCGGGCCGAGGACCTCACGCGGCCCGGCCACATCTTTCCCCTCCGCGCGATGCCCGGGGGAGTGCTGCGGCGCGCCGGCCATACCGAGGCCGCGGTGGACCTGGCCCGTCTCGCCGGCTTCGCGCCGGCGGGGGTGATCTGCGAGGTGCTGGACGAGGAGGGCGGCATGGCGCGGCTGCCCGAGCTCATGACGCTCGGCCGCGAGTATCACCTCAAGTCCATCACGATCAAGGCGCTGATCGAGTACCGGATCCACAAGGAGAAGCTGGTCAAGCGGGCCGCGATCACGCGCATGCCCACCGAGCACGGCGACTATCAGGTCATCGCCTACGAGACCACGGTGGACGACCGGCTGCCCCTGGCCCTGGTGCTGGGCGACGTCAAGACCGACGAGCCGGTGCTGGTCCGGGTGCACTCCGAATGCCTCACCGGCGACGTCTTCGGATCGCACCGCTGCGACTGCGGCTCCCAGCTTCACAAGGCGCTGACCATCATCCAGCACGCGGGGCGCGGCGTCCTCGTCTACATGCGGCAGGAAGGGCGGGGGATCGGCCTGCTCAACAAGCTCAAGGCCTACGAGCTCCAGGACCAGGGCAAGGACACGGTGGAGGCCAACCACGCGCTCGGCTTCCGCGCCGATCTTCGCCACTACGGCATCGGCGCGCAGATCCTGGTGGACCTGGGCGTCCGCAACCTCAAGATCCTCACCAACAACCCGAAGAAGATCGTGGGCATCGAAGGCTACGGCCTCAAGGTGGTGGAACGGCTGCCGCTCGAGGTGCCCGCGACCGACGCCAACCGGAGCTACCTCCGCACCAAGCGCGAGAAGCTCGGGCATCTCTTCTCGTCGTTTCCCGACTAGCCGATGGCCGGGATCGCTCCCAAGCGCCGAGTCGCCCCCGCTGCCCGCGGCCAGCGGTTCGCGGTGGTGGTGGCCCGCTTCAACGAATCCATCTCCAAGAAGCTGCTGGACGGCGCCCTCGCCGCGCTGGCCAGTCACGCGGTGAGCGGCGACGCGGTGGAGGTGCACTGGGTGCCGGGCTCCTTCGAGCTGCCGCAGGCCGCGCAGGCGCTCGCGCGCACCCGGCGCTTCGCGGGCGTGGTGTGCGTGGGCACCGTGATCAAGGGCGCGACCCCGCACTTCGACTACGTGTGCGGGGTGGCCGCCCAGGGCATCAGCCGCGTCGCGCTCGACACCGGGGTGCCGGTGACCTTCGGGGTGATCACCGCGCTGACCGAGGAGCAGGCGTGGGAGCGGGCGGGCGGCGTGGTGGGCAACCGCGGGGAGGAAGCGGCGCTCGCCGCCCTCGAGATGGCGGACTGGCTGCGCTCGGTCCGGGGCGGGAAGGGCCGGCGCTGATGGGCCGCCGCCGCAAGGCGCGGGAGCTCTCGCTCCAGCTCCTCTACCAGATGGACGTCCAGGGCGAAGGCCAGCCCGAGCCGCACTTCGACGACTTCTGGCTGCGGCACCCGGTGGATCCCGAGGCGCGGGAGTTCGCGGAGACGCTCGTGCGGGGGACCAAGAGCCACGAGGCCGAGATCGACGAGCTGATCGGCCGCTACGCGGAGAACTGGGAGCTCGAGCGCATGGCGGTGGTCGACCGCAACATCCTCCGCCAGGCCATCTTCGAGCTGCGGTGGGCGACCGGGGTGCCGCCCAAGGTCGCGATCAACGAGGCGCTCGAGGTCGCGAAGAAGTTCAGCACGCAGGAATCGAGCCGGTTCATCAACGGGATCCTCGACCGCATCCACAAAGAGCAGGCTCCCACCTCCTGACGGCAGGCCCCCATCCGCTACGCGGTCATCTCGGACGTTCACGCCAACCTCGAAGCCCTCACCGCGGTGCTTGCGGACGCCGCCGGAGAAGGCGCGCTCGAGGTGCTCTGCCTGGGCGATCTGGTCGGCTACGGAGCCGACCCGGTGGCGTGCGTGGAGACGGTGGGCGAGCGGGCCAGCGCGATGGTGGCGGGCAACCACGAGCACGGCGCCCTCGGGCTGCTGGATCTGCGCTGGTTCAACTCGTGGGCCCGCGCGGCCGCGGAGTGGACCGGCGAGCAGCTCGACCGCGGCCATCGCGATTTCCTGACCGGCCTGCCGCTGATCCGCACGGTGGCGGACGCCACCCTCGTGCACGCGAGCCCGCGCAGCCCGGAGGAGTGGGACTACCTCGTCTCCGAGGAGGACGGGCTGCAGGTGTTCGGCGACTTCGACACCCGGCTCTGCTTCATCGGCCACTCGCACCTGCCCGGCGTCTGGTCCGTCGGCAGCGGGGGACCGGACCACGCGGGCCGCCTCGACCGGCCGGAGGCCCATGTGCGCCTCGACGACGGGCGCCGCTACCTCGTCAACGTGGGCAGCGTCGGCCAGCCGCGCGACCGTGACCCGCGCGCGTGCTACGCGATCTGGGACCGCGAGGCCCGCGCGGTGACGATCCGGCGCGTCCCCTACGATCACGCGGCGGCCGCCGCGAAGATCCTCGCCGCGGGACTGCCGCGGGCCCTGGCCGATCGACTGGCGCATGGGAGCTGAGCCGGGCGCGAGCCGGCGCGGCGCCGCCGCGCGGGTTCTCGTCCTGGCCGCGGCGGGGGTCCTGGGCGCGCTCGCCTTTCCGAAGGCGGGCTGGTCGCCGCTGGCGTGGGGCTGGCTCGTGCCCGCACTGGTCTCGGGACTGATGCGGCCGCCCCGCGCCGCCCTGCTCGACGGCTGGCTCGCCGGCACCGTGTTCTACGTGGTGCTCCTGAGCTGGCTCGATCACACCTTCCTCCACTACAGCGCGATTCCCTGGCCGCTGACCTGGCTGCCCATCGCGGCGCTCGCCGCGTACTGCGGCCTCTACCTGGGAGCGCTCACGGGCGCGGTGGCGTGGCTGCGCGGCCGGATCGGACCCGGCCCGACCCTGGCGCTGGCCCCCGCGTTCTGGGTGGTGGGCGAGTGGCTGCGCGGCTGGCTCATGGGCGGCTTCCCCTGGGGCCTGCTCGGCTACTCGCAGGCGGCGCAGCTCCCGGTGATCCAGATCGCCGAGCTGGGCGGCGTCTACGCGGTCTCCTTCCTGATCGTCGCGGTGAACGCGGCCCTCGCCGGCCTGCTCGCGCTCGGCCCGCGGCGCGCGTGGCCGGGCGCCGCGGCGGCGCTGGTCCTGCTCGTCGCCGCGCTCGCGTTCGGCGTCCACGCCATCGGGCGGGCGAGCGCGGGGAGCGCCGCCTCGGTGGAGGTCGCGGTGATCCAGCCCTCGATCGAGCAGACGATCAAGTGGGATCCGGCGCGCCACGCCCAGACCATGGACATCTACGAGCAGCTCACCCGCGAGGCCGCACGCACCCGGCCCGCGGTGGTGCTCTGGCCGGAGACCGCGACGACGATCTTCCTGCGCGGGGACCCGGCGCTGCTCGAGCGCCTGCGCCGCCTGTCCGAGGAGGTCGGCACCCCGATCCTGGTGGGCTCGATCGACCGCCGGGAACAGCCCCGGGAGCAGTTCCTGAACAGCGCATTTCTGCTGACCGGACAAGGGATTACGGGCAAGTATGATAAGATTCACCTGGTTCCGTTCGGAGAGTACGTCCCGCTCGTGAGTCTGCTCGGCTTCGTCAAGAGCTGGGCGGAGTTCATCTCGGAATTCGGCACCGGCGAGATCGAGACCGTCTTCCCGCTGCCGGGCGCGCCGTTCGGAACCGTGATCTGCTACGAGGTCATCTTCCCCGAGCTGTTCCGGGGATTCGTGGTCCGCGGAGCGGCGTTCATGGCCAATATCACCAACGACGCGTGGTTCGGCGAGACGAGCGGCCCCTGGCAGCACCTGGGGATGCTACCGCTCCGCGCGGTGGAGCATCGCGTGGCCATCGCGCGCGCCGCCAACACCGGCGTCTCGGCCTTCGTGGAGCCGACCGGGCGGATCGGCCCGACGCTGCCGCTCCTCGAGCGCGGCATCCTGCACCGCCGCATCCCGCTCCGCGCCCGCGCCACGCTCTATACGCGACTCGGCGACTGGCTCGTCTACGCCAGCGCGGGTCTGGGAGCGGCCGGCGTCGCCCTCGCCCTCTTCCGGAGGTCACCCGCGTCATGCTAGGCGAGCTCAAGCGTGACGTGGCCGAGCTCGACAAGCGGCTCGACGATCTCCGAGGGCATCTTTGACCTCCCCGCCAAGGAGACCCGGCTCGGCCTGATCGACGCCGAGATGTCCTCGCCCAGCTTCTGGGACGACACTCGCAAGGCGCAGGCCCTCGTGCAGGAGCGCGCCGAGCTGGCCCGCACCGTCACCACCTTCAAGGAGCTGGCCGGCCGCGCGGAGGAGACGCGCCTGCTCTGGGAGATGGCCACCGAGGCCGGCGACGAGAGCGTGACCGCGGAGATCCAGGAGAGTCTCAAGCAGCTCGGGGAAGAGCTCGAAGCCTTCGAGCTGAAGATCATCCTCTCGCGCCCCCAGGACAAGAAGAACGCCATCCTGTCCATCCACCCGGGAGCGGGCGGGACCGAGTCGCAGGACTGGGCCCAGATGCTCATGCGCATGTACCTGCGCTGGGCGGAGCGCGCCGGCTTCAAGGCGGAGGTGGTGGACCTGCTCGCGGGCGAGGAAGCGGGTATCAAGTCGGCCACCATCGAGATGAGCGGGGAGTACTCCTACGGGCATCTCAAGGGCGAGGCCGGCGTGCACCGGCTGATCCGCATCTCGCCGTTCGACGCCTCCCGGCGCCGGCACACCTCCTTCGCCTCGGTCGCGGTCATCCCGGAGGTCGAGGACGTCGAGGTGGTCGTGCGGGACGAAGATCTCCGGGTGGACGTCTATCGCTCCTCGGGACCCGGGGGGCAGGGCGTGAACACCGCGGACTCCGCGGTGCGCATCACCCACCTGCCGAGCGGCCTCGTGGTGGCCTGCCAGAACGAGCGCTCGCAGCTCAGGAACCGCGACACCGCCATGCGCATCCTCAAGTCGCGCCTGTTCCAGATCTACGAGCAGAAGCAGAAGCAGGAGCTGGCCGATCTGACCGGCGAGAAGAAGGACATCGCCTTCGGCAGCCAGATCCGGACGTATACCTTCGCGCCCTACCAGATCATCAAGGACCACCGGACCGGGATCGAGGTGGGCAACGTGGAGGCGGTGATGGACGGTGGGCTCGATCCCTTCATCCGCGCCTACCTCACGATGGCCCGGCCGACGCCCCCCGCGTGAACGCGCGCTCATGACCACGCCGCCCGGTCTGCCGCCCGACCTCAACGAGCAGATGCGCCGCCGCCGGGAGAAGCTCGAGACCTGGCGGGCCCGCGGCGTCAATCCGTTCGGGGCGCGCTTCCCGCTGACCCACTGGGCGGGCACCGTGCAGGCGCGCTTCAAGGACGCGGACGAGGCCGCCCTCCAGAGCGCGGGCGCGGTCGCCCTGGCCGGCCGGGTGATGGCGATGCGCCACCACGGCAAGACCTGCTTCGCGGTGCTGCGCGACCAGTCGGGCCAGATCCAGCTCTACGCCCGCGCCGACGTGCTCGGCGACGCATACCCCGCGTTCGTGGATCTCGACGTCGGCGACCTGATCGGGGTCACCGGCGAGCTCTTCCGCACCCGCACCGGCGAGCTCACGGTGGCGGTGAAGCAGTTCGAGTTCCTGACCAAGGCCCTCCGCCCGCTCCCCGAGAAGTGGCACGGCCTCAAGGACGTGGAGACGCGCTACCGCCGGCGCTACGTGGACCTGATCGTCAATCCCCAGGTCCGCGAGGCCTTCGTGATGAAGAGCCGCCTCATCGCGGCGATGCGCGCCTTCTTCGACGCGCGCGGCTTCCTCGAGGTGGAGACCCCGATGATGCAGCCGATCCCGGGGGGCGCCGCGGCCAGGCCGTTCGTCACCCATCACAACGCCCTCGACATGCCGCTCTACCTGCGCATCGCGCCCGAGCTCTACCTCAAGCGCCTGGTGGTGGGCGGCCTCGAGCGCGTCTACGAGATCAACCGCAACTTCCGCAACGAGGGGATGTCCACCCAGCACAATCCCGAGTTCACGATGCTGGAGTTCTACCAGGCCTACGCCGACTACCAGGACCTCATGCAGCTCACCGAGGAGCTCTTCGGCCACCTCGGGCAGACCCTGCTGGGACGGGACGAGCTCACCTATCAGGGCGAGACGATCCGCCTGGCCCCGCGGTGGCGCCGGCTGGCGTTCTTCGAGGGGCTCGCCGAGGCGCTCGGCAGCCCGGTCACCCCCGAGACCGACGCGCGCGCGCTCGGCGAGGCGGCCACGCGGCGGGGCGGGTTCGCGGTCGATCGCAAGACGCAGGCGGTCCTGCGCGGCGAGCACGGCCCGGTCGCGCTGTGGAAGGAGGTCTTCGACACGCTCGTCGAGCCCACCCTGGTGCAGCCCACCTTCGTGGTCGACTTCCCGATCGAGCTGTCGCCGCTCTCCAAGCAGAAGGAGGGGCAGCCGCGCCTGGTGGACCGGTTCGAGCTCTACGTCTGCCGGCGCGAGATCGCCAACGCCTACTCCGAGCTCAACGACCCGATCGACCAGCGCCGCCGCTTCGAGGAGCAGGCCAAGGAGCGCGAGCGTGGCGACGAGGAAGCGCACTGGATGGACGAGGACTTCGTGCGCGCGCTGGAGTACGGGCTGCCCCCCACCGCGGGGGAGGGGATCGGCATCGACCGGCTCGCGATGCTGTTCACCGACACCGCGTCGATCCGCGACGTGATCCTCTTCCCGCACCTCCGGCCCGAGCGGAGCGGCGCGGAGGACGGCGACGCGGACGAGGAGGCGGGCGCTTGATGCTGCGGCGCATGCCCTTCGAGGTGTTCCTCGGGCTCCGCTACCTCCGCGCGCGCGGCCACCGGACCAACCTCTCGCTCTTCGTCTGGATCGGCATCGGCGGCGTCTTCCTGGGCGTGAGCGCGCTGATCGTGGTGCTCGCGGTGATGACCGGCTTCCAGGACGGCATCCGGGACAAGATCATCTCGGCCAACCCCCACGTGCTGATCATGGAAGCGGGCGGGCGCGGAGTCGCCGACGGCGCCGCCCTCTCGGATCGGGTGGCCCCGGTCCCCGGCGTCGTCTCCGCCACCCCGTTCGTCCTGCAGCAGGCGCTCTTCACCTCGCCGAACGGAGGGGCCACCGGCGGGCTCCTGCGCGGGGTGGATCTCGCCACGCCGGCGGTGCGCAACGCGATCGGCTCGCAGGTGCGCTTCGGCAGCATCGAGCCGGTGCTGAAGGGATCGGAGCCCGCCCTCCTCCTGGGCCGAGAGCTGGCCCGGAGCCTCGGGGTGGCGCCAGGGGACCACGTCACGGTGATCTCCCCGCAGGGGGCCATGACCGCGGTGGGCCTCGTGCCCAAGATGCGGCGCTTCCTGGTGGCCGGCTGGGTCGAGGTCGGCATGTACGAGTACGACGCCTCCCTGGCCTACACCTCGCTGGCCGCCGCCCAGGAGTTCGCGGGTCTGGGCGACCGCGTGACGGGCGTGGAGGTGAAGCTCGCCAATCCGTTCGACGCCAAGGACGTGGGCCGGAGCATCGCGGGCCAGCTCAAGGGCGCGTACTGGATCCGCGACTGGATGGACATGAACCGCAACCTGTTCGCGGCGCTCCAGCTCGAGAAGCTGGCGCTCTTCGTCATCGTCACCATCATCGTGCTGGTGGCGGCCTTCGCCATCATCGGCCACCTGGTCCTGCTCGTGGCCGAGAAGCGGAAGGAGATCGGGATCCTCAAGGCGATGGGCGCGGGGGCGGGGAGCATCGGGACCGTGTTCCTGGTGGCCGGGATGCTGATCGGGGTCGGGGGCACCGTGGCGGGCAGCGCCTTCGGGCTGCTCCTCATCTGGGTGCAGAACACCTACAAGATCATCCGGCTCGCCGGGGACGTGTACCAGATCAGCTACCTGCCGATGAAGCTGACCGGCTCCGACTTCGCGATGATCGTCGGCTCCACCCTCGTCATCTCATTCCTCGCCACCCTGTCGCCGGCCCGGCGGGCCGCGCGCATGGATCCGGTCGAAGTCCTCCGCTATGAGTGAGCCGCTGGTCGTCGCGGAGGAGCTGGAGCGCGAGTACCGCATGGGGCCGGAGCCGGTGCGGGTCCTCCGCGGGGTGAGCCTGACCGTGAACGCGGGCGAGAGCATCGCCATCATCGGCGCGTCCGGGGTCGGCAAGTCCACGCTGCTCCACCTGCTGGGCACGCTCGATCGGCCGACCGGCGGGCGCGTGATCTTCGACGGCGAGGACGTGTCGGCCCGGACGGACGCGGCCCTGGCGCGGCTGCGCCGCACCGAGGTGGGCTTCATCTTCCAGTTCTACAACCTGCTCGGCGAGATGACCGCGCTCGAGAACGCCATGCTGCCGGCCCTGCTGCAGCGGGCCAGCGTGCCCGAGGCCCGCGAGCGGGCCGCGGCGGCGCTGCAGGAGGTCGGGCTCGGCGACCGGGAGGGGCACCGGCCCGGGGAGCTGTCCGGAGGCGAGCAGCAGCGTGTCGCGATCGCCCGCGCGCTCGTCGGCCGGCCACGGCTGATCCTCGCCGACGAGCCCACCGGGAACCTGGATCCGAAGACGAGCGAGGTCATCTGGGATCTTTTCCTGCGGCTACAGGCCGAGCGCCACCTGGCGTTCGTGATTGCCACGCACAATCACGAGCTCGCGCGGAAGGCGGACCGAGGGTACCGGCTGGTGGAAGGCCGAGCGGTGCTCTGGCCGTGAGTCCACGAGTTTCAAGGGGTTACGGGGGTGTGACGGACGGTGTCACAAGAAAGGGCTAGGCCGACGGCGCCGGAAGGCATATACTCATCGCAGGTTTAGGAAGCATCGGGGCATAGTCGGGGCCCCCGGCGAGCCATAACCCGAAGTCAGAAAGGCGCGAGGTCACCCACAGTGTTCGAGCGATTCACGGAGCGGGCGCGTCGGGTCATCATCCTGGCCAGGGAAGAGGCAGGGCGGTTCCGTCATGATTTCGTTGGGACCGAGCACATCCTTCTCGGCCTCATCCGTGACGGCGAAGGCATTGCGACGGCGGTCCTGCAGCGTCTCGGGCTGCGGCTCGAGACGGTGAAGGCGGAAGTCGAGCGCGCGCTGGCCGGCTTCCCCAAGACGCTCACGTTCGGTGAAGTGCCGTTCACCCCGCAGGCCAAGCGCGTCCTCGAGCTCTCCATCGAGGAGGCCCGCCAGCTCGGTCACAACTACATCGGGACGGAGCACCTGCTCCTCGGCCTGATGAAGGAAGGCCAGTCGATCGCGGCCAAGATCCTCGAATCCCTCGGCGCCCGGCTCGACGAGGTCCGCCAGGAGACGCTGGCCCTGCTCGGCGACCAGTACTATCCGCGCCCGAAGAAGCGCTCCCAGACCCCGGTCCTCGACGAGTTCGCCCGCGATCTCACCCAGCTGGCCCGGGAGAGCAAGCTCGACCCGGTCATCGGCCGTGAGACCGAGATCGAGCGGGTCATCCAGATCCTGGCGCGCCGGACCAAGAACAACCCCGTCCTGATCGGCGAGCCCGGCGTGGGCAAGACCGCCATCGTGGAGGGCCTGGCCCAGCGGATCGTCGGGCACGAGGTGCCGGACGTGCTGGCCCAGAAGCGCCTGCTCCAGCTGGACCTGGGCGCGCTCGTGGCCGGGACCAAGTACCGCGGCCAATTCGAGGAGCGGCTCAAGGCGGTCATGAAGGAGATCCGGCAGTCCGAGAACGTGGTCCTGTTCCTGGACGAGCTGCACACCCTGATCGGGGCCGGCGCGGCCGAGGGGGCCATCGACGCCTCCAACATGCTCAAGCCCGCACTGTCCCGCGGTGAGATCCAGACCATCGGCGCCACCACCCTCGACGAGTACCGCAAGTACATCGAGAAGGACGGCGCGCTCGAGCGGCGCTTCCAGCCGGTCATCGTCCGCGCCCCCTCGGTCACCGAGGCGGTCGAGATCATCAAGGGCCTGCGCCACAAGTACGAGGCCCATCACCGGGTGAAGATCACCGACCGGGCCATCGACGCGGCGGTCAAGCTGGCCGACCGGTACATCACCGACCGGCAGCTCCCCGACAAGGCCATCGACGTGATCGACGAGGCCTCGTCCCGGACACGCCTGATGGCCTTGACCCCGCCTCCCGAGATCAAGGAGCTGGGCAAGGAAGTCGAGCGGGTGGTGCGCGAGAAGGACATGTACCTCGAGGCGCAGGAGTTCGAGAAGGCCGCGTCGCTGCGGGAGAAGGAGAAGCTGCTGCGCGGGCGCGACGAGGACATGAAGCGCGAGTGGGACAAGCGCAAGGGCAAGGGCCCCCAGACGGTGTCCGAGGAGGACATCGAGTACATCGTCTCCCGCTGGACCGGCATCCCGCTCTCCAAGCTCGAGGAGAAGGAATCGGCCAAGCTCGCCCGCATGGAAGAGGCCCTGCACGGCCGCATCGTGGGCCAGGACGACGCGGTGGCCGCGGTCTCGCGGGCCATCCGGCGCTCCCGGGCCGGCCTCAAGGACAGCCGCCGTCCGGTGGGCTCGTTCATCTTCCTGGGCCCCACCGGCGTGGGCAAGACCGAGCTGGCCCGGACGCTCGCCGAGTACCTCTTCGGCGACGAGAACGCCCTGATCCGGGTGGACATGTCCGAGTACATGGAGAAGTTCTCGGTGTCGCGGCTCCTCGGGGCGCCGCCCGGCTACGTGGGCTACGAAGAGGGCGGATTCCTGACCGAGAAGGTCCGCCGGCGCCCGTACTCGGTGGTCCTCTTCGACGAGATCGAGAAGGCGCATCCGGACGTCTTCAACATGCTGCTGCAGGTCCTGGACGACGGTCGCCTCACCGACTCGGTCGGTCACGTGGTGGACTTCAAGAACACGATCCTGATCATGACCTCCAACCTCGGCACCAGCTTCATCGGCAAGCGCGTGTCGCCCGGCTTCCTGCCCGAGGGAGAGGACCGCACCCACGACAAGATGAAGGAGCGGGTGCTCGAGGAGCTCAAGCGGGCGTTCCGGCCCGAGTTCATCAACCGCATCGACGACACCATCGTCTTCCACGCCCTCAGCAAGGAAGACATCACGAAGATCGTCCGGATGATGATCGCCCGGATCAACACCCAGCTGGGCGAGAAGAGCATCCAGATCGAGCCCACCGAGGCCGCCCTCGACCTCCTGGTCGAGAAGGGGTACGATGCGACCTACGGAGCCCGGCAGCTCCGCCGCACGATCCAGAAGCACGTCGAGGATCCGCTGGCCGAGGCCATCGTGCGCGGGCAGTTCGCGGACGGGGCCCGGATCGAAGTCGCGGCGGAGGGGCAAGATCTCGTCTTCCGGGAAATCCAGGTGGTGGAGCCCCGGCTGGCGCTGGCGGAACACTGAACCCAGGCACACGAACTCACGTCCTTGAAGACCGCTCGGGGGAGATGCGCTCTCTCCATTTTTTTTGCCCTGCTCCTGGGGCCCCTCCCGGCGCTTGCGCAGGCTCCCACCGCTCCCCCCGATCGCCCGATCCTCGTCAAGGAGATCGCGGTCCAGGGTAACCGCCGGGTCCAGGAAGCGGTCATCCTGGGACGGGTGACCCTCAAGATCAACACCCCGTTCGTGGCCAACCGCACCGCCGAGGACATCCGGGCCATCTTCTCCCTCGGCTTCTTCGACGACGTCCAGGTCCGAGTGGAAGACTTCGAGGGCGGCGTCAAGCTGACCTACGTGGTGACCGAGCGGCCCTTCGTCCGCGACGTCCTCTTCTCGGGGAACAAGAAGCAGGACGCGGCGACCCTGCTGGAGAAGATCGACCTCAAGCTGGGCACGGTCTACAACCCGGTGGAGGTCAACCGCGCCGGCGACAAGCTCAAGGATTTCTACGAGACCGAGGGCTACTACGAGGTCGGCATCATCCCGGAGGTCGAGAAGCTCGCCGACGGGGACGTGACCGTCACCTTCAAGATCGCGGAAGGCCGCCGCATCACCATCGAGCAGATCGTGATCGAGGGGACGCAGGGCCTGACCCCCAAGCAGGTCCGGGCCGCGATGGAGACCCAGGAGCGGGAGTTCTACGTCCTGCGGGGGACCGTCCAGCGGGGGCGCCTGGACGAGGACATCGACCGGATCATCCAGCTCTACAACGATCACGGCTACGTGCAGGCACGGGTCGAGAAGTCGGAGATCGACGTGGACCGGGAGAATGCCCGGGCCACCGTGCGCATCGTGGTGGTGGAGGGTCCCCAGTTCAAGGTCGGCGGGGTGGACGTGACCGGCAACTCGATCCTGCCCCAGGAGGAGATCCGCAAGCGCATCCAGCTCAAGTCGGGGGACGTCTTCTCCCGGACCAAGCTGCGGGACAGCGTCACCGGCGTGACCGATCTCTACAGCGCGATCGGGCGCGCCTCCGCCGACGTGAGCCCGAACACGATGCAGGACACCCCCAACCGGCTCGTCAACGTGGTGTTCGAGGTGGTGGAGGGCCCCGAGACCTACGTCGAGCGCATCAACATCTCGGGCAACACCCGCAGCGAGGAGAAGATCCTCCGCCGCGAGATCCCGATGGCGGAGGGTGACCTCTTCACGACCCAGAAGCTCATGCGGGCCAAGCAGCGGCTGACCAACCTCAACTACTTCGACAAGGTCGAGGCCAAGACCGTCCCCGGCTCGTCCAAGGACAAGATCGTCGTCAACATCGACGTGACCGAGAAGCCCGTGCTCGGCACCCTCGATCTCTCCCAGCGCAACTTCCTCGGCAAGGGCTGGGAGGTGTTCCTCCGCCTGCGCGGCGGCGAGAAGCTCCAGACCGGGACCATCGGCTTCACCGAGCCCTGGCTCTTCGACCGGCCCCTCGCGGCCGGCTTCGACATCTTCAACACCCGGCGCATCCTGCCCGACTACACCGTCAACTCCCTGGGCGGCGACGTCCGGCTCGGCCACCCGCTCGGGGAGTACTCCCGCTGGAACGCGATGTACCGGGTCAGCCAGGACCGCATCAGCGACGTCAACGCCCTGGGCAGCCCGGAGCTCCTCTCGCAGGAGGGTACCCACCTCACGTCTCTCGTCGGGCTGAGCCTCAGCCGCGACACCCGTGACAGCGTCTTCGACCCGACCCGGGGCGGGACCGCGGTGATCGGCCTGGACTTCGCGGGGGTGGGCTTCGGGGAGCGCTTCGTCCGGAGCGTGTTCACCACGACCTACTTCCAGCCGACGCCCTGGCTGGATCACGTGCTGAGCTTCCGGCTCATGGCAGGCTACGCGATCGGCTGGGATAAGGACCCGGTGCCCCTGTTCGAGCGCTTCTACCTGGGTGGCTCGAACTCGCTCCGGCAGTTCAAGTCGCTCCAGGTCTCCCCCCGTGA
>WNFL01428659.1_pt3 | contig 30874 bp, 30 predicted proteins | sample 5400361 | NCBI WGS metagenome assembly WNFL01 (sample SAMN13153351, study PRJNA577476) | soil metagenome | isolation source: 40 cm soil on Douglas fir-dominated hillslope | place: USA:California | collected 2013-09-17
CCAGCTCGTGCTGAAGCGTTTCGCCGCGTGGTTCATGTGGCGGCGCATTGAAGCGCGCGCCGCCGCCGCATCGCGCCGCGCGATCGCCGCGACGATCTCGCGATGCTCGCGGATCGCCACGTTCCAGAGCGAGGGCGTGTCGAAATGGTGCTCGAGGCGCAGGAAGAGCGGCCCGGTGCGCTGGTCCCAGAGCGTCTTCACGACGAGCGCGAGCGCGCTGTTGCCGCTCGCCTCGGCGATGCGCAGGTGAAAAAGGCGGTCGGCGGCAAGCGGCATCGAGCCGCGGCGGCAGTCCTCGTCCATCTGGTCGAGCGCCTCCTCCATCGCGCGGACCTGCGCCTTGGTCGCCTGCTTCGCGGCGAGCGCAGCGCACTCTGCCTCGATCAGCCAACGCGCGCGGATGAGCTCGAAGGGCCCCGAGTCCGCGGACAGCGCCTCGGTCGTCGCGCCCGCGCGGGGACCGACCACGTAGACGCCGGAACCGACGCGCACCTCGACATAGCCTTCGACCTCCAGCGCGATCAACGCTTCCCTCACCGAGGGGCGGCTCACACCGAGTTGCCTGGCGAGGTCGCGCTCGGGCGGCAAGCGCGCGCCCATGCCGTACTCGCCACGATCGATGAGCGCCGCGATCTGGTCGGCGATCTGGCGGTAGAGTCGGCGATTCTCGACGGCTTGGAGGGGCATCTGGTAAAGTGGTCAGGCCAATTCAAGAGAGAGCTTAGCGTAAAACGTGGGTAGCGGGGCGGCCGTTTGAGCGGACAGCAAGCTGCCGCTCAACGGCTCGAAACGGCTCGCGACATCGGCCAAAAAATGACACATAGACTCGCAGGCAAGACCGCGCTTATCACCGCGGCGGGACAGGGAATGGGGCGTGCTGCTGCGCTTGCGTTTGCGCGCGAAGGTGCGAAGGTCGTGGCGACCGATCTCAATCCGGATCTCCTCAAGGAATATGTCGGCAACGCGTCGATTCGCGCATCGCGGCTCGACGTGCTGGACGAGAAGGAGGTCGGCGCCTTCGTCGAATCGACCGGCGCCGTCGACATCCTCTTCAACTGCGCGGGCTGGGTGCACCACGGCAACATCCTCGACTGCACGCTCGAGGACTGGGACCGGAGCTTCGCCCTCAACATCCGCAGCATGTTCGTGATGGTGAAGGCGATGCTGCCGAAGATGATCGACAACGGCGGCGGCGTGATCCTCAACATGGCCTCGGTGCTCGGCACGGGAAAGGCGGCGCCGAATCGGCTGGCCTATGCGGCGAGCAAGGCGGCGGTGCATGGATTCACCCGCGCGCTCGCCATCGACCACGTGAAGCAGGGCATTCGCGTGAACTGCGTGTGCCCCGGAACTGTTGATACACCATCGCTCGGCGACCGCATCAAGGCCTTCGCCGACCCGGCGCAGGCGCGCAAGGACTTCATCGCGCGCCAGCCCATGGGGCGGCTCGCCACCGCAGACGAAATCGCCGAAACGTTCGTGTACCTTGTCTGCGACGAATCCTCGTTCATGACCGGCCAGGCGATCTACGTCGACGGCGGCATGAGCCTTTGAGCCCTCACGGAGAACAACAATGAGACTCCTGCGTTATGGCCCGCCGGGCCGCGAGAAACCCGGACTGGCCGACAATGACGGCAACATCCGCGACCTGTCGAAGATCGTCACGCAGGTCGACGACGCGCTCCTCGCGCCCCGCAACCTCGCGCGGCTCGCGCGCGTAAAGCCCGAAACGCTGCCGCTGGTGCGCGGCAATCCGCGCCTCGGCGTGCCCTACGCGGGCATCAGCAAATTCGTCGCGGTCGGTCTCAATTACACCGACCACGCGGCCGAAGCGAACATGCCGATTCCGGCCGAGCCGATCCTCTTCATGAAGGCGACGACGTGCCTTACCGGCCCGAACGACGACATCGTCCAGCCGAAGGGTTCGACCAAGCTCGACTGGGAAGTGGAGCTCGGCATCGTGGTCGGCACGAAGGCCCGCTACGTTTCCGAATCGAAGGCGCTCGACTATGTCGCGGGGTATTGCGTCGTCAACGACGTCTCCGAGCGCAATTTCCAGCTCGAGCGCGGCAGCCAATGGGACAAGGGCAAGGGCTGCGACACGTTCGGGCCCGTCGGCCCGTGGCTCGTCACCACGGACGAGATCACGGATCCGCAGAACCTCGAGATGTTCCTCGATGTGAACGGCGAGAAGCGCCAGCGCGGCAACACCAAGACCATGATCTTCGGCTGCGCGCACCTGGTGAGCTACATCAGCCATTTCATGACGCTCCTTCCCGGCGACATCATCACCACCGGCACGCCGCCCGGGGTCGGGCTCGCCATGAAGCCGCCGCAGTACCTGAAGCCCGGCGATATCGTGACGCTCGGCATCGAGGGCCTTGGCGAGCAGCGCCAGCGCGTCGCCGCCTTCTCCGGGAAATAGATGGAGCGTATTCGTCGCGAACGCCTCGCGGCGTGGGCCATCGCGTGCCTCGAAAAGGTCGGTGTTCCACCGGACGAAGCGAAACTGGTCGGTGAGTCGCTGGTGCAGACGAGCGTGTGGGGTGTCGATTCCCACGGCGTCCTGCGGCTCACGCATTACCTCAATCGCCTCACCATCGGCTCGATCAAGTGCGCGGCCGTTCCGGTCGTGATGCGCACCGGCCCCGTGACCGCGCAAGTGCACGGGGAAGACGGACTCGGCATCATCCATGCGACCCTGGCGATGGAGACCGCGATCGAGATGGCGAAGGACGCCGGCGTCGGCGTGGTCGGTGTCGGACACTCGTCGCATTGCGGCGCGATGCAGCTCTACACGCGCATGGCCGCGCGCGAGCACCTCGTCGGCATCGCGCTCACGCATTCGAGCTCGGTCGTCGTTCCGCACGGCGGCCGCGACAAGTACTTCGGCACCAATCCCCTGTCGATCGCCTTCCCGCGCGCTGGCGGCGACCCCGTGTGCCTCGACATGGCCACGAGCCAGGTCGCCTGGAACAGGGTGCTCAACGCGCGCATCGAAGGCCACGACCTCGATGAAGGCGTGGCGGTCGACGCGCACGGCGAACCCACCGTCGACCCCCACGAGGCGCGCGCCGCGGTACCGCTTGGCGGTCCCATCTACGGGTACAAGGGCTACGGCCTCGCCTTCATGATCGATCTGCTGTGCGGGGCGATGAACGGCATGACCTTCGGCCCCTACATCAACAGCATGTACGATGAGCTCGATCGACCGCGCAAGATCGGACACCTCGCGATCGCGATCGACCCGGGCCGTTTCGCCGGTGCGCACACGTTGGAAGCCACGGTCGATGCCGTGGTGAAGGACTTGAAGACCCGCGGCGAGATCCTGTTTCCGGGCGAGCCGGAGTTGATCGAGCAGGAGAAGCGGCGCGCCGCCGGGATTCCGGTCGACGCGGAAGCGCTCGCCGACATGAACCAATGGTCGACTCGGCTCGGCCTCCCCTCCCCTACGGAAATGCCATGAAACGTGAACTGCTGATGGTTGGACCGATGTATCCGAAGACGCTCGAAGTCCTCGACGCGACCTACACCACCCACAAGTTGTGGCTGGCGCCGGATCGCGATGCGCTCCTCGCGTCACTCGCCGATCGCATCGATGCCGCCGCGACATCCGGCACGAAGGGCATGGACGACGCCACCATGGCGAAGCTGCCCAACCTGAAAATGATCTCGCACTTCGGCGTGGGCGTTGATTCGATCGACGTGGACGCCGCGAAGCGGCGCGGCATCATGGTCTCGAACACGCCCGACGTGCTCACCGACGACGTGGCCGACATCGCGATCGGGCTCATGATCGCCGCCGCGCGCCGGATGGTCGTCGGCGATCGCTACGTCCGCGAGGGGAAATGGCCCAAGGGCCCGATGCCGCTCGCCGAGAGCGTCCAGGGAAAAACGCTCGGCATCGTCGGCATGGGCCGCATCGGCCGCGCGATCGCGCGGCGCGGCGAAGCCTTCAACCTCGAGATCGCCTATCAGGGACCGAACCGCAAGACCGACGTCTCGTGGCGCTACTTCGCCGATCCCGTGGCGCTCGCGAAGGAATCGGATTTCCTGGTCGCGGCGTGCCCCGGCGGCGAAGCCACGCGGGGACTGGTCAGCCGCGCCGTGCTGGAAGCGCTCGGTCCCAAAGGAATCGTCGTCAACATTTCGCGCGGCACGGTGATCGACGAGCCGGCGATGGTGGAGCTTCTCAAGGAAGGCAAGCTCGGCGGCGCGGGTCTCGACGTCTTCGCCGACGAGCCACGCGTGCCGGAGGCGATGTTCGCGATGGAAAACGTCGTGCTGCAACCGCACGTCGGCAGCGCAACTCATCCGACCCGGCTTGCGATGGGGCAGCTGCAGATCGACAACCTCGCCGCGTACTTCGCGGGGAAGCCGCTCGTCACCCGCTATTGCTGACCGCGCGCGTCAGGAGCGCGGCGGCTCCTCGGGCGTGACGCGGCGGATGACGCCGCCGGCCTCCGCGAGCACGCGCTCCGCCTCGGCGCGCACAAGCCCGCGCTTCGCCATCACGATCGCGACCTTCACGCTGCCGCCCGCTTCGTCGAGCAGCCCTGCGGCGCGCTTGCGCTCGACATCGCACACCTCCATGAGGATGCGCTCGCTGCGGTCGCGCAGCTTCTTGCTCGTCACCCTCAGGTCGACCATGAAGTTGCCCAAGGTCTTGCCGAGCCGGATCATCGCGCCGGTCGTGATCATGTTGAGCACCATCTTGGTCGCGGTGCCCGCCTTCATTCGCGTCGACCCGGTGATCACTTCCGGCCCGGTGATGGGAATGATCGCGACATCGGCAAGCTGCAGCACCTCGGGATGCGGGGGACTGCAGGCAACGATGCCCGTGAGTGCGCCGCGCCTCTTCGCCTCGTCGAGCGCCGCGCGGACGTAGGTCGTGGTTCCGGAGGCGGCGATGCCGATGACGAAATCCTTCGCGCCGACCTCGCGAGCGGCGATGTCGAGCTGCGCCTCATCGGCGCGGTCTTCTGCGCCCTCCTGCGGACTGCGGAGCGCCGTATCTCCTCCGGCGATGATTCCCTGCACCATGGCCGGGTCGGTGCCGAAGGTCGGCGAGCACTCCGATGCGTCGAGTACGCCCAGCCGGCCCGAGGTGCCCGCGCCGATGTAGAAGAGCCGCCCGCCGCCGCGGAAGGCGCGCTCGGCAAGATCGATCGCGTGCGCGATCGCTTCGCGCTGCGTCGCCACCGCCTGCGCGACGCTCGCGTCCTCCGCGTTGATGAGGTCGACGATCTCGAGCGAGGTCGCGAGGTCGATCGCCGTCGTGCGCGGATTGCGCTGCTCGGTGATGCGGGTATCGAGGGGCTTGCTCGGAGGCTTCATCCTATTCGGGAAGTCCGGCAAGGCGAAGGCCCTTCATCCAGAGCTCGCGATCGGCCTGGCTGCGCGACGGCGGCATGGTGATGTGCACATTCGACAGGCGGACGGTGGGATCACACTCGAGCAAGTGCGCGATGGCCGCACGCGCGACATCCATATTTCCCGCAAGGGCGTTGGCACATGCGCTGACGCGCACTGTTGCGAGGAAATTTGGCTGGAGCGCCAGCGATCTTGCCGTCCATTCGGCCGCTTCGGAATAGCGGCCCGCATAGAGATGGGCCTGTCCTATGAAGAACTTCCACCTGAAGAGAACCGGATCGAGTGGGCTCAACCGGATCGCACGCATCACATGCTCGATGGCTTTGTCGGGATTCCCCAGGCATATCTGGATCCAGCCGCTCGATGCCCATGCGTCGGCGACGTTGGGATTCAGCGACAGCGCCCGCTCGATGCAATCGTTGCCCGTATCCAGGTCGTCCCCGAGCCGGGCGAGGGCAAACCCCCCGCTCGCGAGCACAACGGCATCGTCTCGCGCAAGCTCTATGGCACGGCGAGCGTATGCACAGCCTTCCGCAACTTCCGCCGCACGATCGTTCATGTAGCCGTTCGTTCGCCGCCAAGCAAAGCAATGTGAGGCGCGCGCATACGCCAGCCCGTAAAGAGGATCGAGGCGGATCGCGGCGCGAAAGGACTCCAATGTCCTGTCGCTCGCCTCCTTTGTCATCTCATAAAACGTGGCAAGCCCACGAATGTAGTGCGCGTAGGCGTCCAACTGCTGTGTGGACCTCGTGCCGATGCGGCGAATCTCCGCTTCCTCCAGTTTCGGCATGATCGCCCCGACCACTCCGGCGGTCACCTGATCCTGGAGGGCGAACACATCCGCCATGGGGCCATCGAAGCGGTCAGCCCACAGATGCGCGCTGTTGGCCGCATCGATCAGCTGCCCGGTGATGCGCACCATGCCAGCGCTTTCCCGGACGCTGCCTTCCAGCACATAGCGCACGCCCAACTCTCGTCCGACTTGCTTGATGTCGACCGTCCGGCCCTTATACGTGAAGCTGGAAGTCCGCGCGATCACGAAGAGCCAGTTGAACCGCGAGAGCGCCGTCGTGATTTCCTCCACCGCCCCGTCGGCAAGGAACCCGCTCCTGGAATCGCCGCCGAGGGTCTGGAACGGCAGGACCGCGATCGACGGCTTGTCAGGCAGCGGTACGGGACTACCCATGTCCCCGCTCAGGATCGCCAGGGCGTTACCGGCGGCATCGGCAACGGCTCCGATCGCGCTCACCTCGAACGAATCCAGGCTCTCGTTTTCGCGTTGCCCAGCCCCGACAAAGCCAGTCATCCTTCCGCGTACGATGATCGGCCAGATCATGGGCATCGGAAGCCCGGAGCCGCGCGCCTTCGGGCTCGTAGGTGCTCGCTGAAGGAGCGCATGGATCAGCGCGGGATCATCGACGCGCACCTGGATCGGAAGTTCGTCTCGAGGCCCGGCGGCAAGATCGAGGATCGAATCGCCCGATGTCAAATACAATGAGCACCCCTTCGTTGCCAGAATCTGGTCGAGACGGCTGACGACCCGCTCATGCAGCGTCCGCGGATCCCGGATGAGGGAGACCTCCTGCGCGAGCTCCTTCAGCTCATGCTCGCGCGTATGAGCCGCGCGGTTCAGCCATTCGGAGACCGCGTGCTCGACCCGCTTGTGCGATAGCTGAAAGATGACGGCGAGGACAACCGCGATCCCGATCGCCATCGGAATGCCGAGGTTCTTGCCAACGGAAAGGTGATGCTCGACGAGCCATTCCGTGCCCTTGAAGAACCCCAACAGCAATACCATGACCACCGTGTACAGCATCGAGCGCACGATGCGTCGGTCAATCCGCGCAACGAGCCGACGTCCGGCTGACTTCGTGACGCCGGTTGAGTGAGAAATTTCGGAAACGGCACGCGGCTCAGGCATGACCTAGTCTAAATCATTGCCTCGGCGATGTTCCCTTACTCCTTCACCGCTCCCGTCATTCCCGAAACGTAGTACTCGACGAAGAACGAGTACATGATCGCGACCGGCAGCGATCCCAGCAGAGCCCCTGCCATGAGCGCGCCCCAGTGATAAACGTCGCCTTCGACCAGCTCCGTCACTACTCCCACCGGCACCGTCTTCACCTCCGACGACGATACGAAGGTGAGCGCGTAGATGAACTCGTTCCAGGAGAGTGTGAAAGCGAAGATGCCGGCGGAGATGAGACCCGGCACCGCGAGCGGCAGCACGATCTTCACCAGGATCTGCCAACGGGTCGCGCCGTCGATGAGCGCGCATTCCTCGAGCTCGTAGGGAATCGTCCGGAAGTAGCCCATCAGGAGCCACGTGCAGAACGGAATAAGGAAGGTGGGATACGTGAGGATCAAGGCCCAGCGCGTGTCGAAGAGCCCGAGCTTGAAGACGATCGCCGCGAGCGGAATGAACAGGATCGAGGGCGGGACGAGATAGGCGAGAAAGATCGCGAGCCCGGTCTGCTTCGAGCCCTTGAAGCGCAGCCGCTCGATCGCATAGGCCGCCAGCACGCTCGCCGCGAGTGAAAAGAAGGTCGAGACGACGGAGACGAGGATGGTGTTCCACATCCACTCCGGGTACGGCGTTTCGAAAACCAGGTGATGGAAGTGCGACAGCGTCGGGTTCACGACCCAGAAAGGATTGCCTTCGCGCGACAGGAGCTCCGCGTTGGGCTTGAGCGACGTCGTGACCATCCAGTAGAACGGAAAGAGGAGCACGAAGAGAAAGATGCCGAGCGGCACGTAGAGCGTGACCACGCGCCGCGGCACAGACTCGAGATAGCCCATCCCCTCGGCGGAGAAGGCCTCGTCCGCGACGGCCGCGGGCTTCTTCGCCTGTTCCGCGCTCATTTGTCCGATCCTCCTTGTTGCCACGCACGGCGTTGCAAGCCGAAGTAGCTGAAGAGGATCGCCGCAAGCAGGAACGGCACCATGGCGGTCGCGATCGCGGCCCCCTCGCCGAGCGACCCGCCCGAAATCGCGCGTTGGTGATGACGTAGATCAGCTGGAAGTCGGTGAAGGTGAAGAGGACCGAGAAGGTCATCACCACGGCGATGATCGGCGTGAGGAGCGGAAGGGTCACGTACCAGAAGCGCTGCCAGGGCGTCGCGCCGTCAAGCGCCGCCGCTTCGTAGAGCGAAGGTGAGATTGTCTGGAGGCCCGCGAGCAGGCAGATCGCGACGAAGGGCACCCCGCGCCAGATGTTGGCCGCGATCACGGACAGGCGCGCGTTCCACGGGTTGCCGAGAAAATCGATGTAGGCGGTGATGAGGCCCATCTTCGTGAGCGTCCACGAGATGATCGAGAACTGCGCGTCGTACAGCCACCAGAAGGCGAGCGCCGAAAGCGCCGTGGGCACGATGAACGGCAGGAGGACGATCGCGCGGACGAAAGACTTGAACGGCAGGTTGCGATTCAGCAGCAGCGCGAGCCACAGCCCGAGCGCGAACTTGATGACGCTCGCGACGAATGTATAGAACAGCGTGTTGAAGAGCGAAAGCTGCGCGACGCTGTCGCCGACGAGGTAGCGGAAATTGTCCAGGCCCACCCACTGGCCGGCGCGGCCGATCTTCGTGTCGGTGAAGCCGAGCCAGGTGCCGAGGCCCAGCGGATAGGTGAGGAATATCAACAACAGCACTCCCGCGGGCAGCATGAAAAGCAGCCCGAGGAAGTGCCGGTTGTTGAACAGACGTTGCACAGCGACGTCTCGTCACCCCGTTGCAGAACGGGGCGCGTCAAACCTTGTAATAGCGCTCGGCGCGCGCCTTCGCGCGGTCCATGGCCTCCTTGACCGTCTTGGAACCCGATACCGCCTCCGCCACCATGTTGACCATGATGAAGTCGGCCATGCACGCGGCGGACGCATAACCCATCGGGCCGGCGTGACCGTTCGGCAGCATGACTTTCATGGAATTGCTGTACGGAATGTTCTTCGGGTCCGAGCCCCACAGCGGGTTCTTCTCGTACGCCTTGAGCGGATGGGAGACGTAGCCGATGGCGGCCTGCTGCCACGGCTCGTACTGCTCCTTCTCCATCATGAAGGCCAGGTAGGCCTTGGCGGCGTTCGGGTACTTGGAGTACTTGAACAGCATCATCGGGAAGAAGAGGTTGAGCTCCGTCGTCTTGCCCACCGGACCCACCGGCAGGTTCGCGTGCCCGATGTCGGCCGCCATCTCCTTGATCTTCGCATCCTGCGAGTTCTTCGCCGCGTAGTAGATGGAGATGCCGTTGGTGGTCATGCCGATCTGGCCGTCGAGGAAGGCCTTGTTGTTGTTCGGGTCGAGCCAGGAGAGCGTTCCCGGGATGAAGGTCTCGTAGAGCTGCTTGCCGTAGTTGAGCGCGGCCTCGGTCTCGGGGCTGGCGATCACCACGTTGCCCTTCTCGTCGACCATCTTCCCGCCGTGCGACCACACCAGCCAATGCGTCCAGACATTGCCGTCGCCGGTCGCGTTACCGAGCGCGAATCCGGGCGGAATGCCCTTCGCCTTGTACGCCTGCGCCAGCTTGAGGAACCCGGCGAGGTCCTTGGGGAACTCGCCGAAGCCCGCTTCCTTCATGGCGCCGATGCGGTGCACGACGGCATTGCCCGCGCAGCCCATGGGAACGGCGACCCACTTGCCCTTTTCCACGCAGTACGACTTGCACACGTCGTACCAGCCGCCGTACTTGCCGCCGAGATAGTTGCAGACGTCCGTCACGTCCACGAGCTTGTCGGGATACTGGTGCGCGTCCTCGAAGGTCGAGATGATGATGTCGGGGCCGCTGCCCACGTTCGCCGCGACGGCCGCCTTCGGACGGACGTCCTCCCAGCCTTCGTGGTCGACGCGCACCTCCATCTTGTGCAAGTCGGCGAACTTCTTCGTGTTCGCCATCCATGTGTCCTCGTCGCCCTGCACGAAGCGCTTCCAGCGCAGCACGCGCAGCTTCGCGCCCTTCTCCGGCGTCCACTTGCCCTGCGCGAACGCGTCGGCGGACCAGGTCGCGCCGCCCACGCCGATCGTTCCCGCCGCGGCCGCGCCGGCGGTGGTTTTCAGAAAATCCCTTCTTGAAAACTTCGACATCGCACTCTCCTCAGGTCGTTGTTTTACGCTCGCTACGCTTCAGGATTGAAACGGCTTTGGCTACCCTCTGAGATTCTTGCCTGTCGCGGCATCGAACAGGTGACTTCGATCGTGGTCGGGGACGAGACGAAGGGCATCCCCGGCCTTGAACTCGTGGCGCTCGCGAAAGACGGAGGTCATCTCCACGCCGCCGAACTTGCTGAATACCTGAGTATCCGCCCCTGTCGGCTCGACCACCACCACGGTCGCGGCGAGACCGTCGCCGCCCTGCCCCAGGACCAGGTGCTCGGGACGCGTGCCGAAGATCACCTTCTGGCCCTCCTCGCCCGACGTTCCGCGCGGCAGCGGCACCGTCGCTCCGCCGTCGAGCGCCACCTTCATGGCGCCATTGGCGCGCTTCACGGTCCCGGGCAGGAAATTCATCGCCGGCGAGCCGATGAATCCGGCGACGAAGAGGTTCGCCGGATGGTCGTAGAGCTCCAGCGGCCCGCCTCGCTGCTCGACGAGGCCATCGCGCATGACGACGATCTGGTCGGCCATGGTCATCGCCTCGATCTGGTCGTGGGTCACGTAGATCGACGTCGTCTCCAGCCGCAGGTGCAATTCCTTGAGCTCGGTGCGCATCGCCACGCGCAGCTTCGCGTCGAGGTTCGAGAGCGGCTCGTCGAAGAGGAACACTTGCGGATCGCGCACGATGCAGCGCCCCATCGCCACGCGCTGGCGCTGCCCGCCCGAGAGCTGCCGCGGGTAGCGGTCGAGGAGATCGCTCAACCCGAGGATCGCCGCGGCCTTCGCCACGCGCTCGTCGATCTCGGCACGCGGGCGCTTGGCGAGCAGCATGCTGAAGGCCATGTTGTCGCGCACTTTCATGTGCGGATAGAGCGCGTAGTTCTGGAACACCATCGCAATATCGCGCTCCTTGGGCGCGACGTCGTTCACGATCCGGCCGCCGATCTCGATCTCGCCGCCGGTGATCTCCTCGAGCCCGGCGATCATGCGCAGCAGGGTCGACTTGCCGCAGCCCGAAGGGCCGACGAGCACCGCGAATTCCCCATCAGCGATGTCGACGTTCACGCCGCGGATCACGTGGGTGCCGCCGAAGTACTTTTCTACGTTCCTGAGGTGGACTGAGGCCACTAGCGACCTTCGACGACCACGTAGGTCGGCCTGCCGGTCCGCGCCCAGTCGATGAGGTTCTGCGCGGCCTTGCGCCGCAGCTCCTTCTCTCCCTCGACCGAATAGAACGCCGCGTGCGGGGTGAGGAGGATTCGCGGATGGCGCATCACCGGATGATCGGGCGGCAGCGGCTCGCGCGGGAGCACGTCCAGCGCGGCGCCCACGAGGCGCCCCGAGTCGAGCGCGGCAAGGAGCGGCTCCATCTGCACGATCGAGCCGCGAGCCGTGTTGACGAGCATCGAGCCGGGTTTCATCAGGTCGAGCAGCCGTGCATTCACCATGCCTCGCGTCTCGTCGTTCAGGGGGACGTGCAGCGACACGATATCCGATTCGCGAAACAAGGCTTCGAGATCGACGCAGCCCACGTAGTCCGGAAACGCGGTTTCGTCGACATAGGGGTCGCAGGCGAGGATCCCGCCGAAGCAGGCGCGCGCGAGCTCGGCCATCCGCTTGCCGATCCGTCCGAGACCGACGATTCCGAGGGTGAGGCTGGTTGGCCGCAGCAGCGGACCCGTCGAGGTGTAGTGCCAGCGGCCCGCGCGCACATCACGGTCGAATGCCGGCAGGTGGCGCACGAGCCCGAGGGCCATGGCGAGCGCATGCGTCGCGACCTCGCCCGTGCCGTAGTCGGGCGAGTTGCACACCCAGACTCCGCGGTCGCGCGCCGCGTCCGTGTCGATCGTGTCGTAGCCCGCGCCGAATCGGCTGGCGATGCGAATCTCCGGGCGCGCGTCGAGAACCTTCGCGCTCACCGGAGCGTATTGCAGCAGCAATCCCTCGCAGCCTTCCGCAGCGGCGATCACATCCTCCTCCGTGCGGCATTGCGCGCTGAGCGCCTCGATCCCCGCTTGGCGGAAGAGCGCGAGCTCGAGGTCCACATCGGGAAAGTCATGGTCGGTAATCAGGAACCTAATGATTATCCCGCGGCACCGCGGCCCCGCTCTTGCCCACCAGGAAATCGAGGTCCGCGCCCTCGCTCGCCTGGTTGACGTGGTCGACATAGAGCTTCCAGTACCCGCGCGTCATCGGCGGCCTCGGCGCCTTCCATGCCGCGCGGCGCTTGGCCAGCTCTTTCTCGCTCACGTGCAGGTGAAGCTTGCGCTTGGCCACATCGAGCTCGATCACGTCGCCATCCCGCACCAGCGCGAGCGGTCCGCCGGCCGCGGCTTCGGGCGCCGCGTGCAGGACGACCGTGCCGTACGCGGTTCCGCTCATGCGCGCATCGGAGATCCGCACCATGTCGGTAATGCCCTTCTTCAGCAGCTTCGCCGGCAGCGGCATGTTGCCGACCTCCGCCATGCCCGGATAGCCCCTCGGTCCGCAGTTCTTGAGCACCATCACCGACTTCGCGTCGATCGCGAGCTTCGGATCGTCCACGCGGGCGTGGAAGTCCTCGATGTTCTCGAAGACGACCGCCGGTCCCTTGTGCTTCATGAGCTTGGGCGTGGCGGCCGACGGCTTGATGATCGCGCCATCGGGACAGAGGTTGCCGCGCAGCACCGCGATGCCGGTGTCGCGCTTGAAGGGTTTCGCGAACGGCATGATCACGTCGGGGTTGTCGTTGCGCGCCTCGCGGTTGTTCTCCCAGATCGTCTTGCCGTTCGCGGTGATCGCCTCCTTGTGGAGCAGTCCCTGCTCGCCCAGCTCGCGAATCACCACGGGAAGCCCGCCCGCGTAGCAGAAGTCTTCCATCAGGTACTTGCCGTTCGGCATGAGGTTGACGAGCGTGTGCACGCCTCTGCCGAACTTGTCCCAGTCGTCGAGCGCGAGCTCGACGCCTACCCTACGGGCGATGGCGATCAGGTGGATCACGGCGTTGGTCGAGCCGCCGATCGCCGCGTTCACGCGAATCGCGTTTTCGAACGCGGCGCGCGTGAGGATTTTCGAAAGGCAGGTGTCCTGCTTCACCAGCTCGACGATGCGCCTGCCCGCCATGCGCGCGATCAGGTTGCGGCGCGCGTCGACCGCCGGAAAGGCGGCGTTGCCCGGAAGTCCCACGCCGAGCGCTTCGACCATCGAGGCCATCGTCGATGCCGTGCCCATGGTCATGCAGTGTCCGTGCGAGCGATGCATGCAGCTCTCGGCTTCGTGGAATTCGTCCTTGGTGATCTTGCCGGCGCGCAGGTCCTCGGAGAGCGACCAGGTGTTGGTGCCCGAGCCGATGCGCTCGCCGCGGTACCAGCCGGAGAGCATCGGCCCGCCGGAAACGCCGATGGTCGGCAGGTCGACGCTCGCGGCGCCCATGATGAGCGAGGGCGTTGTCTTGTCGCAGCCCATGAGCAGCACGACGCCGTCGATGGGATTGCCGCGGATCGACTCCTCGACGTCCATGCTCGCGAGATTGCGATAGAGCATCGCGGTCGGGCGCAGCAGCGTCTCGCCGAGGGACATCACCGGGAATTCGAGCGGAAACCCGCCCGCTTCCCACACCCCCGCCTTCACGTGCTCGGCGAGCGTGCGAAAGTGCGAATTGCAGGGCGTGAGCTCGGAGTAGGTGTTGCAGATGCCGATGACTGGCCGGCCGTCGAACTGGTCGTGGGGAATGCCGCGATTCTTCACCCACGAGCGGTAGATGAAGCCCATCTTGCCTTCGCGCCCGAACCATTCGGCGCTGCGGCGCTTGCGGGATGCCATGGGTCAGACCACTTGTTCCGAGTGAGAGCGAAGACTATCCGGCGACCCCTGCCTGGTCAAGTGGTCAGGCCAGTTTGCCGGGGCGCACGCTTGTCGCAACGACGCGGCGGTGGCACTCTAGGCCCGCGCGACGCCGCCGAGGTCTTCAACAAGAGAAGGGAACGTCCCTGCGATTCGCCGTAGTCCCCGCTTTGCGGCTACCTTGGGTGCGAATCGCGGCAGCGCTGCTCGCGGTCGCCCTGGCGGCATCGTTTGCCACGGTCCACGCCGTCATGCTCGTGCTGCTCGTCGCCTGGCATGCGGCGCTCATCGCGATGCCCATGGCTGCCGTCGTGCTCGGCTGCCTGCATGCGGGCCTGCGTGACACCACCGTTCTCGCACTACTCGGCCTGAGCGGCGGCGGTCTCGCCGCGTTCGCGCTCTTCTGGGTGTGGTGGGCGAGCCCAACTGCGGGGGCGCTGGCCTCGATCGCGGTAATCGCCGCGAGCGCCGCGGCGATCGCGTGGCTCGGCGCGCGACTCGACCGGCGGACCCTCCGCCACGCCAACCCTCTCGGTGTCGCGGCGCTGGTGTGGATCGCATACGCGCTATTCGTGCTCGCCTTCGGCCTCGCGCCGTCGGGCTTCCAATCGCCTTTGGGCGCGGTGCAGCATCGATTCACGCACTGGCTGCCCAACGACAACGTGCTGCCGTGGGCCTTCGCGCAACAGATCGCGGCGGACCGTGTCACGATTCCCATGACGGACACCTGGCTCAGCAGCGACCGCCCTCCGCAGCAGACGGCCTATTTTCTCGCCTCGGTCGCTTCGCTCCTACCGCGCTCCGAGCTCCATTACCAAGTGCAGTCGACTCTCCTCCAATCGCTCTGGGTGCCGGGCATGTGGGTGCTGCTCAAAAGCTTCGGTCTCGCCCGCGGCGCCATCTTCCTCGCGCTCGCGGCAGGGATGTTCTCGGGATTCGCATTTACCAACGGACTCTACACGTGGCCCAAGCTCTTTCCGGTCGCCTACATCGCCGTGGCCGCCGCGGTGGTGCTCAATGCGACGCGGGAAACGCTGTCGGATCCGCGCATTGGGGCCGCGGTCGGCGCCTGCATCGCGCTCGCGATGCTATGCCACGCGAGCACCATCTTCGTCCTCGTGGGGCTCGGCGCGGCGCTCGTCGCGCTGCGGCGCATTCCGCCCATGCGCTTCCTCGCCGTTGCCGCGGCCACGGCATTCGCCATCGCGCTGCCCTGGATCCTCTACCAGACGTTCGTCGATCCGCCGGGAGACCGGCTGCTGAAGTGGCACCTCGCCGGCGTCACCCAGGTCGATTCGCGATCGTTCGCCGAAACGGTGCACGACGCCTATGCGGCCGTCACGCTCGAGGAACTCGTCCAGAACAGGTACGCGAACCTCAAGTCCCTCGTCGGCCCCCCAGGCTTTCCGCAGCTCGTGTGGTACGCGTCCACCGTCGGGCTGAACGACCAGGATGTGGTGGCGTTGCGGACGTGGCAGTTCTTCCACATCGTTTCGGCCTTGGGTGTGCTCGCGCTAGCGCCGCTCGCATGGCTCATGCCAAGAGCCTGGCGGAAGCGAGAATTCGCTTCGTCGCTTCTGCTTTTCGCCGTGTGCCTGTTGACGGTGGTCCCGTGGGTCCTGCTGATCTTCGTGCCCGGCGGGACCCTGATCCACACCGGCAGCCTCGCGGTCGTCTGCTTCCTCTTCTCGGCGGCGATGCTGGCGTTCTTCGCGGCGAGCCCCTGGCTCGCTCTCGCGGCGCTCGCGCTGCACGTGGGGCTCACGCTCGACGTATACGCGCGCGCCGTGCCGCTGGCCGATGGGGCGTCGATCGCGGATTATCGCGCCTTCGGTGCGCTCGCCCTGATGGCGCTCGCGATCACGTGCGGGCTGCTGTGGAAGCTATCCGCGATGTCCGACGAAAATCTGGTGGAGAGACAGCCATGAACCAACTCGACCTGAGGGGAAGGAGCGCGGTGATCACGGGTGGCGCCGCCGGCATCGGACTCGCCATCGCGCAGCGCCTCGCCGCCTCGGGCGCGCGCGTCTCGCTCTGGGATCGCGACGAGAAGGCGCTTGCCGAGAGCGCCCGCGCGCTCGGCGGCTCGATCCATACGCATCGCCTCGACGTGGGCGATGAAGCGCAGGTCGTGGGCGCGCGCGATGCAACGGTCGCCGCGCTCGGACGCATCGACGCCCTCGTGTGCAGCGCGGGCATTACCGGACCCAATCTCGCGACCTGGGACTATCCGCTCGCCGATTGGAAGCAGGTGCTCGACATCAACCTCACCGGCGTCTTTCTCTGCAACAAGGCGCTCACCGTGCACATGCGCGCCAACGACTACGGCCGGATCGTGAATATCGCCTCCATCGCGGGCAAGGAAGGCAATCCCAACGCCTCGGCTTACAGCGCGTCGAAGGCCGGCGTCATCTCGCTCACCAAGTCGCTCGGCAAGGAGCTCGCCAAGACCGGCATCCGCGTGAACTGCGTGACGCCCGCGGCGGTGAAGACCGGCATGTTCGACCAGATGACGCAGGCGCACATCGACTTCATGCTCTCCAAGATCCCGATGGGACGCTTCGGCCAGGTCGAGGAGATCGCGGCGCTGGTCGCGTGGCTGTGCACCGAGGATTGCTCGTTCTCGACCGGCGCGGTGTTCGATCTTTCCGGCGGCCGGGCCGTCTATTAGGGATCGAGGCGGCCTTCGCCCTCGACGCGGCCGTCCTTCACGAAGACGATTCGCACCGGGCCGGCGGCCTTTGCGCTGAACCGGTATGCGAGGTGACGCGTGCACTTGCACGCCGGCGTCGGAACATTCGGCAGCACGGTTTCAGCGTAAAGGCGCAGCTCCCCGGCGCTTTCTTCGGCTCTCGCCTTGCCGGCAGTCGTCGCGCATCCAAAGTTGGCGGCAACCTTGACCTCGACCACCTGCTGCACGCGCCGCGCCTCGATGCGAGCGGGCTCGCCGTACGCGATCTCGTTGATGCGACACGCCGCTTCGTCCGTGAATTCGAGTCCCGCAACCTGTGCCAACGCCGAGCTCGCCGCGAGGCCGAGGATGGCGGCGAGCATTTGCGGTAATGTCCCGTGAGTCATGGCTGCTTTCGGCACGTGGACCCGGGCGCTCATTATCCTCTTCGCCGCTTCGGCCGCGGCCGAGGAGCCGATGCGCATCGGCTCGAAGCGCTTCACCGAGTCGTACATCCTCGGCGAAATCCTCGTGCAATCGATCGAGCAGGCCGGCGCGAAAGCCGCGCACCGCCCCGGGCTCGGCAATACCGCGATCCTCTACGAAGCGCTGGCACGCGACTCCATCGACGCGTACCCCGAATACACCGGCACCATCGTCCGCGAGATCCTCAAGAGCGATCGCGACCTCGACCTCGCGGCGATCAACGCGCGCCTCGCCCCCCTCGATCTGGTGGCGAGCATTCCCCTCGGGTTTTCCAACGGATATGCGCTCGGCATGCGCAAGCCCGTCGCGCGCGAAAAAGGTATCGAGCGCCTCTCGGATCTCGCGCGGCACCCGTCGATCGCGCTCGGCCTTTCGCACGAGTTCCTCGGGCGCCAGGATGGGTGGCCGGGCCTCAAGCGCGCCTACGGACTGCCGCAGCCGGATCCGCGTGGCCTCGATCACGGGCTCGCCTACGAAGCCCTCGCGAAGGGCGAAGTCGAGGTGATCGACCTTTACACGACCGACGCCAAGATCGCGCGCTACGACATCCAGACGCTGGCCGACGACCGCGGTTTCTTCCCGCGCTACGACGCCGTCATCCTGCATCGCAAGGACGCGAAGGAGCGCTTCCCGCGGGCGTTCGCGGCGCTCGCGACGTTGGAGAAGCGCATCGACGAGCCGACGATGATCCGCCTCAATGCGCGCGCCGAGATCGATCGCATCGATTTCGCGCGCGTCGCCTCCGAATACCTTGGCACCAAGCCCGCGGGAACGAGCCGCTCGCTCCTGGGCGCCGTCTTCGCACCCGATTTCACGCGACTCGCGCTGGAGCACGCGAGCCTCGTCTTCGGTTCGCTCATCGCCGCAATCCTCGCCGGCGTGCCGATCGGCGTCCTCGCCGCGAAGGTGCGCTGGGTCGCACAGCCGGTGTTGATCACGACGGGGCTCGTGCAGACGATTCCATCGCTGGCGTTGCTCGCCTTCCTCATTCCGATCACCGGCTCGATCGGCGTATGGCCGGCCCTCATTGCGCTCTTTCTCTACGCGCTCCTTCCCATCGCTCGCAATACCCATGCCGGCATGCTCGCGGTATCGCCGGGATTGCGCGATGCGGCGCGCGCCATCGGCCTCACGCCGCGGCAATCGCTCGTCCATATCGAGTTGCCGCTCGCGGTCCCCATGATCCTCGCGGGCATAAAGACCTCGGCGGTGATCAACGTCGGCACCGCGACCATCGCCGCCTTCATCGGCGCCGGCGGCTTCGGCGAGCGCATCGCCCAGGGGCTGGCCCTCAACGACGAGCGCTTGCTCCTCGCGGGCGCCCTCCCCGCAGCCGCTTTCGCCCTCGTGGTGCACGGGCTTTTCGAAGCCGTCGAGCGCTGGATGCGCATCGAACCCTGAGAGGGCGTTTTGGAGTAGAGTCGTTTTCACACCCGCAGTTGTCAGAAATCACATTTCCTTTTCCTAGGAGGAGTGTCGATGAAGCTATCCGTCTCCCTGACGGTGAACGGCAAGCCGGTCTGCGCCGAAATCGAATCCCGAACCCTGCTCGTCGACTTCCTGCGCGATCGATTGCGCCTCACCGGAACTCACATCGGCTGCGACACCGCCCAGTGCGGCGCGTGCACCGTCCTCATCGACGGCAAGGCGGTGAAATCCTGCAACGTGCTCGCCATCCAGGCGCGCGACCGGCAGGTCACCACCATCGAAGGCGTGGCCACGAACGGCACGCTGCACCCGATGCAGGCCGCGTTCAAGCAGCACCATGGGTTGCAATGCGGTTTTTGCACTCCGGGGATGGTGATGTCCGCGATCGGGCTCGCCGCCGAAACGAAGAACCCGACCGCTGAGCAGATCCGCGAAGCGCTCGACGGTAATTTCTGCCGCTGCACCGGCTATCACAACATCGTGAAGTCGGTGAAGGCGGGCCTGGAAAACATGGAAAAGGTGACGTCATGAACGACACCCCAGTGAAGGACAAAGCGGCCGCGAAGCAGAAATCCACGGCGCAATCCGCGAGCGCAGGGCCGATCGGCAGGCGCGTCGAGCGCAAGGAGGATGTCCGCTTCCTCACCGGCGCCGGCCAGTACACCGACGACGTGACGCTGGCGAACCAGACCTACGCCTATTTCCTCAGGTCGCCCCACGCGCACGCGCGGCTGCGCAAGATCGATACGAGTCGCGCCAAAGCCGCGCCGGGCGTGCTCGCGGTTTTCACCGGCGAAGACCTGCCCGCGGCGGTCGGCGGGTTGCCCTGCGGCTGGCTCATCACGGGCACCGACGGCAAGCCCATGAAGGAACCGAAGCATCCGCTGCTCGCGCAGGGCAAGGTGCGCCACGTCGGCGACCAGCTGGCGATGGTGGTGGCCGAGAGCGCGCTGCAGGCCAAGGATGCGGCCGAGTTGATCGAGGTCGATTACGAGGCGCTCCCGGCCGTCGTCGATGTGCGACAGGCAGTCTCCGCCGGCGCGCCCACCGTTCACGATGACGCACCCGGCAACGTCTGCTACGTGTGGGCTCTTGGCGACAAGGGCGCCGTGGACGCGGCATTCGCCAAGGCTGCGCACGTCACCGAGCTGGAATTCGCCAACAACCGCTTGATCCCCAACGCCATGGAGCCGCGGGCGTGCAACGCAGCGTACTCGCCCCACGACGAGTCGTACCTGCTCTACGTCTCCAACCAGAATCCGCACGTCGAGCGGTTGCTGATGACCGCGTTCGTGCTCGGCCTGCCGGAGCACAAGGTGCGCGTCATCGCGCCCGACGTCGGCGGCGGATTCGGCTCGAAGATCTACCTCTACGCCGAGGAAACCGTGTGCGTGTGGGCGTCGAAGATCGTCGGCCGCCCGATCAAGTGGACGGCGGAGCGCACCGAGTCGTTTCTTTCGGACGCTCATGGCCGCGATCACTACACGCACGCCGCGCTCGCCCTCGACAAGGACGGCAAGTTCCTGGGGCTCCGCGTGAAGACCGCCGCGGCGATGGGCGCCTACCTGTCGACGTTCTCGACCTGCATCCCGACCATCCTCTATGCGACGCTCCTCGCCGGGCAGTACAAGACACCGGCGATCCATTGCGAGGTGACGGCGATCTTCACCAACACCGCGCCGGTCGACGCGTATCGCGGCGCCGGGCGGCCCGAGGCGACCTACGTGGTCGAGCGCCTCGTGTCCACGGCCTCCCGCGAGACCGGCATCGCGCAGGACGAGATCCGGCGGCGCAACTTCATCCACGAATTTCCGTACAACACGCCGGTGGCCCTCACCTACGACACCGGGGACTACGACGCTTGCCTCGAAGGAGCGATGGAGCTCGCCGACGTCGCCGGATTCGCCAAGCGCAAGGCCGAGGCGGCCAAGCGCGGCAAGCTCCGCGGGCTCGGCTACTGCGCCTATATCGAGGCGTGCGGCATCGCGCCCTCGAACATCGCCGGCGCGCTCGGCGCCCGCGCCGGCCTCTTCGAAGCAGGCGAAGTGCGCGTGCATCCGACCGGGAAAGTCACGGTCTTCACCGGATCGCACAGCCACGGCCAGGGGCACGAGACGACGTTCGCGCAGGTCGTCGCCGATCGCCTCGGCATCCCCATGGACGACATCGATATCGTGCATGGCGACACGGGACGCATTCCCTTCGGCATGGGAACGTACGGCTCGCGCTCGCTCGCCGTCGGCGGCACCGCCATCATGAAGGCAGTCGACAAGATCGTCGCCAAGGGACGCAAGATCGCGGCGCACCTGATGGAGGTGAACGACGCCGACGTCGAATTCCGCGACGGCAAGTTCACCGTCAAGGGAACCGACAAGAACGTGCCGTTCGCACAGGTCGCCCTCACCGCCTACGTGCCGCACAACTATCCGCTCGACAAGCTCGAGCCGGGCCTCGACGAAACCGCGTTCTACGATCCCACCAACTTCACCTTCCCCGCGGGAACGCACATCTGCGAGGTCGAGGTGGATCCGGAGACCGGCGCCACGACGATCGCCGCGTTCACCGCGGTCGACGACTTCGGCAACATCGTCAATCCGATGATCGTCGAAGGCCAGGTCCACGGCGGGCTCACCCAGGGCATCGGCCAGGCGCTGCTGGAAGGCTGCGTATACGACCGCGAATCCGGGCAGCTCCTCACCGCGACCTACATGGACTACGCGATGCCGCGCGCCGTCGACGTGCCGTCGTTCCAGGTCGATACGCGCTCGACGCCGTGCACGCACAACCCGCTCGGCGTGAAGGGTTGCGGGGAAGCGGGCGCCATCGGCGCGCCGGCCGCGGTCATCAATGCGATCTGCGACGCGCTCGACGTGCGGGAAATCGAAATGCCCGCGACTTCGGAACGTGTTTGGCGCGCGCTGAAAGCCAAGAAATGACGAGGAGACGAACATGAATCGATTCGGCTACTACGATCCGACCTCGGTGCAGAAGGCGGTCGGCATCGCCGCGGACAAGAACGAATCCCGCTACCTCGCCGGGGGGCAGTCGCTGCTGCCGGCGATGCGCCTGCGGCTCAATTCGCCGACGGACCTGATCGACCTGGGCATGATCCCCGACCTGCGCGGCATCAAGGTCGAAGCCGGCGCGATCACGATCGGGGCGATGGTGACGCACGCCGAAGTAGCGGCGTCTGCCGAGGTCGCCAAGAAAATCGCCGCGCTCGCGCAGCTCGCCGGGCTCATCGGCGATCGCCAGGTGCGTAACCGCGGCACGCTCGGCGGCTCGATCGCCAACAACGATCCCGCGGCCGACTACCCGGCGGCGGCGCTCGGCCTCGGCGCGACGATCAACACGTCGAAGCGCAAGATTCCCGCGGATGCATTCTTCAAGGGCCTCTTCGAGACCGCCCTCGGGCCCGGCGAGATGATCACCTCGGTCACCTTTCCGATACCGAAGAAGGCCGGCTACGCGAAATTCAGGAATCCGGCGTCGCGCTTCGCCGTCGTCGGCGTCTTCGCCGCGCAAACGGCCGAGGGCGCGCGGATCGCGGTGACCGGCGCGGGAATGAGCGGCGTATTCCGCGTGAAGGCGATGGAGGCGGCGCTGGCGAAGGATTGGTCGGCGCAGGCCATTCGCGGGGTCGCGGTGCAGGCAAGCGAGATGCAATCGGACCTGCACGCGAGCGCCGAGTACCGCGCTGAGCTCGTCCGGGTGATGGCGCAGCGCGCCGTCACGGGCGCGACTTGAGTGTCGAGACGGCCGAGGCGCTGCTCGCCTCGGCCGATTACCTCGCCGACCGGCGGCTCGCGACCGCCGTCTTCCTCGCGCTCGAGCTCGGGCGCCCGCTCTTCCTCGAAGGCGAAGCGGGAGTCGGCAAGACCGAGCTCGCGAAGGCTCTCGCCCAAGGTCTCCACCGCCCCTTGATCCGGCTGCAGTGCTACGAGGGCCTGGACATCTCGAGCGCGGTCTACGAATGGAACGTGCAGCGGCAGATGACGGCGATCCGCGTCGCGGAGGCCGCGGGCGGCGTCGACCGCGCGGCGCTCGAGCGAGACATCTTTTCGATCGAGTACCTGGTGAAGCGGCCGATCCTGCAGGCGCTCGAGGGCACCGCGGCCGGTGGGGCCCCGGTGCTTCTCATCGACGAGCTCGATCGCGCCGATGAGCCCTTCGAGGCTTTCCTCCTCGAAGTCCTCTCCGACTTCCAGGTCACCATTCCCGAGCTCGGCGTGATCCGCGCCGCCAAGCCGCCGATCGTGGTGGTCACTTCGAATCGCACCCGCGAGATCCATGACGCGATCAAGCGGCGCTGCCTCTATCACTGGGTCGATTATCCCGCGGCCGATCGCGAATTCGAGATCGTTCGCCGCAGGGCACCGGGCGCGGCGGAGCGCTTGTCCCGCGAGGCGGTGGCGTTCGTGCAGCGGGTGCGAACGATGGATCTCTTCAAGGCGCCCGGCGTCGCCGAGACCATCGACTGGACGCGCTCACTCATGGCTCTCGACGCGGTGACACTCGAGCCGGGCGCGGTTGCCGACACGCTTGGCGCGCTCCTCAAATACCAGGACGATCTCGCGCGCTTTCCTCCCGAGCGCATCGCCGAGCTGGTCGACGAAGCCAGGACCGGCATCGCGGCATGAGCGGACAGCTCGCCGCCAATCTCCTTCACTTCGCTCGTATTCTTCGCGTCGCCGGCATTCCCATCGGCACCGACAAGGTGATGGATGCGGTGCGCATCCTGCCGATCGCGGGGCTCGAGCGCCGCCGGGATTGCCACGCCACGCTCTGCGCGCTCTTCCTCACGCGCCACGAGCAGCAGGCGGTGTTCGACGACGCGTTCGCGCGCTTCTGGACGCCTTCCGCGGCCGAAGAGCGCGAGCAGGCATTGCGCCTGCCGAAGGTGAGTGGGCCGCTCGCCCATCGGCCGGTCAATCCCGGACGCGTGCGCGAGGCGATGATGCCGCTCGCGGCGCATCTCACCCGCAACACCGACCCGGTGGACGAAGTGACGGTCGACGCGACGCTCACGTTTTCAGCCACCGAGCGCCTCAAGGCGATCGACTTCGAGCGCATGACCACGGAAGAATGGAATGCCGCGCGGCGCGCGGTTTCGCAGCTTCGCCTGCCGCTGCCGATGATAAGGACGCGTCGCCATCGGCCTCTCGACCGCGGTCCCGCAGTCGACCTCGCGCGCACGCTGCGGCGCATGGCGCGCGATGGAGGAGAAGTCACGCGCATCGTCCGCCGCGCGCCGATCGAGCGAATGCCCCCGCTCGTGGTGCTCTGCGACATCTCCGGCTCGATGCATCGCTACACGCGCATGTTGCTGCATTTCGTGCACGCGCTCGCGCGAGACCGCGGGCGCGTATCGGCGTTCGTCTTCGGCACGCGCCTCACCAACGTCACCCGCCCGCTTCGCGACCGCGACGTCGACGAGGCGCTCGCGAAGATGGCGGCGATCGTGCCCGACTGGGCCGGCGGCACGCGGATCGGCGCGTGCCTGCGCGAGTTCAACTTCCGCTGGGCGCGCCGGCTGCTCGCGCAGAATGCCAGCGTCCTCGTGGTCTCCGATGGCCTCGACCGCGACGACGCCGAGGGCCTCGCCGCAGAGATGGCGCGGCTGCATCGGTCGTGCCGGCGATTGTTGTGGCTGAATCCGCTGCTCCGCTACGGCGGCTTCGAGCCGCGGGCGAGCGGCATCGCGTCGATGCTCCCGCACGTCGACGAGTTCCTGCCCGTGCACAACCTCGCCTCGCTCGAGGAACTGGCGCGGGCTTTGCACGCGCGCTGATGGAGCTCTCGGGACAACGGCGGCTGGCCATCGATCGCGAGGGCGCGTGGCGCGCGCTCAACGATCCGGAGGTGCTGCGCAAGGCGATACCCGGCTGCGAATCGTTGGAGCGGATCACGGATCACGAGTACACGGCGGTCGTCGCAGCCGCTATCGGCCCGGTGCGCACGCGCTTTCGCGGCAAGGTGCGGCTCGAGGACGTCGTCGCGCCCGAGAGCTACGCGCTGCGCTTCGAAGGCGATGGCGGCGCGGCCGGTTTCGCCAAAGGTGTGGCGCGCGTGCGCCTCTCGGAGGAAGGCGGCGGCACCCTCCTCGATTACTCCGCCTCGTCGCAGATCGGCGGCAAGCTCGCGCAAGTCGGCAATCGCCTGGTCGACAGCGTCGCGCGCAAGCTCGCGGAGGAATTCTTCGCATCGCTCGACGAGCAGCTCGGGCCTTCGCCCGCGGCCGTGGCGGCGCCGCCCGCACCTCGCCGCGATTGGGCGTCGGATCCGCGCGTCTGGGCGGCTATCTTCTTCGTGGCCGTCGCGATCCTCCTGGCCCTCAGGCTCACTTTGCGATAATCGCGGCATGCGACTCATCCCCGGCGGCCTCACGCTCGCCGATCTCGCCGCGTTCGCGCGCTCGCACGAGCCGCTCGCGCTCGACGGAGCCACGCGCGGACAACTTGCGAAGGGTGCGCAAGCGGTGCGCCGCATCGTGGGCGCCGGCGCACCGGTGTACGGCATCAATACGGGCTTCGGCAAGCTCGCGCAGACCCACATTCCCGACGACCAGCTCGAGCTGCTGCAGAAGAACCTCGTGCTCTCGCACAGCGTCGGCGTCGGCCGGCTCCTCGGCGACCAAACGCTGCGCCTCACGATGCTGCTCAAGGTCGCGAGCCTCGCGCGCGGCTACTCGGGCGTGCGCCCCGAGCTGGTCGACGCGCTCCTCGCCCTCCTCAACGCCCAGGTCTATCCATGCGTGCCGTCGAAGGGCTCCGTGGGCGCTTCCGGAGACCTCGCGCCGCTCGCCCATCTCACCGCGGCGATGATGGGCTGGGGCGAAGTGCGCCACCGCGGAAAGATCGTGAAGGCGGCCGAAGGATTGCGCATCGCGGGACTCGAGCCGCTCGCCCTCGGGCCCAAGGAAGGCCTCGCGATGCTGAACGGCACCCAGGTTTCGACCGCGCTCGCGCTCGAGGGACTATTCGCAGCGCAGCATCTGCTCGCCGCGGCAGTAGTTGCCGGCGCGATGTCCGTCGATGCCGCGATGGGCAGCGACACGCCCTTCGACCCGCGCATCCACGAGCTGCGCGGCCAGCACGGACAGATGGAGCTCGCCGCGGCCTATCGCCGATTGCTGGCCGGTAGCCGCATTCGCGCGTCGCACCTCACCGGCGACGATAAGGTGCAGGATCCGTACAGCCTGCGCTGCCAGCCGCAGGTCATGGGCGCCTGCCTGGATTTGACGAGGTCCGCCGCGCGCACGCTTCTCATCGAGGCGAACGGCGTCACCGACAATCCGCTGGTGTTTCCGGAGACGGACGAAGCCCTTTCGGGCGGCAACTTCCACGCGGAGCCGGTCGCCTTCGCGGCCGACACGCTCGCCCTCGCGATCGCCGAGATCGGCGCGCTCTCGGAGCGACGCATCGCGCTGCTCATCGACGCCACGCTTTCGGGCCTGCCGCCGTTCCTCACGTCCGCGAGCGGCGTGAATTCCGGCTTCATGATCGCCCACGTCACCGCGGCGGCGCTGGCTTCGGAGAATAAATCGCTCGCGCATCCGGCGAGCGTCGATTCGCTCCCCACCTCCGCGAACCAGGAGGATCATGTGTCGATGGCGACTTTCGCTGCGCGCCGCCTCGGCGAGATGGCGGACAACACCGGGGCCATCGTCGCGATCGAGTTGCTCGCCGCCGCGCAGGGGATCGATTTCCGCAGACCGCTGCGCTCGTCCGAGCCGCTCGAGGAAGCGCACGCCATGATCCGCGCCGTCGCGCCGCACCTCGACGGCGACCGCTTCCTCGCGACCGACATCGAAGCCGCGCGGCCGCTGGTGATGGAAGGGCGATTCCTGAGGTTCTGCCCGGGCGTTTGCTAGCGATGAGTCCGCGGGAATTCGCCGACCTCTCCAAGCAGGCAGCCCTCGGCTGGTCCGAGGACAAGGCCGGCAGCATGGGCGCCGCCCTCGCCTTCTACGCGCTCTTCTCGATGGCGCCCCTGCTGCTGTTGGTCATCTCCATCGTCGCACTGGTCGTCGATGCCGACGTTGCACGGCGGCTCATCTTCGAGCAGCTCACGCAGCTCATGGGAGAAAAGGGGGCCGAAGCCGTGAACGCCGTGCTGCTGGCGGCGGACCGGCGTGAGGAGGGGCTCGTAGCGGCGACTGTCAGCCTGGCCATGCTGGTCGTAGGTGCGACCACGGTCCTGGGCGAGCTGCAGCGCGACCTCGACCGCATCTGGCATTACCAGCCGCCCGCGGACCGCGCCTGGCGGGCATTGATCAAGCCGCGAATCTGGGGCTTCGGCCTGGTGCTCGCGATCGGGTTTCTCCTGCTCTTGTCGCTCGCCCTGAGCTCGGCCGTGTCGGTGGTGGGGTCCCTGTGGGCGAGCGTGCTGCCGGGCGCGGGCCTCGTCCTTCGTGCGCTCGAGTTCATCGTTTCCTTCACCGTCGTCACCGGCCTCTTCGCCATGATCTACAAGATCCTGCCGAGCGTGTCCATCGCGTGGAACGACGTCTGGTTCGGAGCCGCGATCACGTCGCTCCTCTTCTGGATCGGGAAGTGGCTGATCGGGCTGTATCTCGGCAAGAGCGCGGTCGCTTCTCCGTTCGGGGCCGCGGGCACGCTGATCGTCGTGATCGTCTGGGTCTACTATTCGGCCCAGGTATTCTTTCTGGGCGCGGAGTTCACTCGTGCATACGCGATGAAGCGCGCCATCAGCCCACGATCGTTTCCGGATAGCGCGTGAGCCGCTCGTCCGGACGACAGGAGAATCGACATGGCCGAATTGAAGAAGATCGACGTGATCGCAGGGGCCGGAGCCGAAGCGCGCCCGGGCCCCGTCCACGTGCACTACACGGGCTGGCTGCACGATCCTTCGAAGGCGGACGGCCGCGGCACGAAGTTCGACAGCTCCGTCGATCGCGGCTCGCCTTTCCAATTCCTCCTCGGCGCGGGACAGGTGATCCGCGGGTGGGACGAAGGCGTCGCCGGGATGAAAGTGGGTGGCAAGCGCACGCTGATCATTCCGCCGGAGCTGGGATACGGCGCTCGCGGCGCGGGCGGCGTCATTCCCCCGAACGCGACCCTGGTATTCGACGTCGAGCTGCTGAAGGTCGGCTGACCTTCCGGATGTGGACTGGCCGCGCCCCTGCTTAATGCTTGACGAGCACGCCGGCGACGATCGCCGCGTCGAGCACGATCCAGCCGATGCACGCGAGATAGATCGTCTTGTCGCGCTTCTGGAAGCCGTAGACGAACCAGACGGCGGCGGATAGCAGGTAGGTAAGCCAGGTGAATATCGACACACCGGCGCTGCCTTCGGTCCACACGCTGACCACCTGCGGCACGGTCATCAGCATCGTGACGACGGAAAGGACCCGCAGGACTTTCTCGAGCCGGGTCGAGGGGGGCGCTCCGTCCGGCGGACAGACCGCGCGGCCATCGGAGGGCATGACGCTCACGTGCTCGTCTCGTAGACCAGGATCTTGCCGCCCAGGAGCTCGATCTCTTCCTTGAGAGTCGCGCCCAATGTCGTCGCCAGCTTGATCGAGCGCGCGTTCCCTGGGCGAATGAGACTGATCACGCGCTCGCGCCCCAGCGCATCGCGCGCATAGCCGAGCGCCGCACGCGCGGCTTCGAGCGCATACCCGTGACCCCAGTGTTCGCGGCCGAGAAGCCAACCGAGCTCGAATCCCGGCCATCCTTCGGGATCGAGGAATCCGGCGCGTCCCAGGAACTCTCCCGAACCCTTTCGTTCGATGGCCCACATGCCGTAGCCGCGCAGATCCCAATGGCCGAGGAAGAACGCCATCGACCGCCAGGCCTCGGCGCGCTTCAGCGTGACGCCCGCTCCGATAAAGCGCATCACTTCGGCATCCGCGGCGGTTCGGGCGAATGCGTCCAGGTCCGAGGCGCGAAAGCCCCGCAGGCGCAGGCGCTCGGTTTGCAGCTCGGGGGCCTTCATCGCCCCCCCGAAACGTCGAGCAGCGCGCCAGTGCAGTACGACGCTTCGTCGGAAAGGAGCCACAGGATCGCCCGCGCCACCTCGTCGGCATCGCCGCCGCGCTGCATCGGCACCGCGGATTTCACGCGCTCGATGCGGTTCGGCTCCCCGCCGCTCGCATGGATGTCGGTGTGGATCGGACCCGGGCGCACGGCATTCACGCGGATGCCCCCGGTCGCGACTTCCTTGGCGAGGCCGATGGTGAACGTGTCGATCGCGCCCTTCGACGCGGCGTAGTCGACATACTCATCGGGCGAACCGAGACGAGCGGCCGCCGACGAAACGTTCACGATCGCGCCACCCGCCCCACCGTGGCGCGTCGACATGCGCCGCACCGCCTCGCGCGCGCACAGGAAACTGCCGATGACGTTCGTCGCGATCACGCGCTGCAGGCGGCCCGCGTCCATCTCCTCGACCCGCATGCGCCGCTCGAGGATGCCCGCGTTGTTGACGAGCGCGGTCGCCCGCCCGAGCGCCGCATCGCATTCCTTGAAAAGGCGAACGACATCGCCTTCCACTGCCACGTCGGCCTGCACGGCTAGCGCCTTCGCGCCCGCCGTCCGCAAGGCATCGACCAAGCCATCGGCAGCCTGGCGATTGCTGAGGTAATTGACGCAAACGGCGTAGCCCTTATCCGCCGCGAGTCGCGCGGTCGCGGCGCCGATGCCGCGGCTCGCTCCCGTGACGACAACGACTTTCGCGGCGCTACCGGGCAAGGCTACTTCTTCGGCGTGACCTGCGCGACGCCGCAGATGTGGCGCCACAGGTTCTCGTCGCTCGAGTTCCGGTCCACCGGCTGGAAGCGCGCCTCTTCAGGCGACGGCGGATAGTTGCCGATCACCTTGCCGGTCGCGCGCGCCCCCGCATAAGCGAGCGTGGGGCCCATCGACATCGTTCGCGCGGCGCAGCGAACGATCGCGCGCGTGACCGTCGAGTGATACATCGTCTTCGATCCGACCTCCTGCTGGGGCTTGCTGTAGTCGACGCGGTAGTCGAAGACTGCCTCGCCGTTGTTGCGCTTGATCGACTCGCTGTCGATCCACAGCTCCCCGAGCCGGTTCTTCGCGAGTTGCTTCCACTGGGCTGCGCCGCAGTCGGCCGCGAAAGCGAACGCTGCGAGCGCGAACAAGGTGCGGACGGCAAGACCCATCGGAATCCCCTTCTTCATGGATGGCGATTCGCAGGATAATCCATCCATGGACCATCGACATGCCGAGGGGGACAGGGCACAACTCGAGGAACGATGTGCCCTGTCCCCCAAACGTGCACTGTCCCCAATCCGGGCCCCGCGCGGAAATACCCTCACGTGCCGCAGCTGGCTCACAGAGGCGGCCTATCGAATGATCCAGAACAACCTGGATCCCGATGTGGCCGAAAACCCCGCGGAGCTGGTCGTGTACGGGGGCATCGGTCGCGCGGCGCGCAACTGGCAGTGCTTCGACGCGATCGTGGAGACGCTGAAGTCACTGGGCGACGACGAGTCGCTCCTCGTCCAGTCCGGGAAGCCCGTGGCGGTATTCAAGACGCACCCCGACGCCCCACGCGTGCTCATCGCCAATTCGAACCTCGTGCCGAAGTGGGCGACATGGGACCACTTCAACGAGCTCGATCGCAAGGGCCTGATGATGTTCGGCCAGATGACTGCCGGCTCGTGGATCTATATCGGCTCGCAGGGAATCGTGCAGGGCACCTACGAAACGTTCGTGGAGGCGATGAAGCAGCACTATGGGGGAGAAACGGCCGGAAAGTGGATCCTGACCGCGGGCCTCGGCGGCATGGGCGGCGCCCAGCCGCTCGCCGCGACGATGGCGGGTGTGTCGATGCTCGCGATCGAATGCCGCCAGTCGCGCATCGACATGCGCCTTCGCACCGGCTACCTCGACCTCCAGGCGGCAAGCCTCGACGAGGCGATCGCCCAATTGCAGGCGGCGGCGTGGACCAGGACCCCGGTCTCGATCGGGCTCCTCGGCAATGCCGCCGATCTTTTCCCCGAAATCTTCAAGCGGCGCGCGCG